>Ga0307505_10000035_pt1 | contig 158657 bp, 141 predicted proteins | sample 23_S_MG_FD_202183 | JGI IMG/M metagenome (GOLD analysis project Ga0307505, IMG submission 202183) | Soil microbial communities from Populus trichocarpa stands in riparian zone in the Pacific Northwest, United States - 23_S | ecosystem: Environmental > Terrestrial > Soil > Riparian zone >... | reverse complement strand
CCCGGTTTGGACAATCTAACGCATTCACTCGTCGGCCTCACTGCAGCCAAGGCGGGTTTGGAAAGATTGTCACCCGGAGCGACGGTCCTCTGCGTTCTCGCGGCTAACTCACCCGATTCCGACATCATAGTTTTGGCCTTCGGAGATCGTTGGGACTTTCTCCAACATCATCGCGGCATCACTCACGCAATCGTCGGCACTGCCTTTCTCGCGTTGCTGTTGCCGATGATCTTTGTGGGCGTCGATCGCTTGTGGGCGCGGCTGCGTCATCAGCCTCCAAAAACGAAGTTTCGCGGTTTGCTGATCGCGTCGTTCCTTGTGAGCGCGACGCACCCGCTGCTGGATTGGACCAACAACTATGGCATTCGTTTCTTTTTGCCGTGGAGTCCGCGCTGGTCCTACGGCGATCTGGTTTTCATTGTCGATCCGTTTATCTGGGTCGTGCTCGGCGGCGCGGGGTTTCTGCTGGCCTCGAAAACGAAGGTTTACAAATTCGTCTGGGCCACACTCGCGGCGATTATTACCTTTTTGATCCTTTTCAGCGCGCGCGGCGGCAACTTGCCAAACCGGTGGGTGGTTGCAGGTTTATGGATTGCTGCGGTGATCGTGATTGTTGGGTTGTTTGTGACAGGTGCGCGCGAGCGCTGGGGATCGAAGATAGCATTCGCCGCTTTTGGTCTGGTGTTGGCTTACTGGGGCGCACTCGCCTTCGCCCATTCATTTGCGCTCGAAAGGGGATGGGAAGAAGCCAACCGCATCGTTGCGCCTAACGGCGAAAGCGTCGCGAGACTCGCGGCCATGCCTACGCTGGCCAATCCACTGCGGTGGGACTGCGTTTTCGAAACCGATCGCGCCACTTACCGGTTTTCCGTTGCGTTGAACGGTCAAACACCCGCCGGCCGCGTGATTCGTTATCCCAAACCATCTGGAAAACTGGCGGCGGCGCTGGAAGGCGCTTCTCGAGAAAAGCCCGCGCATGTGTTTCTCGGTTTTGCGAGATTCCCGGTCGCTCAACTTGCCGACCCGGATTGCACTACGCAGACTCTCCTGCAATTGGCTGACTTGCGTTACACTGAACCCGGTACATCGAGAGGCACTTTCGCTGTAGATTTGCCGGTTGATTGCCCTGAGCAGGGTTCCATGGGGAATTCAATGGTGGGCAGATGAGTGAACAAAGAGAGTTAGATAGTCTGCCCGCACTGGCCGGGGTTAACGACGAACGTGAACGAGCACTCAAGCGCGCGCCGATTGCGAGTGTGCGCGTCTCACCGGGTCCGTATCTTGCCGCTGGGTGTGTCATCACTTTCTTCGCCGCGTTGTTGCTGCGCGCCCATTACGACGCGCTGGCTGTGTTAATCGTCTTCGCGACGTGGATCTTTGTTCCGCTCTTTGCGCTGACCGATCGCCTCGTCTTTGATGGCATTTTGTTTCGCCGGCAAGGTCTGCTCGCTTCGCTCCTGCATTTACTCTTCGGCTATCGAAAACAACTTGCGGTTGATGACTTCGAGACTGTCGAAACACAAGCCGTGCGCACGTTGCGACGCGGCGGCAGCGTTCGTTATCGCTATCGCACGCAGATCAACGGCAAGGGAAGACAGTTTGTGATTATTTCCGGCGGACGCGATTACCGGAAGATGGTGCGCGAGATGTTTCCGCTGATTCACGAGAACAAGCTCGACGGGCGCACGCGCGATCTGCGCGACTACCTCAACGATCCGAGTTTTCTCGAGCGCAAGGCGCAACTCTCGCAGCTAGCGTCAGCGGACATTCTTGACGTTGCGGATTCAGACATCAAACTGGGTGGCAAGTCGAAACGATCGCGGGAAGCCGAACAGGCCGCGTCGACACCGGAAGACATGGAGCGCGCGCACGTGCTGCGCCGTCTTGGGAACGAATTGCGCGTGTCGGGCCGTTTGCGCGAAGCGAGTGAAGCGTTCCGGCGCGCGTTGAACGTTCGTCCGCATGGCGCGTGGCTGATTTACGACTTCGCGCGGTTGTTACGATCGCAGGCGAGTGCGCAGGGAAATGCGCGTCTGCTTTCGCGAGCGAGAGCGGCACTGCGTTTGGCGAGTATTCGGGCGAAGAACGATTTGGTGTTGTTGCCGTTGATTGGCGAGAGTTTTCTCGAGTGCGGCGATGCGCGTCAGGCTCGGCTTGCGTTGCAGAAGGTAGTGGAACTGGATAGCGGAAACTTCAAAGCACGCGTAGGTCTAGCCGACATTGCGCTTCGTGAAGGCAAGCTCGCGCACGTGATCCATCATTATCGCGAAGCCGCGCGCGTCAGTTCAGAACAAGCGCTCGCCCGCTATGCGAGTGGCGAGGGCGAATACTACATGCAGCTCAATAACGACGATGATTATCTCGCGAGTGAGTTGCGCCGCATTAGTTGGTTGCAAACAGTGACGCGGATACGTCGGCTTGCATTGCGCGTGACGAACTTCAGCGTGATGCTGGCATTGCTTGGTGGTCTACTCGATCCACTCGCTGGAAGTTTCGGCTGGTCCCTTGCTTCGTCTGCGTTAATTATCTGGCTCTTAACAGTTGGAGCGACCAAAAAGTTATTTGGCCGCTCCAAACCCCGCTCTGCTTAAAAATTCCCGGTTAACTTTTCTTCTTCTTGGTCGTCGTCGCTTTCTTTGCAGGCGCAGCAGGTGTGATCGTTCTCGCCTGTTGTTCCGCCGCTGACGCGACGGCATAAGCTTGTTCCTGCTGCTGCGGCGGTGGCGCGGGATTCAACAGCGCGTCCCAACGATAACGCCGCGTTTCCGCTGGTTCAGCCAATCGCTTGAACACCAGATCCGTCACCGCGGTCACGATCCAGTTGTGATAGAACTCGCCCACCGACGCGAGCTCTGCGTCCGGCGCCGGATTCATGAAATCGATCGCATACGGCACGCCGTCCTTGATCGCAAACTCGACCGTGTTGATGTCGTAACCGAGGGCCGTGCAAAGCGTGCGCACGTCTTTCCGCACTCGATCCGCCAGCTTCGGTTCCAGATAATTCGGATCGTGAACGTACTGCTCACCCGAGAGATACGGCTTGCGCGGATCGTAAGCCATGATCATCACTTCTTCCTGCCCGACGCAGTAACAGCGAACAAACTGATCGAAGTCGATCGACTCCTGCAGCGTCATGCAGAGCGTCCCAGACTTGTTGTACTCGGTCAGCAGCTCTTCGAGTGAACTGACCTTCGAAACATTTTTCCAGCCGCCGCCGTCGAACGGTTTCAGAAACGCCGGCAGTCCGACGTAATCGATGATGCCTTGCCAATCCATCGGAAACGCCAGATTGCGCAGACTCTCGCTGACGATGCCTTCGATGTAATCCTTCTGCGGCAACAGGACAGTCTTCGGAATTGCGACGCCGAGTTTCCGGCCCAGCGAATAATTAAAAAACTTGTCGTCGGCCGACCACCAGAACGGATTGTTAATTACTTTCGTGCCTTCGAGCGCCATCCGCTTCAGCGTGGCTCGATAAAACGGCACTTCGTGCGAAATGCGGTCGATCACCACGTCGTACTGCGGCGGCTCGTCGTAACGAACTCCGTCGAGCTTGATGTACTCCGCGACCACATCGCCACCGCTTTTTTCATTAATGCGGTTGATAACTGCTTCGGGAAAGGTTTTTTCCCGGCCTACCAGAACTCCCACACGCTTCATTTGTGCTGCATTATCCTTTCTGCAAAAACGAAGCAAAATACCTGTGGCGGTGTTGCTTGTCAAACGGCCCAATACATGGCTACAATTCGCTTCTCCCTAGCGTTTGCCTGGAATCCAAGGAGATCAGCTACTTTTGTTTCGCGCACCATTGCCCCTCATACTTCTGTCCACGCTCTTAGTCGTAATGCCTCTAATCGGGATTAGTCCCGCAGCGGCAGCCCTGCAAGACCCGAAGACGCAGGAGACTAAGCCCCAGGAAACCAAGCCACAAGAGGCGGCTAAGCCGCAGGAACCGAGACCACAGCCGGGTGATGCGAAGTCTTCGGACGTGAAGTTCACGGCCGAGCAGATCGTGGAATCTGTGATCCTCGTGTATGGCACGCGCCCGGCGCTGGAGCACATCCGCCGGAACGGTATCGAACGCGGCAAGATTACGCGCTTTCCCAACGAAGGAAACCCTGAAGAAACGAACTACGAGCGCCGTTTTGTCAGGGGTGAAAACCTCGATAAAGACAAGATTCGTCTGGATCAGAAGCTGCCGACGATGGAGTATTCGCTGATCTTCGACGACGGCAAACTCTGGGGCATTATCAACGGCGCTGCCTTCACACCACGACAGGACGCTACCGCCGATTTCATCTCGCAACATCACCACAGCATCGATTCGCTGCTGCGTTACAAAGAATGCGGCTCGACGATTTCGCTCGTCGGCAGAGACCAACAGAAGGGTCTCGATCTGTACGTGATCGATCTCGCGGACAAAGAGCAACGCAAGACGCGTTATTACATCAGCGCCCGCTCGCTGCGTGTGCTTTGGCTGGATTATGAGGAAGGCATCCCGGGCGGAATCCCGGTGAAGTACACGCGGAAGTTTCTGGATTATCGCGTAGTCCAGCAGACGCTCGTGCCGTATCGCATCGTCCTGACCACAAACGGCCGTGAAAGTCAGGAAACACGCGTCCTCACGATCACCTACGGCGTCAAAGTCAGCGACTCCATCTTCAAAAACCCCGAAGCCTAGATTTCACGCGGATTTTCAGGGAACCGGGGACGAAACACGGCGTGTATACCTGTCGGTTGGCGCTCCGTGTCGCTATAATCACCACTCCGTCAGCCATATTGTTTTCGAGCCTGCCTGCCTGATGAACACGTTGACTACCATCGATGAGCTGGCTTTCGCGCCGAGCTTGCCACAAGAGCCGTTGGAGGATAGGACCTCCGATCATGCCCTGCTGGAAGCCACCCGGAGCGGAGACCATGACGCCTTCGCTGAGTTAGTCAGCAGATACCGGAACCAGATCACGAGTTACATCTATCGCATGACCAGCGATTACGACGGCGCCGTCGATCTGGCTCAGGAAACCTTTGTCAGGGTCTATCGCGCAAGGGATCGTTATCAACGAAGCTATGCATTCTCGACTTACATCTATCGCATCGCGACGAACCTGGCGATCAGCGAACTGCGCAAGCGCAAACGGCGCAAGCTTGTTTCGCTAACCGGGTTCTTTCAATCGAGCGACGGCGGGGAAGCGAAGGAACTGAATCCGCCCGACGGCCGGCCGTTGCAGGATTCGGAACTGGTCGACGCCGAACGCCGCAACGCAGTGCAAAGAGCAATCGGCACGCTGCCCGAGAAATACCGCGCGCCGCTGATCTTGCGCGACGTCGACGGCCGCAGTTACGACGAGATCGCCGCGATTCTGGAAACGAGCGAAGGCACAGTGAAGTCGAGAATCAGCCGTGCGCGAGGATTCCTGCGCGAAAAGATGCGGGCTTATTTGTAGATGAGGTAATTATGAAAGATAAACGATGTGAACCTGTTCGCCGCGAGCTCGAAGAGCTGATGCTCAGCGAAGACTTCAGTGCGGCTACCGGCGCGCACTTGAGAACGTGCACTGACTGTCGTGAGTTTCAACGGCAGCAGACGAAACTGCGGCAAATCGTCGGCGGTCTCGGAACGGTAAACGCGCCCCCCGATTTTGATTTCCGGTTACGCGCGCGGCTGGTGGCTGATGCAGAGGCGCCGAGCTTTCGCTTCTGGACTTTTACAGTGAAAGGCCTTGCGACCGCGGCGGTGCTGGTTGTGTTTGGTGTTGGCGCGATCGTGGTTTGGCAACGCGGGCATGAACCGCAATCGCCGGCAGTGGCGGTTACACCACCACCGCAGGTTGAACAGCCGGTATTGCGTGAAGAACCTAATCGCACAGCCAGCACAGACGCACACGAGCATTTTGTGACTTCGGTCATTGCTGACAACGCAACGCCGTCGCGACGAAAGCCCGAACGTCAACGCGTAGCCAGCACACCGAAACGAACCGTGAGCAGTGTTGATTTCAGCAGCGAGCGCGCTACCGTCATAAGCAACACGCGTCCCGCCGTAAACAACGCCACTGTGATTCCGATCGAAGCCTCGTTGCAGTCAGTCAAAGTTTCACTCGACGACGGCCGCGGCAACGAGCGAACGATTTCATTCCCGACCGTGAGCTTCGGTTCGCAGCGCGTGTTAACGTCTGCAAATCAATTCGCTCCGAAAGGCGCCTGGTAGTAACGGATTTACATAGAATGGCTGTCAGAATGATCAAACAAACGGCGATTATCGTGGTACTGGCATTGGCATGTTCGATGGCAATGGCACAAACGCCGGCTCCGTCGCCAAAGAGGCCGGAGGTGCGCGTTGCGCAAAGACCATCCGCGCCGCAGGTCGTCACGATAGTTCACCGTTTGAATGGTCTGAAAATGTTTCGCATGTTGCTGCGGTCCCAGCAGCAAGTGCAGGCTATCAACAGTCTCGAGACGAATTTCAGCCTGATGGACGACGTGCATACGAACGTCATCGCCGGAGTCACAATGGACGACGGTGAAACCATCGCGGCGTGGCTGCCTGAAGCGAATCTCGAGTTTGCGCCACCGGGCGTTGCTGGTTCGTTTGGAGAGTCCCCATATCCGGACTTCAAGTTCCGTTTGTCTGATCCGCCCGACGTCTCGGTGTTTGGACCAGACGGCAAACAACTGGCGGCTAAATACGTCGGTTTCGACGCCACAACCGGGCTTTCCATTCTGGTGCTCGATGCGAAGAGTTCGCTTCCTCCAAGCACCGCAAAAGACGAGCCGGTAACCCCCGGTGAGAACGTGGTGCTCTTTGGGCCTGAACCGATCACGAACACTCAGTCGCTGTTGGATAACAACAATCTTTACGTTCGCATCGGATCCACTGCGGGTCGAATCCAAAACGTGCTGCCCTCGCCTACCGGTGAAGTTGCGCGATTAAGGGTGAGCGCGCCACGGCTATCCCACGCGAACATCGGTGGTGTAGCACTCAACGAAGCCGGCGAGACCGTGGGCATCGTCGATGGATTGCTGGGAAATGAGGCCACGGTGCTTCCGACAGCGTCGATTCGACGTGCCGCGCAACGTGTGCTCAAAAACCGTTCGAGTGTGCCGCGCGCATGGCTCGGTGTTAAAGGCGAAGCAGTCTCGACACTCCAGCTCACTCAGTTTCTCAATCTTGGCTGGGCAGCGGATCGTGCCGCTACTCTGACAGGAGAACATCGCGGCATAATGCTGACTTCGATCGTCCCAGGCAGCCCGGCGGCCCGGGCATTACTGCGTGCAGGCGACGTGATTCTCAAGGTTGACGACAAGGAAATTCAGAACGCTGACGACTTCACGTGGTGGTTGGACCAAGCCGGTGCGGCGAATTCGGTTCGCTTCACAGTTGCGCGTCCCAATCAACTTGCCCAGGAAGCGTTCAACATTAGGCTGAGCGGAATTCTCGATCCGGCTGCTGGTTTTGGTTTCCGAAACAGCTTTCCTTTGAACAAGGGACTATCGCTACTCAGTCAGGGCGCTGAAACCATCGCGCTGCGTCCGGCAGTAGCTAATCAACTCGGAACGACCGCCGGCCTTCTCATAATTTACGTCCAATCCGGCACACCGGCCGCCGAAGCGGGATTGCGCCCCGGCGACGTGATTCAATCGATCGACGGCAAGCCCGTCTCAGCATTAAATCGCACCACACAGTTGAAGCCGCCCATGACGCTGCAAGTCATGCGGGCCAAAGAAAAGCTCACGATCAAGCTCTCGCCTCCAACCCAACAACAGTAAACCATCCACAGATTACACAGATTTCGGCGTAATCTGTGGATGGCTTTCTGTGTTACGCTAGGCGCTTCATGTTCCCAGAGGCTGTCGCGCGCTATCACGACCTGCTCGCCGACCACGATCTAGCTGAAAGTTCACGCGCCACGCTCGACCAGGGCCTGGAACGCGCGAAGCTCATCTTCGGTGGCCGGCGGCTTTCACCTTATCTGCGTCCACACTTCGTCACCGAAACAGACTTTGCTCGCATCATCCAGATTTGCGAGACAGTCTGGTCGGCGATCCAGAAAGTGAAAGACGCGGCGGTTAACGACGAGCAGATCGTCGCGGACCTCGGACTGACTGACATCGAACGCGAACTGGTCGCGATCGATCCGGGTTACGCAGCCGTTTCGCCAACCGCGCGGCTCGACTCGTTTCTTACCTCGGCTCGTTACAGTTTTGTTGAGCTCAACGGCGAGAGCCCCGCGGGCATCGCGTACGCGGATGCGGCTTACGACATCTTCTCGTCACTGCCGGTGATGAAGGAGTTTGCCAAACAGTACAACGTGCGGCCGCTCTACGGCAGGCAATTCATGCTCGACGTTCTGCTCAGTTCCTACGAAGAGTATTTAGGACACAAGCCCGAGCAAAAACCGACCATCGCGATTGTCGATCTGCCGGGTGTGCCGACAGTCAGCGAGTTTGAACTGTTCAGAGACTTCTTTAAGAGCGCCGGATTTCCTTCCGTGATCTGCACGCCGCAGGAGTTGGAATTCAGTAATAACCGCCTGTCGGTCAACGGTCAAAAGATCGACATCGTCTACAAGCGACTGCTGGTCAATGAGTACTTGCCGGTCATGCAGGACTATCCCGCGCTGCTGAACGCGTACCGCGCCGGCGCGATCTGCATGGTCAATAGTTTTCGTTCGAAGCTGATCCACAAAAAAGCGCTCTTCGCCGTGCTGACAAATGGCCGTTACGCGTCGCTCTTCAACGAAGCCGAACTCGCAGCGATTCAGGCGCATGTGCCCTGGACACGCATCGTCAGAGACGAGCGAGCCGATTACCAAAACGAACCCGTAAACTTACTTGAGTTTGTGCGCCAAAACAGCAACCGCCTCGTGCTCAAACCAAATGACGACTACGGCGGTCACGGCATCACCATCGGCTGGAACGTCGACCAGAGTGAATGGGACGACGCCATCCAGAAGGCGCTCGCAAACGGCGATTATTTAGTTCAGGAACGCGTGCCTACCGCTCGCGAGACTTTCCCGGCGTTGACTTCGGACGGCCGCGTCGAGTTTGCCGAACAACTGGTAGATCTCGACCCACTCCTGTTTAATGGCAAAGTGGGTTCGGCTTTCACTCGCCTGTCTTACACCGAACTGGCCAACGTGAGTTCCGGTGGCGGCATGGTGCCGACCTACATCGTCAGCCAAAAATGAGGAAAAAGGGTACAATTCACGTCAAACGCTCTTGGATTTCCTGAGAAGGAGCATTCCCGTGGCCGACGATCTCGACGAGGGGTTCGAAACGCAGGAAGATCGCAGAGCTTACGACCGTACCCGCCTGATCGTGGACGTGTTTTTCGATGGCCAGGACGTCACCGGCGTGGCGAGCACAAAGGACATCAGTCCCGGCGGACTGTACCTGAACACGCAGACCGTGATTCCGCAAGGCGCGATGCTCCTCGTGAGAATTCCATTCCGTCCGGACACCGAGGTTGTGTGCCGCGCGGAAGTGATTTACAGCGATCCGGGCCGCGGCGTCGGTTTGCGTTTTCGCGACGTTACCGACGAAGGCCGTGCGGTGCTGGAGCGCGAAGTTTCGGCGAATGCCTGATGCGGATGCAGATCTGACGTGGAAATCGCTGCCCGTCGCGACGCGAGAGTTGTTAGTCGGAAAGCTGGCAGGTCTTTGGAACGCGCCGAGCGATAGTGAAGCCTTCGATTCCTGGCCGCTCGACAAGAAGCAGGCATTGCTGTTGTTGCTCGATCGGTTATACGCGAAGGATTTGTGGAGCGTGGTGAGGCGGGTGACTAACGTTTACGGCGAAGGCGGAGTCGGGCTGGAATTTGAAGCGTGGCCGAGAATCGAATCGACTTTGTCGCGCCGGCGCGACTTTACGCGCCGTTTCGCCAATCACCACGACTGCCACGGCGGTTTTTACGAGAAAGATCGCGGCACGGCAATCCTGCATTTTCTTTTTCAGGAAGGCGAACCGCGCCGCTGGTACGTGCATTTTGATCTTTACAGTCCCGTTCACTCACCGGTAAGCGCTCTGAAACATTTTCGTCACGAAATGCTGGGCAAGATAAAGCCGGACTGGCGCACGATCGCCAAACACTTGAACTCTTAGCCGAAAGACAGCCACGAGGGCCCCTGTATGTTCGAACAATTTACGCTGGGTATCGAAGAGGAATTTCAGATCGTCGATCCGCAAACGCGCGAACTGCGCTCGCACGTCGCCGAGATCCTCGAAGAAGGCAAGATGCTGCTCGGAGAGCAGATCAAGCCGGAAATGATCCAATCGATGGTTGAGGTCGGGACCGGTATTTGTCGCAACATTCAGGAGGCGCGAGCGGACATCACGCGTCTGCGCAGCATCATCGCCGGACTCGCGAAAAAGAACGGGCTCGTGATCGTTGCCGCTTCCACGCATCCGATCTCGCGTTGGCAGGACCAGAAAATATTCGACGACGAACGTTACGAGCTGCTGATCCAGGAACTGCAGACCGTCGCCCGCTCGCTGCTGATCTTCGGTCTTCACGTTCACGTCGGGATGGCCGACCGCGACCGTGCGATCCACATCATGAACGCGGCGCGTTACTTCCTGCCGCACGTACTCGCGCTCTCAACTTCGTCGCCGTTCTGGATGGGCCATAACACGGGTCTCAAATCCTATCGCACCGAAGTTTTCAAACAGTTTCCGCGCACGGACATTCCCGATCACTTCGACTCGTACAGCGGTTTCCAACGATACGTGAACTTACTCGTGAAGACCAATTGTATCAACGACGGCAAGAAAATCTGGTGGGACATCCGCCCGCATCCGTACTTCCCGACGCTGGAGTTTCGCATCTGCGACATTCCCACGCGCGTTGACGACACGATCGCGATCGCGGCGCTGTTTCAGGCGATCGTTGCAAAGCTCAACAAATTGATCGACAAAAATCTCGGCTTCCGGCTCTATCGCCGCATGTTGGTTCAGGAGAACAAGTGGCGCGCGGTGCGCTACGGCCTGGACGGCAAAATGATCGACTTCGGCAAGGAGACGGAAGTGCCAGTGCGCGATCTGGTGCTGGAGTTACTCGAGTTTGTGGATGATGTGATTGATGAACTCGGTTCGCGAAAAGAGATCGAGCACGTTCATACGATTCTCGAGCGCGGCACCTCAGCCGAGCGGCAGCTCCAGGTTTATCGCGAGACGAATGATTTGAAAGCCGTGGTCGACGACTTGATCAAGATGACGATGGAAAACGTCCCCGAGAGTCAGCCGATCAAAGCGCCGATACCGACGACAACCGCGTCAACCATCGCGAAGTAAACCACAGATTACACAGATTTCCTGCCGAGGTAATACTGCCAGAGCATGCGTGCGGCGACGGCCCGGTGCGGTCGCCACGCTTCAGCGATTACTTCTAACTCCTCGGGGGTCGGCCGCCTCGCCAGGCCTTTGAGTTCTTTAAGAGCAACAGCCAAAGCGAGATCTCCGGCCGGCCAAATATCCGCACGGCGCATCGCCATCAGCAAATAAATATTCGCGCTCCACAACCCAATCCCTTTTATCCCTGTTAACTTCTCTAACACCTGGTCGTCGCTCAGTCTCGAAAGACTCTTCAAACTCAACTGCCGGTTAACCAGCGACTCCGACAAGTGCAGCAAGTAACTCGACTTCTGCCGCGTCACCCCGAGTTGCCGCAACCCCGTATCGCTAACCTCCAGAAAGCGTTCCGGCGTAAACGGCTGAATCGCCGTTTCCAGCCGCAGCAACATCGACTTCGCCGAACTAAGCGATACTTGTTGTTCGAGAATGATATGGACCAGCGTGCGGAATCCGGCGGTGCGTTGCCACAGCGGCGGATCGCCGTAGGTAGCGTGAATGTTTGCGAGTAGTCGATCGCGAGCGGCAAGCTCGCGCGCCGCCAACGCGAGAGTCTTCTGCGTTAGTGGACGGAGTAGTTCTGCAGACAAGACCTTTAGCTCGTCGCGAGGATCAGGAAGTTCTCAAACAGGATGCGGCCGTCGCGCGACTCGTTCGGGTGCTCCCAACGCGTGCGGCTCTTGTTCCAGTCTTCAAACGACTTCTCGAGATGAAACTGGACCGTGTAGATCAATTGTCCTTCGGTGCGCTTCACCATCATCTGATTGCGGCAGAGATACGACGTCGCCAACAACTGAAAGCCTTCCGGCACGCGATCGAGTTGCAGCCCGTGATTCTGCCAAACGTGCAGGATGTGCGAGCCCCTCTGTGTAATTGTTGAGTCGCGCGGCTCTTCGCAAACTGCAATGTTCGTGAAGATCGGATCGTCGGGTTCGGTGATGCGCACGTAGCGATACTGGTACTCCTGCGGGCGTCCGGCGCGTTGTTCGTGTTGTTCGAGATTGGCGAGTGTGACGACGCGAGCGCCGAAGCTAAGTCCGACGAGTTGATGACCGCCGCAGATCGCCAGCACAGGTATTTTGGTCTCGCGAATGAAACTGCTGAAGTTGTCGAGAATAGATTGCTGGTAATAATCAAAGTCGCGCAGCGTGCCGCTGAGCACGATCGCATCGGGCGCAAACTTCGCCACGGCTTCCGCTATTTCCGCAACGTGCGCGACGTACGTCTCGGCTTGTTTTACGAGGCGCGAGATGTTGTTAAGAATGTTTTCGACCGCCATGCCGGCGATCAACCGCTCGCGTTTAAGTTCGTTGATGAGTGCAGCGCCCCACTCCGTGCGCGCCACGTCCGAAAGATCGCGTTCGTCGCGCAACAGGTTGTCGATCACTAGCACGCGAGCCTTTTCAATGCGCTGCTCGACGGGTTCGTAGCGACAGAACGTTTGCTGGTTGAAAGGGAAGGGCAACGAAGCTGAGACCTCGGCTGGTTGCGTTATGGGGGATATCTCAAGCAGTTCCTGGGTCATGTTTATCGGTTACGTGTCGTTAATTTAAACTCCGGAATTTTTGTACCCGCGCCCGCCGCGGCGATTTCCGCGCGAATCCCAGCAACTAGCGATCCACGCACGCGATTTTTGAAGCTGGTGCTCTTTGCCCGGGTTTCCTGGTCAACGAGCAACAACATTCTATACCACGATGACTCCAATTCGTCCGCCAATTGCGAGATCTTTGTAATGTCGTAGGGCACTGCGACGTCCTTCGCACCCAGCCGGGCAAACACCGAAAGGTATCGCGCGGTCGCCAGATCCGGGCACAGAAGGCGTTTGCGTCCTACTTTTAGTTCGACACCCAGCAGCGTGTGCTGGATGAGAACACGTTTTGGAATGCCTTCGATCTCAAAGTGATACGAGCGCGTGCGCAGCTTCAGAATTCGCTCGCGATAGATTTGGGGCAGCCATGTTTCGCTGAGTCGTTCGCGAATCTGTTGCGCGCAGGCTTCGACAGTCACGCTACTTCTGTGGTGTTTGAGTAAAGAGCTGAGACTCGATCTTCGTTTGGAACGCGTTGATAACGCGGCCCGGGAAAACACCGAGATAAAGGACGCCGAGAACCGTCAGCGCCAGGGTCACCGCCACGCCCACCGGAATCCGCGGCGCTTGCCAGGCGGTAGTTCGTTCGCCGAAGAACATCACGATGATCAGGCGTAGATAGTAGTAAGCCGAAACGGCAGTGTTGAGCACGCCGATTACGACCAACACGTAATAGCCCTGATCGATTGCCGCGCCAAAAACCATGATCTTCCCGATGAATCCCGCAGTCAACGGCATGCCAAACAAACTCAGCATGAACAGGCTCAACGAGAATGCCAGCACGGGCGACTCGAAACCGATACCACTGTAGTCCTCGATCGACGTGCGCCGATCGCCGCGGCGCGCGATGATCTGGACCACCGCGAACGCGCCGATGTTCATCACCGCGTAAGTGAGCAGGTAGAACATGACGGCCGTGATCGCCTTGTCACGTTGCGCCGGATCTGTGGCCGCGCCGGCGGCTACAAAGCCCACGAGCGCATAACCCGCGTGCGCGATCGACGAATACGCGAGCAGTCGTTTGACGTTGTTCTGCACGATGGCGACGACGTTGCCGAGCGTCATCGTGAGGATCGCCATCACTGCCAGAGTGCTGACCCACGTTTGATGAAGACTACCGGTGGTCGCACTCGAAGCAGAAACAACAAACGGCAAACCGAAAATAAACACGCGCATGAACGACGCGAAACCGGCGGCTTTCGGACCCGCAGCCATGAACGCAGTCACCGGCGTGGGCGCGCCTTCGTAAACATCCGGCGTCCAAATGTGAAACGGCGCGGTCGCGATCTTGAAGCCAAAACCCACGAGCATCATCGCGGCGCCGGCGTAGAGCAACGCGGGATACTGCGCTTCGCTAATGCGGCTGGCGATCTCGGCGATGTTGGTTGTTCCGGGAACGATTCGGCTCGCTTCTCCGCCTGGTCCGAGCTCGGCAATTGAAGTGGCGCCGTAAACGAGCGCGATGCCGTAGAGCAGGAACGCGGACGAGAACGAACCGAGAATGAAGTACTTCAAAGACGATTCGTTCGACCGAATGTCGGTGCGGCGGAAGCCGGCCAGCACGTAGGTGGCAATCGAAAGAATCTCGAGACCGAGGAAAATGATCACGAGATCGTTACCCGAGGCCATCAACATCATGCCGACAGTCGCAAACAGGAGTAACGAGTGAAATTCACCGGCCGGGAGTTGTTCATTCTCGGCCCACACAGTCGAAAGCAACAGCGTGAGCGCGGAAACAAGCAGAAAGATGAGCGTGAAGCCGAGACGCAGTTCGTCGAGCACGATCATGCCGTTGAAAGCGTCTGCTGAAGGCGTTCCGTTAGCCCAGAGGCAAACACTCGCTACGCCTGCGATGACCACTCCGGCGAGCGACACGCCGCCCGTGACCCAACGCTGCGTGGGACGCGTGAAGGCGTCGATCAACATCACCGTGACCGCTGCGATGCAAACGATCACCTCGGGCGCGATTAACGACCAATTGATAATGGGCATCATCGCTGCGCCTCGTCCCTCTTGGCTGGTTCAAGTTCGGCGGTCGAGAAAGAACCACCGGCCTGCGTCGAGTTAATGCGCTCGCGAATCGCCGCCACACTGGGTTGCGACCGATCGAGAAATACGCGTGGATAAACTCCCATGAACAACATCAAAAACAGCAGCGGCAACAACAGTCCCAATTCGCGGCTGTTCAGATCCTTCAGTTTCGCATTCTCCGGATTCGTGATCTCGCCAAACAGCACGCGCTGTAACATCCACAACATGTAAACCGCGGCCCAGATAACGCCGGTGGCCGCTAGCATCGTCACGATCCACGGATGCGTCACGGCGGTTGAAGTCCACGTTCCGATCAGGATGAAGAATTCGCCGACGAACCCATTCAGAAACGGCAGACCAATCGACGACAGCGACGCAATCACAAAGAGGGTCGCGAACCACGGCATCGGCGTTGATAACCCGCCAAACTCGCTGATCGCACGTGTGTGACGCCGCTCGTAGATGAAGCCGACAAACAGGAACAGTGCGCCGGTCGAAACGCCGTGATTCAGCATCTGGTAAAGCGCGCCTTGCATGCCGAGCTCAGTGAACGAGAACAATCCGAGCACGACGAATCCCATGTGACTGACTGACGAATAGGCGACAAGCCGTTTGACGTCAGGCTGGACCATCGCGACCAGCGCACCGTAGATGATCCCGATCACCGCGAGCACGATAATCGGCAGCGCCCACCAGCGCGACGCATTTGGAAACATCGCGAGGTTGAAACGCAGCAGTCCGTAAGTGCCCATCTTGAGCAGCACACCGGCAAGAATTACCGAACCGGCTGTGGGTGCTTCCGTGTGAGCGTCTGGCAGCCAGGTGTGAAATGGCCAGAGCGGAACCTTGATAAAGAAAGCGAATGCAAATGCCCAGAACAGAAGGGTTTCGGCGCGGGGCGCTAAAGGACTTGCCTTGATCGCTTCGAGCAGTGTTGGATAGTCGAACGTGTTGTAAATGAAATACAGCGCGATGATGCCGACGAGCATCAACAAACTGCCAACCGCCGTGTAAATGAAAAACTTGATCGCTGCGTAGACGCGCCGCTCGCCGCCCCAAATTCCGATGAGAAAGAACATCGGTACCAGCGACGCTTCGAAGAACAAGTAGAACAGCAGCAGATCGAGTGAAACAAACACACCGATCATCGCCGATTCGAGAACCAATAGAAACGCGAAGTAGGCGAGCGGGCGTTTGCTGATTGCGGTCCAACTCGACAGGATCGCGATCGGCATTAACAGCGTCGTCAACAACACGAGCCACATGCTCGCGCCGTCGACGCCGAGGTGGTAACGCGCGCCTATCGAGCCGATCCAGTTGACGTTTTCCTCAAACCGGAACTCCGCGCCACTCGCGCCCGCGCCGCGCAGCAACAACAGCGAAACGACAAACGTTGCGACCGTCACCACGAGCGCGATCCAACGGTAGTGCTCGTCCTTTCGCGGCGGCGCAAGACTGTAGAGCACCATCGCGAGCGTGCCCGCGAACGGCAACAAGATCAGTATGGTTAAAAGGTGCGGCATAACAATGCGCTAATGGGGAAACCCGAAGTACGCAAACAAACCAATCAAAATCAGCGCGCCAACCAGGATGATCGCGGCGTAAGCGCGCACAAATCCGGCTTGAAGCCAACGTGCGAGCCGTCCGAGCTCAGTCACAGCGTCGCCTAGTGCATGCAGAATGCCGTCGATCACGCCGACGTCGAAAATTTTCCAAAGCCCTTCACGCGACCCTACTTCAATCGGGCGGATCAACGCCTTATCGTAAATCTCGTCAACGTAGTATTTGTTCTCGAGTATGCGCGGCATCTCCAACAATGGACGCCGCTGGAACAGCCTCCATCCCAATCCAATCCCGAGGAACGCGATTAGAATCGAGACACCCGCCAGCAACCGTTCTTCGCCTACATGAGCATGTTCATCCGCGTGTTCTGTGGTTTCTGAACTCGGCATTTTGGCTACTGCGGGTTCCAACGTGTGTTCGATAACGTTGATGTCACGATTTACGAACGCATAAGGAACACCGATAAAACCACCAACCGTGGACAGGACCGCCAGCACAATCAGCGGAATCGTCATCGAGCGCGGCGACTCGTGCGGATGAACGTGTGCAGCGTCAAAACGCTTCTCGCCCCAGAACGTCATCACCATCATGCGCGTCATGTAGATCGCAGTTAAGAACGCGGTGAGCGCGCCGATGGCCCAGAGCGCTTTCGCGAACCCGCCCATTCCCGCGGCGCTCCACGTCTTCCAGAGAATCTCGTCTTTCGAGAAGAAGCCCGCGAAGATCGGTATGCCCGAGATCGCCAGCCAGCCTGTGACCATCGTGGCGAAAGTGATCGGCATGTACTTCTTCAGCCCGCCCATGCGGCGCATGTCCTGCTCGTGGTGCATGCCGTGGATCACCGAACCTGAACCGAGGAACAACAGCGCTTTGAAGAACGCGTGCGTAATGACGTGGAAGATCGCTGCGACAAACGCACCGACACCACAGGCAAGAAACATGTATCCGAGCTGCGAGATCGTCGAGTAAGCCAGTACCTTCTTGATGTCGTTTTGTGCGAGTCCAATCGTCGCGGCAAACAACGCAGTAGCCGCGCCGATAATCGCGACGATGAACATTGCTGTCGGCGCGTGTACGAAGATCTCCGAGCAGCGCACGATCATGTAAACGCCTGCCGTGACCATCGTCGCGGCGTGGATCAGCGCGGAGACCGGCGTCGGACCGGCCATCGCATCGGGCAGCCAAACGTAAAGCGGAATCTGTGCACTCTTTCCGGCAGCGCCGATGAAGAGAAGTATTGCTACCGACGTCGCGCCGCCCGCGAAGAGCGCGCCGAGCGTGAACGGATCAACCGATGTACTCTTGAAATACGAAAGCGCGGTGTGCGCGGCCTCGCCCGCCGCCGGATTGGCAAAGAAGCTGACCGAGCCCGTGATGAAGAAAGTCAGCATGATGCCAAGCACGAAGCCCCAGTCGCCGATACGGTTCGTGATGAACGCTTTCTTCGCTGCGTCGCCCGCTTCTTTGCGGTTGGTGTAGTAACCAATCAGCAGGTACGAACAAAGCCCCACGCCTTCCCAACCGACAAACATCAGCACGAAGTTGTCGGCGAGCACGAGCGTGAGCATCGCGAACATGAAAAGGTTCAGGTAAGAGAAGAAGCGATAGAAACCATCCTCGCCGTGCATGTAGCCGACGGCGAAGACGTGAATCAGAAACCCGACAAACGTGATGAAGAGCGCGTAAGTGCCGCTGAGACGATCCATCGCGAGCGCAAAATCAGCGCGGAAATTACCGACTTGCAGCCAGGTCCAGATGTGATCGAGCAGCGGCTCTTCAGTGCGCAGTGCGCCGTGAGAATTGAACGCGAGATAGAAAGCAACGATCGTCGAAATCGCAACCGAGCCACACGCCACCGTGGCGATGAATCGCTCGTTGCGCACCCGCCGGCCGAGCAGCCAATTGATCGCGGCGCCCGCGAGCGGAGCAAAGATGATCACGCTGAGAAGGTTATTTTCCATCCGTCCGTGTGAATCCGTGTTTGTCCGTGGCTAAAGTTTCAGAATGCTCGCTTCGTCGACGTCCAACGTCTCGCGATTGCGGAAGATCGCGATAATGATTCCCAAACCAACCGCGGCTTCAGCAGCAGCGACCGTCATAACGATAAAGACAAACAACTGCCCGGTGACGTCATGAAAGAAGCTCGCAAAAGCGACGAACGTCAGATTCACGGCGTTGAGCATCAACTCGATGCACATGAACATCGCGATGACGTTTCGCTTGATGATCACGCCCGCCATGCCAATCGTGAAAAGCACGGCGGAGAGCGCGAGATACCATGAAAGTTGTGGTTCCATAATTAATCTCGTTTCGCCTGATCGCGCGGCTGAATCAGCCCGCCGCGTCGCGCCAGCGTCATCGCGCCGACAATCGCCATCAATAACAGAATCGAAGTTATTTCAAACGGCAACAGGTAACGGGTAAACAACGCCGACCCGATCGATTGCGTGAGCCCGACATCCGACGTACTCGAACCCGGAATGGCCGGAGATTGCTGGACCGTCACGAGAATGAAAGCCACCTCGGCGATCATCACGCCTGCTAGTACAACCGCGGTGGGTACCAAAAACCTGAGGCGCGGACGCCGGTGCTCTTCCTCCTCGACGTTGAGCAGCATGATGACAAAGACGACCAGCACCATGATCGCGCCCGCGTAAACGATCACCTGCACGGCGGCGATAAACGGCGCCGCCAGCATCACGTACAAACAGGCCAGCGAGACAAAAACGCCAATCAGCGAGATCGCGCTGTAGAGTGGATTGCGTTGCGCTACCACGGCGAGCGCGCAGCCAATCGCCATTGCCCCAAAAAGTATGAACAGAAGAACCAGCATCGTTTAGAACAGATTCGGAAACAGAAAGATCAGCGTCGCGGTGATGAAAATGCTCAACAGCGCAAACGGCAGCAGGATCTTCCAACCGAAGTTCATCAATTGATCGAAACGAAAGCGCGGCAACGTTCCGCGCAGCCAGATGTAAAGAAACAGAAAGAAGATGACTTTCAACAGAAAGCCGATCGCGCTGACGAGGCCAAACAAGAACGTTCCACGCCCGAAGATGTCTTCTGCAAACGGCACGTTCCAGCCACCGAGAAACAGCGTGGTTGCCAGCATCGACACCGTGAACATGTTGATGTATTCGGCCAGGAAGAACAGCGCAAACTTCATCGCGCTGTACTCGGTGTGGAAACCGGCAACGAGCTCAGTCTCCGCTTCCGGAAGATCGAAAGGAACACGATTCGTTTCCGCGATCGCCGCGATTAGATAAATGACGAAGCCGAGCGGATGAAAGAAGATGAACCAGCGGAAACCGTGCCAGCCCGATTGCAGTTCAACGATCTGTGCTAGGTCGAGTGTGCCCGCCAGCAGGATCACGCCAATGAGGCTCAACCCCAACGCGAGTTCGTAGGAGATCATTTGCGACGACGCGCGCAACCCGCCCATCAAGCTGTACTTGTTGTTTGACGACCAACCCGCGAGCATGATGCCGTAAACGCCGACCGAGGTGACTCCTAAAACGTAAAGCAGGCCGATGTCAAAATGCGCGACCACGAGCGGAATCACGATGTCGGTGAAGGGAATTCTGATCTCCGGCCCGAACGGATAGACGATCATCGTCATCAGCGCGGCCATCGTCGCGATCACAGGCGCAAGAAAGTAGACGAAGCGCGTTGATTTGTCGGGAACGATGTCTTCTTTCAGGATGAACTTCAGCAGGTCCGCAAACGGTTGCAGCAAGCCGCCCGGTCCGACGCGGTTTGGACCAAGCCGCCCCTGGATGAAGCCGAGCACGCGCCGCTCAGCAAGCACCGTGTACGCGACGACGAACAGCACGACGACAAAAGCCACCGTGATAGCTACGAACTTTAGCAGGATGTCAATTACGGTCTGCGTATCCATGAAAGTCGTAACTTAGGTCTCCCGCAAAGGCGCAAAGACGCAAAGATTTAAGAGCAGTTGGTAGTTTCCGTTTTTCTTCTTTGCGCCTTTGCGCCTTTGCGGGAAACTCATTGTGCTCCAACCGTTATCTGGTAAAGCGGTGAAACTGCCGTCGTGTCGGGGCGCGGATTGCCGGAGGCGAGCAACTCAAACTGCGGCACCTTCTCGGTCAACATGCCTAACTTGAATAACTCCGTGCCAACTTTAGGTGTGACGTTGATCTTTTCGCCGGCCCACGCGATCTCCTGCACGCGGCTACGTAGTGCCGCCGCCGCATTTCCTGAGTCAGAGAAGCCAACGGCGTAAAGTGCCTGCACCGGATTCGTCTCGTCTTTCAACAACGGATAAGTCATCTTGGCGTAGGCGGCGACGTTCTTCGCAATGTCGCGAAACACCGCGCTGGCTGAAAGCTGATAACCAAAATCCAAACCTAACTCTTTCGCGAGCTGATCGACGATCATCCAGTCAGCCTTCGACTGGTGCAGCGGTGGAATCGACTGCCGTACGCGTTGGACCTGTCCACTGTTGTTTGTAAACGTGCCGTCGACTTCGGCGTACGATGCGGCAGGCAGAACGACATCCGCTGCCGCGGTCGTTGCGTTTTCAAAAAGCTCCTGGACCACGAGAAAATCGAGTCTTGCCAGCGCCTCAGCTCTTTGTTCAAGCTGTTCCGGGAGAAAACTTCCGGCCACGTACATCGCTCGAATCTCAGTGCCTGCGCGATCGAGCATGTCGTAAGCAGTCAGCCCGCGGTCCATCATTCCCATATCGTGCGCGCCAACGCTGTTATTGAACAAAGGCAACGGATGCAGCAACACGCGACGGTTATCAGCGCCGAAAACCTTCGAGAGTTGGCCCACAACGGCCTGAGCCTCAGCACTGATCGAAGCATCGAACATCACCACTACGTCGCCCTCGGTCGCCGTGATCAGCTCGCGTGCGGCCGCGAGTTGTTGTGCCTCAAGCCCGGCTTTTTCAGCGGCGAGCGCCTCACTTCCTGCATCGGCCAACGCCAGGAGTACGGCTTCTTCCGTTCCCGGATTGACGTGCAAAAACATCGCTGCCTGTTCGCGCAACCTGATTGGCACTGAATTGACGAGCACGAGTTGCGCGCCGCCATTTCTCACCGCCTGGCGAATTTGCTTGCCGGTCAACGGCTGTAATTCGCTCGGGTCACCGCCAATCAACACGATCGTCTTCGCATAACGAATGTCACGATGCGTTGCGAGCGGCGCGCCGAGGTTCTCAAAGAACGGCTGCAAACTGTGCACATCGGTGGTCGTGTAGTTTTGAGTGCCGACCAACTCCGACGCAAAGCGGCGCAGCACGTAAAGCGATTCGTTCGTCAGCCGCGGACTGCCAACCACGCCGATTGAGTCGCGTCCATTTTTCTCCGCAATCTCATCAAGACGCGTCGCCACGTGCCGGATCGCTTCGTCCCACGTCGTGGGAATCAGCTTGCCGCCTTTTTTGTAGCGGATCATCGGCGTGCGAATGCGATCTTCGTGATTGATGAACGGATGTCCGAAACGTCCCTTCACGCACAGAAACTCGCCATTGATTCCATTCACATAACGATCGCGCGCTACGACGCGGTGCACTTCACCACCGCGCGAACCAACCGACATCTGGCAGCCGTCGGAGCAGAAATTACAGGTCGAAATTGTTTGCGCGAGCTCCCACGGGCGTGTCTGGTGGCGGTAAGTCGCGTCAAGCAACGTGCCGGTCGGACAAACTTCAATGCAGTTGCCGCACTGCGAACAATCGAGCCAACCCATGTACGTGCCGATCACTGTGTGCGAGCCGCGTCCGCCGGCTTCGATCGCGTCTTCGCCCATCCACTCATCACAAACGCGCGTGCAGCGTTTGCAGAGAATGCAGCGTTGCGGATCGTTCGCCACCATCGGCGAGAGATAGCGCTCCGCGTAGTAGTTCTTCTCTTCGGTGAACCGCTCTTCGAGTCCGCCCCAGTCGAACGACATCTCCTGCAACTCACACTCGCCGCCGCGATCGCACACGGGACAATCGAGCGGGTGATTCGCGAGGAGAAATTCGTTCATCCCGCGTTGCGCCTTCTCGATCTCTTCGCTTTGCGTGGTGACGATCATGCCGTCGGTGACGATGATCGTGCAGGACGTTTGCAGCTTCGGCATCTTCTCGATGCGCACGAGGCACATGCGACACGACGCCTGCAACGCGAGGTCGGCGTAGTAACAGAAGGAGGGGATGTCGAAACCCTTTTCGCGGCAGACGTCGATCAGACGTGCGCCTTTCGGGACTTCGAACAACTTCCCGTTGATTGTTAGTTTAGCTAGCTCCGTCGCCATAGGTTCTTGCCACTGACTTTCACAGACCTACACGGACAAGCGTTTTTCTTCATGCAGACAGGTCCTATCTGTGTCCGTCCGTGTTGTCCGTGGCTAATAATCTCTTCCTGAAATCTTCCGGGAATCGCTTGATTGCTGACTGGATGGGCCACGACGCCGCGTCGCCGAGCGGGCAAAACGACTTGCCCTCGATGTTGTCGCAAAGATCCAGCATCAGTTGCGCGTCTTCCGGACGGCCGCCGCCGCTGTCGATCCGTTTAAAAACTTTCACCAGCCAGTCCGTACCTTCGCGGCACGGCGTACACCAGCCGCACGATTCATGTTTGTAAAACTCGGTCAGGTTCTTCGTTGACTCAAACACGTCGACCGTCTCATCCATCACGATGAAACCGCCCGAACCTACACTCGATCCCGCCGCCACCAAACCCTCGTAATCCATGCGCACATCTTTGCCGATGATCTGATCGGCGCGCATGATGTAGACCGACGAGCCACCCGGAATCACGGCCTTCAACTGCTTGCCGCCGAGAATCCCGCCGCAGTCTTCCATGATGAACTTCTCCATGTCGTCGTAACCCATCGGCAGTTCGTAAACGCCGGGCTTATTGACATGGCCGGAGACGGACCAGAGCTTCGTGCCGCCACTCTTTTCAGTTCCGAGTTTTTGATAAGCCTCGCCGCCCATGTTGATGATGTCGGGAACGGCGGTCAGCGTCTCAACGTTATTGACGACCGTCGGACACGCGTACAAACCGGAGACAGCAGGGAAGGGCGGTTTCATACGCGGATGGCCGCGCAGTCCTTCGAGCGAGCTCAGCAGTGCAGTCTCTTCGCCGCAGATGTAAGCGCCGGCGCCGGTGTGCGTGTAGATCTCGCAGGAGAAATCGGAGCCAAGAACTTTGTTGCCGAGCAATCCCGCTGCGCGCGCTTCGTCGAGCGCGACGTCCATGATGTCGATCAGATATTTGTACTCGCCGCGGGTGTAGATGTAATTCGTTTTGGCGTTTAGCGCGTACGCGGCGATCAACATGCCTTCGATCAGCATGTGCGGATCGCGTTCCATCAGGTAGCGATCTTTAAAGGTGCCCGGCTCGGACTCGTCAGCATTGCAAACGACGTACTTCGGTTTCGGCGAATCCTTCGGCACGAAACTCCACTTCATGCCCGTCGGGAAACCCGCGCCGCCGCGGCCGCGCAACGCCGACTTCTTCACTTCGTTGATCACGTCGTCCGGCGACATGCCGTCGAGGACTTTTCGGAGCGCTACGTAACCACCATTACGACGATACACGTCGAGGCTGTGCGAGTTCTCCAGATGAACTCGCCGCAGTTGCAGTGGTTCGCAGCCGATTGCTTCGATACGCATGAATTTTTACGGTAAAGCGTCCAGTACCTGGTCGATCTTTTCGGGCGTCAGGTTCTCGTGATAGTCGAAATTGAGCTGAAACATCGGCGCCGTGCCGCACGAGCCGAGACATTCAACTTCCGAAAGCGTGAACCGTCCATCTGGTGTTGTTTCACCAACCCCGATTCCCAGTTTCTTCGAGCAGTGCTCGGTAACTTTCGCTGAGCCCATGATCTTGCACGACAACGTTTTGCAAACCTGAATGTGATACTTGCCCACGGGGTTGGTCTGGATCATCGAGTAGAACGTCGCGACTTCCCAGATGTCCGTCACCCGCACCTTCAATCGGTTCGCGAGATACAACACGCCCGGCGGATCGAGATAGCCACGCTCGCGTTGCACGATGAACATCAACGGCAGAATCGCCGAACGCATCACTGGATACTTCGCCAGGTGTCTATCTATTTCAGCTTCGACGTCGGGAGAGAACGTCGCCGGCTCAACGCCCAGCGAAACGGGCTGCGACAATGGTCCAATGTTTACCAGTTGCGAACTCATTTTAAATCCATCCACAGATTACACAGATTGCCTTAGAGAAATCTGCGTAATCTGCGGATTGCCTTTACCGGTCGATTTCACCTAACACGATATCCAGCGAGCCGATGATCGCGACGACGTCCGCCACCATTTCACCTTCAGACATCGCCGGCAGCACCGACAAGTTCACAAAACTCGGTCCACGGAAGTGAACCCTGCTCGGCTTTGGTCCACCATCCGATCTCATGTAAACACCCAACTCACCTTTCGAAGCCTCGATCGGGTGGTAGACTTCCCCCGCCGGTACGTCGAACCCTTCGGCGACGATCAGGAAGTGATGAATCAGCGCGTCCATGTGGCTCTTCATCGCTTCTCGATCCGGCAACACGACCTTCGGCGCGTCTGCCTTTACCGATCCGGGTTTTAAACGCGACAACGCCTGCACGGAAATCTTGTGCGACTCCTTCATCTCGCGCATGCGCACCATGTAGCGCGCCCACACGTCGCCGTCCGGTTCAGTCGGGACTTCAAAATCGTAGTTTTCGTAACCGCAGTACGGGTTCGCGCGGCGGATGTCGAGATTGATACCGCTGCCACGCAGACATGGACCAGACAAGCCCCAGTCGATCGCGTCTTCCGCCGAAATGCGTCCGATGCCTTGCGTACGCTTCTGAAAGATTCTGTTGCCGGACAGGAGCGTGTGAAACTCGTCAACCGCGCCTGGGAACGCGTCGAGAAACTGTTTGCAGCGCCGTTCGAATCCCGCCGGAAGATCCATCATCAAGCCGCCAATACGGAAGTAAGAAGGCGTGAGACGGCCGCCTGAAGCGGCCTCGATCAGGTTCAGGATCTTTTCACGCTCGCGGAAGCAATAGAAAAAAACGGTCATCGCGCCGATGTCGAGCGCGTGCGTGCCCAGCCAGACGAGGTGCGAAGCGATGCGTTGCAGTTCGCACATCAACACGCGGATCGTCTGTGCGCGTTCGGGAATCTCGAGGCCCAGCAGTTTCTCCGCCGCCATGCAGTAGGCGAGGTTGTTGCCAAGCGGATTGAGATAGTCCATCCGGTCGGTGATCACAATGCCTTGCTGATACTTCTTGTACTCAAAGAGCTTCTCCATGCCCGTGTGGAGATAACCGATATCCGGCGTCGTCTTGACCACCATCTCGCCGTCGAGCACGAGCTCGAGACGCAACACGCCGTGGGTTGACGGGTGTTGTGGTCCCATCGAGATCGTCATCTGTGTGTCGAGCGGACGATCTACGACTTCGAATTGCGGTGGAAGCCTTGGTACTGAACTCATCAATTTCAACTCAGTCCGTGTTCGTCCGTGTAAGTCTGTGGCCACGGACTCTCACGGACAAATCATTTCAAGCTGTACGGCTCGTAACCGCGCAACGGAAAATCCTTGCGCAACGCGTGTCCCTGCCAATCATCAGGCAAAAGGATGCGGCGCAGATCCGGATGACCGTCGAAGATGACGCCAAACAGATCGAACGTCTCGCGCTCATGCCAATTCGCGGTGCGCCACACGCCGGTCACGGTCGGTACGTGCGTGTCTTCTTCACTCAACACGACTTTCAAACGTACGCGATGATGTTTGGTTGTCGAGAAGAGATGGTAATTGACTTCGAAACGCGGGTCTTCTTCAACGCCGCGATCCGCGCCACAGATGTCCGCCAGAAAATCAAACCGGCTTTCCGGCCAGGTTTTCAGAAACGAACACGCCGCCGCGATGTGTTCGCGCGGAACGACGATCGTGATCTCACCAAATGCAGCAATCACATCCGCGATCCACTCGGGATGTTCACGCTGCAACGCCGCCACCAACGGTGACGGCGCGGCAGCTTCTGAGCTTGCAATTGGCGTAGTTTCGTTGTTTTCCGGCTCTGATGCCATCCCCACTCTGCTCTACTCTCGTCTTTTAGGAAGAACGCCGCCGCTCGTGCCGCGAAGCGATGGTATAAGGCCGCGATTCCAGTGCCTGTTTCAGCGCTGTCGAGCCGTCAGTGACCGGCAGCGTGCCCGGCGGAACTGCTTCGCGCGCTTCCTCTTCCGGCACGTCTTTGCGATCGCGCACGCTCTCCTTCATTACTTTTTCCTGCAGCATCATCACCGCGTGAATCAACATCTCAGGCCGCGGCGGGCAGCCCGGAATGTAAACATCAACCGGCACAACCTTGTCGACGCCCTGCACGATCGCGTAGTTATCAAACACGCCGCCGGAAGTCGCGCACGCGCCCATCGAAATCACCCACTTCGGTTCCGGCATCTGGTCGTAAATGCGCCGCAACACCGGCGCCATCTTTCGCGAAACGCGTCCTGAAACGATCATCACGTCTGCCTGGCGCGGGCTGGCGCGAAACACCTCCGCTCCGAAGCGAGCGAGATCGTTTCGCGAAGAAGTGGCGTTCATCATCTCAATCGCACAGCAGGCCAGGCCAAACGTGGCCGGCCAAAGCGACGACTTGCGCGCCCAGTTAATTAAGGAGTCGAGCCGCGTCGTCAATACTTCCGGTAAAGCTTCGGAGATGACATTTTCCAAACCCATAAAACCGCCTCAGGCTGCGGGCCGTTGCTGTCGTGCTTGCCGCTCTTCGAACGCATGCAACGCCTTGGCCTCTGCTTCTGCTTCGCGCCGTGCGCGCTCGCCCCAATCAAATGCACCTTTCTTCACGACGTAGATGTAACCCGCCAGCAACAACCCCACAAACACCATCATCTCGAGATAAACAAACCAGCGCATCGCGTCGCTCTGCGAGGCCAGTGACTTGAACACTGCGGCCCACGGCACAAGGAAGATCACCTCTATATCGAAGAGGATGAAAATCATCGCGATCAGGTAAAACTTCACCGAGAACCGTTCGCGGGCGGAGCCCACCGGGTCTTTGCCGCACTCGTAGGGCATCAACTTAGTTCTCGTTCTTTTGCGTTGGCCGACAAACTGGGAGAGGAGCACGTTGCCTACCGCAAAACCGCCGGCAACGATGAACATCAAGAGGATGGGCAAGTAGTCGTATAGACGGAACGGCATCTCAGGTGCACCCTTGCCACTCGATAAACAGATTGAGAATCATTGTACAAGCGGATGCTAGACGATGTGATCAAGGGTGTCAAGCAGTGTTCCAGCCGATAGTTACAATGGGATCGACGCAAAAAAAAAATGCTGATTGACCGTGAAAAAATGCTTGTGTTACCGTTCAGGAAAAGCCGCTGCGGCTGCGGCTTCACCTTGAGTTCCAATCGTGAAGAACCTTAAGTCCTTGCAACTGTGATTACCGGATTCAATACTGACATCGAGCACGGCGGGATCGTCTATCATGTCCAGACCGAGGACAAGGGACTCGACACACCGATCATTCTCTCGCTCGTCTATGTTGGCGGGACCATTCTCGCCAGCAAACGATCACCGTACGGAGACCTAATAGAGCAGGGATTCAGCGATGAAGTCCTGGCCGAACGGCTTAAGCGCCAGCACAAGCTGATCTGTGCGGCGATCAACTCCGGCCGCATCGACGACCTGAAAAAGATGAGCCGCCCGGCGAAGGGGCCCGCGGTTAAGGCGCCGGTTGTTGCGGAGGTTATTGTCGAGGAAGTTGTTGCCGCGGAAGTTGTTTCGGAGGAACCAGAGCTGACTGCTGTTGAAGTAGAGCCGACTCCGGTTGAGGCACTGCCCCTGGTCGAGGAGTTTGAATTCGAGTACGGGCCGATCACGCAGGAGTGGACGCCTCCGCCGCCGCGAGTCGAGGAACCCGTCGAAGAAGTCGTTGAAGAAGAGATGGAGTCCGAGCCGGAGTTCATCGCTGTGGATGCGGCTGAGGAACTGCCGGTTGACGAGTTGCTGCAGGACGGCCTGTCGATTGTCCTGCTCGACGACGAGGAGTTTTATTCCGGCGAGAAGTACACGTTGCGGGTGCTGATTAGCAATCGTACCGGCGGCGAAGAGGTGCCGTTACAGAATGTGGCCGTGTCGATCAAGATCCTCGGCACCACGTTCCGGCCTTTGATCTACTCGTTGAAAACTGAGAGCGACGGCGTGGCGACGGTCGCGACGCAGATTCCCGAATTCAACTCGGGCCGCGCTGCCGTGCTCGTGCGGGCCGTAGCGAGAGATCAGGCAGCGGAACTGCGGCGTCTCATCCATCCGGTGAAATGAGGTTGTAAGAAAAGCGTTGCTCGTTTACGTCAACGGCGAATCCAGAGAGCTCTCCGGTCCACTTTCCCTGGCAGAACTAATCACGCAACTTGATTTGCCTGCGGCGAGAATTGCCGTCGAGCTGAACCGCGCCGTGGTGCGCCGCAACGACTGGAGCACGACGATGCTTCAGGACGACGATCGGATCGAGATCGTCCACTTCGTTGGTGGTGGATCTGCTTAGATCCGTGTAGAGTTTTACTATGATTATTGCGGGCCGCGAATTCACTTCGCGCTTGATTATCGGAACAGGGAAGTATCGCAGCTACGAAGAGATGCGCAGCGCGCATTCGGCTTCGGGCGCGGAGATGGTGACGGTTGCAGTACGGCGTGTGCCGCTCGATCGCAGTAGCGAGTCGTTTCTCGACTATCTCGATCCGGCTTTGCAGATCCTGCCGAACACAGCGGGCTGTTATTCAGCAGAGGACGCGGTGCGCACGGCACGGCTCGCGCGCGAAGCGTTGCAAACCGATCTCCTCAAACTCGAAGTCATCGGCGATCAAACGACGCTCTTTCCCGACAACGAACAAACACTCGAGGCCGCACGCGTTCTCGTCAAAGAAGGCTTCGTGGTCCTGCCTTATTTCAATGACGATCTGATCATGGCGAAGAAACTGCTCGATGCAGGTTGCGCGGCGATCATGCCGCTGGCCGCGCCGATCGGATCGGGCCTCGGCGTGCAGAACCCGGCAAACCTCCGCATCATGCGCGAGCAACTGCCTGACGCGACGATCATTGTTGACGCTGGAGTGGGAACGGCGAGCGATGCGGCAGTCGCAATGGAGCTCGGCGCCGACGCGGTGTTGATGAACACGGCAATCGCGGAAGCGCAGGATGCGGCGCAGATGGCGACCGCGATGAAGCTCGCGATTCAAGCCGGACGGTTAGCTTATCTTGCCGGCCGGATGCCGAAGCGCTTGTATGCGAGCGCGTCGAGTCCGTTGCAGGGCACGATCAAGTAGCTCACTTCACAAACTTGAGCGACGCGAAAAACTTGTCGACCCACTCTTTCTGGTCCGTGTCTTTAAACACCACGGTTGCGATCTGAAACAGACGGTTCTCAATCAAAAACAATTGCGACTTGATATTGGCGGCGGGGTTCTCACTCACAAACTCCAGGCCGGTGTTTCCGTCGATCGTGATTTCCTTGCTGGAGATCATGGTTGCTTGCAGTCCTTTATTGAAGCGGTCGCGATTCGCAACAAGGAACTCAGCGGGTTTTAACTTGATCTCCGCGTAGTCGCTGTAGGCTGCGACGTAGGTTGCGCGGTTGGCAGTGATGGTAAAGGAGTGCAGCGTGTAAGCAGTCTTCTTGCTGATCGTTTCCACCGGTTGCGTTGGAAACAGGATCGAGAACTTCCCGCCTTCAGGCGCAAACGTGATCCAGCCTGGCGGATCAGTTTGCGCAGTTTGTGCCGCCACGTTGGCGACCAGAATTAGTAAGACTGGAAACGCGAAGATCAGTTTGCGCATATTGACGTCAAGATAACCCTAACACGCCCGCATGGCGAGGGGCGACGATCTCGTTGTCTCTAACAACGACCTCGCGTCTGGCCGGTGGCTCTTCAATCACTCGCTGTCTTCGCACGGGCACTTGCGGTCTTTGCACCGGACTCAAAGCGTAACGCTGTGACACGAGCTCGTCGTGAATGTTAAAGAGTACCACCCAAAGCTCGCACGCTACGCGCCAGACGATGTTGCCCACGATCAGGATTGCGGCGCCGATCGCGACGTAACGCCAGCCAAGCGACCGGTCGATTGTCGCATCGTTCAATTGCAGACCGGCCCAGACCATTAGACCAATACCCGCGGCGGTCAGCGCCAGGAAGCCGAGAAAGTAGACCACCTTCACAAAAGAAGTCGTGATCATTCGTTCAAACGAAAAGTACGCGCTCATCAGAACATCTCCTCGAATTGGTTTTGTTTCGAGGTTAGACCAGTGGTGGCGACTTTTTAATCTCGCTTTAGCGATATTTTCCTTATAAATCCTGTGAACGCGGGAGGGACAACTCGATTTGTGCCTGTTCGCGCATGACACGATCGCCCAAATCCGTGGTTGAAATCGTCGGATATTGGCGGCCCACGACCCGCAGGCATTCGGCACTGATTAATGCATCAACATAGAATTCGAGTTCCTCGTGAGACATATCTCTTAGAAGTCCGTACGTTGAAAGTTCGTTGAGACGTGCTTTCACGATTTGCTTGGCCGCCGAGCCACGTAGCGTACCTACTAATAATTTCTTGCCGAAGCGGCCGTTCATGCGTTTGGCGCAGGCGAGGATCTTTCGCACGCGTAGTAGCTCATCTTCCATTAAGATCCGTGGTTCTAAATCTGCGGTACTAATTTTTTCTACTGGGACCTCGCGGTAGCGAACTTCAGTGGTTGGCTGGCAGTTGCTGCACGTTCCACACTCCCGCGTGCGATTTCGATCGCCGAAGTACTTGAGAATGTGCGAGCGATAACACTCTTCCGTGTAGCAGAACTCGATCAGTTCGCGCAGTTTTCGTCGTTCAAGATCCGCTCGTCCTGACACGTGCCGTGGATCGACGCGCAATGGAGAACTGTCGAGCATCACGATCGTGCGGCTTTGCCGTTTGCCATTCTCCGCGCGGTTGGTTGCTGTGCGTTCGATGTGTCCGGCGCGTTCGAGCAGGTAAAGCGCCGAGTTGACCGCCATGTCGTTTCGTTGCCCGGCGAGATGCGCGAGCTCGGAGCTTGATAGATGGATCTGTTTCAAACCGGTGCCGATTAGCGCGTTGTAGACGGTCTTGATCAGCGCGAGATCCGGATACGAGCCTTCGATGAAAAAGTCGTGGGTGTTCTTGTCGGCGTAGTTGAATAGCAGGACACACGTCGACGGTAGACCATCGCGGCCGGCGCGCCCGATCTCCTGGTAGTAAGCCTCGATCGAGCCCGGCATCTGATAGTGGGCCACGAAGCGTATGTCGCTTTTGTCGATGCCCATGCCAAACGCATTCGTCGCCACGATCATCTGCGTGCGGCCGTTCATGAACTCTTCCTGCGCGCGAACACGCACGGCGTCGCTCATACCGGCGTGATACATCGTCACGCGCAAGCCCGCGCGCTTCAGTTCCCGCCCGACCTCTTCAACGGCCTTGCGGGTGGAAGCATAGATAATGCCCGAACCCTCATGTGACTGAGCGAGACGCTTGATGCGCGTGATCTTCTCTTTCACCTTTTCCGTGTGGACCACTTCGATCCGCAGGTTGGGACGATCGAAACCGCTAACGAACGTCTGCGGGCGCTCGAGTCCGAGTTGTTGAATGATGTCGGAACGAACGTAAGGTGTTGCGGTGGCGGTTAGTGCAAGCGTGCGAATGTTGCCGAGCGAGCGGATGACGTGTTTCAGGCGAAGGTAGTCCGGGCGAAAGTCGTGACCCCACGTTGAAATGCAATGAGCTTCGTCGACGGCGAAGAGCGAGATCGGAATCGATTGGAGCGCGGCGTTGAAGCGGCTGCTACGGAAACGTTCGGGGGCGATGTAGACGAGTTTATGTTCGCGGCGGCGCAACGACTCGATACGCGCGTGTTGTTCCGTTTCGGGGATCGAGCTGTTGATGAAAGTAGCGGGCAGGCCGCGGGCGTGCAACGCGTCCACTTGATCTTTCATTAGCGCGATGAGTGGTGAGACGACGAGGGTGACGCCGTCGAGGATCATCGCCGGTAGTTGATAGCACAGCGACTTGCCGCTGCCGGTCGGCATCACGACGACGACGTCTTTGCCCGCCAGGATCGATTCGATCACCTCACGTTGGCCTTCGCGGAAGTTGTCGAAGCCGAAATGCGTGCGAAGTGAAGTGGCAGCGTCTGAGAGAGATTGCATGAAAAAGTCTGGGTTCTGCGAATGCGGCTGTTGACTCGGGGCACATGTTAACAGGCGATGCTATGTTTCGGGGATTAGGGGCGTTGGTTTTGAAGTCGGTGTTGTTGTTGTGGGTGTTGGTGCAGCCGTTTTCGGCGCGTGAGATTGCGTTGGTGTTACTGGGTGCCGGGGCAGGGTTGGCCCCGCGGAAGCAGTTTGCGGTTGAGCCGTAGCCGACGAGATCGACTATGTCGGGATTATTTGGGCACGAGCCGGTGAGTGCGGTTGTCGATCTCACGAGTGCGACTTTGCCGGCGGTGGCGGCCATGGCGATGGTGCCGGTTGCGTCGGGTGTTGGGAGAGGTGCGCCGTTTGTGCCGCCGGAGGCTTGTTGGACCAGGTAGTACTGGCCGGGTTGTAGAACAGTTGCGGTGAGGGGTGTGACGGACCAGGATGAGGCGGTGGCGCTGGCGTACTGGACCGACCAGCCGCTGAGGTTTATTGGTAATGGGCCGCTGTTGAATATTTCGATGAAGTCGTTTCGGAATGGGGCGTTTGCGTTACCGCCGCCGCCGAAGAGTTGCGAGATCACAACTGTTGGCGTAGAGGTCGGCGTTGGTGAGGCCGTAGGGGTGGGGATTGGCGTCGCAGTCGGAGAGGGCGTCGGGGAAGGGATCGGCGTCGCTGTGGGCGTTGGGCTCGGAGATGGGATCGGAGACGGTGTGGGTGTTGGGCTCGGAGATGGAGTAGGGGTTGCTGTCGGAGTCGGAGTCGGAGTCGGAGTCGGAGTGGGAGTGGGAGTGGGAGTCGGAGTCGGTGTTGGTGTGGGAGTTGGTGTGGGAGTTGGTGTGAGACGGATGAACATGGAGCCGTCGTGTCTGGTTCCGGGGCTGAAGGGTTGGCCGGATGAAGTTGAGTGCAGGGAGAGTGGGCCTGTGATGTCGGGAATGCGAGTGAGTGATTGATTGAGATCGCCGCGAAGGCCGAGTGTTGAGCCGTAGGCAATGGAGGTGACGATTTCGCCGGTGGAGTTGCGAAGGGTGATGACTGCGCCGGAGTTCGTGAGGGATAGTCCGCCGCTCGAGGCTTTAACGATTTGAGAGTTGCCGAAAACTGGATTAGCGATGCTCGGGGAGCCGCCGCCGAAGATGACGATTGCCGTGCCGGCAGGGAGCAGTGTGCCGGGGGTGAAGCGGTGGCGTAGCGTGTCGGTGGTGCTCGTGAGAGCGCGGGTTTGGAGTTGGTAGCCGCTGAGATCGAGGTCGCGGGTGGTTGAGTTGACTAGTTCGATGAACTCGTCGTCAGCAGTGTCGCGAACGCCGTCGTGGTTGGCGTCGCCGGCCAGACCATCGGGTGGGTCCGCGAGGATCTCGTTGATCACGACGTCGCGCAGAGCGCTGCCGTCGAGCGTTAGCGTTACTGGATTGCTCTGTACGCCGTCAGCCGTGACGATCAGCGTGCTCGTTCCCGCGCCGCGAAGCTCTGGCGGAACTCGTATGTGAATTTCATTCAACCCCGGCAGGCCGCTCGTGACGGTCGTCTCAACGGCCACAGATTGACCATTGATAGAAGCGGAAATGTTATGTGCGTGAACCACTCCCGTCGAGAAGATCGACAAGCGTAATTGCCCGTTGGAAGGATCAAATAGTCCCGCAGTTTGAGTGGCGGAATCGAGAATGATCGCCTCACCAGTGCCATCACCTTTTGCCGTGAAGATTCCCGGCGCGCCGCGGGCGGTTGTTGCTTCGGCTTTCGAAGAGAAGCCGTCAGCGTTTGTTACGACAAACTGTGCTGGTCCATCGGCTAACCCCTCGGGGACGATGAAGATAATCTCCTCGGGACTTGCGTAAAAAATCCGTGCCGCCTGGCCATTCACCTTCACGGTTGTTCCGGCGAGCGCCGAAGGCGGATTTGCAGAAATCCCTATCTCTGTTCGAAACGCGAGCGGGTTGCCGCGGATGGTTGCGATGCTTCCGGGAGCGATAGTCGCCGGTTGCGCCGGTTCGTTGCCCAAGGCGGCGGCGTTCAAGATCGTTGCCGGTCCAAACTGTGGACGCGGAGCGACCGACGCCAGGTAGATTTCAGTGTTGTTGCCGAGATCGTTATCAGTGACTGGTCCGGAGATCAGTCGTGGAAAGCTGAACGCCACGACACTGCCGTCGAAGTTGAGTGACGAGACCACTTCGGCGGTGGCGTTGGAAGGCGCGTTGGTTATCTGGAAGGTCAGGGCACTCGGAATGTCGTAGACGTAAAGCTCGACGCTTCCGTCGCTCGTGTTCGTAACTCTACGCCGCGTCGCAAATGAGACACGCTTTCCATCGCCGCTGATCGCTGGCTGTAGAGTGACGTCGACCGATCTCGTTCCGAGTTGTGTTAACTGACGAGTCGTGTTGTCGCGTGCGTCGTAGAGAAAAACCTGTGTTTGGTTTGGCGCGGTTTCAGCCGAGTAGACCAAACGCAAACCGTCGTTGCTAACGGCGCGGCCGGTGGCAAGTGCCAGTTTCGGAACGTCAGTAGCGATAACGCGGCTGGACTTGGTTTTGAGATCGAATAAAGCGAGATCGGAGTTGTGTTGGTAGTAGAGACGTGAGCCGTCACCGCTGAGTTTTGGATTTTCACCGTTAGTGAGTTGCGAGAGAGTTGCTGTTGTGACGTCGAAGAGGAGGAGATCTTTCCTCGACGTAAAGGCCACTAAACTTCCGTCTGCTGTGATCGAAGGCTGAAAATTTCCGTCGACGATGCGGGTTTCAAGTGAGCCAGGGCGCGTGTTCGTAATTTGTTTAAGACCTACGGCAGTCCACAGAAAGATCTCTGAGTTGCGATCGGCGTTCTCGCCGACCAGATCCTCCGTCGACGCGAACGCCACAACGCTTCCATCGCTCGATAACGCAGCCGAAACAATGCGTGTTGCCCCAAGTTCTTGAAATGTAGGTGTGACCGAACCGACGTCGGCACGCATCGCGTGAAATGAGTTATGGAGGCCGCCCGCGAAAAGGTTCGCTGAGGATTCAAACACCACCACGCGCCCGTCGTCACTCAACGACGGATTCAAACTAACCGCCTGCTCAGACGTATTCGTCAGACGCACAACACTCGTCTGCGAACTAGTTCTATGCGGCAGAAAAATGAAAACGGTGGCGAAAAGAAAAGCGACAGTGAGGAAACATGCTTTGAGTCGAAGCATTGTGAGGTTGCTCCTTTATTAAGTTTGGCCGCGGATTCTACACGCCACAAACAAAACTGTCTACTGTGATATTTTAGGGCCATGAAAATCCTCATCAGCGGTTCCCATGGACTCGTCGGTAAAGCGCTCATCAGTTCGCTGGTCGAAGACGGCCACGAAGTGGTCCGTCTCGTGCGCCGCGCACACACGCTCGGCCAACTCGAAGTTGAATGGCATCCAAACCAAGGGCGCATCGACGCGCAACATCTCGAAGGCTGCGAAGCCGTGTTTCATCTCGCGGGCGAGAGCATCGCGAGTGGCCGTTGGACCGACGAAAAGAAACGCACGATCCGCGAGAGCCGTACGAAAGGAACAACCCTGCTCAGCGAAACGATCGCGCGGTTATCGCACCCGCCATCTGTTTTCATTTCCGCTTCCGCGATCGGTTACTACGGCAATCGCGGCGATGAAGAGCTAACCGAGCAGAGCGCCCCGGGAAATGATTTTCTCTCTTCAGTGTGCGTCGAGTGGGAAGAGTCGACACGGGCGGCGGCTGAGAAGGGAATCAGAACTGTGCTCGCACGTTTCGGGATCATTCTCGATCGCAACGGCGGCGCGCTTGCAAAAATGCTGACGCCGTTTCGCATGGGAATCGGCGGCCGTGTCGGCGACGGCCGGCAATGGATGAGCTGGATCGCGTTGGGCGACGTCGTTAACGCGCTCAAGTTTCTCTTGCTCGACTCCGCCGTGCATGGTCCAGTCAACATCGTAGCGCCCAATCCAGTAACCAACGCTGAGTTTACCAAGACACTCGGACGCGTGCTTTCGCGTCCGACGTTCTTTCCGGTGCCCGTGTTTGCCGCGCGTCTCGCTTTTGGTGAGGTCGCCGATGCGCTCTTGCTTTCGAGCCAAAGAGTAGACCCGGCGGTTCTCAACGATCGAGGCTTTGCGCCTTATTGGCCCAGGCTGGAACCCGCGTTGCAACACTTACTTCAGGACCACAGATGACACATACAAAACTGATTTTGCTACTTCTGTTGGCGGTGTTTGCAGCACCGCAATCACCGCGCGCGGATCTTATTCTTCACAACGGCGTTATCTGGACTGTTGACGCAAAGAATCCAACCGTTCAGGCCGTGGCAGTCAGAGATGGAAAGTTCGTCGCTGTCGGCGCTGACAACGCCGTGCTTGCCCTGCGTGGACCGCAAACGCGTGTGATCGATCTAAAAGGCGGCTTCGTCGTTCCCGGTTTCAACGACAACCACGTTCACTTTGCTTCAGCAGCGCAGTTTCTCGAGTTCAACATCATGCGTGCGTCGACGCAGGAGGAATTTGTCGCGCGCGTGAAGGATGTGGTTTCTCGCCTGCCGAAAGGTGAATGGATCGTCGGTGGGTTTTGGGGCGCGTACGACAGTTGGGCCGCAGGCAGCGTGGGAAGTCAAAAACGCGAACCTTTCACGCCTGACATGAACCTGATCAAGGATCTCACGAAAGATTATCCGATGTTTATTCGGAAGTTTGACGACAGCCAGTTCGCGGCAAACGAGGCGGCGTTCAGAGCGATAACCAAACTTCACCTGACTGAACCGCAGGCTCCGGACGTTGAGTTCTTAAAAGACAGTCAGGGACGCCTGAACGGTCACATGCGGGGCAAAGGCGTGTTGCCTTTATTCAATCCGTTTATTCCACGCACGTTTTCGCGCGAGCGCCGCATTCAACAGACAAAGAACGCGCTCGCGGAGATTCGCAAGTTTGGCGTCACAAACGTCAGCGACATGTCTGACGATCTGCAACTCGACATCTATCGCGAACTACACCAAAAGGGTGAGCTCACAGTACGCGTCCATTTTCGTCCCGGTCTGGATCGTTGGAAGGAAATGGCTGACAAGGGAATTCGCGTCGGTGCGGGCGACGAGTGGATTCGTCTCGGCGCGCTCAAAGGTCATATCGACGGCATCATGGGCACGAGCAGCGCGCGTTTCTTCGAGCCCTATTCGCACGATTCAAAGAATCGCGGGCGTTGGCGGCCGTTGATGGTGAACGACAAGGGCGAGTTTGTTGAAGGAAAGTTTCTCGGTTACATGCTGGACGCCGATCGCGCCGGGCTTCAGTTAACGGTGCACGCGATCGGCGACGAAGCAAATAACGTCCTGCTCAACTATCTCGAAGAGCTCAACAAGCAGAACGGCAAGCGCGACCGGCGCTTTCGTCTGGTCCACGCGCAAGTGCTCGCGCCGCAGGATTTCAAACGCCTGGGCCAACTCGGTGTGGTCGCGGAAGTGCAGCCATTTCACCTGAGCGACGACATGCGTTGGATGGAAGAGCGCATCGGCGCGGAGCGAACCAAAGGTGCATACGCGTTCAAGAGTATCCAGGCGAGCGGCGCGGTTTTGAGTTTCGGCACCGACTGGCCCGGCACTTCGGCTTCGGAGTATCCGATCAACCCGATGCTCGGACTCTACGCCGCCGTCACACGCCAAACCATCACCGGCCAACCAGCAGCGGGTTGGTTTCCGAACGAGCGAATCACCATCGAGGAAGCGATCAAGGCCTACACCTACGGCACCGCCTACGCGAACTTCGAAGAGAAGCTCAAAGGTTCAATCGAAGTAGGAAAACTCGCAGATCTGACTGTGCTCTCGAAGAACTTGCTCAAGATCGAACCGAAGGAATACCTGACAACGACCGTGCTCTTCACAATCGTTGACGGCAAGATCGTTTTCGAAACCTCAAACTGACGTCGGCGACCCGAGCCCACGATCACGTGGTGGAGAGTTCTGTCTGGTCAACAATGTTTACCCTGTAGCCGCCCAATCCTGTCTCAGTTTTTGCCCGCGCCAATCCCATCTTGTAGAATTTCGCACAGCTCCAGGAACACGACTTCTGAATTGGCCGCGTATTACACCTTTAATCTGTATTAAGCTAAGGGACTGTAAACCATGACTAATCAGCAATTCAGAGTTAACACTCCTACCGTCACGCACGAGACGATTGACGGTGAGGCCGTGATCATTAATCTCGACACTGGAAACTATTACAGCCTCGTAGACGTGGGCTCCTTTATCTGGAGTCTCGTCGACAAAGGAGCTTCCGCGAGCGAGATTCAGAATCAGATCGTCCAGACCTACCAGGGCGACGCTCAGGATATCGATCGAGGCGTGCACGAGTTATTGGCCCAACTGCAACAGGAGAATCTTATCGTCCCTGTTGACGGAGCCGGAGAAGCCCTCGATCCAGCTCAGGTAGCCCCTGCCAATAATCACGAGAAACCGTCGTTCAATCCACCTTCGCTGAATAAGTATTCGGACATGCAGGAACTCTTGTTGTTGGATCCAATTCACGATGTGGATGATGCGGGTTGGCCCAAACCAGTACCGGATCTTCCAAAGTGAGGTTCCCAAGCAAGAACTTGCCGCAACTCCCAAATGCCCCCAGCTCACGTGGCTCCATCAGAAATCACAGGTGAAGACCGAGCGTCCAGATCGGTCGAGTACTTTCAATCTGTTTACGAGCTCTTTAATTCAGCCCAGCAGATAACCGGTCCAATTGAGCGTACCTACGTTATCGGCGGCTATCGTATCCGGCTGAGTTTTGCGGGTACGGCTTTGCTGTCGTTGACCAGGGCTCTCGAACATCTGGCCGTCGACGATCACGCGGCTCCGGATCTGACGATCTGTCTTTGGGATTCCGAGTCGACGGGACAACGCATGATTGCGCGGCCGTGGCAGGAAGAGGATTTTCTCGCGCGCGGCGTGATCCAGGGTTACAACACGGAACGAATTTATACTGCGTTTCAACATGGATCGGGCGCGGTTAGCGTGCTTGATACGGAACGCAATCTGGCAGTTTTCTGGGCGCCTGACGCGAAGCTTCCTTACTGGGAATACGGCTCGCCATTAAGAAGCATTCTGCATTGGTGGCTTTTGAGTCAGGGATTGCAGTTGGTCCATGCGGCCGCGGTTGGGAACTCAAACGGTGGAGTTTTGATAGGCGGAAAAGGAGGGAGTGGCAAGTCCACGACAGCGCTGGTCTGTCTTGAATCCAACCTATCTTACGTTGGCGATGATTACACGCTACTCGGCATGGAATCCGGCCCGGTGGTCCATAGTCTTTACAATTCCGCAAAACTGAACAGCGACCACGTACAACGCTTTCCTGCGTTGTTGCCCAAAGTAGCCAACCCAGATCGATTGGCTGATGAGAAAGCGCTGCTGTTTGTACACGAACACTATCCCGCGAAAGTGGCTGCACAGCTTCCGGTACGAGCGGTACTACTGCCTCGAGTAACAGGTCTTCCCGAAACGCGTTGGAAACGAGTTTCCGTGGCTGCGACTTTAGCGGCGTTGGCGCCCAGCACGATTTTCCAGTTGCCCCGAGCGGGAAACGAGGCATTTAAATTCCTCGCTGCATTCATTCGTCAGCTTCCTTGCTTCAGTCTTGAAGTGGGGACAAATCTTTCAGCTATTCCGCCGGTAATCGAAGAATTGTTGGGAGAAATAAATTGAATTCGCTAATCAGCGTAATCATTCCCGCTTACAACTGCGAGCGATTTTTACGAGAGGCGGTTGAGAGTGTGTTGGGCCAGAATTATTCTCCTGTTGAGCTAATTATCGTTGACGACGGTTCGACGGATGGCACTGCTAGCGTGGCCAGGAGTTTCCCGGAAACAGTTCGTTATCTGCACCAGACTAACCAGGGACCCGCGGCCGCACGTAACCGCGGTATTGAACACGCACAGGGAAGTCTGATTGCTTTTGCCGATGCGGACGATCTTTGGCCGGCAACCAAGCTCGAGCTCCAACTGTCTTATCTGGTTCGAGACCCGAAGATCGATATCGTGCTGGGACGAATTCAGCAGGTGCAGTTGTCAGAAACGAACGATGGCGAAACTCGGGCGGAGGAGTTTGCCGAACCTGCTTTCTCAGTGAACTTAGGGAGCGCAATCATGCGAAAGTCTGTGTTCGAACGCGTAGGATTGTTTGATGAAACGATGCGCTACAGCGAGGATGTCGACTGGTTTATGCGCGCCCGGGAAGCCGGTGCTGCAATCGTAACCATTGACGCGATCACCCTGTTTTATCGTCAGCACGAACAGAACATGACGCGAGGCAAGAGCACATCCGAGCTCAACGTCCTGAAGGCGTTGAAGAGATCGCTGGATCGGCGCAGGCAAGGTTCGGGAGTTGCCGCGGCACTGCCGCAGTTTCCGCCGAGGAGTGGAGCGAATGACTGAGGAACAGCCGCTGATCAGTGTGATCATTCCGGTTTACAACGGCGCACGTTTTCTCCGCGCCGCGTTGGAGAGCGTCTTTGCCCAAACTTATCGCCCGATTGAAGTGATCGTGGTCGACGATGGTTCGATAGACGACAGTGGCTCGATTGCACAAAGCTTTCCCGAGGTGAATTACATTCATCAGGCAAATCAAGGTGTCGCGGCGGCGAGAAACAACGGCATCGAGGCTGCGCGCGGAGAGTTCTTCGCGTTTCTGGATCAGGATGATCTCTGGACACCTGAGAAGCTCAAACTCCAAGTGGACCACCTGCTGAAGAATCCGGATTTAGGGTACACGCTTACTCAGCAACAATTCTTTCTCGAACCCGGCACGACGTTACCTGCATGGTTCAGGAAGGAGCTCTTAGCTACCGTTCACACTGGCTGGGTCCTCGGCACCCTCCTGGTTCGACGAACAACATTCGAGCAGGTCGGCAACTTCGCCACCGGCTATTCCGCTGCGAACGATAGCGACTGGTTCTTCCGGGCGAAAGCCGCCGAAATACCGATGGCGGTTGTTCCTGAATTGCTCCTGCTAAAGAGGGTTCACGAAGCTAACGATTCCGGCCGCGCCAAGGAGATTCTGTCGGAATTACTGAAGGTAGTGAAGACCTCGCTGGACCGGCAACGCGCCGCTCGTACGGAATAGCTTTGCACAAAAAGTGTCGCTATGACGAACAAGTTCTCGCGCAAAGGCGCAAAGAAAACCTTAGAAACGCGGTAGCGCTTTGCGCCTTGGCGCCTTGGCGCGAGATATCTTCTTTTTTTTGCAAAGTCGTACGGAATAGAAGGTGAGAGGATGAAAGAGAGCCCGCTGGTTAGCGCAATCATTCCCGTCTACAACTACGAACGCTATTTAGGCGAGGCGATCGAAAGTGTACTCGGCCAGACTTACCAACACATCGAGGTGATAGTCGTCGATGACGGCTCGACAGATCGGACTGGTGACGTCGCACGGAGCTTTGCCGATAGAGGCGTGCAGTATTGTTATCAGGCTAATACCGGCATTGGTCCAGCGCGAAACAAGGGCGTGGAGTTGGCCCAGGGTGACTTTCTAGCTTTTCTCGATGCTGACGATCGCTGGCCCGTGGAGAAAACAGAGCGACAACTCCAGGCTTTTGAAAGTGATCCGGCGCTGGAAATGGTTTTCGGTCAGGCAGCGCAACTGCAAAACGGTCCCGAGTGGGAAGCAGGAGTCAACGATAACAAACTTCCTGCGGCCGGTTTGGTTCCCGGCATGGTGGCCGGGACGATGCTCATCAAGCGTGACGCTTTTTCACGTGTTGGCGAATTTCCCGGCGGATTGAAAGTGGGAGAGTTTATCGACTGGTACGCTCGTGCAACTCAATTACAGATCCGCTCATTGGTCCTGCCGGACTTGTTCCTCTGGCGCAGGATTCACGATTCCAATACGGGTGTACGCGAGCGAAAGTCCGTCAATGATTATGCTCGCGTGCTCAAGGCCGCGCTCGATCGAAAGCGCGCTGAGGGACGTGATGTTGCAAAGAGCTCTTGAGTGGAACGCACTGCTCAAAGACAGGATGTTGCCCTACTGGCACGACACGACTGTGAGTTCTCGCGGAGGTTATAAAGTTCACGACCCGGGCGATCGATCGTGGCGCGCCCAAATCAGATCCATGATTAATGGACGAAACCATAGTAGTCAAAACGAGACCCTGCGCGGTGTGATTTCGCAGGCGCGACTGCTGTGGGTGTTTTCACACGCGCACCTTCTTGGTTACAGCACGCCGGAGCGTAACTATTTGAAAGCTGCTGCTCACGGCTACTCCTATCTGATCGAAACAATGCTCGATCGGGAGCACGGCGGCTTCCACTGGAAAACTGACGTTGACCGCGGCGTCATCGAACCCCTGAAGATTCTCTATGGCCAGTCAATGCCCATCTACGCGCTCGTCGAGTATCACCGGGCCAGCGGTCTGTCAGAACCTCTCGATTACGCGTGTTCGATCTATGAAACTGTTCAGCAGAGATTTCATGACGAGGTCCATAAGGGATGGATCGAACATTGCGAACGAGACTTCACGCCGTTGAGTTGTACAGGCGAACGCCTACCGGGTGTGCCCGATATTGTCGGATTCAAAAGCGGTGATGCCCACTTACATTGGATGGAAGCTCTGACAGAGCTTTATTCTGAAGTGAAAGATGCTTCAGTGCGAGATTCGCTCCTGGAAGCAATCGATCTGCTTTGTACAAGATTTTATCCACCAAACGTGAGCGAATCCTGCGAGTACCGTCTGCCTGATTGGAAAGCAATCGGCAACGACGAGTTTTCCAATCTCTCTCATGGTCACCAGATCGAGTTTGCATGGTTACTGCTGCACGCTCAACAAGCACTGGGCACGGTTCAAGATTGGGATCATTTCGAAAGTCTCGTGCGGCATTCGTTAAGTTATGGTTTCGACCGTGAGCGAGGAGGATTCTACTTTCGCGGAAAACCTCATGAGCCTGCGTGCGATACAACCAAGTTCTGGTGGGTTCAGGCAGAAGGGCTGTCGGCACTCACCGATGCTGTAGCGCATTCCGCCGAGTACGAAGAACCGCTCGCGCAGTTAGTAGATTGGATTCTCAACAACCAGATTCGTTCAGACGATGGCGTCTGGATCGTAAGCACCGACGCTCACGCGCGTCCGCTAAACGTCAAGAAAGCCGGTGAGTGGAAAGCGGCTTATCACGAAGTCCGCGCGATAACGAAATTCGTTCACACGTTTGCCCCAGAGTCTCAACATGCTCGCTGTTAACAACGAGGCCGGCTGCTGGCCCACTCCAAATCAGGAACTACTGCTGCGCGCTGCGCTGATGCAAGGCGAGCCTGCGTTGGAGTCGTGGAACGAATGGCGGCGCAGCGTGAACATCGATGTCATCGACTACGGCTCTCACCGCCTGGTTCCCCAGCTATACCGAAACATGCAGCGGCATGGAATCAAAGACCCGTTGATGGACCGGATGAAGGGCGTTTATCGGTACTATCTCTACAAAAACGAGATCCTGATGCACCGGATTGGAAGCCTGCTCGCTGCGTTCGAAGAGGCGGGAATCAAGACGATGGTGCTCAAGGGCGCGGCGCTGATTCCGCTCTACTACAAGGAAAGCGGTCTTCGGCCAATGCTCGACGCCGATGTTTTAGTCCCTACACCTCAGGCCGAGCAGGCAATGGCAGTCCTGGCCAAATTGCAGTGGAAGCCGTTTCGTTTCGGACAACCGCAAATGCGTATTCCCATTGTCCACTCAACGCCTTTTGAGGACGGTGGTGGACGGCAGATGGACCTGCATTGGCACCTGTTCTGGGAGTGTTTCAATGCGAGCGTCGATGACGACTATTGGGAACAAGCGATTCCGATACAAATCCGTGGTGTGCAAACCCTGGCGTTAAGTCCCACGGATCAACTGCTGCACACTTGCTGGCACGGCGCGAGGTGGAATGAAGTGCCTCCGATTCGTTGGGTTGCAGACGCGATGTCTATTTTGGGCGCTTCGGCCGGAGACATTCAGTGGGAAAGTTTAGCGAAGAAGGCACAGCGGCATCGCATCGTCCTGCCCGTTAAGGATTCGCTCGAGTACCTGAAAAACAAGTTTGGCGCGCCGGTGCCTGAGACAGTGCTCAAATCGTTGTCGGCTGTTCGCATTTCAAAAATGGAACGCGAGAACTATGAACTGATCCTGAATCCTATGGCGCCGCCCACCACCGCCAAGATTCTTCGGATGCTTTATTACGACTACCGGTGGTTATCGAGCAGTACGCCTTCACGTTTCAAGACGCTGGTTTTTGCGAAGCACTTGCAAGCGAAGTGGAACATAGACCACCTCTGGAATGTCCCGCTCTACATGTCGATGAGAATGATTAGGCGCGTCCTCACAACCCGATCGGCTTAACGAAGGACGTCGAAAACCTCTAACGCATACTTCACATTTCCAAACGGCGCGGAGACTTGCACGCCCTGAATCTCGTCACGTACTTCCATCAACGACTCGCGCGCGATCTTTAATCCTTCATCGCGTCCGGCTTCTTTGCTGATCGCAGACGCGTCGCGCATGCGCTCCATGATCGATGGCGTCACGCGCACGCCGGGAACTTCGTTGTGTAGAAACTCAGCGTTGCGATACGAGACAAGCGGCCAGATGCCCGCGATGATCGGGATGCGCACGTGTTGAATGCGCTTCAGGAAGTCGCGCAACTGCTCAGTATCAAATACCGGCTGCGTGATCGCGTACTGCGCGCCCGCTTCAACTTTCCACTCGAACCGCTTGATCTCTTCGTCGAGATTGATCGCACCCGGATTCACGCCGACGCCGATGCAGAACGAAGTCGGCTCGCCGATCGGATTGTTTCCAAGATCGAGACCGTGGTTCAGCTTGTTCACCATGTTGGTCAAGCCGATGGCATCGATATCGAATACAGCCGTCGCATCGGGATAAGGTCCCATCTTTGGCGGATCGCCGGTGATCACAAGGATGTTGCGCAGCCCGAGCGCGGCCGCGCCGAGCAGGTCCGACATCATCCCCAACAGGTTTCGATCGCGACAACAGTAGTGCAGCACCGTTTCGATGCCGATCTGTTGTTCGACCAGCACGGCCGTCGCCAGCGCGCTCATACGCGACTGCGCGCGCGCGCCGTCGGGAATGTTCACTCCATCGACGCCCGCGTCTTTCAACAGTCGAATCGAATCAAGCGTCTTCTGCGCGTCGACACCTTTCGGCGGCAGCACTTCAACCGACGTCACAAACTCGCCTTGCGCGATCTTTCTGCCCCACGCGGAACGTTCCTCCGCCGGCACGACCTTGATATCCGGCGCCGTGATCTCGACCACTTGCGCCGTCGCGCCGGTAAACACTGAACGCTGCGCGCGCGGAGACGCTGCACGAACTGAATCGGAAATCAGTTTGATATGCGCCGGCGTGGTGCCACAACATCCGCCGATAAACTTCGCGCCCGACTGAATAAACCGTTTCGCAAACTTCGACATGTACTCCGGCGAGCACATGTAAAACTGGCGACCCTGCACGTCACGCGGCAGTCCGGCGTTTGGCTGCGCTGATAGTTTCTTCTTCGTGACTGCGCGCATCTTGTCGAGCGCGCTGAGAATGATTGCCGGTCCAACGCCGCAATTGAGACCAATGACGTCGGCGCCCCAGCTATCGAGCCGCTCGGTGAAAAGCTCCGGCGTGGTGCCGAAGAGCGTGTTGCCGTCAGTCATGATCGTCATCTGCGCGACGATCGGCAGATCGCAGAGCTCACGGATGGCGGCGATGGCCTGGCGAATCTCGGAAACGTCCGAGAAGGTTTCGAGACAGAAGAGATCGACGCCGCCTTCCAGCAGCCCCGTGGCCTGGGCCTTGAACAACTCCTTCGCTTCTTCGAACGAAGTTGGACCATACGGCTCGATGCGCAGGCCCAGCGGTCCAAGCGCGCCCGCCACGTACGCACGATCGCCGGCTGCCTCGCGCGCGATACGCGCGGCGAGGGCGTTGATCTCGTGCATGTTGGCTTCGAGTCCGTACTGCTGGAGTTTGTGCGCGGTCGCGCCAAACGTGTTGGTCTCGATGATGTCGGCGCCGGCGCGGATGTATTCGGTATGGATCTCGCGGACCAGATCGGGATTACTGAGATTCAGTTCGTCGTAGCAACGATTGATGTAGACGCCCTTGGCGTAGAGCATCGTGCCCATCGCGCCGTCGACGACGTGAATGCGATCGGTCTCGAGAAGTTCGCGGAATGGTTGCATTGTCGATTTTCGATTTTCGATTGCCAAATTGCCGAATTGAGAACTTCTTCGCTGCTGGACATCGTCTCGCTAGCGCACTGCCAATCGGCAATCGAAAATCGACAATCGGCAATGAAAAAAGCCCCGGTGCTAAACAACCGAGACTTCAAAATCTGTTTGAAGTTTTTTCGGGCCTGCCTAACTTTGGACCAACCCGAGCTGTTTAGCTGGTTATTTTACGTGGCCGCAAGTCGCCTTAACTCACCACGTTTGTCATCGCTGCTTATACGCCCCGCGCGCGGCGGCTGTCAACCACAGATTTGGACGCCGACTGTCTTGTTTCTTCTGTCACACTGAACTGATCGCTCAGATAGACCGATCTGGACGGACCAATTAAGTACAACATTTTCAAGAACTTACAGGCAGAAAATGCGTTATAAAAGGGCAACGGATTCTGCACGCGTAGTCATCAGAGTCGTGGTCCTTCGTTATGGCTCTGCGGTAAGAAGTCCAGAAGCGCTGTAGGAAGTCCGTTAACAAAACAAACAATGCAGCCCCCTTTTGAGTCTGCATGAACTGAAGGCTCGGTTGTGCCCTTATGTTCAGATTAACCCTGGAGATTGTTCCGAATGAAGTTGCCCCGCAAGCCCCGTTCGCGCTCGTTGAAATTTGCGCCATTAGCCATTCTGTCGTTCTTTCTTTTTACCAACGTCACCGGCATTTTGTTTAGCCGTGTGATGGCGCCAGTCGCCGTCGCGAGTGCGACTGCACTGCCGCCGCCGATACCGGCCGACGTACCATCGTCCGGCAACGCTGACCTGGACCGGATCATCTTTGATGCCGCGCAACGCGAAGGCCTCGATCCGCGATTTGTTCACGCTGTCATCTGGCAGGAATCGAAGTACATCATTGAGGCACGGTCACATGCCGGCGCTCAGGGACTGATGCAGTTGATGCCCGCGACGGCCGAGCGATTTGGTTGTGAGGACGTGAATGATCCAAAAGACAACATTGAGGCCGGCACGAAGTACCTGCACTGGTTGCTGAAACGATTCGACGGCAACGTTGAGCTCGCGCTCGCGGGTTACAACGCCGGCGAAGGCGCGGTCGATAAGTACAACGGCATCCCGCCGTACAACGAAACGCGCAACTACGTAAAGATCATCTCTCAACGCTACGGCAAGACCTTCCACCCGGTCGCCGACGCTTCCGAAACCGAATAACTCCATTCCATAAAGATCTGTGTTATCCGTGGCTCTTGGCGCCTCTTGACCGGGGATAACACAGATGTTAAGAACAGCAAGCCTTTTACTCTCCTGAACAGAGGAATTCGTATGAGCACAGCGCAAGACGCGGCGGCTGGCGCTACCGCCGCGAACCGTAGTTTCTTCGGCCATCCAGGCGGTCTATCAACTCTTTTCTTCACCGAGATGTGGGAGCGTTTCTCCTACTACGGGATGCGGGCCATCCTGACTCTCTACATGACCAAGTCGTTCGCGGAAGGTGGCTTGGGCTTTGACGAAAAATACGCCGGTATCATTTACGCAACTTACGTCTCGTCTGTCTGGTATTTGCCGTTGCCCGGCGGCTGGCTTGCGGACCGGATCTTCGGCGCCCGGCGCGCGGTGCTAATCGGCGCGATCGTCATCGCGTGCGGCCACTACGCAATGGCGATCAATTCACAATACACCTTCTTCGCGGGCCTGGTTCTGATCGCGTGTGGTACCGGCTTGTTGAAGCCAAACATCAGCGCGATGGTGGGCCAACTCTATTCGGACGAAGACAAGCGGCGCGATGCAGGGTTCTCGATCTTCTACATGGGCATCAATCTGGGCGCGTTCCTGGCGCCGATCGTGGTCGGTTTCCTCGCGCAATCAGCCTGGTTCCGCGGTGTTATTTCTTCGATGGGTCTCGATCCGAACTCGGCATGGCACTGGGGCTTTGGCGCGGCCGGCGTGGGCATGACCCTGGGTATCGTCCAGTATCTGTTTGGGCAAAAGAAACTGGTGGGAGTTGGCGAGAAACCTGAAGTAACACGAAAAGAGGAATCCGCCCCAACCGATTACTTGACGTTGATTCTCGCCGTTGTTGGCGGTGTTGTTGGTGTCGCGGTGGGTCTTCGCTTCGGTGAGGCAGGTTGGGTTTCGGCGCTGTTCCCCGGCGTTGTCGGGTTTTTCGCCGGTTACCTCGGCGGCATCCTGCGTTGGCTTAACGGCGAAGAACTCAAACGAGTGCTCGTAATCTTCATCCTCTTTCTTTTTTCCATCCTGTTCTGGATGACTTACGAGCAAGCAGGTTCGAGCCTGACGCTTTTTGCCGATCGGTTAACCAGCACGACGATACTCGGGTGGGCGTATCCCTCGAGCTGGTTCCAGTCAGTGCCTGCAATCTTCGTGATCATCTTCGCGCCAATCGTCGGCGCGGTGTGGCAGAAGCTCGCCAGCCGGCAGCCGTCGAGCCCGGGTAAGTTCACCATCGGACTCTTCTTTGCCGGTATAGCTTTTGTCGTCATCGCTTTTGCGTCCACGTTAACCGCCAACGGACGCGTTAGTCCGATGTGGCTGGTGCTTGTTTATTTCCTGCAAACGATCGGTGAGCTTTGCTTGAGCCCGGTCGGACTCAGTACCGTAACCAAACTTTCACCGGCGCGAATGGTCGGACTAATGCTCGGCGTTTGGTTTCTCTCGATATCGATTGGAAGTTACATCGCCGGTCTGACGACGCGACTGTTCGAGGGAAACGACACGTCCGTTTTGACGCGTGGTTTTGCAATCTTTGCCGGAATAACTCTGCTGGCGGCAATTATCCTGGCCGTGTTGACACCTTTGATCAAGAAAATGACTCCAAGAGCACAATGACAAATATGAATCGACCAAAAGCACTATTGCTTATAAGTCTTTTCCTGGCGCTGGCCGCTCCGTCCTTAAAAGCACAGACCAAACTATTAACGATCGACGACATTTTCGATCCGGTTAAGCGCGTCAATTTCAACGGCACTACGCCGCAAATCCGCTGGCTCAAAGATGGCCAGCACTATTTATTAACTAACGAAGCCGGGCGGCGCGATGTGCCGCGTTTGCAGAAGGTAAATGCCGCGACCGGTGAGGCGGTGGCGTTTTTCGACGCCGCAAAAATGCAGGCGGCATTTGCGGCATTACCGGGAATCAGCGCCGATAGCGCGCGGCAACTCGCGAATCGCGGCAACTACAACATGAATCCCGGCGAGACGGCCGTGCTGATCAACTGGTCCAACGACCTGTTCTATTACGAGTTTGGCAGTGATCGTGCTGTTCGGCTCACGAACGGTCCGGAAGAAGAAGTCGGCGAGGGTTTCAGTCCTGACGGGCGGATGGTGACCTTCGTACGCGGAAACAACCTTTACGTCGAAGACGTTGCGATGCAGCGGCGCGAACGCGCGTTGACGAGCGATGGCAGCGCGAAGATCCTGAACGGACGCCTGGATTGGGTTTACCAGGAAGAGCTGTACGGGCGCGGAAACTTCGGCGCGTACTGGTGGAGTCCTGATTCAACCACGATCGCGTTTCTGCGTTTCGACGAAACGCCGGTGCCGGAGTTCACCGTCGTCGATCACATACCGTTGTACCAGACCGTCGAGGTCACTGCTTATCCGAAGGCGGGCGCGCCGAATCCGATTGTGAAGCTGGGCGTAGTTAACGCCGCTGGTGGCGATATTCGCTGGGTCGATACGTTCAAATATCAACCCGAGAATTTTCTGATCTCGCGTATAGCGTGGACGCCCGACAGCAAGAAAGTCGTTTTCCAGGCGCAGAATCGCGAGCAAACGTTTCTCGACGTGAACTTTGCTGACGCGCGCGACGGTAAATCCACGAACATCATTCGCGAAACTTCAAAAGCCTGGGTTGCAATAAACGAAAATCCAATCTGGTTGAAAGACGGGTCGTTCATCTGGGCCAGCGAGCGCAGTGGCTGGGAGCATCTGTATCACTACTCCGCGGATGGAAAGCTGTTAAAGCAAATCACGGATGGGAAGTGGGAAGTGCGTTCGATTGAAAACGTCGATGAAGACAATGGTTTCATCTACTTCACCGGCACCGAGCACAGCCACATCGCCGTACATGGTTATCGTATAAAACTCGACGGCACTGGCTTGCAGCGGTTGACGATGAGTGAAGGTTCGCATCGCGTGGATGTAAGTCCGGCGAACAACTACTTCATCGACGTTTGGAGCGACGTCAACACGCCGTCACAAACACGGCTTTTTGATTCGAGCGGCAAGCTCGTCCGTGTGATTGCGGAAAACAAAGTGGACGCGCTGAAGCAGTACAAACTCGGCGCCGCGGAACTGTTGCAGGTGAAAACGCGCGACGGTTTCGTCATGGAAGCGATGATGATCAAGCCGCCGGATTTCGATCCACGCAAGAAGTATCCGGTGATGAGTTTTACTTACGGTGGACCACACGCGCCGCAGGTGCGTAACGCCTGGGGCGCGGCCACGTACATGTGGCACCAATTGATGGCGCAGAAGGGTTACATCATCTGGGTTTGCGACAATCGCACTGCGAGTGGCAAGGGGATGGAATCGACGTGGCCCGTTTACAAGAATTTTGGCGAACTCGAGTTGCGCGATCTGGAAGATGGTCTGACGTGGTTGAAGACCCAGCCTTACATCGACGGAACGCGAATTGGAATTTGGGGCTGGAGTTACGGCGGCTTTATGACGAGCTATGCGCTCACGCACAGCAAGTCGTTCAAGATCGGAATCGCGGGCGGTACGGTGGCTGATTGGCGCGACTACGACAGCATTTACACCGAACGCTACATGGGAACGCCGCAGAACAATCCCGAAGGCTACCTAAAGAGCTCGCCGGTTCATGCGGCGAAGGATCTGCACGGGAAGTTGTTGCTGATTCACGGCGCGATCGACGACAACGTGCACATGCAGAACACGATTCAGTTTGTTTACGAATTGCAGAAAGCAGGGAAGCAGTTTGAGTTGATGCTGTATCCGAAATCGCGTCACGGCGTTACGGATCCACTGTTGTTAAAGCACATGCGGCAGATGATGACGGACTTTATTCTGGAAAACCTGTGAGTTTTGGAGGTGTTCCTCATGCGGCTCGCGTTTGTATTGATCGTCCTGTTAGTAATCTCAACGACAGGCTTGGCGCAGGATACGATCAAGGTATCGATCGAAGAAGTTCGCATTCCGATCATCGCCAAAGACTCGGGCGGCCGTTTCGATCCCACGGTTGAGTTGAACGATCTGCTGGTGCGAGACAACGGGATTCCGCAACCGTTGAAGAGCGTGTATCGCATGCCTGCGAGTGTGCTGTTGTTGCTCGATACGGGCGAAGAGTTGAATCGCGCGAAGAACGTGCGGCTCACGCGTGAAGTCGCGGCTGCGTTGATCTCGGATTTGAAGCCCGACGACCAGATCGCCGTCATGCAGGTGAACAACCGCGTCGAGTTGTTGCAGCCGTGGACCACCACGCAGGCGGACGCAATCAAGTCGTTGAATCAGCTACTGCCGGCGAAGCGAAGTGCTTTGGAAGCGGGGCTGTTAGCTGCGGTGGAGCAGTTTCGTAGTATTCAGTATGGCAACAGTCATCTGGTCCTGATCTCCGATGGTGTTGATACCAAAGGCGAGCAATCAGACCTCACCGATGCATACAGATCTTTACTCGCGGCAAACGTCACACTGCATGTGATTAGCTACGCTTCGCTCGGAGCGAAGGTGCCGCCCCCAGAGCCGACGCGTCCGCGAGTGAAGAGCGCCGTCGCACCGGAGTTGATTGAGGCAATGCCACGCACGCAGTTCAAGGCAGATCCGACGCCTGACCTCAAATCACATATGAAAAACAAGGGCGGTTTCGTCCTCGACATTGACCTGTTGTTCGGGCGCAAAGGCATCAAGGGTGCACTGGTTGAGCGTTCAGAAGAGTTTTCTGTTCTGACAGAAGAGACTGGCGGAAATCTCTGGTTACCCGGCTCAGCCGAAGAAATGATTCGCAGAGCGCATGAAGTCGCGCGCGACATCGATGCGCAGTACGTGATGAGTTACCGGCCCAGGCCGCCGCTTGCTTCATCCGGTCCAACCGAATATCGCCGCATAGAAGTCATCTCGCGCCGCGTCGGCCTAAGCGTCAAATCGCGACGCGGCTACGTCGTCCGCCCCGATTTAATCCTCAAAGCTTTGCCCTAAAGTGATTTGGTTCGGCAAAGCCGTCTTAGAAGACTTTTGAGGCAAAGCCAATCCTCAAGTAATAACGATCTCATTTGCCCGGAGTAATTAACACTTTGACCCAGAAGTGGCCAACATTATCGTCATAAAATTTGTTCGGATATTCCGTGTCTCCCTCGTCCCAGACATCATTGACGTTGAACCATAACTCTCCATCTTTCTGAGAAGAGAATTCCTCTCCTCCGTAATTTCTTCCGATGAGAAATGCCTCTTGTTTTCTTGGTGGCTCATTGACCGTTTCTGTGACTGCACCGATGAGTGCGCCGAACGGTGCCGAAGGCATAATTTTTTTGGCGGTTCTCCCGGCAAAAGCATTTTCGAAAGCTTTGATTTTGGTTTCGTCATTTCCGTTTGGGCCATTCCAGGGACGCAGCAGTCTTAGTTTATCTCGCTCCTCTTTAGTTAGATCCGAGGAAAAGTAATGCTCTGGAACTGAGGTTGGATCAGCCGACTGCCGGTCCAGGCTTCGTGCTGAAGTGATTCGATCCTCGAACTCGTGCCGCTTGGTGACTTTCTGCATTATGCTCCATAAATCGATGTTGACAGCACCCTCGGCTACAAAGCGTATTTGGTCACCTTTCTTCACTTCTATTCCAGATCTTTGCCAGCCTTGGGCAGGCACAATCACGATGTATTCTCTATGTTGGTTGGTTACCGACTCCAACAGCATGTGAGCCCCACTCGCCGAGATGTTGAGTTCCTTTATATCTTTGGTTTTTATACCCAACATAGTAGTGACTAACCACCCAACAAACAGAAGAGTGAGGGCTAAGACCCCAATCAACGCTAAGAACGACAAAAATTTTCGACGATCGGTCAGAATATCGTCAAAAATATCTGCGAAAGTTTTTTGTGACATGTTCACTTCTCCTCGTTTGCTGAAAGGTTGAGTCGGTCTAATAAAGTTCTGAATCCACAGATTACACAGATTCTATAAATCAATCTGTGTAATCTGTGGATTGACAAGTGAAAATAGGGCACTACCGTACGATGGTTACGTGAGGCACAATTACGCGCGTGCCTTGTTGAATTCCTCCACCAGCGCGAGCGCCACATTGGTTTCGATAAAATCCACCGGAACCACGTTCAGATGATTTGCAGTCACTCGAATCCAGCGGTTCATATAATCGATGGCATCAGTAGTGAGACCGTAAACGCCCCATGGAATTGTGCCGTCATACTTATGCGGTGTGAGGACTGTGCCTGCGGCCCACATCCAGGTGCGAGCTTTGGAAAGACTCTGAGTAAGCTCAGGTAGCAGTTCCTTGATGTAGTACTTGTCAAACCAGTCGTAATCGGCGCCGGGACAGATCGGATCACTACCTACTCCCAACGGATCGTAGGTGCTTGGAGTAGCCAGTACAACGCGGTAGGGCTCCTGGATCATTTCTTTCACGGTGATGGTGGCGTGTCGATCCCGAGGCAGCACTCCGAATTGCTTGAGGGCTTCGTAGCTTTCCTTCAACACTCGCGTCTTCAGCGACTCCTCCCATACCCACTCATCCTCGCCGTTCGCATTTTTGATGATGCTGACTTTGCTGCTTGTCGGACCTTCCCATTTGAAATTGATAAATACGATCTCCGTTGGCGTAGCCGCCATCCACTTCGCAATGTCGGTAAGTGCCGTCTGCCAGGCGGTCCAACTTCCGTAGGTTGAATGGACCGTAAAGAAAGGCCCTTCCTTTCCTGTTTCAAAGCTTGGATAGTAGCCCATCCGAATATCCAGCCAGCGCACCCCGGCGTTTAGCATTCGCGTGAAATTGAGGGTCTGAGTCTGGCTGTAATTGTTCGGAATACCACGATCTACCATGTCGAATGTACCGGAGTCGTGTGTCCCAGGAAGAAGGATCTGATTAAGCTGCAAGTTGCCCCAGGCGGCCCGGTCTCTGTAAACGTTGGCCATCCAGTTCGGTTTCTGCACCTGGAATTTCGCGCGAGCGGCAACATAATATTTGCCATTCACATACTGGACGTATGCCGCCCAAAAGCCGTTCAAGGTGTCAAGATTTCCTACCGGCCCGCCGTCCGCAAAAAGGTAACTCGCTTCCTGGTCCTTGTCGTTTGCGTCGTACCAGTAGACACGCGCCCAATTGTAATAGTTATCGCCCGCCTCGGAGCCGGCCGGTGGAGGCTCATGATCGTAAATGTAGACGTACTCATAAGTCATAACTGGTGGCTGAAGCCAGCTAACACGCAAAATATATCTTGATGAACTCGCCACCCAATCATTGGTTCGAAGCGGCATGGCCGTTAGATAGATCTGCTGTTGAGTCGCCGGCGAACCGATCGTGGATGTCGTAGCGCTAGGATCGCCTTCCGGTATTGCCGGAACCTTGTCGAGTCGACGGCCAAATTCGTCGTACGACCCGGTACTCTTCTTGAGCATGGGTTTTCTCCTTAGTAGTTTGTGGAATCGGTTTTTGGATGGTGGTGGTTTTTGCACCCTACCTTCCACTAACGCGAGAACTACTTCGGAAAACCACCACGACCCCAATTGCGGCTCAAGTTCTTTCGCCAAACCCAGACGGTGGCACGGGGCTTGCCGAATGGACCACTGGCAGTTGTGCCTCGACCTCTATGCGCCCCGTTCCTCAAGGAGACTTTATGATGTCCACAGTCCTCGCGCCGGTTCCCCCCGAACCCGAACCTCAATTACCGCTGCTATCGAAGGAAGTTGTCACCGATCCGCAGACGGATGTTCAGCGGGAGGTCCAGGCGAACCTCAAGACCGAAATCAATCGCGTAATCAACGGCATCGACGATCCGGAGGTACGTGAGGTCTCAGAAACCGTCCTGCGGGAGATGCTCCGTTTCTTCGACTGGCTCGACCGTATCGAGAACAACCTGCACAAACTCGACACGTTGTTGGAGAGCCTCTCGCTCCTCGAAGTACTCGAATTCGAAGCCCGCTCGCTGATCGATTTTATTGAATCGAGAGCGATCAAAGTGGCCACGGGCAAAGACCGCCTCCACGAAGTCCTGGACGGCATCGTCTACGGAATAACCCACGATTTACGGCGTATTTTTGAACGGGAACTGGTCCGTGGCGTCACAGAGCATTCAACGCCAATCGTTTACGGTAAGATCCTTCACGCTCATGGTCTATTGACCAACTGTTTTCAGCAATCGACCATCACGTTGCTGCAAGTCTTCAACCCCTCACTCAACGCCGCCTCACTCTTCAACGACATCGAATCGCGGCTCAAACAGTCGCTGGTCCTGTGCAAAGACCTGTCGTCGCTGATGCGTTTTGTGCGGCTTTCTCAGGCCAACTCCGACCCCGACGTGCTGCGCACCGTGGTCGATCGCATCCTCGAATTCAGAGACGGCAGCATGCATTACCTGATGTACAAGGACTGGCGCGGCTACGAGAGTCTGGCGCTTGAAGTCATCACCGCGATCGAGAACAACCTCGATCCGAAGCCGCTTCTGCACCGTTTCCTGACCTTCCTCGAACTGCTGTACGGCCACGTGAAAATGCGCGCGGTGCTGGCTGAGAACTTTCCGTATTCGGGAGGATCAAACGCAGGGGAAGAATAGGACTAACTGGTCTGGTATTTCGCCTCATGGGCGTGGTAAAGCGCCCAAACTGCCACAAACTGACACTGCACGGGTAGCATTATTTGTTACTCAGCGACTTTCAGGCTACCGCTTCTGACACCGGGGACAGTAATAGGTCGAGCGCCCACCATGAACGATCCGTTTTATTCGCGTTCCGCAATTTACGCACGGCTCGCCCTCACGCTCGTAGACGCGCCAGAACCTCTCAGTCGTACCAAAGTAACTGCCGTTTCCGTCAGCGATATCAATCTGCAACGTTGAGCCGGCTTCGATTGCTTCGTGCAAGATCTGGCGAATCGCCTGATACAGCTTGCGCGCGCGCGGCTTCGACAATTTGTTCGCCGGCTTCAGCGGATTGACGCCCGCGAGAAACAACGCCTCCACCGCGTAGATGTTTCCGAGACCGAGCACGCGCGTTTGGTCCAACAACAACTGTTTCAAACTCCGGCGCGAGCGCGAAAGCGTTTCGAGAAAATACTCTTCAGTAAACTCTTCGGAGAGCGGTTCAGGCGCGAGTGTCGTAAGCTCTTTCGGCAAACTTTGCACGCTCTTGATCAAGCGCATGCGGCCAAACTGCCGCATGTCGCAAAAGACCAGGCGCCGCTCGTCGTCGAGATAGAAAACGACGTGCGCGTAAGGCGGCAGTGATTCGTCAGTTGTCAGTGAGACAAACTTTCCGGTCATGCGCAGGTGAGTTGTGAGCAACCGCCCTTGTTCGAGCTCGAAGAGGATGTACTTGCCGCGACGTCCGACGCCGGTGATCACTGCGTTGCGCAGTTGGCGGCCAAACGCGGCGCGCGAAATCTCGGGTGCGATTCTTTTGAGATTCAGTTCCGCGGCGAGGATTCGACGTCCAGTGACGATCGGCCGCAGCGCCCGAACAACATGTTCGACTTCGGGAAGTTCAGGCATAGGTCATTGTCGATTTCCGATTTCCGATTGCCAATTTAAGAGTGCCACGGTGAACTGTAAATCAACAATCGGCAATCTACAATTGGCAATTACTTCACCAACTCTTGCGCGGCGTTGAGCAGCGTGTTCATCTTCTCGATCGACGTCGCTTCCGAATACAGGCGTAGGACCGGTTCGGTGCCTGACTGTCGAAACAACAACCACGACTCGTCGTCGAAAGTTAGCTTCGCACCGTCAGTGGTTTCGACGTTCGTCACGTGAAGCGATGCGAAGTTCGCCGGTGGATTCTGTGAGAGTTGCGTGACAAGTTCCTGTCCGCGGCTGACCGGCATGTGCAGATCGCGCCGGCCAAAGTGAAACTCACCAAACTCACGATGCAGATCCGCGAGCATTTCCGATGGCGGTTTACCAGCGGTGACGATCGCTTCGAGAAAGAGCAGGGAATTCAGCACGCCGTCGCGTTCCGGAATGTGGCCCTTGACGCCGATACCACCCGACTCCTCTGCGCCGAGCAGAATGTCCTCCTTCAGCATCAGGTCGGCGATGTACTTGAAACCGATCGGTGTTTCGTAGACCTTGAGGCCCATCGCTTGTGAAATGCGTTTCGTCAAAACCGATTGCGAAACCGTCACGACGACCGAGCCTGTCATCTTTCGGTTGCGCGCGAGATGTAATAACAACAACGGCACGACGTCGTGCATCGTCATCGTGCGGCCGCGTTCGTCGACCGCGCCGACACGATCGGCGTCGCCGTCAGTTGCCAGACCAACCAGCGCTTTCGTTTCGACAACGCGTTGCTTCAACGGCGAGAGGTTCTGATCGATCGGTTCCGGATTGACGCCGCCAAACAGCGGATCGCGATAATCGCGGATCGTTTCGACTGACAGCGTGCCGCCATTCAAAAAACTCTCGACCCAACGTCCCGCCGAACCGTGCATCGGATCGACGATCACTTTCCCGCTCGCGTTTTTCAGTCTTTCGAGATCGATGTACGACGCGATCTGCTCGCGATAACGAGCGGTCGGAGCGTCCAGCAGTTGATGACCACCGTCATCGACCGTCGCTTTCTTCGGCGTGTTTGCATCGACGAGCTGTTCGACAGCGCGAGTTGTTTCGGGAGGCGCGCTTCCGCCCCACGGTGCTTTGATCTTGAAGCCATTGAAGTTTGCCGGATTGTGCGATGCCGTGATCATCACGCCACCGGTCGCTCCGAGATCCTTCACGGCCCACGAGATCAACGGCGTCGGCTGCGCGTCAGTGAACAAGGCGATCTTGAATCCGTTGCCCGCCAGCACTTCAGCCGTACGCGCCGCAAACTTCTCCGACAAGAACCGGCGATCGAAACCGATCACGACAAACGGCTTGTTTCCTTCTCCGGCTTCGCGCGTCAAAAAATCGGCGTACGCCTGCGCGACGCGCTCGACGTTCACAAACGTAAACTCGCGCGCGATGATCGCGCGCCAGCCGTCTGTGCCAAACTTGATCTCCACCGGCGAGTCGGTCACTCAGCCTTACCTCCGCTGGTTGACCCTCCGGTGATCGTGTAATCCGTTAAAGAAGTCTTGTCGCCCAGCACGCTGCCTGGTCCAACCACCGCCGAACGTCCGATGAAACAACCACGGCCGGCGATCGAGCCGATGATGGTCGCCGTCGTGGCAATGCGCGTGTGCCGCCAGATCACGGAATTCTCGACGCGCGCGCGTTCCTCAACAAAACAACCCGGACCGAGAACGGAGTTGATGATCTGCGCGCCGGGTTTGATCTGGCAGTCGTCGCCGATGATTGAAAGGTCGTCGATCTCTGCGACGGTTGCGGCGTCAAAATTCCCGCGGCGTTCCTTGATGTGAATTCGATTGACGCGATTCGCGAGCAGATCCGCGTGCGCCTGTAAATAGCGCTCGGGCGTGCCGATGTCGATCCAGTAAGTTCGCGGCGGGATGTGCGCGTAAAACGGCTCTTTGCGTTTCAGCAAATCAGGAAACAGACCGTATTCAAACGAATAGTTCTCGCCCGCAGGCAGGAAGTCGAGCACTTTCGGTTCGAGAATGTACGTGCCCGCGTTGATCGTGTTGCATGTGATCTCGTCGGGTTTTGGTTTTTCGAGAAAGCGTCGTATGCTGCCGTCTTTTTCGGTTTCGACGAGACCGTAGCTCTGCGGGTTTTCGACCGGCGTCAACACAATCGTCGCGGTTGCTTTGCGTTCGTTGTGTTCGCGAATGACGGCTTTCAGGTCGAGATCGGTCAGGATGTCGCCATTGAACACGACCGTCGGTTCGCGAATCAGGTCTTCGGCGAACTTGTAAGCTCCGGCAGTTCCCATCGGTTGCGGCTCGACCGTGTATTTCAGTTTTACGCCGTAATCCGAGCCATCGCCGAGCAGTTGCTCGATCTTGTTTGGCTGATAAGAAAGCGACAAAGTGATGTCGATAATTCCGGCGCGCCGCAGCGTATCGATCTGATAGAGCAGAAACGGCCGGTTGCAGATTGGAACGATTGGTTTGGGTGTGTAAACCGTTAATGGGCGAAGGCGCGTACCTTTACCGCCGGCCAGAATGAGTGCTTGCATGCTTTATGAATAGCGAAAGAAAGTCTAATATCGGAGCAAGTCTAACATAAGGGAGTTTGAAATGCCGGAACTGAACGAAGCAGTAATTATCAGCGCGGCGCGCACGCCGGTGGGGAAATTTCTCGGTGCGCTGAAAGGGTTTTCGGCGCCGCAACTGGGCTCGATTGTGGTGCGCGAAGCGGTGAAACGCGCGGGTGTGAAGCCTGAAGACGTCGATGAAGTCATTATGGGCTGCGTGATCCAGGCGGGCCTGGGCCAGAACCCGGCGCGGCAGGCGGCACTCAACGGCGGACTGCCGAATACGGTTTCCGCGGTGACGGTGAACAAGGTCTGCGGTTCGGGTTTGAAAGCGGTGATGATGGCGGCGCAGGGCGTTCAACTCGGCGACACCGAGATCGTGGTCGCGGGCGGCATGGAGTCGATGAGCAACGCGCCGTATCTGATTCCGAAAGCGCGCGAAGGTTACCGTTTGGGCAATGGTGAATTGGTTGATTCGATGATCAACGACGGTCTGTGGTGCGCGTTTGAGAATTACCACATGGGCTGCACCGGTGAGGTCGTAGCGGATGAGTACAAGATCGGCCGCGCGGAGCAGGATGAGTTTGCGACGAACTCGCATCGCAAAGCAGCCGCGGCGATCAAAACGGGCAACTTCAAGGATGAGATAGTGGCGGTGGAGATCCCGCAGCGGAAGGGCGCCGCGCTCGTTTTCGATACTGACGAGACGGTGCGTGAAGACACGTCAGTTGAAACGCTCGGAAAATTGAAGCCTGCGTTCAAGCAGGAAGGAACTGTGACGGCAGGGAATGCGCCGAGTGTGAATGATGGCGCGTCGGCGTTGGTGGTGACTTCGTTGCGTAGGGCGCGTGAGCTTGGTGTTGAGCCGATTGCGCGGATTGTGGGCCAGGCGACGGCGGGTGTTGAGCCACGGATGGTGATGATGGCGCCGGTTGAGGCCGTCCGGAAATTGTTTAAAAAGACAGGATGGTCGGCGAGTGAAGTCGATCTGTTTGAGTTGAACGAGGCGTTCTCGGTGGCGGCGGTTGCGGTCACGCGAGAACTCGGGTTGGATCCGGAGCGCGTTAATGTTAACGGCGGCGCGGTGGCGTTGGGCCATGCGATCGGACAATCGGGATCGCGGTTGTTGACCACGGTTCTTTACGAGTTGAAGCGGCGCGACGCGCATCGTGCGGTGGTGGCGTTGTGTCTCGGTGGTGGGAATGCGGTAGCGCTCGCTGTTGAAAGATAGAAGGAGAACAAAAGCGAAGTGAGTGAAGTGATTGGTGTGATCGGCGCGGGTACGATGGGTAATGGAATTGCTCAGGTGGCGGCGCGCGCCGGTTATAACGTGATCCTGCAAGATGTTCGCGACGAGTTTATTCAACGCGGACTCGCGGCGATCGATAAGAGCCTCGAGCGTGACGTTCAAAAAGAACGGCTGAAAGCCGACGAGAAGCAACAGATCGTCGGACGCATTCGAACGACTACCGATTTCGCGCTTTTCAGTGAAGCCGCGTTTGTCGTCGAAGCAGTAACTGAGAACCTCGCGATTAAAACCGAAGTCTTCAAGGCACTTGACCGGATCACGCCGCCGGATGCGATCCTCGCTTCGAATACGTCTTCGATCTCGATCACGAAGCTCGCGGCGGCGACGAGCCGGCCGGAAAAAGTCATCGGTATGCACTTCATGAATCCCGTGCCGGTGATGAAGCTCGTCGAAGTCATTCGCGGCATGGCGACCTCGGACGAAACTTACGAACGCGTTCGCGTGCTTTCAGAGAAGTTAGACAAAATCGCGCTCGATTGTCAGGATTCGCCGGGATTTGTGTCAAACCGCGTGTTGATGCCCATGATCAACGAGGCGATTTTCACTCTTTACGAGGGCGTAGCGACGCGCGAAAGCATTGACGGCATAATGAAACTCGGAATGAACCACCCGATGGGACCGCTCACGCTGGCGGATTTTATCGGTCTGGACGTATGCCTCGCCATCATGAATGTGTTATACGAAGGGCTCGGAGATCCGAAATACAGGCCCTGCCCGCTGCTCAAGCGTTACGTGGACGCTGGGTGGCTAGGGCGAAAGAGCGGCCGCGGCTTTTACGAGTATTAGAAATAAACACTGAAGATGGCCCCTAACATCTCTCACTACTGTCAAAAATGCCTGGCTCCGAATCCGCTGGGACAGGAGTTCTGTTCTCGGTGTGGGACGCGATTGATGATTGTCGTCGAACCCACTTCGTCGCGATTTGAAGCAGGCTCGGCGACTGTCTCGACAGACGAACATCTGCTTGAGCGTATTTCCGCGGCGGAAAACCGGACCGCGCGTTTGGCGGAACGTTTGGAACGCAGTCTCGATCTGCTGCTGCGTTATGCACAGAACGCTTACTTCGATCGCTCGCTGACGCGGGCGCTGATTTCGCTCCTCGAAGAAGACGGCGTCGTGCAATCCGAACGGCTCGAAAAGCTTTGGAGTGAACGCTGCGAGCGTGATGCGCTCGAACAGGAAGAAACTGTTCATCGCGATGAGCTGCGGTTGCGGATTCTGGCCCACGCGCACGCGATGGACCGGCCGGTCTTTGAAGAATTGGTTAACGAGGGATTTCTGCTGATCGAAGACAAGCAGGTGCAGGAGGGAATTACCAAACTCCAGCGCGCCGCTGAGATGGGCGACGAGAACGCGGCATTGAACCTGTTTCTCGGCGAGCACTACTTCCGTCGCGGCAAGAGCAAACGCGCGCGAACGTATCTGATGCGAGCGCACGAAGCGCTTCCGGATGACGTTCGCGTTTCATTATTGCTGGGTTTGACGTGCGCGGACGACGGCGAAGTCGAACAGGCGAAGGATCTCTTGAGCAAAGCGATGCGGCAGGGTGGTTCGTCTTTTGCCGGGCACTATGGTTTGGGCTGGTTGTTTGTAAACGAGAAGAACTGGCGCGCTGCGATTGGTGAGTTCAAGCGGGCGTTGACGGCGCGGCCGTCGCCGGAAGCGCATTACGTGTTGGGTTGTTTGTATTACGAGCTGAACCGCGACGATTTGGCGGTCCGGCATCTGCGCAAAGCCGTGCAGATGGACGAGAGTTACGCGGAGGCGTTCTACCTGTTGGCGCAAACATACGAGCGGACCGGGCGAAAAGAGCTGGCGCAGGAGGCGTTGAAACGAGCGGGCCAGCGTGCGACACCGGCGGTTCCGTTGTTTCAGACGACGAAATCAGGTTTCTTGCGTTTTATGGCCGGCGCCGACAAGCGCTTGGCGGACATGTTGCGCGACGACGCCTTGAAGGCTTTTGAGGTAAGTCCGCCCCAACAGTCGCATTAAGGGGCGCTTCGGTTCAACGCCGAGCGCTACAGTCGCTTGGTTCAAACGCCGACGCACTAAAGTCGCTTCGATTCAACGCCGAAGGCGTTCGCTAATTTCAGCCCAGGGTTGGCACAACCCTGGGTAGAAAGCACGAGAACAGTACTAACGCTGAAAGCGTTGGCAAGCCGGGTGCGCGATCCCTCGCCAACGCTTTCAGCGTTGAAAACGCATAATTTGTTGGTTTCCCAGGGTTGTCGCATGCTCCAACCCTGGGCTGAAACTAGCGAACGCCTTCGGCGTTAAAACGACGTATGCGCTGAGTCCAGCGCGTTGAGCGCGCGTTGACAGGGCCGCATGTGTCGCTATAATGGCCCCTTTGTGCGAATAGCGCCCAAAAGTGCTATTGGTGGCTGTGCCAAGTGCGATGCGGATTGAGCTGGTAAACCTGGAGCATGGTCGAGCTGATTTTGCTCACGTGTACCAGACTGATGAATTGGGCTCTTTTGACGAGCGCGTAAGACTCTCCGAGCCCGTTACCGTCAGCGGAAAAGTGCGGCTCGCCGGAGTCGAGGTCTTTGTCAACGGACACATCGAAACTCGCGTCCAGGTCGAGTGTGATCGCTGTCTAAAACAGGTCGAAATTCCGGTCAAAGCCGACTTCGACTTGCAATACATTACCGGCGCGGAGTACGAAACCAGCGCCACGGCGGAACTGACCGAAGACCTTATGGCTGTTTCCGTCTTCGACGGCGAAGTAATCGACGTCGACGAGATTGTTAAAGAGCAGCTTTTGCTGGCAGTTCCGACAAGAATGCTGTGCCAGCCTGACTGCAAGGGTATCTGTCCTGTCTGCGGCGTCGACAAAAACACCGGCGAATGCGAGTGTGAGACCAAAGAGGTCGATCCGCGTTGGGCAGCACTGAAGAACTTGACCAGTGGTAAGTAGTGAGTGTTTGAGCTTGGCGCTTTGTTCTTTGTACTTTGTTCGCCTGCTGGGTAGCCTGCAGTAACTCGTCAAGCGGACAAAGAACAAAGTACAAAGACCCAAGCTCAAACACTTAACAATTTAGCAGGAGCAATTATGCCAAATCCTAAACGGCGACATTCCAAAGCTCGTCGCGACAAACGGCGCGCGCACGATGCGTTGCGTGTGCCGCAGACCACCCTTTGTCCCAACTGCCGCGAACCCCGCATGCCCCATCGCGTCTGTCCCAAATGCGGCTATTACAACGGCCGCCAGGTGGTGCAAGTAGAAGAAACCTAAAATTGAACGCCAGTGCGAACTGAGTCGCAGAATGAGGCCCCGCTGACGGGCAAAGTCGTTCTCGACGCAATGGGAAGTGACCATGCGCCGCACGTAGAGATTGATGGCGCGCTGGCAGCGACCCGCGATCTTGGCGTTAAGGTAATTCTGGTGGGCCAAGCCCACAAGGTTGAGCCGGAACTGAAGCGCTGCGGTTGGCGCGGCGACGGCGACCGCGGTATCGAGTTTGTCGATGCTGCTGAAGTGATCGCGATGGACGACCCCGTTGCGACTTCAGTCAGGCGCAAGAAAAAGAGCTCTTTGAGAATCGGTTCGAAGCTGGTCGACGAAGGCCGTGGCGACGGTTTTGTTTCCGCGGGAAACACCGGCGCCGCAATGGCGACAGCGAAGATGGTAATCGGCGCGATTCCCGGTGTGGACCGTCCGGCGCTCGCCGCGATGATCCCGACCAAAGCAGGCAAGCCGACGCTGTTGCTCGACGTCGGCGCAAACTCCGAGTGCAAACCGCATCACCTCGCGCAGTTTGCGATCATGGGCGATGCTTACTCGCGTTCGGTGCTCGGCACGGTAAGACCAACTGTCGGCTTGATGAGCATCGGCGAGGAAGAAGCGAAAGGAAACGACCTGACGAAAGAAGCGTTTCCGCTCCTCAAAGAGTTGAGCGGGATCAATTTCGTCGGCAATGTTGAAGGCCGCGATGTTTTTTCGGGCGAAGTTGATGTGATTGTGACTGACGGTTTCACCGGAAACGTGATGTTGAAACTGTCGGAAGGTTTGACCGAGGCGATGCTTTCGATGTTGAAGCGTGAGTTGACCGCGACGGCTGTGACGAAAGCAGGCGCTGTGCTCGCGAAACCGGCTTTTCAGAGCATTAAAAAGCGTCTCGACTACACCGAATATGGCGGGGCGCCACTGTTGGGTGTCAGGCGCATCGTAGTGATCGGGCATGGACGCTCGAACGCTCGCGCTATTCGCAACGCCATCAGGAGTGTAAAGGAGTTTTCAGAACATCGCACCGCTCAAAGTATTGAGTACGGTATTGCCACATCGAGGCGGTTTGTGGCGTAATCTGAGGAATAAATGGTAAACCAACGCGCTGGAATTCTGGGCACGGGCCACTCGTACCCCGAAGGTATTTTGACTAACGCCGATCTTGCGGAGATCGTTGAGACTTCGGACGAGTGGATCACGACCCGAACCGGAATCAAACAGCGTCGCAAAGCTGCGCCGGGCGAGTACACATCGATGTTCGCAGTGCGCGCAGCGCGGCAAGCGATAGAACGCGCACGCCTCGATCCTTCCGATATCGATCTGCTCATCTGCGCGACAGTCACACCAGACCAGATACTTCCTTCGACAGGTTGCATCATTCAAGCCGAGCTCGGCGTGCACAACGCCGCGGCAATGGACGTGGTCGCTGCGTGTTCGGGTTTCTTGTATGGCGTTTCGCTCGCCGATTCGATGATTCGCACCGGACAAGTGCGGCATGCGGTTGTCGTTGGCGCTGAGATACTGACGCAGTACGTCGATTACAGCGACCGGCAAACGTGCGTGCTGTTTGGCGACGGCGCGGGCGCAGCGGTGTTAGGACCAGTGGAAGGTAATCGCGGTATTCTCGCGAGCAAGATCAAGTCAGATGGCCGTTACGAAGAACAGCTTTTTTCGCCCGGCGGCGGCACGCGACGTAAACCAACGGCGGAAACACTCGCGGCTGGCGATCACTATTTCAAAATGAAGGGCAACGAACTATTCAAAGTCGCGGTTCGTTCGATGACCGAGATTTCGCGCGACGTGCTGGAGAAAGCCGGTAAGAGGTCAGACGAGATCAGTCTTTTCATTCCGCACCAGGCCAATCAACGTATCACTGAAGCCGTTGCCGATCGTTTGAATGTCGATTTGTCGAACGTGTATTCAAATATCGCCGTACACGGCAACACTTCGTCGGCGTCAATTCCGATCGCGCTTGACGAATGTGTCGAGGCCGGACGAATCAAGGAAGGCGACCTGGTGCTGATGGCGTCGTTTGGCGGCGGTGTAACATGGGGCGCGGTGTTGATGCGATGGTAAGGGCATTTTTGATTTTCGATTGTTGATTGCTGATTGGTTTGTGGCCTCGTTAACTTAAACAAAACTAGCGCTCGCGTGGATAGGGAGAATCGGCAATCGAAAATCGTCAATTGGCAATGTTGTTTCCCGGGCAGGGGGCGCAGGCGCCGGGAATGGGAAAAGAGTTAGCCGAGAAGTTTCCGGTTGCGCGACAGGTCTTTGAAGAAGCTGACGACGCGTTGGGCTTTGCGATCTCGCGGCTCTGTTTTGAAGGGCCGGCGGAAGAGTTGCAGTTAACCGAGAACACGCAGCCGGCAATTTTGACGACTTCCGTGGCTGCGTTTCGCGCCGCGCGTGAGAGCGGACTGCCTGACCCGGCGTTTGTCGCGGGACACAGTCTTGGTGAATATTCTGCGTTGGTTGCGAGCGGCGTGCTGGGGTTATCTGACGCAGTGAGGATTGTGCGCGCACGCGGGCAGTACATGCAGGAAGCGGTTCCCGTTGGCACTGGCGCGATGGCTGCGGTGATTGGCGGCGAGTTGAGCGCGATTGAAGAAGCTTGTCGTAACGCGAGTGAGGATCAAGTTTGTAGCGTTGCGAATTCGAATTCGCCGAGCCAGGTTGTAATCGCGGGAAACACCGAGGCTGTCGATCGCGCGGCCGAGTTACTGAAGGACGTTGCGAAGCGCGTGATCAAGCTAAAAGTGAGTGCGCCATTTCATTGCGGGTTGATGCGGCCCGCACAGGAGAAACTCGCGAGCCATCTTGAACGTTTGACGTTCAACGAGCCACGCATACCGGTGGTGACAAACGTTGATGCGCGCGTTACGACCGCGCCGGACGAGTTGCGCGATGCGCTGCTCAGGCAGGTTTCAGCGCCGGTTCGCTGGCTGGAGTCGATGCAATTGTTGTTCGGCAAGGAAACAGAAACTTTCGTCGAGATTGGTCCTGGCAAGGTGCTATCGGGGCTCATGCGGCAAACGAATCGTGACGTAAAGTGTCTTAACGTGGAAGACGCAGCAAGTTTGGAGGCGGCACTCTCCGCGCTTGCTGTCAGGGATGAATTAGTCTAATTAAACTCACAGAGGAGCAAACACGATGCCCGATCAAGAGATCGAGAATAAGGTAAAACAGATCATTGTCGACGAGCTTGGTGTCGATGAAAACGAGGTCACGCCAAACGCCAGATTTATCGACGACCTCGGCGCCGACTCGCTGGACACGGTGGAACTCGTGATGCGTTTTGAAGAGGAGTTTGGCATTGAGATCCCTGACGAAGACGCCGAGAAAATTCAAAGCGTGCGGGACGCCTATAACTACATCGACCAGCACAAGAAATAGTGAATTGTCGATTGTTGATTGCCGATTGCCAATTTGTCGTGGTCCGTTGACCTAAAGAAATCGGCAATCGGCAATTAGCAATGACCAAAGGAGTTCTACTTTGACCCGTCGTGTCGTGATTACAGGCCTCGGCCTCGTGACACCTGTTGGCAATACTGTCGAAGACACGTGGGCCGCGCTGATGAGCAGTCGCAGCGGCGCGGACTACATCAAAAAATTCGACGCTGAGAGGTTCTCGGTGAAGTTTGCCTGCGAAGTAAAAAATTTCGACCCGCTGACATTCATTGCCAAGAAAGAGGCGCGCAAGATGGGCGCCTTTATTCATTATGCGATTGCGGCGTCGATCGAAGCGATGGCCGATAGCGGCCTCGAGCTTACGCCCGAAGGGAAGTTTCCTGACCCTCTTGCGGAGAACGCCGGCACTTACATCAGCAGCGGCATCGGCGACTTCTGGGCCATCGAACGCGAGCACTCAAAACTGCTCGACGATGGACCGGATCGCGTTTCGCCGTTCTTCATCGTTTCCGCGATTGTGAATCTCGCCGCGGGCCAGGTCTCCATTCGTTTCGGCGCCAAGGGACCAAACTCGGCAACCGCCACCGCCTGTTCGGCGGGCGCGCATGCGATCGGCGACAGTTTCAAGATCATTCAACGCGGCGACGCGGACATTATGATCTGCGGCGGCGCGGAGTCGGCGATCACGCCGATGAGCGTGGCGGGCTTTTCCGCGATGCGCGCGCTTTCGACGAACAACGACGATCCGTTGCACGCGTCGCGCCCGTTTGAAAGAGATCGCGACGGCTTTGTGATCGGCGAGGGCGCCGGGATCATGATTCTCGAAGAGTTGGAGACAGCTAAAAGACGCGGCGCGAAGATTTATGCGGAAGTTGTCGGTTATGGAGCTTGCGCGGACGCGTTTCACCTGACGATGCCGGACGAAACGGGTTCGGGCGCGCGGCGCGTGATGCAACGAACGCTGAAAGACGCGGGCGTGAAGCCGGAGCAAGTCGGTTACATCAACGCGCACGGAACTTCGACGCCGTACAACGACAAGTTTGAAACGCGCGCGATCAAGGACACTTTCGGCGAGCACGCCTACAAGCTTGCGGTGAGCTCGACGAAGTCGATGACGGGCCACTTGCTCGGCGCGGCTGGTGGAATCGAAGGTATCTTCTCCGTGTTGGCTATCACCCGTAACGTACTGCCACCGACAATCAACTACTTCAATCCCGATCCGGACTGCGATCTGGATTACGTGCCTAACGAACCTCGTGAAGCGCATGTCGACTACGTGCTTTCCAACAGTTTTGGTTTTGGCGGCACGAACGCGGCGTTGTTGTTCAAGAGATACGAAGAGTAAAGCCATCCACAGATTACACAGAGTCTGCGTAATCTGTGGATGGATTTGATTGCGAACAAGCACAAAACCCATGAAGATTGTAGTGATGATGAAGCAGGTTGCGAACAAGGACGCGATCCTGCGAATTAACAAAGACGCTACCTGGATTGAAGAGGGCGATCTGTCGTTTGAGGTGAGCGAGTCAGACGGTTACGCGCTGGAAGAGGCGTTGCGCGTGCGTGAGAAGCTCGGCGGTGAAGTGATTGTTTGTTCGATGGGACCGCAGCGCGTGAAGAGCGTCATCAAGGACGCGTTGGCGCGCGGTGCTGATCGGGCGATTCACGTCGTAGGTGACAACCTTGCGCACCTTTCGCCGTTTGCGGCTGCGACGGTTCTTGCTGACGCTATCCGCGATGAGCAACCCGACCTAGTAATGACGGGTTTGCAGTCAGATGATCACGGCTACGGACAGACTGGTGTGATCATGGCTGAACTGCTCGGCCTACCGCACGCCACGATCGTTATCGAACTCGACGCAGCGGCGGACAAACTCCGCGTCAAGCGTGAGCTGGAAAGCGGCTGGTACCAGTGGTACGAAATGCCATTGCCCGCCTTGCTGACGATCCAATCGGGTATCAGTCAGATTCGTTATGCGACGTTGAAGGGAATCATGGCGGCGAAGAAGAAGGAGATTAAGGAAGTGACTCCTTCAGCGGAGGTCGTCGGCCGTCCATCGCACCAGCGCATCGAGAAGGTTTACCTGCCGCAGAAGATGAAACAGACGCAATTGCTCGGTGGCAACGACGCGAAAGCGGGCGCCGCGGAGCTGGCGCAGAAATTACATACTGAAGCGCGTGTTTATTAAAAGATGAGTAACGGCATACTGGTTTTTATCGAACACAAAGGCGGCGTCGTCAATAAAAGCTCTTTTGAGGCGATCGCGGCGGCTCAGGCGCTCGGCGCGGAGTTGCAGCAGAAGGTTAGCCTCGTGGTACTCGGGTCCGATGTAAGCGCGTTGGCCCAGGACCTTGCAGGCTACGATGTGGAGAAAGTGATTTGCGCAACCAATGCGAAGCTTTCTGAGTACACGCCGGATGCTTACTCCGATGGTTTCGAACAGATCGTCAAGCAAGCGGATCCCAGCTTTGTGTTTCTGACGCACACCTATCAGGTTCGAGACTTCGGACCGAAGCTCGCCGCTCGATTCAAGAAGGGCTTGATCAGCGATTGTATTCGCGCGCGCGTCGAAGGCGGCAAGATCGGATTCACGCGCAGAATCTTCCTCGGCAAGTTGGACGCGGATGTGATTTCCGATGGCGAGGCGCCGGTGTTTGCGACCTTTCAGACGGGTGCTTACCGGCCCGATCAGGCAGCGAAGGGAAGTGGCGCGCCGATCGAGAACGTTGCCGTTGAGATTGGCGACGTGCGTATGAAGCCCGAGCCGCCGTTCCAGGAAGCAAAGCAGGCTGTAGATCTCACAAAGGCTGACGTGATCGTCGCTGTTGGCCGCGGAATCAAGAGTAAAGAGAACCTCGCGCTGGCTGAAAAGCTCGCCGAAGCACTCGGCGGTGACATCGCTGCTTCACGTCCCATCTGCGACGCCGAGTGGCTGCCAATCGATCGTCAGATCGGATCTTCGGGTCAAACCGTGGCGCCGAAGCTTTACGTTGCGTTGGGAATTTCCGGCGCAATTCAGCATCTTGTCGGCATGAAAAACTCCGGCACGATCGTGGCCATCAACAAGGATCCCGAAGCGCCGATCTTCGACATCGCTGATTACGGCATCGTCGGAGATCTGTTTGAGGCTGTGCCGGTGCTCACCGAAGAGATCAAGAAAATCAGAGGACTCAGTTAAGGCCACAGACAGACACGGAAACCACGGACAGAGCAGAATGAAGTTTCAGTCAGGTTTCTGGTCCGTGGTTTCCGTGTTTGTCTGTGGCTCTGTTCTGGCTTAGAGGACTCGCTTGAGTTCGTTCGCGACGTCCTCTGGTTTCCACGTGTTGTCCGAATAAATCTTCGCTACCTTACCGTCAGGCGTAACGATCACGGTTTTGAGTCCGTGCATGATCTGATCGTTCTCTGTGAAATATCGCAAACCAAAGAATTGCGCCAGGTCCTTCACCTGATCGCCTGAAGCAAACTCCCAATGTGCAAACGTCTCGCCTTCGTAGCGTTCGGTGTGCGCCGCGCCGTAGCTGCGCAGGACCTGTGGCGTGTCGTACTTCGGGTCGATACTGACGCTCAGCAAGTGCGTGCGGGCGTAGACCTCGGGGTTCTGTTGTAATTGCCGATCGACCTGCGCGAAGTTGTTGCTCATGAGCGTGCAGTATTCGGGCAGCGGGCAGCGCGTGTAGATGAACGTCAGCAGCAGCGCCTTGCCGCGATAGTTGTGCAGCCGGATCTCTTTGCCGTCCTGGTTTCGCAGCGTGATGTTAGGCACTTCGTCGCCCGGTTTTGCTTCGGCCGGCAGTGAAGCAGACGCTCCCGAAGTTTCACTAGTGATTCTCGATACGAACAGGTTTTCCAGCCACGACTGCGAGCCATCGACTACGAGCGTCGCGGAAACCTGATCGTTGGGCGCGAGGTAGTCGAGATCGGCCTGGTTGGGCACGGTGAAGGGCATCGTCATCGCCGGCATTAGACCGGCGACGTCTTCGTGCGCGATCGTCACGAGACGTTTTTCCTTCTCGACCATCACTACTTTGCCTTTCAGATCGTAACGCTGCTCATTTCGACGACAGGCGCCAAAAGCGAGCGTCAGAAGGAGAGGGATTAAGAGAAAGAACGAAGTCGATTTAGTCATTTCGCTGGCTCAAGCTGGGCATTGTAGAGACGTTGATAGGTCCAAAAGTTGGCCAGCACTTTGTAGACATAGTCTTTCGTTTGGGAAAAGCCGATCTCGGGAACGTAACGATCGGCTTCAGTCGAACGTGAGCGGCCGATCCAGCGCTCGAGGTTGTCGGCGCCGCCGTTGTAAGAACCGGCGACTGCCTGCGGCTGATCGGGAAACTGTTTGAACAGATTCGCGAGATACTGCGAGCCGAAGAGGATCGCCGTGTCGGCATTGTAGAGATCGTCCTGTTGAAAGTTCTTCAGGTTCAATTGTGCTGCGATCTCGTTCGCGGTTGACGGAATGAACTGCATCATTCCGCGCGCGGCGGCGACAGACTTAGCCTCGACCTGGAAACGTGATTCCTGCCGCGCGATTGAAAGCACGAAACGCGGATCAACGTTCCTACTGGCGGCGTGCTTGATCAGCGAGTCGCGGAATGGCGCCGGATAAAGCAACTCGATTTGCTCCCGCGGGGCTAGCTCCACCACGTAATCCGCGGGCATGTTTCTCCACAGGGGCTCAGCAAAGCGTACCGCGCGATTCGGCAGGCCGGCTTGCAACGAGAGCCGTGCAATTGTGTATGCCAGATCGATAACCGGAGTAGGGTTCTTTCCCGCACTGGTCGCTAAGAACTCCGGCAATCCTTCATCGTAAAGACCGAGAGTAAGCAAGGCGTCCGCCAGCTCTTCGTGCGTTGATTCCGGATCGGGGTAGGTGAGTGTGAGCTGAATGAATTTCGGTATCTGGTAGACCCGTAGTTTCGCGTAGGCGGAACGTAACGTCGTGAGTAGTTCCGAGCGCTTCTGCGGGTCGTTTGTTAATCGCAACGCCGACTGTGCAGCGATGCGGGCCTGGTCCCATTGTCCCGCGGCGCTTGCGGTTCTCGCTTCGCTGGTTAGCGCGTTCAAGCGCATCTGGACGAAGGTCTTTGACTTGTCGCCGTTTCCGAGCGCCAATAATCGTTGCGTCGCGCGGGCGCCGTAGTACTCATTGCGTCCATCGGGAATTGCTAAATAGGCAGCAACAGCTTCTTCGGTTTGTCCTAACTGTTCCAACGCAAGCGCCCGTAAAAACGCCACCTCCGTTGGATTGGTCCCGCCGGGCACGCGCGTGCCACCGAGATCGGAAGCTTTCGCCAACTCGTCCGCATCACGAACCGCCGCCGCCCAGCTCGCCTGCGCGAGATGAATTCTCAACTGCGCAAACAGCGCCAACGTACCGCCGAGATCGCTTTTGAAGCGCGCCCGTGTTTGCTGCACCCAGTTCAATGCATCCGCGTGACGTCCGGCCTCGTGCAGCACGTCGATGATGTTCAGGTAAGCGCGCTCCGGATTCGGATTGTCCGGAAACTTGTCGATGATGACTTTGTAGGCCGCCACTGCTTCATCGGTGCGCTTGAGCCTGACAAAATTCGACGCCAGCAAAGCGGCTGCATCGAGCGCGGTCGTGCTTGGCGGATCTGAATCGAAGGCGGTCTGAAGAAGCTTCTGAATGATTTTGATCGATTCGTCGTACTTCGCTTCGTTGTATAGACCACGCGCGAGTTGGAAGGTCGCGTTCGGCACAGTTCCGCTTTGCGGAAAACGATCGATGAGCGTCTGGTAATGCACGCGCGCGCCCGCGAAGTCGCGATTGAATTGGTACACAGAAGCGCGCAGCAGAAGATCCGCTTCGTTAAGATTTGCTGTTCCGGCCGACTTATCCAACGCATCAAGCTCGCGCACCGCAACCAACGCAAAATCATCCGGGCGCGACGCGTCAGGCATCTGCATTACCAAGTTCGTAAACACGCCGCGTGCCTCAGCCGTTTTCCCGGCGCGAACATACGCTACTCCCATCAACGCCGCGGCTTCACGCGCCACGCCCACGTTTTTCGACGACGCGACCGGTTTCGCACTATTCGCTGCCGCTACGAAGTCGCCGCTTTCAAAGAAACTCTCCGCCAGCCGCAGCGCCGCGGTTTCGTAAAGCAGACTGTTCGGCGCGGTGGCGATGAGCCGTTGCAGGCGTTCACGCTCGAGCACGAGATCGCCCGTCGAGCGGGCAATTCGCGCCAATCGCCACAACGCGTACTCCTTCAGGAGCGCATTGCGAGAAACAACCGCCTGGTAGTTGGCCGTCGCTGTCGCGACGTCGCCCGACGCTTCCGCTTTGCGTCCGAGCAAATAATCCTGATTCGCCGGCGGCGACTGGGCCACGGCGATCGAAACCCAGCACACCGTTAAAAGTACTAGTCTGGCAAGCAACATGCACGGAATTATAATCTGTGTAATCTGTGTATACTATTGGAGCTAATGATTACCGAAAAAACCAAAGCGCGAAGCCTCGACGGCGCGGTTGTGGCCGAGCGCATCAAGCAGGAAGTAGCCGCGGAAGTGGAACAGATGGTCCAGACGGCCGGTTATCGGCCGTGTCTGGCGGCGGTGCGAGTCGGCGACGATCCGGCGTCTGCCGTCTATGTGCGCAACAAGATCAAGGCGTCTGAAGAGGTCGGAATTCGCTCAGAACATCACGCGCTGCCGGAATCGACGACCACGTCCGAGTTGCTGGAACTGATTTCATCGTTGAACGCTCGTGACGATGTTGACGGCATATTAACGCAACTTCCTTTGCCGCGTGGTATCGACGAGACAGCGATCATCGAAGCGATCGATCCGCGAAAAGACGTCGATGGATTTCATCCGGTCAACGCCGGGAAACTCGCGATGGGCCGAGCAGCGCTTGTGCCGTGCACACCCGCCGGCATTATCGAACTGCTCGATTACAACGCGATCGACATTCGTGGCGCGAATGCCTGCGTGGTTGGCCGTAGTCAAATAGTTGGCAGGCCGATGGCCCAACTGCTTTTGCAGCGCGATGCGACCGTGACGATCTGTCATTCACGGACGCGAGACCTTGCGGCAGTGACCCGTCAGGCCGGCTTACTTGTGGTAGCAATCGGACGTGCCGGAATGATCGGCCGCGAACATATCAAACCGGGAGCGGTGGTGATCGACGTCGGCATGAACAAGGTTTCCGATCCGGACGAAGTGAGGGCGCTGTTTGGCGATGCAGCAGAGAAGCGATTGGAAATCGTTGCTAAGCGTGGCTCGACGCTCGTCGGCGACGTGAACCCCGCGGAAGCTTCCGAGGTCGCGGGAATGTTGACGCCGGTGCCCGGTGGTGTTGGTCTGCTGACCGTCGCGATGTTGATGAAGAACACTTTGAAAGCCGCAAAATTACGCCGGTAATCCCGATGCTGCGTGTGGGCTTAACAGGATCGATTGCCGTCGGTAAATCCTATGTCACTTCGATCTTTGCAGAACTAGGCTGTCACGTCCTCGATGCGGATCAAACAGCGCGTGAAGTGGTGCTTCCGGGTTCTCCGGGTCTTGAAGCTCTCGCTGAAGCTTTTGGCCGGGAAGTTATTAATTCGGACGGCACCCTGAACCGGCAGCGAATGGGTGAGATTGTTTTTGCCGACGACGCTCAGCGTCAGAAGCTGAATCACATCCTTCATCCGTTCATCATCGCGCGCCAGGACGAAATCATGCGCGAATGGGAACGCGAAGATCCGGAAGGCATCGGGGTTATCGACGCCGCGCTGATGATCGAGTCAGGCGGTTATCGCCGGTTCGACAAGTTGATCGTGGTCCATTGCCGGCCGGAAGTGCAGCTAGAGCGCTTGATGTTGCGCAACGGCCTCTCGCGTGAAGCCGCCGAAGCGAGGATCAATTCGCAGATGCCGCAAGCGGAGAAACAAAAGTTTGCGGATTATTTGATCGACAGTTCAGACGGGTTCGAGTTGACCAGAAAGCGCACTGTCGAGGTTTACAATGACCTCGCACAGCTCGCCAGTAAACACTAGATGAAAGTCAAAACCGAGCCACAAAGAGGCACAAGAGGCACAAATGGAACCGCAGGGCACAAGAATGTTTTTGTGCTTCTTGTGCCTCTTTGTGGCTTCAGGTTCCGTTGGGCGCAAGTCTACGCGCTCTTTTTGATTTTCTGTCTTGTTCACACCGGCTGTTTCAACGAAGAACCTTCGACGTACTACGGCAAGATCGTCACGCCGCGAGCACAGGAACTTCGCTGGAGCGACGGTGGACTGCCGCAAACGTTCGATCCGGCATTTGCCGCGGCTCCGCCGGACACGGACGCTGTTAGAGCGCTGTTCGAGGGGCTAACTGATTACGATCCGCAAACACTCGCGCCGATTCCTGCCGTCGCTACCCGTTGGGAATCTTCACATGACGGCCGCGTCTGGACGTTCTACCTGCGCGACAACGCGCGCTGGTCCAACGGTGAAAAAGTTACGGCCGGCGATTTCGTTCGCTCCTGGCAACGCACGCTCAAGATTGGTCCACTCGCGCCGCATACCGAACTGCTTGCAAACATTGAAGGCGCAACAGCCAGCGCGCCGCAACCGGAGCCGGCAGTGCAGCCTAAGTCGCCTGCTGAATCGCGAGAACCTGCGGGAGCTGCGGCAGTAGCGGCGACACAATTTGGCGCGCAGGCGCTGAACGATCACGTCCTTCGCGTCACGCTGCAACACGCCGACAACAGTTTTCCCGCACTCGTGGCCCATCCGGTGTTTCGTCCGGTCAAACTTCCCGACGCGGATCACACAAAACAGATCGAGTCGCACGAATTGATTTCCAACGGCGCGTTCCAACTCTCGGCCACCGAAGCAGATCGCGTCAGGCTCGAACGCGCCCACAACTATTGGGACGGCGATTCAGTTTCACTCGACCGCGTGACGTTTGTTAACACTGCGGGTCCGGAACAGGCGCTCTCCGCTTATCAAGACGGAGAAATAGATGCGGTGACCAACGCGCCGTTCGAACCGCTCGCACTCAAACTACTGGCTCCTTACAAAGACTTCCGCCGCTCTACGTTTGGCGCTTTGACTTACTACGTCTTCAATGTCGATCGCGAACCGTTTGACGACGTGCGCGTGCGCGAAGCACTGGCGCTGGCGATCGATCGCGAACGCGTCAGTCGTGACGATCTCGGCGGCGCAACTGAACCCGCCGGCAGGTTCCTGCCCGATGCGATGTCAGGCGAGAAGCCGGTGGTTGAGAAGACGGAGCTGTTGGACCACGACATCAACAAAGCGCGCGAGCTTCTTGCGGATGCGGGGTACGCGGATGGCGACGGATTTCCCGTAATCAGGCTGCTGATCAATCGCAACGAACAACAGCGTATCGTGGCCCAGGCAATCGCGGCGATGTGGCGCACCGCGCTGAACATCCAAACCGAGATCGTGATCAAAGGCTGGGACGAATACGAAGCCGCAATCAAATCCGGCGATTACGACGTGGTCCGTCGCGGCCTTGTGATGCAGACCACGAGCGAAACGACAAACATCGCGATGTTGTTTGGCCGCGATGTGCATCCGCTGCCGGTTCAGCCGATGGAAGGCCCAACGAACGCCGCGTCACCCGAACCGTCGCAACGTCCCACTTTGATCGAAACGGAAGCGCAGGCGTTGAAAGAGCTCAAAGCGATGCCGATCTACTTTGCTTCGTCATATTCGCTAGTGAAGCCGTACGTTTCGGGATTCGATCGGAACGTGCTGGACGTGCCTTCGTTGAAGCGCACGCGTTTGGACACAAACTGGAAAGAGCAAGCGCGGTGAAGCCTTCGGAAGTGATTTCCAACGGCGGCGTGATCGCGTTTCGCACCGACACGTTCTACGGTCTCGGAGTCGATCCTTTCAATGCTGCCGCGGTTGCGCGTCTCAGAGAAATCAAAGGCCGCGAAGACGACAAACCGATACTGCTTCTGATCTCCGACGCGGACCAGGTTGACCGGTTAATCGCAACTCGTTCAGACCAATTTAAGATCGCTGCGCGACAATTCTGGCCGGGGCCGCTCACGATCGTCGGTTCAGCAGTGCCAGAGTTGCCGGCAGAGATTACCGCGGGCACGGGAACAGTCGGTGTTAGACTGCCGGCCGACGAAGGCGTTCGCGAATTGGTCCGTGAGTGCGGCGGCGTCCTGACAGCCACGAGCGCGAACCCTGCGGGACGCGAGCCGGCACGTTCGGCGACGGAAGTCGCGAGCTATTTCACAAATAAATTAAACCTTATCGTCGACGGCGGCGAAGTAACCGCCACGGAACCTTCGACAGTTTTGGACGTATTAACCTCTCCACCGCGGATCGTTCGTGAAGGCGCAATCCCGCGCAGCGTCATCGAGCAGCTTTTTGCTTAATATGACCAGGCTCACAAAAAGGCACAAGAAGCACAAAAACTCTGCTGACACCTTTGTGCCTCTTGTGCTTCTTTGTGGCTATGATCCCGACTTTTAGGGCGAGCTATGACGAACGAAATCACCATCACGCTACCGACAAACGTAAGCACCACCCTGAGCACCTTTATTGCTGCGGCGAAAAAGGCGTTTGGCGATCATCTGCTCTCAGTGGTCCTTTACGGCAGCGGTGCTGAAGGAAAACTTCGACCCACGTCCGACGTCAACCTGATCTTGGTGTTGAGTGCTTTCGATCGCGGCTTGGCGGATCCGTTACGCGAACCGCTGCGGTTGGCGCAGGCGGCGATCAAGTTGCGCGTGATGTTTCTGTTGGAGGACGAACTCAAACCCGCATCGCAGGCATTTGCAGTCAAGTTTGCCGACATCATGCGGCGGCGGCTGGTTCTTTACGGCGAAGATCCTTTCGCTTCGATCGCAGTTTCCAGAGAAGACGCGATCCTTATCTTGAAACAGAGATTGCTGAATCTCACGCTGCGTCTGCGTGAAACTTACATCGCGCGCAGTCTGCGCGAAGAGCAACTCGCGGCAGTAATCGCCGACGCTGCTGGACCACTGCGTTCGTGCGCGTCAACCTTGCTCGAACTCGAAGGCCGTCCGGCTGCAACACCCAAGGAAGCACTTGAACAGATCGCTATGTCGTCCGCGAGTGCGGCTCACGACGTACAACTCATCACCGAAGCGCGTCAACGACACGCGCTGCCACCCGGCGCCGCCGCGCCAGCTCTCTTTCATTTAATCGAACTGGCCCACGAGATGTGGGCCCGCGCCGCTGAACTAAAGTGAGGAGGCGACAAATGAATCCGTTCGATCTTTCCGGTCCGGAGTTTCTACTCTTCTTCATCGGTTTGAGTGTGCTCGCGATCATCGCACTGGTGGTCACGCGAAAGATTGCCGAACGATCTGCTGCACCTAAACTCGATCTTTCCGATCCTTATCTGATTGCTTACCTGCGTGGCGCTGAACCGGAGACGTTGCGTGTGGCGGCAGTTTCCCTGATCGACCGCGGCTTGCTGGTGGCAACTGGCACACAGCTCAAGGCGGCTGAGAAAGCCTCGCCGGATGCCGTGCGTCGCCCTATCGAGAAAGAGTTACTGCGAAAGTTCAAACGCGCTGATGAGGCGTCGTCGATTTTCGATGATTCGCGTTTGCAGGCGACGTGCAAGCCTTACGAACAAACGCTGAAGAACGCGGGTCTGCTACCGAGCGAAGCGATTGCCGGGGCGCGTTGGACGCGTCTGTTGATTGTGTGCGCCGTCCTGGGTGGCGTGGCGATCGTGAAGGTTCTGATTGCGCTCGAACGCGGCCGCACAAACGTTTGGTTTCTGATCATCCTGGCGGTCGTGGCGATTGTCATAGCGGCCAAGATCTCGTTTCCGCGAGTGACCGAGAGCGGTAAAGCGATGATCGCGGACTTGCAGAATCTCTATGCCGGGTTGAAGGATCGGGCGCTGTTCTTGCGGCCCGGCGGCGCGACGATCGAGCCCATGATGCTCGCGGCGGTGTTTGGCGTTGCGGCGTTGGAAGGCGCCGACTTTGCGTTTACGCGCACTCTGTTTCCGCGCGCCCAAGCCGCGGCTGATACCGGGACAACCTGGGGCTCTTCGACTTCGTCGTGCGGCAGTTCAGGCGGTAGTTCGTCATGCGGAAGTTCGTGTGGCGGTGGCTGCGGAGGCGGTTGCGGTGGTTGTGGAGGGTGAGATGAACGCGGATCGTTTTGGTCTCGGTTGGCGGCCGCGGCTCGCAGCCGGTATTCTCGCGAACCTCGACCGCATCGACATCGTCGAGGTGATTGCGGACGATTACTTCCGCGCGCCTCATCACGAGCGCCGTGCGTTGCAGACATTGGCCGCGCAGACGCCGGTTACGTTGCATGGTGTGTCGCTGGGGTTGGCGTCGTCGGTACCGGTTGAGACGAGACGTTTGGACGATATAGCGCGGCTGTGTGTAGAAGTCTCGCCGGAGTTCTGGTCGGAGCACTTGGCGTTTGTGCGCGGCGGCGGAATCGAGATCGGTCACCTCGCGGCGCCACCGCGAACCGAAGCAACGATCGAAGGCGCGCTCGCCAATCTTGCGCGTGCGAAACAGATCGTCGGTATTGCACCGCAGGTTGAGAACGTGGCGACGCTGATCGATCCACCGGGCAGCGATCGTGACGAAGCGTCGTGGCTCTCTGGCATAGTTCGTAACTCGGAAAGCAAGCTCCTGCTCGATCTGCATAACCTGTATGCCAACGCAACTAACTTTAACTTCGATCCGTGTAAATTCGTTGCCAGGATACCGGTGGAGAGAATATCCACGGTTCATCTTGCAGGTGGAAAGTGGATCGGCCGCAACGGCGCGCAACGTTTGCTCGACGATCACCTGCACGACGTCCCTGATCCGGTGTACGAACTGCTCGAAGAGATCGCAGCCCGTGCGCCGCAACCGTTAACAGTCATTCTCGAACGTGACGGTAACTTTCCTTCGATCGAATCACTGTTGGCGCAACTCGACCGCGCACGTAAAGCTGCTAGCCGTGGCCGGGCACGCTCACTTGAGGCGGCCGCATGAGCGAATCACGACTCGAAGTTTTTCTGGCCAGGATTTACGTCGACCAAGCGGCGCGCGAGAGGTTTCTCGCGGATCCACGCGGCGAAGCGATACGTGCCGGGCTCGCGGCGCACGAGATCGACGACGTAGTAAACATCGATCGCGACGGGCTCGATCTTTTTGCTCACAGCTTAGAACACAAGAGGGCACACAAACATGGACATCAAAAGAATCGCAACTAAGAACGCACCGACACCTGCCGGTCACTATTCGCAAGCCACGGTCTATAACGGCCTCGTCTTTGTCGCCGGCCAGTTATCAATCGACCCCGCTAGCGGCGCACACATGACCGGCACGATAGAGGAACAAACAGAAATAGCACTGAATAACGTGCTAGCTATCTTGCAGGCCGCGGGCAGCGATTGGAGCCGCGTGCTCAAAATGACGGTCTACGTCGCCGACATCAACCTCTGGGACGCGGTTAATAAAGTCTATGGGCGCATACTCGGCGAGCATCGCCCGGCCCGTGCGGTCATACCAACCGGGGCTCTTCACCATGGATTTTTAATCGAGATCGACGCGGTGGCCGCCACGGACCAGACGTTCTGAATTCAGCCTTTAGGCTGCGGTTTTGGCCGGACAAGCTAAAGCTTGAACTCTAAACAAAAATAAGGGCTTGAAAAGGACTCGGGTTTTCTTTACTGTAGCCTCCCCATGAGCTCCCCCACACCCGCTTCGACGATGCAGCCGCCTGCCGACGGTGGCCGCCTGATAGTTCTAACAGCGCCACTTACCGAATCAATCGACCACGCCGGTTATTTCATTCAGATGGCCATGGCCTCGTTGCCGATGTGGATGGAAGGCGTGCTCAATCGCAAGTATCCCAAGTGGCGCGACGTCGAGCTCAACGACGACGGTTCGGCTCGTTACATGCCCGCGGGCGTACGGCTGGTCGAAAAGTCGTTGCAGCGCGCGTATCGCAACGACGATATCGTCGCATGCTTTCCGGGCGACCTGGCGAAGTTCGTTGGACCGCGGACACGTGTCGTCGCTGTGTCGACGCACAATCCGCTCGGCGTGACGTTCGCCGCCGGTGTCTACACGTCGATCTTCGGTTCGTCAAAGATGCCGATCAACTCGCACTACTCGCGAGAGTTGTTTGCGCAGATCAAAGCGAGCCCGTATCGCGACAACTTCAAAGTGATCGTTGGCGGCTCCGGCGGTTGGCAGATTATTCAGACGGACACTTACGAAGAACTGAGCGTCGATTGCGTCGTCGAAGGCAGAAGCGAATCTGTCGATACACTCGAACTGTTTCGCAAAGCGATCCTCGGCGAGGAACTACCGCGACGCCTTGAAGTCAAGCATCCGGTCGAACGCGAAGCGATCCTGTTTCCCGACACGCGCACGACCTTTGGCGTTGTCGAGATGACCACCGGCTGCGGCCGCCGTTGCAAGTTCTGCGTCCCCGATCTCAATCCGCAGATCGACCTGCCCAAAGACAAGATCATGGACGCCGTGCGCGCGAACGTCCGCAACGGCAACAAGCAGATCTCGCTGGCCACGGAAGACATGTTCATCTGGGGCCAGGTGCACACGGAAACGCCGTTTTACTTCCCGAATCGGGAGGCCTTGGTCGATCTTTATTCAGACATCGTGAACACGCCCGGCGTCGAGCAGCATGTGTTGAGTCACTGCACGATTGCGCCCGCGGTGGTCGATCCGTTGCTTATCAAACAACTCTCGGATGCTTTGTTGCCGAAGAGCCCGATACATTTTCCGTATCTGAGCAGTCATCCGGAAAAGAAAGCCCTCGCGCCGCTGATCGGTCTCGAGACGGGATCTGTCCGGATGGCCAAGCAAATCATGTCGAGCAAGGGCGTGCCGTTTTCTATCGAGGATTGGCCCAGCGTTGTGCTCGAAGGCCTCCGCGTGCTGAACGAGAACAATTGGTTTCCCGTCATGACGCTGATCGTCGGTAATCCCGGCGAAACGGACCAGGACGTTAGGGAGACGATCGATCTCGTTTACGAGATGGAACGTCGCGGACTGTTTGCCTTCCTCGTTCCGTCGATCTTCACGCCGCTGCACGACACGCGCATGGAGAAGGAAAAAGGCGTCACGCAAACGCGCCAGCTCACGCCGCTGCAATGGCAGTTGATGATGAAGTGCTGGAAGTTGAACCTGCGTCCCGGCCAGTACAGTTGGTGGGGACCGATGGCTTGGCGTGTAGGCTCGATCGGCATGTGGCTTTACAAGCTGCGCCGGCTCAATGGTCCAAACTTCACCTGGCCGCTCCTAATGTTCTCGGGTGCCATTCCCGAAAAGACTATGCAGCGCATGGGCAAGATCTATCGCGGCAAACCTCTGAAAGTTAAGACCCGCCGCGAGCTGATCGCCTCGCTAAAGCCGAAAGACTGGCAGTACCTTCGCGCCGACAACGGCGACCTGCCGATCGACTTCGTGCCACAGACTACACAGATGCTGGCAACAGCCTAACAGAAATCGCTGCCCGAAAGCGGAAGTTGTCCGTCCGGGTCATCGGCGTTAATCTGTGGCTCAATATGAAAGATCTCAAGCGGCTTTTAGAGCAGAACAAGGCGTGGGCTGAGAGCATCAGGGCGAGCGATCCCGGGTTCTTTCCGACACTCGCGAAACAGCAGTCGCCGAAGTTTCTTTGGATCGGCTGTGCCGACAGCCGCGTGCCGGCGACGCAGTTGGCCGGCATGGTGCCGGGCGAGATGTTTGTGCATCGCAACGTCGCGAACGTCGTGGTCCACACGGACTTCAATTGTTTATCGGTGATGCAGTATGCGGTCGATGTTTTGAAAGTGGAGCACATCATCGTTTGTGGTCACCACGGCTGCGGTGGTGTTAAGGCGGCGATGAACAATCTGTCGATGGGTTTGATCGACAACTGGCTGCGTCACGTGCAGGATGTGATGCACGTGCACGATAAGCTGCTGGCGCAGATCGATGACGAGACGGAACGCGTGGACCGGCTCTGCGAACTGAACGTCATCGAGCAAGTGGTGAATGTCAGCCGCACGACGATCGTGCAGAGTGCCTGGCAGCGCGATCAGGAACTCGTGGTGCATGGTTGGATCTACGGCTTGCAGGATGGACTGCTGCGCGATCTCGGCATCTCGGTTGACAGCGCCGCCGCATTAAACGCGGCGTATCAAAGCGCGCTCCAATAGTGGTGTAATTATGTTGAAGCTCTTCCAGGTTACCGTCGTGCTGTTGGTGGCGGTTATTTCGATGGCGCTCCTGGGCGTGCTCGTTATGGGTGTGCTTTCAGGTTTTCCGCTGCCGATGATTTCGCATTCCGCCGGGATCGGAGGGGTTGCGGGAGGCGTTTCAGAGAAATGGGTACGGCTTGCCTTTCTGCTCGCTATCCTGATTGGCTCGGGCTGCCTGTACTGGCGCGGGCGCAAGTCACGATAAACGTTGCTGAGCCGCTTCGTACAATAGAATTCCCGCCGCTACTGACACATTGAGGCTCTCAACCTCGCCCTGCATCGGAATACTCACTGTCTGATCCGTAGCTCTTAACTCTTCGTCGCTAAGACCGGTTGACTCTGGTCCAAGCACGAGTGCGCTCGGACGGTTCCAGTCCCAATCCATGTGCTTCATCTTTGCGGTAGCCGCCGTGCCAACCAAGCTGATCTTTCTTTCCCGGCACCACGCGACCGCTTTGTTAAAGTCAGTGTTTCGCCAGATGGGCAAACGGAAAGCGGAGCCCATCGCACCGCGCAGCGACTTCGGTGAAAACGGGTCGCTCGTGTTTTTCGTCGTGATGATGCCGGTCGCACCGGCCGCTTCGGCGGTTCGCAGAATCGCTCCGACGTTAACGGGATTGTTGAGCTGGTGCAGGACTACGAGAAGCGTACTGTCCGTCAAACTCGCGTCAAGACGTTCTTCCGAAGCTTCTGGCCGATGCGCGAGGACGACGATCCCCTGCGGCGTTTTTGTATAAGAGATCGACTCGAGCAGTTTTTCGCTGACCGTACCGACGCGCTTTGCTGCTTGCGAGAGTTCCGCGAAGGCTGCGGCGGCTTTTTCTTTACGGACCAACTCTTCTGACGCGATCACGGCTTCGATTTCGAGTTTCGAACGCAGCGCCTCGCCACACAGCCGCAAGCCCTCGATAAAGATCTGTTCGTCTACTTTGCCGTCGCGCACGGCGCGCGCTTGTCGGAGCAGGGAATTATCGCGGCTGGTGATGTGCATTTTGGAGTTTGTCGAACTTTGTACTTTGAGCTTTGTTGATTGCGCAACCGCCTGACAAAGCACAAAGGACAAAGCTCAAAGCTCAATTTCCGCCCAAATGGGCCAGTGATCCGAAACCTGCAAGGGACGCGCGATGCCCCAGCGCACGAACTTTAGCCCGCGCGCGAAGATCCAGTCTGCATGCATGCGCAGTCCGGCGCCACGCCACGTTGCCGTGCCGGTGGGAATCGGCGTCTTGTAACCTCGCGATTCGAGAAAGCTGCGCGTCTCGAGACACTTCTGTCGCGACAATGTGTTGAAGTCGCCCATGATGATCGTTGGACCCGTGACTGCATCCGCTTGATCGGCGATCACTTCGAGTTGGGCCAGTTGTCCGTCGCACGCCGCATGTGGATCTACGTGCGCGTTGAAAATGCGAATGCCTGAAACGGTCGCGGCCATCGCCAGGCGCGGCCGCCACGGACATTCCTGCCACGGCAGATCGATTCGCGTGACGTCGCTTATCGGCAAACGGCTCAGCAATGCAACACCCGTGTCGCCAACATCGTGTAGATCTATTGGCTCCTCGAAGTCGAGCCACCATTGCCGTTGCACTGGCTTGATGCCGCGCGGGATGCCGGCGGGCGCGTGAACCCAGTTCATGTCCAAATGGGTTGCGATCTCTTGCGCGACGTGATGACCGCCGGTGCGAACAGTGCGTTTGTCTGCTTCCTGCAAGCCGAGAATATCGACGGGCGGCAGAAGCGTGCCGCTGCCGAATGTGCGCGCGGCATCGGCGATTTGTTGGCCGACGTGGTGCGGGCGCCGGCGCAAATTCATCAGGCCGACTTTGCGGCGCAGGCCGCCCCAGATGAGATACGGGCCGCGCGCGTAACGAATGTTGTATGATGCGACGATTAAACGGTCAGCATTAACACCAGGTGCGTAATGGTTGTTCTGCGGGCCGAACTCGAGTTTTTCGGCGTCGGTAAGCGGGGGAATCGCGATGTCTATTGTGGCAGTTGTTGACGACATGTTCTTCGCGTCGAAGATTCGCGCTGCAGCGGAGGCGGTGGGCGTGGAAATCAGTTTTCCGCGAACAAAGGAATCGTTAATTGAGAAGGCGCGGCAAGCGGAATTAGTAATCGTTGATTTACACAGTCAAAAATTTGATCCCCTCAGTTTACCGGCTGAGTTGAGCGGCGCTCGTTTACTCGGCTTCTTTTCGCATGTGGAAGTTGAGCTACAGCGGCAAGCACTGGCCGCCGGTTACGATCGCGTCGTGCCGCGTTCAGTTTTCGCACGCGACCTCGGACAGATACTGACTGCCAAGTAGGCAATCCTCAGATTACGCAGAAGGTAATCTGTGCAATCTGTGGCTTGCTATTTCAACCTACTGCCGCCGGCGCGATCACCTCGTAGATCGAGCGAACCTCACTCACCATCTGCTCATATTGTTCGAGCGTTAGTGCCTGTGCGCCATCTGAAAGCGCATGTTCCGGCTGGTCGTGAACTTCGACAATCAAACCGTCCGCGCCAACTGCGACGCCCGCGCGCGCAAGCGGCGTGACCATGTAGTTCTTTCCGGTGCCGTGTGATGGATCGACGATCACCGGCAGGTGCGAAATACGCCGGACCGCTGGAATCGCCGCCAGGTCGATCGTGTTGCGCGTGTGTTGCGCGAAAGTGCGAATGCCTCGTTCGCAAAGGACGATCTGATAATTGCCCTCCGCCATCACGTACTCGGCCGCAAGCAGCCACTCGTCGAGCGTAGCTGAAAGCCCGCGTTTCAAAAGAATCGGGAGCCGTGCTTTGCCGGCGCGCTTCAGCAACGAAAAGTTTTGCATGTTCCGGGCGCCGATCTGAATCATGTCGCCGTAACGTTCGACGAGATCCACACCCGGTTCGTCGAGTGCTTCTGTGACGATCTTGAGGCCGTAAGTGTCTCGGACGTCGGCGAGTATCTTCAATCCTTCTTCGCCCAGGCCCTGGAACGCATAAGGCGACGTGCGCGGTTTGTACGCGCCGCCACGGAAGAAACGTGCGCCACTGCGCCGCACGGCTTCGGCGATCGCAAAGGCCTGCGCGCGGCTCTCAATCGCGCAGGGACCGGCGATGATCGCCAGTTCGTCTCCGCCGATAGTTGCATCTCCCACGCGTACGACGGTTTTTTCCGGACGCAGGTCGAGCGTGATTAGCTTGTACGGTTTACTAACGCGAATAGCGTCGGCGACGCCCGCGAGGTTTTCGAAGTGCGACGGATCGACCGCGCCCTGGTTGCCGGTAATGCCGATGGCGGTGCGGGTGGCGCCCGGCATCGGGTGCCCCTTGAAACCCAGTTCTTCGATTACGCGCAGGACAGCCTCTACCTGGCTGTCGGTGGCGTCGGCTTTCATCACGATTAACATGCTGCTTTTATTACCTTAGCTGCGAAAAAAAGTACAGCGTTCAAAAAGATCCTGATCCCTCCTTGACAAAACCCCTCGACTCCAAGTATCTTGATATCAAGTGAATTATGGATAGTCTGGAATCACTAACCGGTGGCACTGGCGTACACGTCTTTTTGGTGCTGTGGAAGGCGCTGCATGCGGTTGAAGCGTACGCCGTTAAGAGCATTGCCGAGCTGGAGATCGGTGCTTCCGACTTCGCCGTGCTGGAAGCCCTGCTCCACAAAGGGCCGCTTCCGGTTAACGAAATCGGGCGAAAGGTCTTGTTGACGAGCGGCTCGATTACGACCGCCGTCGACCGGCTCGAGAGCAAAGGATTGGTCGAGCGCCGCGCCCACGGCAGCGACCGGCGGGCGCGAATCGTACACCTGACGAAGCAGGGAAGGGCTTTAATTACGCGCGCTTACGCACAGCACGCAGCCGATCTCGAGCGTTTGGCCGCGGCGACCCTGACGAAAGCTGAGCGCGCGACGCTGATCCGGTTGTTGAAAAAAATCGGTTACGAAGCGGCTGCGTTGTTGAAACGCGATGATGCCGCGTGAGTTTACAGAGGGAGTGAGATGGAAGCGACAAAGTTAAAGAAAGAACAAGAGGGAAGCCAGACGCGCAGTGTGGCTGGTGTTGTTAACAGTATTGAAACCCTGGAAGGCGGCGGTTTTCTCGTGCGCCGGCCGTTCCCGCAGGCTTCGTTTTCGGAGTTCGATCCGTTTCTGTTGCTTGACGAGATGGGACCGATGGACGTCGCGCCCGGTGAGGCGAAGGGCGCGCCGGATCACCCGCACCGCGGGTTCGAAACGGTGACCTACCTGCTCTCGGGTGAGATGGAGCACAAGGATTCGCGTGGACATGCGGGCCGACTGACGGCGGGCGACGTGCAATGGATGACAGCGGGCGCGGGCGTGGTGCATTCCGAGATGCCGAGTAGCGAGTTTCAGCGACAGGGCGGACGGATGCACGGCTTTCAGTTGTGGGTGAACCTGCCGCAACGCGAGAAGATGACCAAACCGCGTTACCAGGAGATTCCGCGGGCGCGGATTCCTGAAGTTAAGTCGGAAGATGGGCTCGTGACGGTGCGTGTAATCGCCGGTGAAGCGATGGGCCAACACGCTGTGATTGAGACGCACACGCCGATTGTTTATCTGCACTACAGCATCGAGCCGGGCGGTGTGGTGACGCAAGCTGTGCCTGCTGAGTACAACGCTTTCGCTTACCTTGTCGACGGCGCGGGACTGTTCGGCGACGCGCGTGAGCGCGCTAACGACGGGCAGATGGTGATGTTTGCTCAGGATGGAGAGCAGATCAGGATCGAGAATCCTGCGGACGCGCAGCCGCGATTAGAGTTGTTGCTAATCGCCGGAGCTCCTTTGAACGAGCCAGTCGCTCGCTATGGCCCGTTTGTGATGAACACGGAACGCGAAATTCGGCAGGCGTTTGAAGACTATGTTCGTGGGCGCATGGGCGCGATCGAGTAATGCCACAAAGAGGCACAAAAAGCACTAGGAAGTTGTGAGCCTTCTTTGTGCCTCTTGTGCTTTTTCGTGGCCTACATCTGTCCCGGGACGCGGATGCCGAGGATTGAAAGTGCGGCGGTTAGTTGAGCGCGCACGATCCGCGTCACGGCGATTAAAACAGCGCGGCGGACATCGTCCTTCTCGGTGACGATTCGATTTTCGTCGCGCTGATAGAAGCGGCTGAAGCCTCTCGCGACCGAGAAGGTGTATTTCGCCAGGTTCGCGGGCTCCGCTGATTTGCGACACTGCACAATCACGTCGTCTAACTGTTGCGTCAACATGAGTAGCGACCAGATCTCGGTGCCGATCTCGCCTGAAAGCACTTCCGAGATCCGTGTTCGAAGTTCGCTGTCGTCACTAATCCTTTCGGAAATCGCATCTGCGTTGCGCAATGTCTCAGCGTCAAGTTTGCGGAAGATTGAGCCGGCGCGGACCGCTGCGTACTGGCAATACGGTCCCGTTTCACCTTCAAAAGAGAGCGCTTCTTTGAAGTCGAACGCGATGACCGTGTTGCGTGTGAACTTCAACAGGAAGTAGCGCATAGCCGCCACTGCGACCTCGTGAGCCGTGGCTTTCAACGCTTCCTCAGATAGCTCCGAGTTGCGTTTTTGCACTTCGCTGAGCGCGCCGGCTTCGAGTTGATCGATCAGATCGTCGGCCTTCACGCCGAGACCTTTCCGGCCGCTCATCTCGATGTATGGCCGCGCGCGATCTTCCTCACTCAACTCGATGCCGAGCTCTTCGCACGCCGCCGGCGAGAGCGCGACCATTTCGTAACTGAAATGCACGCTCGCTTCCTCGCCGACCTCCGGAACGACCGCTGCTACACCGCGCGCGACGATCTCCTGCGGGTACGACTGCCGCGAGTCGATCACGTTGTAGACCGTCTTGCCGCCGCCGAAGTGTGGCCGCTCGACACCGGCTTTTTCTTCCGCCGTTTCATCTGTGGTCGTGACCCAGAGCGTGTGCTGATCCGGATACTGTCGAAAGACGCGGTAGTGAAAATCGAGCCCGAGCTTGCCGAGTTTCCACAGTTGGTAAGCGATGTCTTTGCCGGTGTACGTGACAGTGCCGTTGGACCGCACGATGATCTTGTCTGACTCGTGCTCGTCGGTTCCGGTGTGCGATTCGAAAGGCATCACCCAGCAGCCTGCGTGTTTGCCTTCGGTTTCGAGACGGATCACGCCTTTGGTCTTCATCAGGTCGAAGGCGCGCTCCCAGAAGTGCAGGTGCAGGATCTCCGACTCGCGCGCGAGTAGGTCGTAACGAATGCCGAGCCGTTCCATGGTGTCGAGAATGCACTCGACGTTGCGCGTCGCGACATAGTCAGCCAGTTCCGCGATGTCGTTATTGCCGGCTTCGATTGCGTGCAAAACCTCGGTGCGGAGCTTGAGGTTTTCCGGATCGCGATAAAAAGCACCAACTTCAGTGTAGAGGTCCCAGCAGTAATAATCGAACGTGTACTCGGGCGTGAGCGAAGCGTCGAGAGCTTTGATTTGCTCCAGGTTCATCTGCCGCAGATGCAGGAATCCAACGACGACGTCGGCGACCTGAACGCCGGTGTTGTCGATGTAGTTTTGCACTTCGACGCTGTCGCCGGCTGCTTGCAGGATACGGACGAAGGTGTCGCCGAGAACTGCGTTGCGCACGTGACCGATGTGCGCGGCCTTGTTTGGGTTGATGCTGGTGTGCTCAACCATCATCTTGGTTTGATCGGCGTCCGCTTTAACTTCGACCTCGGTCTTGGTGCTGAAAAGGTGAAGCAGTTTTGCGCGGTCAAAGAAAACGTTGATGTAGCCTGCGCCGGCGATCTCAACGCGCGAAACCTCCGCGATGTGTTCCAGAACCGGTTTGAGTTTTTCCGCGATCGTGCGGGGCGCGGTCTTCTCGCCGGTTGCTTGTTTTACGAGTTTCGCGAGTTCGAAACAGACGGGAAACGCGAGATCTCCGAGCTCCGGCCGCGGCGGCGTGTCGGCAGTCAGTTGTTGCACCTCGACGCCAAACATTTCGCGCGCCGCTGTGCGAATTCGCTCTTTGAGTTGCTGTTGCAGATTGAGTAGGGTCATGACAAAAGCGCAAAGTATAGCGCATTTGCAGACGCTGGGTCATTTTGCAGTTCTAATCCGGAACTGGGGGTGACTCTGGGCCATCGTCTCGGGCAAACGAATCTCGGGCAAACGAATAACGCCGAAGGCGTTCGCCAGTTCGAGCCCAGGGTTGGAACAACCCTGGGACATTCCAAGTTAAGAATTAATAACGCTGAAAGCGTTGGCGAATCGCGTCGCAGTTTGCCAACGCTTTCAGCGTTGAGCGTGACTGGTTATGTTGTTCCCAGGGTTGCGGCAACCCTGGGCTCGAACTAGTAAACGCCTTCGGCGTTGTATTGCCGCGAACGGGCGGCGTTGTTTTGCCCGGAAGGGGGGCGTTTTCGGCCTTTTTGTGGCTGGCGCGGTGCTCTGCTACCATCGCGCGCGAACGCCATGCAAACCCGCACAACTCCAAAGATTTCTGAAGAACTGCGCCGCCGCTTTGAGACGGCCCAACAGGTGCTGGTGTTAACGGGTGCGGGTGTTTCGGCGGAGTCGGGCGTGCCGACGTTTCGCGGGGGCGGAAATAGCGCGACTTGGAAAGGGTTACCGTTCGACGTCATCTCGTCAGGCGCGATGCTCGAGCGAAATCTGCCGGCGGTTTGGGAATGGTTTGATTATCGCCGCGATTTGTTGCGTGCGCTCGAACCAAATGCGGCGCACCACACCATCGCGAGCTGGCAGGAGCGTTTTGCCGGCCTGACGCTTGTCACGCAGAATGTCGATGGACTGCATCAACGCGCCGGCTCGCGCAACGTCGTCGAACTGCACGGCAACATCTGGCGCGCCCGTTGTACAGTTTGCCGCCTGGTTCACGAGATTCCGCTGGAAGGCGAACGTCCGGAAGCGTGTGGGGAGTGTGGTAACGCGCTGCGGCCTGATGTGGTCCTGTTTGGCGAGATGTTGCCGGCAGGCGCGTTTGAGTTTGCGTTGCAGCAAGCTTCGCGATGTGAACTGTGTTTTGTGATCGGCACTTCGGGGCTGGTTTATCCGGCAGCGAGTTTGCCGGAAGTGGCGAAGTCTTCGGGTGCGTTTGTTTGCGAGATCAATCCGGAACAAACAGCGCTTTCGAGCTTGTGTAACGAAGTTATCATCGGAAAAGCAGGAGAGGTTTTGCCACGGATTTGCACGGACAGACACGGATAAGATGAGAACTCTTTACTTTGATTGTTTTGCCGGTGCGAGCGGCGACATGATTCTCGGCGCGATGGTCGCGGTGGGCGTCGATCCGAATGCGTTGCGCGAACAGTTGTCGCGGCTGAACGTTGACGGTTTCAAGCTCAACTTCGAAACGGTCGACCGTTCGGGGCTCAGCGCGACTTACGCTCGTGTAGAGACTGCTCACGAGCACAAGCACCGTCACCTCTCAGATATCAAACAGATCATCGAGAGCTCCGGCGTCTCTGAAACCGCGAAGAAACTTGCGATTCAGATTTTTACGCGGCTCGCGGAAGCCGAGGCACGCGTGCATAACGAACCCGTCGATCACGTTCACTTCCATGAAGTCGGCGCACTCGACGCGATAGTCGACATCGTGGGTGCCGCGATCTGCATCGACTTGTTGAAAATCGATCGGTTTGTGTCTTCTGCGTTGCACGTGGGCAGCGGAACAATTCAGATGGCCCACGGGCGCTTTCCCGTGCCGCCGCCGGCAGTCGCGGAGTTGCTGAAAGGCGTGCCGTTTTATTCGACAGATATTCAAGGCGAACTTCTGACACCAACCGGCGCTGCGATCATCACCACGGTTTGCCGTGAGTTTGGACCAATCCCGCAGATGAAGACCGAGATCACCGGCTACGGCGCGGGTACGCGGCAGTACAAAGATTTTCCCAACGTCTTGCGCGTCATGCTTGGCGAAACTGAAGCGGACGGCCCCACAGACGAGAAACTGTGGATGCTCGAGACAAACATCGACGACATGTCGCCGCAGCTTCTCGGTCACGTGATGGACCGCGCCTTCGAGTTGGGCGCGCTCGATTGCTACTTCACGCCGGTGCAGATGAAGAAGAACCGACCGGGCGTGCTCTTGTCGCTGCTTTGCGGAAAAGAAGAAAAAGCCACGTTGATGAATCTTCTGTTCACGGAAACGACCACTCTCGGCCTGCGCAGTTACGAAGTCACGCGACGCGCTCTGCGACGCAGCATGGTGCGGGTCGAAACGCAGTATGGCCCGATAGATGTTAAAGTAGCCCATTTAAACGGGCGCATCGTGAATGAGATGCCGGAGTTTGAACAGGTCCGGGCCGCGGCGAACAAGGCCGGTGTACCGGTGAAGATTGTGGAAGAGGCGGCCAGAGCCGCTAAGAAAGCCACGGACGAACACGAATGAACACGGACAAGAAAGAAGTAAACCTCGATTTGATCGCGCAGGGTGTGAGGTTGATCCTTGAAGGCATCGGCGAGGATCTGGAACGCCCGGGTCTGCAAGGCACGCCACACCGCGTCGCGGAGATGTACGCGGAATTGACTTCCGGCATGCGCGAGGATCCGCAACAGCACGTGATGCCGTTGCCCGGCGACACACACGACGAGATGGTGATCGTCAAAGACATCAGTATCGCGTCGCTGTGCGAACATCATCTCGCGCCGTTTGTCGGCCGTTGTCACATCGCCTACATTCCCAAAGGCGGACGCATCCTCGGCATTTCAAAACTGGCGCGCATCGCCGAAACGTTTTCGCGCCGCCTGCAGCTTCAGGAGCGGCTCACGACCGATATCGCCAACACGCTTTACCAAGGACTCAAACCGCTTGGCGTGATGGTCGTGATCGAAGCGGAACACACGTGCATGACGTTGCGCGGCGTGCGCAAGGCCGACGCGAAGACAGTGACCTCTGCCGTGCTCGGCGGCTTTCGTTCTGATCCACGCACGCGTGCGGAAGCAATGTCGCTCATTAAAGGTAGGGACTAAATTCGCAAAACCATCTAGATGAAGAACACTTTCTACGTCACTACACCAATCTACTACGCCAACAGCCTGCCGCATCTGGGCCATCTTTACACGATGATCGTGGCCGACACGATTGCGCGCTCGAAGCGGCAGCGCGGCGTCGATACGTATTTCCTGACCGGCACCGACGAGCACGGCATCAACATCGAACGCGCCGCGCAGAAGAACGAGCGCACGCCGCAGGAACAGGCTGACTACGTCGTTAATTATTTCAAGCAGATGACCGGCGCGTTTGGCCTCGACACCGAGCACGGCGGTTACGACATCTTCATGCGCACGACCTACCCGTTTCACTACGAAGGCGTGAGTGAACTCTGGCGTCGCGTCGCCAAGGCGAAGACCCCGAAAGGCAACGATGCGCTCTACAAGGGCCACTACGAAGGTTGGTTCTGTGCCGCGTGCGCGGCTTACAAAACCGAAGACGAGTATAAGAAGGGCGATCCGCCAACGTGTTTGATTCACGACACACCGCTCGATCGTGTTTCTGAGGAGAGCTACTTCTTTCGGCTTTCGGATTACGACGAGGCGCTGCTGGCGGTCTACGCGAGCCGGCCGGATTTCATCAGGCCTGAAGTCAGGGCGAATGAAGTGATCAGTTTTGTGCGTGGCGGTTTGCAGGATTTGTCGGTGAGCCGTTTGAAGACTTCGGTGAGTTGGGGAATACCCGTGCCTGACGATCCGTCGCACACGATGTACGTTTGGTTCGATGCGCTGACGAACTACATCACGGCGATCGGTTTTGGTAACGAAGAACGGCAGCGAGCGGTAGGTTTTGAGAAGTTCTGGCCGGCGTTGCATCTCGTCGGGAAAGACATTCTACGTTTTCACGCGGTTTACTGGCCGGCGTTTTTGCTGGCGGCGGGTATTGAGTTGCCGCGCGCGATCGTGGCGCATGGCATGTGGGTCGATCCGAACGGCCGCAAGATGTCGAAGACGCTCGGCAACACGATCGAGCTGGACGTGCTGAACAAGCACTTCTCCGTGGACGTGATTCGTTATTTCTGTTTGCGGGAGATGGTGTTTGGACAGGATGGGCGGTTTGGTTACGAGAGCTTGATCGATCGTTCCAACAGCGATCTGGCGAGCGGTTTGGGAAACTTGTCGAGCCGTACGCTGACGATGATTGCGCGTTATTGTAATTCGCGAATTCCGTCGGGGCTGATTCCGGAAGAGAAGTTGTTGCTGGCGAAGCGGGCTGGTATTGACACGGATGAAACAGTGGCGGGCTTTGTCGAGCACGCGCGCGATCAGTTTCTGATGCACTTTGAGAACCTCGCGTTCAGTCGTGCGTTGGAAGCGGCGTGGACCGTTGTGGCGCGCGTGGACAAGATGATCACGGATGCGAAGCCGTGGGATCTGGCGAAGGATGAGAACCAGAAGCAAACGCTTGGCGCGGTGCTTTATCGGGCGGCGGAGTCGCTACGTTGGTTGAGTGTGGTGTTGTATCCGGTGATGCCCGAAGCGAGCCGTGCGATTTGGAAGCAATTGGGGTTAGACGGCGGACCAGACAAGATCGATCCGTCGACGTTGAAGTGGGGTGAGTTAGCTGAAGGTACGGCGACTAGTGAGGTGCAGCCGGTGTTTCCGCGGTTAGATAAGGCGAAGATCCTTTCTGACATCAATGAACCCCAAGCTGCCAAATCTCCGCTCCCTGAGACTCCTGCAACCGAGCCCGCGGAAGGCATAACGACCTTCATCGAGATCGACGACTTCGCAAAGGTTGATCTGCGCGTGGGCCAGGTGCTGTCGGCTGAACGTTTGCCGAAGTCTGACAAGCTGCTCTTGTTGAAGATCGATCTTGGCGAGGAACAGCCGCGCCAGGTGTTGGCGGGAATCGCGCAGTATTACGAACCGGAGAAGTTGATTAACCGCAAGATCGTCGTGGTTGCGAATCTGAAGCCACGGAAACTGCGCGGATTTGAGTCGCAGGGAATGGTCGTCGCTGCGTCGTATGGCGAAGAAGGCCGGCCGGTGATCGCGACGTTTACCGAGGATGTTCCAAACGGCGCGCGCCTGAAATAGGCCACGGACGAACACGGATGTTCACGGACTCGCATGCGCATATTGATGGTCCTGAGTTTGACGCTGATCGTGACGAGGTAATTCAACGTGCGCACGCTGCCGGCGTTACGACGATCCTAAACGTCGGAACCGGAGATCCGCACAGTGGCGTGTTTGAACGTGCGATTGAACTCGGACGGAAAAATCCTTTCATTTACACAGCCGTCGGCACGCATCCTCACGACGCTCGTTTTTACGATGACGCTGCAGAACAGAAAACCAAAGAACTGATCACAACCGGCGAACGCGTCGTCGCCTGGGGCGAGATCGGTCTCGACTTTCACTACGACAACTCACCGCGCGATGTGCAAATGGAAGCTTTCCGGCGTCAACTTCGCGCCGCCGCGTCGTGCGGCGTACCTGTGATCATTCACACGCGCGAAGCAGAAGCCGAAACCATCGAGGCTCTGCGGAGCGAGTATGTTGGAGCTGAGCGCCGCGGCGTCTTTCACTGCTTCACCGGTAGCAAAGAACTCGCCCAACAAGCGCTCGAACTCGATTTTATGATTTCGTTCTCCGGTATCGTTACCTTTCGCAAAGCGGAGGAACTGCGCGAGATCGCGAAGCAAGTAGCGCTTACGAACCTTTTGATCGAAACCGATTGTCCGTTTCTCGCGCCGGTTCCGCATCGCGGAAACCGCAACGAGCCTGCTTACGTAGTAGAAGTCGCACGCTGTATCGCCGAACTACGAGGCCTCCCGATCGAAGAGGTCGCGCAAGTAACCACAGAAAATTTCAAACGCTTCCTGAGAATCCCCTGAAACAACCATGATCCGAAAATCACTCGCGCTAATCGCCCTGTTACTTCTCGCGCAACTCGCATTCGCACAACAAGCTAACCAACCCGTAACAACTGTTTTCCTGATCCGACATGCTGAACGCGCAGATGAACCGCGTCAGGACCCTCCGCTTACCGAGAAAGGCGTCGCCCGATCGCAAGCACTCGCGCGACTGCTCGGCAACGCAGGCGTCAAAGCCATCTACACGTCGCAGTTTGCGCGTACGAAGCTGACCGGCGACCCGTTGGCAAAGCAACTCGGCGTCACTGCCACGCCCATCTCCCTGAAGAGCAACCCGACCAACCCGCGCGCGATCGCCGATGAGTCAACTAAAGAAACAGTCGACAAGATCATGAGCCACGCTGGCGGCAGCGTACTCGTCGTCGGTCACAGCAACTCGATCCCCGACGTGATCAAGATGCTTGGCGGCGACGTCGTACCGACGATCGACGAAAAGAAGTTTGACGATCTGTTTGTTGTGACTGTTTATGCAAACGGCAAAGCGAAGGTAGCCCACCTTAAGTATGGAGTTGAATAGCCACGGTCAGTAAAAACCATCCACAGATTACACAGAGTCTGCGTAATCTGTGGATGGTTTGTGGTCCAAAACCGCAGGATTTTGCGCGTTTAGGAGTGTTGGAGGTCTACCATGAAACACTTGTTCCTTGCGCTATTGCTCATTTTCCCCGTTTCGGCTTTTGGTCAACACAGCCACGCTCCGGCGAAAGAACCCGCGCCGGTTGCGCTAGCTAGCGGTCTGGGCGACATCAATCTCCCGGTCACCACAACTAATCCCGAAGCGCAAAAGTTCTTTAACCAGGGACTCGCCTACATCTACGCCTTCAATCATGAAGAGGCAGTACGTTCGTTCAAACAGGCGACCCAACTCGACCCGCAACTCGCAATGGGTTACTGGGGCATGGCGCTCGCACTCGGTTCGAATTACAACGTGCAGGCGGATGGTCCATCGCTCCTGAGCGCTTACACCAATCTCCAGAAAGCAATCGAGCTTGCACCCAAAGCTTCCGAGCACGAACGCGGGTACATCAACGCGCTCGCGAAGCGTTATTCGTCCGATCTGAACGTCGACAAACAGAAGCTCGCCGTCGATTACAAGAACGCCATGGGCGAGCTCGCCAAACGTTATCCCGATGACATCGACGCGGCGACGCTCTACGCCGAAAGCATGATGAACCTGCGGCCGTGGAAACTCTGGAGTCTCGACGGCAAGCCGGCTGAAGAGACGCTCGAAATCGTCGCGGTGCTCGAAGGCGTGTTGCGCCGCAGTCCAAATCACACGGGCGCAAACCATTACTACATTCACGCGGTTGAGGCCTCGAACAACGCCGAACGCGCGTTGCCGAGCGCCGCACGTCTCGGAAAGGTTGCGCCGAAGGCGGGCCACCTGGTCCACATGCCGTCGCACATCTACATCCGCACGGGCGACTACGTTGAAGCGGCGCAATCAAACGTCGACGCAATCGCTGCTGACCGCGAGTACATCACGAAGACAGGCGCGCAGGGCCTGTACACGATGATGTACTACAACCACAACATTCACTTTCTCGCGTCGGCGAATGCTTTCAAGGGACGCTATGCGGATTCGATCAAGTCAGCGCGCGAGCTGGAAGCGAACGTCGCACCGCATCTCAAAGCAATGCCGATGCTCGAGATGTTCCGGCCGTATCCGATCGTCTCGCAGGTGCGGTTCAGTCGTTGGGACGACGTCCTGAAGGAGCCAAAGCCCGATGCGTCGTTGAAGATCACGACCGGCTTCTGGCACTACGCGCGCGGTAGCGCGTACGCGGCGATGAATCAACCGGCGAACGCCGAAGCGGAGTTGAAAGCGCTGCAGGCACTCGTCAAAACGATTCCCGCTGACGCGCCGATGGGCAACAACCTGGCGGTCGACGTGATGAAGATTGCCGATCTTTCGCTCGCGGGCAGGATTGCATTCGCGCGCGGCGACAACCAGGCGGCTTTCAGGTTTTTGAACCAGGCCGTAGCGGCTGAGGACGCGACCAGTTACAACGAACCTTCCGATTGGGACTTGCCGGTTGGTGAAGTGCTGGGCGGCTTGTTGCTGAGCAATGGTGACTTTGCTGCCGCTGAGAAAGCATTTCGTGATGAACTGAAGCGGCATCCACGAAACGGCCGCGCCTTGTTTGGCCTGGCTGAGAGTTTGAAACAGCAGGGCAACAAGCCGTCGGCGCAGATGGTATGGCGCGAGTTTGAACTGGCGTGGAAAGACGCGGATACGAAGTTGACGGTGGCCGCGCTCAGCGGAATCCAGACGAAAGCTGAGAACGCCACGCCGGCTGCGACTGTTGCGCCAGTGCAGTTCTCGAGTGTGTTGCTGAAAACGGGTGTGCGTTTGCGTTACGCCTACCAGGGCGATCCAAACGGTATTCCCGTGATCATGCTGCACGGTTACACCGATTCGTGGTTCTCGTTCAGCCAGGTGTTGCCGCTGTTGGACCAAAAGTATCGCGTTTACACGTTGGACCAGCGTGGGCACGGCGAATCGGATCGCCCCGTCGGCGGTTATGCGATGCAGCAGTTTGCGGGTGACGTTATCGCGTTTATGGACGCGATGAAGATCAAGCAGGCGACGATCGTCGGCCACTCGATGGGCAGTTTTGTGGCCCAGCACGTCGCGGTGGAAGCGCCTGAGCGAGTCACGCGATTGGTTCTCGTCGCGACGGCCACAAAGGTGAGTAACAACGATCTCGCCCTCGAACTCCAGCGTTCGGTAAACGCGCTGCCTAATCCCGTGCCTGAGAAGTTTGTGCACGACTTCCAGGTGAGCACGACGTTTCAGCCGTTGCCAAACGAGTTTCTGCACGCGGTAGTGAAAGAAAGTATGAAGCTGCCGTTGCATGTTTGGAAGGAAGTTATGGCCGAGATGATCTCGCCGGATGCGAGCGTGGAGTTGAAGCAGATCAAAACACCGACGCTGATTCTTTGGGGCGACAAGGATTTCTTCCCGCGTTCGGAACAAGATTCGCTCGTGTCGGGGATACCGAACGCGGTGTTGAAGGTCTACAAAGACACGGGACACGCGTTACACTGGGAGCATCCCGAGACATTTGCCACGGATCTGAAAACGTTCTTGAACTCAGATCTTCAGGCGTTCGCCAAGTAACGTTTTGAAAATGAACGAGCAGTTAGACACGGTAATGCAAAACGCAAGGACGATCGCGGATGATGCGCGGTCGTCCTTTGGCAGTTTGTCCGCTGCTCAATTGAATTGGAAACCGTCGGCGGAGCGGTGGAGTATTGCGCAATGCTTCGACCACCTGATCACGACGAACAAAAGTTTCTTTCCGGTTGTTGAAAGCGTTCTGAAGGGAACGAAGAAGAGCACGTTTTGGGAGCGTCTCCCCATATTGCCGGGTCTGGCGGGTAAACTAATGATCAAGTCGCTGGATCCGGCATCTACTCGCAAATACAAGGCGCCGAAGAATTTCGAACCGGCGCAGAGCGACATCGCCGTAAGCATCATCGACGACTTTGTCGCGCAGCAAAGCAAGATCGTCGACGGTATGAAGGCGACGAGTCATCTCGATCTCGAACGGATCGTAGTCACCTCGCCGGCAGCTTCCTTTGTCACTTACAGCCTGATGGACGCCTACCGCATCATCGTGGTCCACGAGCGGCGCCATTTTCAGCAAGCGCAGCGAGTTGCTCAAGAACCAGCCTTTCCATCCACCGATTACGCAGAGTCTGTGTAATCTGTGGATGGCTTTACTCCGTTACTGTCAGGTTCTTGACGAAACCCCAATCACCACTCGCGTTCACCTGAATGTTTCCGACATTCTTGCGCGCGATGACGATGTTTGACTGGTACCACAGCGGAAACACCGGCACGTCGCGGCTGATGATGTCCTGAATCTTTCGATACAACTCCTTCGCCTCGTCGCGATTAAACGTGTTCACTGCTTTTTCCAGCATCGCGTCGAGCTCGGGATTGCTGTAGCGGCTGCGATTTCGCGAAGGGCGTGTTTGCGTCGGGATTTCAGAAGTCGCAAACAGGTCTTTGTAGAAGATCGGATCCTGGTTGCCGCCGACCCACTGCGTGTACGCGATCTGAAAATTGCCGCGGCGCAGCTCATCGAAAAGCGTGTTCTGTTCCGGCGTTTGAATTTCAACCGGAATGCCAACCTCTTTCAAGTAATTCTGGATCACGCCGGCATACTGCCGTCCGGCAATACTGCTGCCGGACAGTTTGTAAACAACCGGTTGATCGATTCGCACGCCGGCTTCACTCAAAAGCCTTTTGGCCATCGCGGGATCGTACGAATAGGTCTGGCCCGGCGTGTAAGCCCACGACTCTTCCGGAATGATCGAGTGCGCAATCTTTCCGTAACCGCGCAAAAGATTTTGGATCAGGGATTGGCGATCGATCGCGTAGGCGATTGCCTGGCGCACCTTTACGTTGTCCAAAGGCGAGGATTGGGTGTTCAGCGTCAGCAGCACAACGTTCGAACCGGGAAATGCTTGCACGCGAAGGTTAGGATCTTCTTCGAGCCGTTTCACCGCGTCGGGCGAAAGACTGGTCGGCATCGGCGCGATGTCTACACGCCCGGCCTGAAGTTCTGCCTGCAACGCGTTCATATCGGAGATCACACGCACGCGCACCTGCTGTAATTTCGCTGGTCCATCCCAGTACTCGGGAAACGCCTCCACGTCGCAAACCTGCTGCGTGTTGTCGTAGTTAACAAACTTGAATGGCCCGGTGCCGAGCGGATGTGTTTTCTGCGACTCGTAACTGTCTTTCGGCAGGATCGGAATCGGAACCAGGTTTGATAGCAAACCCACCCACGGCTTGGTTAGCGTCACGATTACCGTGCGCTGATCGGACGCCTCGACGCTCTGGATATAGCTCTTTTTCTGATCGCCCGTGCCCTCAAAAAAGCTGGCTGACTTTGCGAAATTGCTCGAGAAAAGAAGATCGAGCGTGTATTTAACATCGGCGGAGCTAAGCACGTTGCCGTTATGAAACTTGATGCCGTCGCGCAGCGCGAAGGTGTATTTCAAACCGTCGTCTGAACGCTTGATGTCCGAAGCAAGCTCGCCGACGTAATCAAACTTTTCGTCTTTCTTAACGAGCGTGTTGAAGATCAACGTGCGCACGCGCTCGCTCGCCGCATCGACCGACGGCGAACCGATCGGATCGATGGTGCGAATGTTGTCGCCCAGCGCGATCACAAACGCGCTGTTGCTGCGTGTGCGGCAGGCTGTCGGCGCCAACATCACGAACAGGATGAAAACCACCAGCAGGAGAAACCCGCGTTTCCTCACTTAATTGTGCCTCCGTAAACGTAATTGAGCTTGCTGTTCAGTTTTTCTACTTCATCTGCCAGGGCTTTGAAGCGATCGAGGTCGAGGGGAAGAGGATCTTCGGTGATTGCTTTCGTGCGCGCGATTCGATGAAGGGTTTGTTGAATGCGTTCTTCCGATAGCCGCCCGTTCTTTGCTGCTTCGAGCAGCGCTTCATGACCGCGCCGTATCCGTTCCGGTGACGCGCAGATCAGGAGCATGTCTTCGCCGGCTAGTGTGGCACGCACCGCGGCGTCGCCGATCTCGTAGTGACGAGTGATCGCGCCCATCTCGAGATCGTCGGTGATCACGAGATGTTTGTAGCCGAGCTCCTGCCGCAGCAGTTTGGTAACGATGTTGTAATTCAGCGACGCGGGTTCGAGCAGACCGCCCGTCGTCTCTTCTCTAATGTCGATGTTGGGAAAACCGCCGTGACTGACCATCACGCAACGCACACGATCGTCGCGGCGTTGAAACAGTTCGATGTAGGGCGCGAGATCCTGTGCGATCAGGTCGTCGTGCGAAAGTCGCACGACCGGCATCTCTTCGTGTGAATCGACTTCGCCCGCGCCGATGCCCGGAAAATGTTTGAGACAACCAAGCAGACCCGTGCCCTGCAAGCCGCGCATGTAAACGGTTGAGTAACCCAGCACTTCGCCCGGCGAACGTCCGAATGAGCGCGAGTAAAGACCGTTCGACAGCAGGTCGCGATCGTCGGTCATGATCGACATGACGGGCGCGAAGTTGATGTTGAAGCCGAGCATTCGCAGTGCTTCGCCGGTGATCCTTCCGAGGGCGCGCGCGGCGGCGAGATCGCCGTGTTGTCGAATCGTGCGAGCCGATGGCATCGGCGTAAAGATGCGTCTTAATCGATCGACTAGTCCGCCTTCCTGGTCGATGCCGACGAGTAACGGAGTCGCAACCAGTTCGCGCACGCCGTCGATCAGCGAACGAAGTTGCTCCGGGCCAGCGACGTTGCGGCCGAAGATGATGACGCCGCCGGGTTGTACCGCAGTGACCAGATCGCGTGTTTCTTGATCGAGCTCCGTCCCCGGAAGTCCGATGAATAAGAATTGTCCGATTTGTTGTTCGAGAGAAAGCGAATAAAATTTTTCAGGTAGCATTTTGATGCGGAAAAGTTTAGCACATTTGTGCTTTTTGCTTGGTAACACGCCGGAACAGATGTATAAACGACGGCGATGCCACGCGAAATCACCGACCGGGGTCGCGTCGTTGAAGCCGTCCAGAATCTCGCTCTTACCGCTGAACTCTTCGAAGAACAAAACGGCAAACAGAAATATGCCAGCGATCTCGAAGTAATTCTGCAAGGGCGCGACTACGGCAACGGCAAACGTGTTGGACCTTACGTCCGGCTGCTTACTTACGATGGCGGCGAGGAGATCATGCGCGAAGGCGAGTGGGGTGGAAACACTTTCTACATCGCCGTCGAAGGTGCGCTTGATGTCTATGTTGGTGCGAACGGCAGCCGCCGAAAGGTCAACGTGCTCGAGCCGGGTGTGTGTTTTGGTGAGATGGCGCTGCTCGCCGGCATCGAACGAAACGCTACTGTCGCTGTACCTGCCAATCAGTCCGCCATCGTGCTTGAAGTGACGCGTCCTGCGTTGCGTCTGCTGCGAAAGCTGCCGAAGTTTGGCCAGATTCTCGATGAGACCTATCGCACGCACGGCTTTGCGCGCGTGCTCGAAGACCTCACACGCTTCACGGACCAGCCGCTGAGCCAGGAGCTGATGAACGCGCTCAAGCAGTCAGCGCGCTTTATGGTCTACGGCAAGAATCACGTGCTTTGTAAGGAACGCGATCCGATCGATCGCGTGATCCTGATCAAGAGTGGTTGGTTGCGGCGCGCGCGCGGGATTCGGTTTGACGCGGCGGCGCCTGAAGTCGTGCTGAGCATGGACGAGGGCATCGGCGTTGATTTTCTCGGCGCCGGTAACTGTCTCGGGCTGGAAGGGGTGAATGAACCGGCGAAGTGGAAATACAGCGCGAGTCTCATGGCGCGAACGGAAGTGCTCGAGATCTCGTTGAGTACGTTTTCGTCAGATCCCGCGCTTCGCGGGCAGCTCTTCACGGCGTTGTCGGGCTTCTCGAATGCCGACGACGCATCGCCGCGCACGCTCGAAGCAATCAAAGATATCAACCCGCTCAAGTCGGCCGAAGAAACGATCGCTACGGGAATCATCGACGGGCGCAACGTGCTCGTGATGGACATGGACCTTTGCGTCCGTTGCGGCAACTGTTCGCTCGCGTGTCACAAGGTGCATGGACAGTCACGTTTATTGCGGCGTGGGATTCAGATTGAACGCCCAGTTGCGATTGGCAAGAAACGGTTGCAACACGCTCTGGTGCCGCAGGTTTGTATGCACTGCGCCGATCCGGAATGTATGACTGGTTGTCCCACGGGATCAATCTTTCGCGATCCGTTGGGCCATGTGGAAATCGATCGCGTGACGTGTATCGGCTGTTTTGATTGCGCGACGCAGTGTCCGTACGACGCGATCTCGATGGTGCCGCGTGAAGCGCCTCCTGTTGCCGGCGGGTTTGTGTCGAAGCTCGCGCGTGTGTTCAGTTTTCGCATTGCTGAGCCGGTTGCGCCGGCGGGTGACGACCTGGTGGCGATCAAGTGCAACCTGTGCGAAGGCACGTCATTGAATCCACCGGGCGCGCGCCGGAAGGCTTATTCGTGTGAAGAGAACTGTCCGACCGGCGCGTTGGTGCGCGTGAACCCGGTTGAATACTTCGAAGAGGTTAAAACGGCGCGTGGTTTTGTGTTTCGCGATGAACGCCATGCGTTTGGACGCAACATTCATAAGAGCGATCCGCTGGCGCGCGTGTGGCATGTTCTTGGCATTGTGGCGACGTTGGTGGCGATTGCTGGTGTTGTTTGGGGGCTGGCGCGGTATGGCTACGACGGTGTTTTAGCTGGTGCGTGGCTAACAATGCGCTGGTTGACGGGGATTATCGGGCTTGGCGGTGTGGCAGTCGTGATGACGTACCCGTTTCGCAAGCAGGTTTATCGACGGCGTGCGGGTGCGTTGCGGTATTGGATGCTGGTCCATGTTTACGCTGGGGTGGTTGCAGGTGTGGTGTTGTTGCTGCACTCGGGGCCGAGACTCGGAGGATTACTCACCAGTCTGTTGTATGTGGTTTTTGACCTTGTGATTTTGTCGGGTGTCGCCGGCGTGATTGCCTACATCGTGGCGCCGCGGATCATGACGCGCATCGAAGGCGAGCCGCTGCTGGTTGAAGATCTCGAAACCCGCCGCGCCGAGTTGCAGAAACAATCAGCGTCGATCCTCGAACAGAGCGAAGGTTGGTTGAAGGACGAGATTCGCGATCGCGTCTATCCGCGGTATCGATCTTTTGGTTTCTTGTGGCGGCAACTCTCGCGGCGCGAAGATCTGAAACGGTTGCTCGCGCAAGCGCGTGAGGAAATCAAGTCGCATACGACGCGAACCGCGACGCCTGAAGAACGAGAGTTGTTGTTGTCGGCGGTTGAGGCGGCGGTGACCTTGCGGCGGGTTGAGGCGTTGCTGTTCCTGCATCGAACGCTGCGCGCGTGGATTCCGATCCACGTTGTTTCCACGGCGGCGATGTTGGCCTTGATGATCGTCCACATCGTGCAAGTAGTTTTCTTCAATGCCCGTTAACAATCAATACATCATCATTCGGCAGGACCTGGGCGTTGATCCGATTACGATCATCAGCGAGGGGCTCCTGATTGGCCGCCTGATCGAGTGTGAACTGATGCTGAATCATCCGTCGGTGTCGCGGGTGCAGGCGGGCATCAAGCAGTTTGACAATGCGTACTACGTGTTTTCGCTGCGGCCGAAGAATCCGGTCATTCTCAACGGCAAACCGGTTGAAGATAACGAAGCGCTGGCGGGCGGCGACATCGTCGAAGTTGGATCATTTCAGCTTGAAATTGAGACCACTGAAAAAGGGTTGACGATTCGAGTTGAAATGACGATTGGCGCCCGGGCTTCGGAGATCGACCTGAGCGATCCGGGGTTCAGTACGGACAAGCTGGTTGCGCCTGTGGAAGGGAAGGCGAAGAAGCCGCGGCCCGCGCCGATTGCCGGGACGAAGGCGCTTGATATTTTCTGGGACAAACGCATTCGCGAAGCGGGAAAGATGGTGCGGCCGTCGCCGCTGTCTCCGAAGGCGGGACGGCGCAGTGGGAAGGCGCAGTTCAACTGGACGCCGACAACGGATTTGGTTTCGCGCTGGCCGGCGGCGTTTTTCACCTGGGCGTTAATAATCGTCGGCGCGAGCTCGGTTGCGGCGGCTTATTGGTACACGAACGCTTTCTCACCCGGGCCGTTGTCGCAAGCTCATGCGGTGTCGCAGACGACGCTCTCGCCGTCGATTGCGGTCGCGGCGACCAATGGTTCGTGTACGTCGTGTCACGCGTTGAAGGGAAGCATGGATGCGCGTTGTGCTGCTTGTCATCAGACGGAAGCTTTTAAGGCGACCGTGATCCAGCCGCACGCTGCGGCGGGCATCGGTTGCGCGAGCTGTCATGCGGAGCACAAGGGTGCGGACTTTGACGCGACTGACGCTGCTCTCGCGACGTGTACGAGTTGTCATAACGACGTCAATCACGAGCTCTACAACGGCCGCCGCGTCGGCACACCGCACGGCGGAACGTTTGGTTATCCGGTGGTGAGTGGTGAATGGAGCGCGAAATCGATCAACGATGAAGAGTGGGATTTGCGTAAACTCGCCGTCGTTCGTTTACCAACCGACACAGATCAAAAGTGGCGCAGTAATCAGTTTCACGCGCTGCACGATCAGCGGGTGAAAGTTGTTGCCGGGATCAAAGGCAACGCAGAAGGGCGTTTGTCCTGTAACAGTTGTCACCTATCCTTCGATCCCATCGACCGCGTGACGCCACGTTCCACCTGCGCCGCCTGTCACAACAACGCAGCTTCCCAACCAAACTGCACCTCCTGCCACGTCCAACACATCCACGACGTGCGTCGTTGGTCCACCGACAAGATCGCTGCGGCCTCGGACTAGGATGAAGAACTCTAATTTAAAATCAAATTAACACGCGCGGTCGACGTCGTCGCAGTTGCGCAAAATGCAGAGGCGTGAGCGGCCGGTTGGTGAATCCTCGTTTGGTAAACACCGCCCGCACTGCGGACGACAAAGAGGGCCACCACCACCAAAGCCTCCGCCACCACCTCCGCCAAGGCAGTTCAGATTGCAAACCGACCTCATGAAGTCATCACCGATACGGTCGCAATTGGCCATGCAGAAGCCGATCGGCAGTTGCGGCACTACTCCGCGCACATTTGCGGAACTGACAGAGGCGCCAACCATCGTGCGATAGTGACCACTAGACTGAAGTGAAGTTTCAGCGGTAAATCCTGGCAAGTTCATAAATGTAACCTCCTCCCGTTACCAAAAGCCGTTCAGTTAGAATCTGGCAAAAACTGCCTGTGGGAAATTGAAAGACCAGCCAATAGCTGCAGTTGCCAGCTTTCGGTCATAGCACTTGTCGGAATCACAATCGATGCAAAACGGAAATCCGTTGGGTGGAGCAGTGCAACAACGCCCCAGCGAGTCGTAAGTGCCCGAAATCGTGGTGCCAGAAGTGTGGCCAGTACAGGCACCGCCCTTCGTGTTCTGGCTATTCGGCTTTTGCATCTGTACCTGGTCCTTTGTCCTGTTGCTGAACCTTGTTTCGGATTGATAACGCCTGCTCATCCTGTTGAGAGAGGCATCTGCCGTAAACCCTGGTATTTTCATTTCAAGAACTCCTCATTTGTTGGACCGGTCGAAAAGGCATTTCAGCGGTCGAAGTAAGGTGACATCTTCGCGATCAGGAACGGAAACTCCTCAGTAACGTCGCATCGCGTAAAGTACTTCTCGACGACATCTGTTTTGCGGTTAGTGAACGAGAAGATTACGTCGACAATGTTTCGTGTCCCACTGATCGATGCGGGTTGAACATCAACTGCCGTCAACGACGCGTCTCGTTCGAAAGCATCCGCAACCGTGTTGTAAACACCGGGATAGCGAACGGCCATGTAGTTAAGCGCGCGATGAGCGTCTGTTGAACCTGCGTTATCCGTCAGCAGCATGATCCGATCGAGCACTTCGGCTGCGGCTGTACTGTAGTCCGCGGTCTTTCTTCCCTTTGGCGACGGCAGCGCTTTCATGAGCGAGTCGCGATCAAAGGAATAGATCTGATCGAACGCTACAATCGGAACCGTGAGGCCGTTACACATCTCTGGTGGCGCGATAGGCCCGCGCACACCGATGACGACGTCAATGTCTAGAGGGCTCGGTTGAGGACGAACTGCTTCCAGCAGTTGATCGTAGTCCGCCGGATCACGCGGCACCAGAATGTAGGTTTCCAACCCTCCAATCGTGAATACCCAACACAAGTGACGCAGGAGATAGCGATTCCTCCGTTCGGACAGAACGGCATGGGTTGCCTTTCGGTCAGTGAGTCCCTTCGTATCAACCTGGCCAGCGGCCTGGGCAAGTTCTTTTTCCACTGCGAGACTTGGAAAACGCATCTCGACGCGGCCAATCGCAAAGACATAGGAAGGTGCAGAGACTCCATTGCCGTTTGAATCTGAGGCGACGACGCCACAGTTAGCGCATGTCGCAGGACTCACGTGGGAGTGGGACGCCGATCCCAAACTGCGTTCGAGAGACATCGCACTTGTTTGCACTCCATTGGAAACATCAGGTTGGTTTGCAGGTTGTAGATTAGTTTCTGTTTCCATAGCATTTCTTCTCCTTGGGGAAAGACGACCGTCCGTCTCAACCGTTCTGTCTGCGGGAGAAAACCATCCACCGGTTGAGAGCTTTAGCACGGCGTTCGCAGCCGCCGCATGGTTTAACTCCGATCGCATAGGTAGCCCGTTTGATAACGTCGCCGAGACCGATTTCCTGATCGCTAATAAACCCCGGCAGGCGCACTCGATAGGTGGCTCGTTTATCGTTAGCTGGTTTTTTCGCGTCTGTCTTTTTCATCGTTTTCAACCTTGAGCTGGCCGCAGCGTTTGATATGCGGCCCATGCGTTCAACAACGGCGGGACCACCGTCGTTCGAGTTACTCCGTCTGCACTTGTTATCGCCAGTTTCACTGAAGCCGCCGTCGCATCGGGAAGCATTGAAAGCAACAACGCAATGGTTCCCGTAACAAACGGAGCTGCTGCACTTGTTCCGCCGAAGGTTGCTAACCGGCCATTGGCCGCGAGACTCGTAATATCCTGTCCGGGTGCGCTTAGTCCGCGCCGTCCTGTTGAGTGTCCGAGGTTGGAATAACTGAGCGGTGTGCCACGAGAGTCGCAAGCAATAACTGGAATCACCCATGAATGGCGCGTCACGACAGAACTGCCGACTACTCCTTGATTACCGGCCGCGGCGACTACGATCACGCTGCGCTTCGCGCAATAGTCAAGCGCCGCTTCCAACCGGCGCTCACCTCTTGGAGATGGATTTTCCAGCGCAGCACTCAAGTTAATGACATGAGCGCCCGCTTCAATACAGTCGACAATTGCCTGGGCGAGTTCTTCCGGAGTGGCAACCGGCATCGGGCTATTCGATGAAGTTGTTTCCGCAAAAATTGGCCGGATGAGCAGCGTACAATCTGGGCAAATCGCCGGCGCCGCGGAGCCTCTACTTGCGCACAAAATACCTGCCACGAACGTTCCGTGCATGCACGAGATGCTACTGGCGCTTTCGCACGTGCCGCCGATCGTTCCGGGAACTTCGTGAATTCTTGCAGCCGATAATTCGGGAAGGCTCGTATCAACTGGTCCGTCGATTAGACCAATCCGCGTTTGTTCGCGGCCGCGACTGATTTGCATGAGTGGAGAAAGTCGTACCAGTTCGAGAGGGCTTTCTCTGTTTTGTGCACGAAGAGGTTGCACGTTCTGGGCCTCCGCCGAGGGAAAGGGCGTTTCAAAAAATCACGCGAGAGCCGGGATCTGGATGCGAGGTGATAGCCGGTCGGGGTTAACGGCAAACAGGCTGCGCGTGAGTCCAGCGAGTTGAGGCCTGTTTATATACCTCGAACCGGCAAATGTAAAGATTTCAAAAGTTACAAATCTGTGGCTTTAGCCAGCCGGCTTGTGACAGGGAAGGCAGTCGTTGGAGCCGGGGATTTTGCCTTTCAGGGCGGGGCGCGCGGCGATGGCTTTGTCGTGACAGATGTTGCAGTTCAAGTGATAAGCGACTTCGTTCGTTAGTTTTGTGGGCGCTGGCTTGTCGGGGTATTGGACGGCAGGCATCGGGGCGCTGTCGTCTCCCGCCTGCAGGTGGCAAACGCGGCAACTCTTGACCGGCTTCGCATCCGCTGCGGCCAGGTTCTCAGCCGTCAAGACCACAGCACGTTCTGATGTTTTTAACGGTGCCTTCAGGCTCGCCGCAGGCTGGTCCGTGTGATGGCACTCCACGCACGTCAGGACGCTCTGCCCGTCGATACTGTATTTCTTTACCGCGTGGTTCTCGTGATTGAAAGGAACTTCGCCGTATTTGTCTGACTGGCTGTCTTTCGACAGCAACATTTCCTTCGGTTGAACCTTGCTCTGTTTCTCCTGGACGACAACCGTGAAACAACCAAACGCCAAAAGCAGGATTAAGAGGGTCTTCATAGTCTTCGAATCTTAAGTACCAGCTTGCACGAGTGTCAAACTTTTTTGTTTCACTTTCGGCTTAGGTCGGCATCCGGAAGGTTGGCCCAACGTGGCAGCGCTTGCAGTCGCCGAAGCCGAGGTCGCCGCCGAAGTTCCGTTTGCCGGTGTGACAGGTGGCGCAGGTTTGCGAGCGTGTGCGAATGAAGTGTTGGGACGGTGTGGTTGAGCTGACCTGTCGCGTTTGCGATGCGCCGGCGGTGATTTTGTGGCAGTTGGCGCAGGCGAGGCGTTCTCGGGTGCCATGTTCGGCGTGACTAAAAGCGTAACGAAAGGAGCGCGCATTGGTGCTCGTCGGACGATAAGCTTTCTGATCGTGACAGACACCGCATGAAGCGATCTCGCGGCCCGCGTTTGAGCGGCTTGTGGGCGTGTGGCACGTGTAGCAATTGTTATGCGCGGCGAGGTTTGCGGGAATCGACAGTCCGGCGCGGCGGTTCACTGGCGCGTTGTGACAACCGGCACAGCCGGCCTGTGGACGCGCGGCGCCGGTCATGTGTTGCGCGTGATCGAATTTCACGTTGAACGGTTCGTTGAAGCTCGCGGGAAAATTCTTCAGCGGCGGATTGTTGCTCTTCGTGTCGGTGTGACATATCACGCACATCGGAATCGCCGGCGTCGTGAACTGCCCGCGATGACAATCGGTGCAGGCTTTGTGACCGGGAAAACGAGGCGTCGTGGAGTTGTCGGTTCGCTCGTGACACGACGTGCACGCGAGCGAGCGATGCCGCAGGCTGCTGTGAAGAAACTTCGAGTAGTCAGTTTCCGGACCTTGGGCAGGAGTAGCGGCCACGGACAAACACAGAAACCACAGACTAAGAAGGACAAGCTTACTCATTTAATGTCCCTCCGCTTCAGCGGTGGCCGCTGGGCGATCAGGTAGTGACTCGCCGGTGCGTCGAGCTTGCCGACGTTTGAAGTATGGCAATAGACGCAGGTGAACGCGCGGTTCTTATCGAGAGCCGCGAGCTCAGTATTGAGATCCTGGCGCAGTCCATCCTTGTTGTGACATTCAGTGCACGACGTGATTGGAACGTCGGGTTTCAGGCCGCGCAGGGTGGCTGATTTGGTGATGTTGATGTGACAGGTCGTGCACTCTGCAACGTGTTGCTTTTTCTCGCCGCCGCCGTCGTGCATGAACTTGAGCGAGATTCTGGTTGGCATCGCTGCGGCCGTGTATGGCGCGGCGAGTTTGTGGCAACCGTTGCAGTTGGTTGCTACCGGCTCTTGTGATTTCCAGTGACAACTGAAACACGAAGAGTGATCTGATGGAGCTGCTTTGAACGTTGCGGCTGGTGGCGCGTAGGAGTCGAGCCAGCCGCCGGCCGGTGGCGTGGCGACCGCGAGGGCTGGCGCGTGACAGAGGGTGCAGTTGTTGAAGTTCTGCTGTGGCGCCGCATGGGCCAGAAGGTTTGAGCGCCACGCATTGGTCTGTCTCAGCGCGATGACGTCCTGGTGGCGATCGTGCGGAAACTCGATCGTGAATTGCAGCTTCGATGCGGGGTTGCGAAAGGCGAATCGTGCTTCGTCGCGCGGCGACGTTTTCACGTGGCAGACGGAACAAATTGGTGGTCGCGCGCCGCGGAAGAATTGCGGACGATGACAACTGACGCAGGCATCGTGATCCGGGTAATCAGTTATGTCGGGGAAGGCCGACGCTTTGGTCCAGTCTTTAGTAGGTATCTTATGACAGGTGTTGCAGGCTGATTTGTGTTTCGGTGTTGAATGGGAAAACTTCGTGTAGTCGACAGCGCCGTAAACCGGCCACAGACAAACACAGACGAACACGGATGCTTTGAGGATTGTGTTCATTGGCACGGCGGAGCTGGTTTTTCAATCGCGACACACTTGACGAGCCGGTCTTTGCGGTTGGAGATCAAATAGGCTTTCTCGGCGGCCAGATCGTCGGTTTTGATTTGCAGTTCGCAATTCCACGTTGCGAGCGTTTGGCCCACCTCGGTTGGGACGAGGTTTGTGATGACGTAAGTGCCGGGAGCGAGATCGGTGAAAAAGGCGGTGCCGTTGCGGTCGGTCATTACGGATTGAACCGCTGTGCTTTGGGTTGCTTGTTTGAGCAACGCGTCGATCGCGCCTTTGCGATCTCGATAGAAACCGTCGCGCAAGTTTGCCGGCACGTTTGTCGTCAGCCACTTGCGTGCGGTTGCGGCGTTGCCAAACTCTTTTTCGCTTGCGGCGAACGCGGTCGCAAACTCAGGTACGACTTTTGGACCAGCGATGAAATCCTGCTCGACGTCGCGGCAGTAAACCGATTCGCAATCAGCTTCCTTTAACCACGCGATCAACGCCGGACTGGCGCTGTTCTTTGTGTAGTAGCAGTCGCGCGTGACGAGCGGCTGGCGTTCGATCGCGTCCACCAGCGCCCGGTTTTGCTCGAGTGAGCCGGGGATTAAGAAGAAACGTTTGCGTGCGAGACCGCGCAAAGGTGCTGAGTCGGTTAGCTTCACGCGCGCGCGCAAACGCACCACGCCTGACTGCCGCGCCGGAGTGTCCTGCGTCTGTGAGTGACTGATCGTGGTTGGCAACACTAGCAGCAACGCGATCAGCACGAGCAATAAGCGGTTCATCGTTTACAGATTCGGACTGCGAGGAAACTTCAAAAACGGCAGACGCACGCCACGCACGAAAAATTGATCCGAACGAACATTAACCGGCGGCGAAAAACCATTCGCACCAGCGGCGGCGATCAAATCATCCTGATCTATACCGTCACCGCTGATCCCGATCGCGCCAACGAGCACGCCGTTTTTGTAAAGCGGCACACTGCCCGCGAAGATCTGTATTCCATTCGGCAAAGCGGGAATCGAAGTACACGAAGCAACCGGCCCAGCCAACGCTGCCAGAAAGTTAGTGCGCACAAGATCCAACTGCAGACCGACATTGAACGGGCTCCAGTTTCCAATCGACGTGCTGAATGGACCAGCCGCAGTGTTATCGATGCCGTCAGGGAATAACGGCCGGTGCAAAAATCCGATCCCGCGATCGCTAAACGCAATCGAACCGTCGAGCCGCACACCGTCGGCAATCGCACGATCGACGTACGACCCGAACCCCGCGGTTCTTAAAGCAGTGGCGGCGCTAGCGCTGGAAAAGAAGGCGGCGCTGCGCGCCTTTTGCACCGCAACGTCAAAACCAAACCCCGGCGCGTCTTGTTGACGAAAGACTCCGAGCACGACTCCTGCGGCATCGACAACAGCAATCGTCACGCGAGCGTTGCTGCCGAGCGGTTGTCGAATCGCGGCGCGCGTGATGTTTGATTGTTGCGCCGCGCGCGTGATGATCGTCTGCACTTCCGCAGCGGTCAATCCGTTGGCGCCTGGCGTGGTACCCGCGATGAACGGAAAGAAACGTGGACTGACTTCACCCGCAACGCCGCCAATCATTTGCGGCACGAATTCCGACGCGGGCGGCGCGGAAATCACAGCACCCGCAATGCTCGCAACCGTGCCCGGTACAAGTGGACTCGTGATGTTTGTAAACGGAAGTCGAATGCCGTCGACGAGTATCGTGTCGCCGCGAATCCCCGAGGGCGCTTCAAATCCACGAATCGCCGATGCCGCGATAACCTCTTCAAAAGGCTGATCGTTGTCGGTTGGATCGCGATCGACCGTGTAAAGTCCGTCGCCTTCGATGCCGATGCCGCCGGCCGGCAAACCATCTTTGTAAATCGGCAATCCGCCCGGATCGGCGGAAAGACCAAGCCGCGCTGACGGTTTCTTGATGTCGCTGCAAGGCAGAGAAGAGAACTGCACGCCGTAAAGTGGTCCACCCGCGCGAAAACTGATACCCGGCGGAAAATGTTCCTGGATGATGAAACCCGCCGTGCGCGTCGAGAATGCGTTGCCGGTCGTGCTGAAGAACGCCGCCGTTGCGGCTTTCGCAGTTGCTGCTTCTAACGCCGGTGCAATGATGCCTTCGAGTCCCTGACCCGCTGAGCCGACGCTGCGCACTGTTGTCGTAGCGGGCGCACCGGGCATCACGAAGAAGCCAATAATGTTTGCCTCGCGATCGGTGACGACGATCGTTACCGCTTTGCCGAGCGACGCAGCAGCGGAAGCGGCTTGCTGGAGGATCGTCTGGACGTCGGTTGAAGTTAAGTTGGTGGCGGTAATCGCGGATGGTGGAACAGGTGAAAACGGCAGGCCAGGCGTGGGCACTGCATTGAGATCATCCGGTGGTCCACCACCGACTTGACCGATCCCGACACGCACACGGTTACTGGCAAGGTTGCCGTACTTGATCCTGACTAGCACGTCGCCGTTGGCGGGAAGATTTGAGGGAACGCGGATAACAACGGATGAAACCCACGGATGATTTGGAGCTGGCGCAACGTTCTCGACAGTAAGTTGATAAAAATTGTGGTCTGCGTCTTCAGCATCGGCGGTCGGGAGTTCGTTAGCTTGAAGGTTGAGCGCAAACAGCATGATGCGCGTTGCAGCGTCCGAACTGAAGCTGATCTCGGCGCTCGTGGTGAACGGTTCGCGGCGGCGTGTGACTGAATCGAAGGCGATGGCCCGGGTTGAATCTGCGTGGCTGATCAGGACCGGACGCGTTTGCGCATGGCCCTCGACGGCAGTGAGCATGCATGCGCAGAAGATCAGTCGTCGCCACATTGGCGCACAATGTACCACAGATTTTTTCTGCCGAATCCGTGAAATCTGTGGTAAAAAGCCAGCCGCGTGATCATATTACTGATCGTAGCGACCTGCTTTATACAGACGACTGGCCGCATTCACGGAGTGGTTCGCACTCAAAACGGGCCTGTGGTCCCAAACGCCGCTGTCCTGATTACCAATCAAGTTACTCGAGAATCAAGACGCCTCAGGACCAATTCAGACGGCAGCTACTCGGTCAAACTTCCGGCTGGCGCTTATCGCATCACCCTGGACCAACCGCATGTTGCAGTGTTCGATAAAGATAAAAACTACGGTGATTATGCGATCGTTCGTGGTGACACGTTGGAGAACGTAATCGTCGAACCCGGCAAGGAGATTGAGGTTGAGATCCCTGTGGCTGAGAGCCCAAAGGATGGGGATTTAAATCAATCTGCGAGAGAGACCCCGGATAGGTGGCGGATAGAGTTTCCCGAATACGATCGTTACGGCGATCGCGGCGCGCGCGGGCGTGACATTCCGTTCAAACGCGGCCGCTGGTGGGATCCTTACAATCAGAACGTCCTTAAAGGCGACTACCCGATCAAGGGCGACAAGCTATTCATGATCCTCACCGCCGTCAGTTCGACGAACGTCGAACAGCGGCGTGCGCCTACGCCGTCTGGTGTCAGTAGTGTTAGTCCAATCAGTGGTGAGTTTTTCGGACGCCCGGAAGAGTTTGCGGCCGCCGAGACTTTGCAGTTCAGCTTTGAACTTTTTCACGGCGACACAACTTTCAAGCCGCGCGATTGGGCCATCAAGTTTTCGCCGACCCTCAGTGTGCCCAACTATCTCGACGCGCGCGAGAATGGCGTCGTCAATATCGACGTGCGGCGCGGAACGAATCGCACCGATTGGCACGCGTCGCTCGAAGAAGCATTTGGCGAAGTGAAACTCTTTGACGTGAACGCCAACTACGATTTCGTTTCGGTGCGCGCGGGCATTCAGCCGTTTGTTTCCGACTTCCGCGGCTTCATCTTTTCCGACAACAATCTCGGCGCGCGTGTGTTTGGCGGCGCGGACAACAATCGCGTGCAGTTCAACGCCGCTTACTTCTCGATGCTCGAGAAGGACACGAACAGCGGTTTGAATCGGTTCGACACGCGTCACCAAGACGTCTACATCGCCAACATCTTTCGCCAGGATTTCATTCGGAAGGGTTATACGATTCAGGGCAGCTTTCACTACAACGACGATCGACGCGGCGTGCAGTTTGATCGTAACGGTTTTCTCGTGCGGCCGGCGCCGATCGGCGACGTGCGGCCGCATGCGGTGAAGGTTGGTTATCTCGGTTTTAGTGGCGACGGGCATCTCGGGCGTTTGAATCTTTCGCACTCGTACTACTTTGCGTTTGGTCACGACGAACACAATCCGATTGCGGGACGAAGGGTCGATGTGAGATCGAACTTCGCTGCGGCGGAACTTTCGATTGATAAAGACTACCTGCGATTCAAGGGCTCGTTCTTGTGGGCGCAGGGAGATTCGAATCCGACGGATGACAAGGCAAATGGATTTGATGCGATCTTCGACGATCCGAATTTCGCGGGTGGGCAGTTTTCGTTTTGGGTGCGCAATGGAATTCGTTTGACGCAGACGGGTGTTGGGTTGGTCCAACCGAACAGTTTGTTGCCGAGTTTGCGCAGCAGCAAGATTCAGGGGCAGGCTAATTTTGTCAATCCGGGACTCTTTCTTTACAACGGCGGTGTTGATGTTGAAGTGACGCAGCGCATCAAGGCGGTGGTGAATGTGAACTACCTGCGCTTTCATCGCACCGAGCCGCTGGAGTTGGTGCTTTTTCAGAATCGCATCCGCCACGATATTGGGTTTGATTACAGTCTTGGTGTTGCTTATCGGCCGTTTCTCATTAACAACTTTACACTGACATTTGGCGCGTCGACGTTGCAGACAGGACGTGGATTCAGAGACATATTCACTGACGCCTCGCGCAACTGTCCCCCGGGCGTTGAAGACTTTTGTCAGCCGGACGTGATCAGTCCAAGCAAAGCGTTGTATTCGTTGTTCGCGCAAGCGAAGTTTGTGTTTTAACCACAGATGACACAGATTTTTTTGTACGTGATAGCCGTGTTTACCCTGGGCCAGCAGGCTGCGGTGCCGCAGCCGGTGGTGAAGGTTGAGGGGTGTGTGTCGTGTCACGGGATGATTGAGCCGATGCACAAGTATGGAACCACCGAGACGCTCGAGAAACTCAAGGATGGGAAGGATGCGGTGGGGTTGAGTTGTACGGCGTGTCATGGCGGGAATCCGGTGGCGAAGTTGAAAGAAGAAGCGCATGTGAAGCCGAAGTTTCCGGATGAGTGGCGGCGGGCAGGGAATTACAGTGGTGCGAATCCGGAGCGATCGAACACGCTGCTGAATCGCGAGAGTTGGGAGTTTGTGCGGTTTGTTAATCCGGGTGATTTGCGTGTGGCGGCGAAGACGTGCGGTAGTGCGGGGTGTCATGAGATCGAGTCGAAGAACGTGTCGCGCAGCATGATGACGCATGGCGCGATGTTGTGGGGCGCAGCGCTTTATAACAACGGCAGTTTCCATTTGAAAGATCCGCGGTTTGGTGAGAGCTACAGTGAAGCGGGGAAGCCGCAAACGCTGCTGCAAACCACCACAGATGAACAGAGAAGAACGAAAGGCTACTTGAGCCTGTTGGATCCAATACCGCGTTGGGAGATCTCGCAGCCGGGTAATGTGCTGCGTGTGTTTGAGCGTGGCGGGCGCAGGCGGATTGAGGTCGGGTTGCCGGATAAAGAAGAAGATCCGGGCAAGCCGGATAAAGGATTGAGTCCGCGTGGATTCGGTACGGCGAACCGGACCGATCCGGTGTTTCTGGGTTTGCAGAAGACGCGTTTGTTAGATCCTACGCTGAACCATTTGGGCACGAACGACCACCCGGGTGACTATCGTTCGTCGGGTTGTTCTGCGTGTCACGTGATCTACGCTAACGATCGCGACCCAGCACACTCAGCCTTTTATCAAACCGCCGGCAATCTCGGGCGTTCACAAACTGCCGACACGACGATCCCCAAAAACGAGTCGGGACATCCGATCAAGCATCGGTTCACCAGTCAGATTCCGTCGTCGCAGTGCATGGTCTGTCACATGCACCCGGGCACCAACATGGTCGCGAGCTACATGGGTCTCACGTGGTGGGACAACGAAAGCGACGGCGCGAAGCTGTACCCGGCGAAGCAACACAATCCGAGTCAGGACGAAGAACAGGAAAAACTCAATCGCAATCCGGAAGGCGCAAGCCTGCGCGGCTTGTGGTCCAACTTCGATTTCCTGAAAGACACGGGCTCACCCGAGTTCAATGCGCTGTTGCGTAACACGCAGTTTGCCGACTCGCACGGGCACGGCTGGCTGTTTCGCAAAGTCTTCAAACGCGATCGCAAAGGCAATTTGTTAGACGCGGACGACAACATCGTCTCGCCTGACGATCCGGGGAAGTTCAGTAAGGCCGTGCATCTCACCGACATTCACCTCGAGCGCGGCATGCACTGCGTTGACTGTCACTTCCGGCAGGATTCGCACGGCGACGGTAATCTCTACAACGAGCCGCGCGCAGCGATCGAGATCGCCTGTGAAGACTGCCACGGTACGATCAAACAAAAGGCGACGCTCTTCACGTCAGGTCCGGCGGCCGCCGCGGTGACAGGCGCCGCAGCCGAACGACGCAAGTCGCAGAACCAGCCGTTGATTGGTCAGGACCTCACACGTATTCGCACGCGCGACGCGGAAGGGACGAGGATTCCGCTGTTCCAGCGTGTGCCGCGCGATAGAAAACGAAAGGATGAGAAGGGCGTCGACATTGATTTAAAAGCGGGCGATGTTGTGCAGAACTCGCTGGTCGTGCCGGGACGCTGGTGGCGCGTGCCGCAAACGCTCGACACGGTCACGCCGAACGCGCGCGACTTCAATGAGAAATCGCAATACGCAAAGACGATTCGCAAAGACAACGTGAAGTGGGGTGACGTGCCGGCGAACAGTAACGAGTTGGCCCATCGCGACGACGACATGACCTGTGTCTCGTGTCACTCTTCGTGGATGACGAGCTGTTTTGGTTGTCACCTATCGATGCAGGCGAACCGCAAGATGCCGAACCGGCACAACGAAGGCGGCGACACGCGCAACTACACGCAGTACAACTTCCAGGTGCTGCGTGACGACATTTTCATGTTGGGCCGTGATGGGACGGTGACAGGCAATCGCGTCGCGCCAGTGCGTTCGTCGTCGGCAGTGTTGGTGAGCTCGCAAAATCAGAATCGCGAATGGATCTACTCGCAGCAACAGACGACCTCGGCCGAGGGTTTTGCGGGGCAGGCTTTCAACACGCACGTGCCGCACACGGTTCGCTCGAAGGAGACGAAGGGTTGTAGCGATTGTCACGTGTCGGAAAAGAACGACAACAACGCGTGGCTCGCGCAGTTGCTGTTGCAGGGCACGAATTTTGTGAACTTCATGGGCCGTTATGTGTATGTTGCGGCGGACCATGCGTTGGAAGTTGTGGCCGCGACGGAACCGACGGAGCCGCAGGCGGTGATTGGCAGTACGTTGCAGAAGATCGCGTACCCGTCGAATTACGATCGGTTCGTTAGTGGCGGACGGCAGTTGAAGACGTTTTACGAGCATGTTGGGAATCCGAAGGTGTTGCAGGTGCAGTTGCGCGGTGAGTATGCGTACGTGGCGGCGGGCGAAGGTGGCTTGCGCGTGTACGACGTGGCGCAGATCGATCACAAGGGGTTTTCGGAACGGATCGTGACGGCGCCGGTGTCGCGTTTTGGCCAGAAGTTTTGGGTAAAGACGAAGTATGCAGTCGCGGTGGCGGCGCCGACGACGCTCGCGGTCGATCCCGCGCGTACGCGGCGGCCGGAAAATGAAGAGCAAGCGATACATCCGCTGTATGCGTATTTGTATGTCGCGGATAAGTATGAGGGGTTGATAGTGGTGAGTGCGGCGACGCTGTTGGACGGCGATCCGTTGAACAACTATTTGAAGCGCGCGCGTGAGGCGTTCAATCCGAATGGCGTGTTTACGGGAGCGAACAACATCACAATCGCTGGGACTTACGCTTACATAACTACGGACAAGGCTTTGGTTGTAGTCAACATCAACGACCCGCTAAAGCCAGGCGTAGTTGGAGAGATTAGTTTAAAGCATCCGCGGAGCGTGGCTGTTCAATTTAGATATGGATTTGTGGTTGATGATGACGGGTTGAAGGTTGTTGATGTTACTGAGCCGGAGAAGGCACGGCTTGTTGAAGGAGCTTTTGTTCCGCTTGGTGATGCTCACGACGTTTACGTGGCGCGGACTTACGCGTACGTTGCGAATGGAAAAGACGGAATTGCTATTGTCGACGTCGAACAACCGGAGCGGCCGCGGTTGGACCAGACGTACAATGCGGGTGGGCAGCTCAACGATGTACATCAGGTGAAGATCGCGATGACGAACGCGAGCCTGTTTGCGTATGTGGCTGACGGAAAGAATGGGTTGCGTATCTTGCAACTCACGTCGCCCGAGACGATGCCCGAGTATGCCGGCTTTAGTCCGCGTCCGCGTCCGGAGCTGATCGCGACGTTCAAAACCAAAGGGGATGCGTTAGCAATTTCGAAGGGGCTGGATCGGGATCGGGCCGTTGACGAGAGTGGTAATCAGATCTCGGTGTTTGGACGCCGCGGCGCGCGGCCGTTCACGTTTGACGAGATGATGCGCTTGCTCAGGACGAACAACGGTAAAGGCGAGTGGTTTAAGGTTAGGTAGGATCAAATAGTGAAGCTTGTGCGATAACTCTTCGCCGAGCGGCACGGATCAATGCCTTATCTTCTTCCATCTGTGGTTCCTGATCGGCAAACACTTCGAGTTCGTAGCGTTCAAGACGAGCCAGAACCTCACGCGCTGTAGCTAACACAGAGGGCGGCAAGCCCGCGAGACGTGCGACTTCGATACCGTAAGACTTCGAGGCGCGGCCGCGTTCCAGTTTGTGCAGGAAGACGACTTCGCCTTCGCGTTCGGTCGCCGTGATCTGGTAGTTCTGTGCGCCCGGCAATCGTTCCGCGAGCTCGGTGAGCTCGTGGTAGTGCGTGGCGAAAAGCGTTTTCGCGGCGTGGTCCGGTGAGTCGTGCAGGTATTCGGCAACGGCCCACGCGATCGAGAGACCATCAAACGTTGCAGTGCCGCGTCCGATCTCGTCGAGCAAAACGAGCGAACGCGGTGTCGCGCTATGCAGGATCGCGGCGGTCTCGGTCATCTCGACCATGAACGTCGAACGCCCGCGAGTGAGATCGTCCGAAGCTCCGACGCGTGTCCAAATGCGATCCAGCAACGGAAGCCGCGCGCGCTCAGCGGGAACGAAGCATCCAGTCTGCGCGAGTATGCCGATGATCGCGGTCTGTCGCAGGATGGTGCTCTTACCGCCCATGTTTGGACCGGTGATGATCAGCAGACGATCGGTTGAGTTGTTGAGATAGACGCTGTTCGGCACGAACGGTTGATCGATGAACGCTTCGATCACCGGATGGCGGCCTTGAGCAATTTCGAGTTCATCGCCGTCGTGTAACGCGGGGCGCACGTAGCGACGGCGCGCGGAAGTCTCAGCCATCGCTGCAAGCGCATCGAGCGCGGCGAGTGCGCGCGCCGTCATCTGAATGCGTTTGGTCTCGGCTGCGATCTGGCGGCAAACGCCGGCAAACAATTCGGTCTCTAGCTGAACGATGCGTTCATCAGCGCCGAGCACTTTCTTTTCCCACTCACGCAACTCGGGCGTCGTAAACCGTTCGGCGTTCGCGAGCGTCTGCCGCCGTTCGTACTCAGCCGGAACGCGCGCGGCATTCGCTTTCGAGACCTCGATGAAATAACCAAACACTCCGTTGAAACGAATGCGCAAGTTGCCGATACCGCTGCGCGTGCGTTCAGTAGCTTCGAGCGTTGCGATGATCTGTTTGGCGTTGCGGCTGATGGAGCGCAGTTCGTCGAGCTCGGCGGAGAAGCCTTCGCGAATCGTGTCGCCATCGGCGAGTTTGATCGGTGGATCGTCAGTGATCGCTTTCGAGATCAGCTCGCGCACGTCGGGAAGTTCGTCAGTGTTCTCCGCGAGCACTTCGAGTAACGACGATTCAAAGCCGCGTAACACTTCGCGAACATCGGGCACCTGATTCAACGAGCGCAGCATCGCGCAGAGATCGCGCGGCGTCGCCGAGCCCAGGCTAACGCGCCCGATCAAACGTTCCAGATCCGAAACCTCTTTCAACAGAGTGCGCAGCTTGTCGCGCCGCATCTGCGACGCAAACAGATCCTGCACCGCGGCGAGACGAGCCTCCACTTCGGCGCGCTTCACACACGGGCGCAGCAACCACGAGCGCAGCAAGCGCCCGCCCATCCCCGTCACCGTTTCATCGATCACCTGCAACAGTGAACGGCCGCTGCCACCCGCGAGCGATTCCACGAGTTCGAGATTGCGGATCGTGACGCTGTCGAGCACGAGATGATCCTGCGGTTCGAAATAGATGAGATCGGTAACGTGTGCCGCAGCAGCGCGTTGTGTTTCCTGCGCGTAACGAAGACACGCGCCGGCCGCGCGAATCGCTTCTTCCTTTCGCCTGAGACCGTAACCATCAAGAAACTGGACCTTGAAATGTTCGACCAAGAGAGCCTGGCAATCTTCACGTTGCCACTGCCAGTCGTCGAGCGGCGTTAGCGTCGCCGCGATTCCGTATTCGTGCGCGGAAGACTCGTGATGGTTCGTCCCCTCGGTTTGCAACGGCAACGGAGCGGTTTGCGTTTTTCCGGAAAGGCCGGCCTTGATCAATGGACCGAGCGAAGCAGGGAACAGCAACTCACGCGGAGCGTACGATTCGAGCGCGGCGCGAATGCGCGTCCACGAGTCGCGTCCTGTTTCCTGTGTTACACGAAACTCACCCGTAGAGATGTCGAGAAACGCTGCTCCAATTGTTTCGCCAGCCGTGCAAATGGCTGCCAGAAAAACAGGTTCGCGTGCTTCGAGTAACTGCGGATCGATCGGCGTGCCCGGTGTGACGATGCGCACCACTTCGCGGCGCACGAGTTTCTTTGTCTTGCCGGCTTCCTCGGTTTGTTCGCAGATCGCGACGCGATAACCTTTGCGGACGAGGCGCGCGATGTAGTTCGCCGCCGAATGATGCGGCACGCCGCACATCGGCACCGGATTACCAGAGTCTTTATGACGAGCGGTGAGGGTTATTTGCAGTTCGCGCGAGCCGGTGACGGCATCGTCGAAAAAGAGCTCGTAGAAATCGCCGAGACGAAAAAACAGCAAGGTTCCGGGGTGCTGCTGCTTCAGTTCCTGGTACTGACGCAGCATCGGCGTTGTATTTGACTGGTTCATAGTTTGTGAGCGCGCACAGATTAACACCGAAGCGCCGGAATATGGTAATTTCGGCGCCCAGGATATCAACTGTGACAAATTCACTTCTAACCAACTCTCTTCAAGAGCACTTAGAAACAATCCAGAAGCTACTCGAATCTTCGCTGCCGAAGATCGAAGAGTCCGCGCAAGTAATTTGCGACGCCCTCAGCAGCGGAAAAAAGATCTTAATCTGCGGCAACGGCGGCAGCGCGGCCGACGCCCAGCACATCGCGGCCGAACTCGTCGGTTATTACGAAAACCAAAGACGCTCATGGCCCGCGATCGCCCTCACGACCGACACTTCAGCGTTGACCGCTGTTAGCAACGATCTCGGTTTCGAACACGTGTTTGCGCGGCAAGTCGCCGGACTGGCACAACCCGGAGACGTTTTGATCGCGATCACAACGAGTGGAAAGTCGAAGAACGTATTGCGCGCAGTCGAGCAGGCGAAAGAATCAGGTTGCAAGATCATCGCTCTCGTCGGTGCCTCTACAGAGACACTCGCTTCGTTGTGTGATGTAGTTGTCGCCGTACCCGCCTCACGCACTTCAAGAATCCAGGAAGCTCACATCACCATCGGCCATCTATGGTGCGAGATAGTAGATCAACTCGGCTGACCACAAGCTGGGCACAACATTTTGTGTCCAACAACCTTGACACAGCAAGGGATTGGCATTAGTCTCTGCCGGTACATCAGTTTGATCTCATTCGCCTTTGGATTACGCGGAGCTTCCCCGACAAGCGTCGCCGCAAAGTGATTCATTGAGACGTTGATGTTTTTTATAGAACTACTGAACTACACCAAACTCCGCACACTCACCCACAGCAGTCGCGTTAAGCACCCCCGTCGAAGCTTTCGGAAACTTCGCACGGCGCCCCTTTGCTTGTTCCACGCACTGTGAAGTTCTAGTGGGTTGAGATGAGAGTGTTTTTGAAAACTAGTTGCTGCCTCGCATGAGAGGCTTCCCTAACGGGTACCGTGTGTGTCGCTTTTTTAGAGACACGCAAGGTTTGAGGTGTGCTTTGATAACCCCTAAACCAAACACACAAGCAAAGAAAAAGAAGCGCAAAAAGAAAACCGCTCTCGTCGTTTGCCGCGATCGAAGACAATTCTGGACTACACAGACGCAGTTCTGGCAGTGGGTGAGGGAAGGAATCGTGATGAAAGTCGGCGACCAGCCGCTGACAGGTCAGTTCCGGCGCGAGCATGAAGAGTTGATGGTGTTGTTGAGCAACACTGTCTTGAATCTTGCGCACCCGAACCACATGCGCGAAGCGTTGTTGTCGCGGCGAATAGGAATGGCGGGGAAATGATCATGAGAAAGTTCCTGGCCACAGGGATTTTATTGATTACGGCGTTGAGTGCGCACGCCCAGCAGGACGATCGTTATCGAATCGGACCCGGAGACGTGCTCGACATTCGTATTTACAACCGGCCGCAGTTGTCGCGCGAGGCGGTGCGTGTTGAAGGCAGCGGCATGATTCGCATGCCGTTGGTCGAAACGGAGATTCAGGCTGCGTGCCAAACCGAGGGCGAACTAGCGAAAGAGATCGCCACGCGCTACACGAAGTATTACCGCAATCTGCAGGTCGATGTATTTATTAAGGAGTATCACTCGCGGCAGGTAGCGGTCATCGGCGCGGTGAACGATCAGAGCCGGTTCGAGCTTCAGCGCCGCGTGCGTTTGCTCGAGCTCCTGACCTACGCCAAAGGCCCGTCTCCGAAGGCCGGCCAGACCATCAATATCGTCCACTCAACCAACATCTCGCCCTGCAAACAAGCAACTGAGAACGAAGAAAACGCCGCGTTCTCGACTTTCAAGCTCGGCGACGTACTCGCGGGCAAACCGGAATCGAATCCGTATCTCGAGGCCGGCGACATCGTGACGATACCGGAAGCGGATCAGGTTTACGTCGTCGGCAACGTGTTTATGCCGTTGACGATTCCACTGCGCGAACCGATTACGCTGACGCGCGCGATCGCGATGGCCGGCGGGCTGAAGCAGGACACACGCAAAGACAAGATTCGTGTGTTGCGACAGGAGCCGGGCACGTCAGTGCGTAAAGAGATTACGGTTGATTTATATGCGATCGAAAAGAAGCGTTCTGAAGATCTTGCGCTCGCGCCGAACGACATCATCGACGTGCCGACCTCAGCCGGCAAAAGTTTTCTCCGCAGTTTGATTCAAGGTGTGGTGCCCGGAGTCGGACAGTTACCCGTCCGAGTTGTTCCTTAGTCTTAGCCGCTGGATTGCATAAATGAAACCTCCTACAGATCTCGTCAAGCACGAGCCCGTTGCTGCTGCGCTCGAAAGTGCCGAGCGGCCGCAGTCGTATAACTACGGCGTCGATCCAAACGCGCAAAACGAAATTCACCTGATCGACTACTGGCGCGCGATCCGCAAACGTTTGTGGATGGTGCTTGGCCTCGTGGCGCTGATCACGATGCTCGCCATTCTTTATGTCGCGCGCAAACCCGACTACTTCGAGGCCCAGTCGCGGGTGCAGGTAAAACCCGAGGACAACTCCACGCTTAGCGGCAAGCCTCCGTACTTCTACAGCGCGAGTGAAGAATCGGTTTACTTCAACACGCAGCTTCAGATCCTGACCTCGCAGGGATTGTTGCGCCGCGTCGTAAGAACGCTCGACCTCGAACACAATCCGGATTTCTTCAAGGGCAGCACCGCGCAAAAGCGATCCACGTGGCAAACCATTCTGGAGATGGCCGGAGTCAGTAAGCGCGAGCCGACACCGGCAGCGAAACCTGATGAGTTGCCCGTTACCGCGTCTGCCGTCGCGCCCGCGTCGTCACGTGAAGATTTAACTGAAGCTAAGCGGCTTGCGCCGTATGTCGCGGCGATCCTCGCGGGTTTGCGAGTCGAGCCGGTGAAGGAATCGCGTGGTTATTACAAAGAGACAAGCCTGATCGATATTCGCTACTCCCACACCGATCCGCAGGTGGCTGCGAAGGTGGTCAATGCGATCGCCGACACGTATGTGTATGCGAACCTCGAGAAGAAGACGGAGACGAACAGTTCGACGGGAACGTTTCTCCAGAAGCGCATCGCCGAGTTGCAGCAGCAAATCCGAACCGACGAAGAACGTCTGGTCAACTACGCGCGCAACAATCAGATCATCTCGCTCGACCCGAGTCAGAATACGGTCGTCGAACGTCTCGCAGGTTTGAATCGCCAGTTGCTCGAAGCCGAGAACGACCGGAAGACTGCGGAGGCTGCGTTCAAGGCGGCGAGTCTTCCGGGCGCCGCTGAAGCGTTGGCCGAGAACGACGCAAAGCAAGTCTCAGATCTCGAAACGAAGCTGAACGACCTGCGCCAGAAACGCGCACAGCTTTTGGTCGAGGCGACTGAAGAAGCGCCGGAAGTCAAAGAGGTGGACCAGCAGATTGTCGAGCTCAACAAGCAGGTGAAGGATCTGCGAAGCCGCAAATCGTCCACGCTGTTGGTGACGCTCGAAACCAGGTACAAGCAGGCGCTCGGCCGCGAGCAGTCGTTGCGTACGGCGTTTGATCAGCAGCGGGCAGAAACGTTGTCGCAAAACGAAGCGGCGATTAACGCGCGGATCATTCAACAGGAGATCGATACCAATAAGTCGTTGCTCAACAGCCTGCTCCAGGGCGCGAAAGAGAACGATGTCGTAATCGCCGGCAGGCCAAACAATACTTCAGTCGTCGATTACGGGCTGGCGCCGGATTCGCCAATTGGGCCAAATCGCGCGCGTACTGTTTTCACTGCTTTCTTCCTGTCGATTGGATTGGGAATCGGGTTTGCGCTGTTTCTCGAATATCTCGACGATAGTGTGCGTACGACGGAAGAGGTCGAACGCGGGCTTCATCTGCCCGCGCTGGCTGTCATTCCTTCAGTCGGTGCAGTCGCGAACGGTCGCATAAGCAATCGTCTGCTCGGTACTTCGAAGGCGCTCCTGAGACGAAACGGCAATGGTCACTCGAATGGGCAGGAAGAGTTATTGATTAATGCTGACTCGCGTTCGCCGATGGCGGAAGCGTATCGACACTTGCGCACTTCGGTGTTGCTCTCGTCGGCTGGCCGCGCGCCGAAGGCGTTGTTGGTGACGTCGAGTCTTCCGGGCGAAGGAAAGACCACTACCGCGGTCAACACGGCTTCGATTCTCGCGCAGACGGGAGCTTCGGTCGTGATTGTTGACGCCGACATGCGCCGTCCGCGATTGCACTCGATCTTTGATGTGCCCAATCAGCTTGGCTTGAGCTCGATACTTTCGAGTTCGGTTTCGGACGAGGAGATCCTGGCGATGATCAACCTCGACGAAACAAAGAGCGTGAACGTTTTGACTTCCGGTCCGATTCCGCCAAACCCGGCGGAGTTGATCGGCTCCGATCAGATGCGCCATCTCATGACGGTGCTGCAAAAGAATTTCGATCACGTCATCGTCGATTCGCCGCCGGTGAGTTCGTTTACTGACGGCGTGTTGATTTCGACGATGGTCGACGGTGTTTTGCTGGTGGTCCATGGCGGCAAGAGCTCGCGCCACATCGTGCGTCGCGCGAAACAGCTTTTGCAGGAAGTCGGCGCAAAGATATTTGGTGTCGTGCTCAATAACACACAGGTTCAGACGCACGACTATTACCACTATCAACGTTATTACAGCGAGAAATACTACGGCCAGCAAACCAGTGCCTAAGCCACAAAAAGGCACAAGAGGCACAAGAGCATTGAGTTAGACCAAATGAATACCCCATCTGGCTTGTGCCTTTTGTGCCTCTTTGTGGCTTTATCCGGATGAGCACTGCGTTGTCTAACCATCAAAGCCTCACTGGTGAAGACCTACCAACACTCTTAATCACGCCACCTAATCGCTGGATTCCGCTCCAGCTTGTAGAGCTCTGGGAATATCGAGAGCTGCTCTACTTCCTGGTCTGGCGCGATATAAAAGTGCGTTACAAGCAGACGGCGCTGGGTGCGGCGTGGGCGGTGATGCAGCCGCTGTTTATGATGCTTGTATTCAGTCTCTTTTTTGGCCGGCTCGCAAAAGTCCCCTCTGATGGCATTCCGTATCCGGTCTTCACGTTTTGCGCGCTTATTCCGTGGCAGCTTTTTGCGAATGCGCTGACGGAGTCGAGCAACAGTCTCATCGGTAATCAGAATTTAATCACCAAAGTCTATTTTGCGCGGCTTGTGATTCCGATCGCGGCGGTGTTGAGTGGACTCGTCGATTTTCTGATCGCGTTCGTAATTCTGATCGCTTTAATGCTCTTCTACGGCATCGTTCCTGGGCCGGCGATTCTGGCGCTGCCGGGATTCATCCTGCTTGCAGTGTTGACTGCTCTCGCGGTGGGTCTTTGGTTGTCGGCGCTAAATGTTCAGTATCGCGATGTTCGCTACACGATGAACTTCCTCGTGCAGTTTTGGTTGTTTGCGACGCCGGTGGCCTATCCGAGTTCGATCGTGCCGGAAAGCTGGCGCGCGCTCTACGGGCTGAACCCGATGGCCGGTGTGGTGGAGGGTTTCCGTTGGGCGCTGCTCGGGAAATCAGCGCCGCCGAGTGTGATGTTGTTTGTTTCGGTGCTCGTTGTGTTGGTGTTGCTGGTTGGTGGTCTTTATTACTTTCGGCGCATGGAGCAGGAGTTCGCTGACGTCGTTTGAGCGCGATCAGTTGTGAACAGTTAAGCAAGAAGTACGCGATCGGGCGGCGCGAACGTTATCGAGCGCTGCGCGACGTGATCGCGGAAGCTGCGGCGCGCCCGTTCCGCGGATCGCGGAAAGAGAAGGCAGATCTGATCTGGGCGCTCAAGGATGTTTCGTTTGAAGTGCCTCACGGAAAAGCGGTCGGCATTATCGGCCGCAATGGAGCAGGGAAGAGCACGCTGCTGAAAATTCTTTCGCGTATCACGAAGCCGACGCAGGGAAGCGTTCGCGTTCGCGGCAGAGTTGGATCGCTGCTCGAAGTCGGCACTGGTTTCCATCCCGAATTAACCGGGCGCGAAAACATTTTTCTCAACGGCGCGATCATCGGCATGCGCAAGGCGGAGATCGTGCGCAAGTTTGACGAGATCGTGGCGTTTGCCGAAGTCGAGAAGTTTTTGGATACGCCGGTGAAGCGCTATTCGAGTGGCATGTACGTGCGGCTCGCGTTTGCGGTCGCGGCGCATCTGGAGACTGAGATTCTAGTGATTGATGAAGTGCTGGCGGTGGGCGACGTCGCGTTTCAGCGCAAGTGTCTCGGCAAGATGAACGACCTCTCGCATTCGGGCCGGACCGTGCTGTTTGTGAGTCACAACATGCAGGCGGTGCGGAGTTTGTGCAGCGAGGCGATCTGGTTGGACCACGGACAGATCAAGACGGCGGGATCGAGTGCGAACGTGATTGAGAAATATCTCGACGCTGCGAGCCGGAATGAGACTTTAGGCGACTTGAATGCGAGGCTTGCAGCGATGCCGCCCGACCCCGCCTTCCGGATGAATTACGTCTCACTCGAACAAGATGGTGTTACCGCGGGGACAGTTCTGAGCGGGAAGCCGCTCGATCTCATCCTGGGGTACACGCTGTTTCGAGACACGCCGGGCTTTCATATTTGCATCCGCCTGTTTGACGTCGACGGCTCGATGCTGCTGGAGACGATTCATAACGGTCACTCCGCGGAACTGCCGGTGGTCGAAGGCGGCGACTACGTGAGCCGCGTGAGTTTTCCGGCTGAGTTTTTTGCGGCGCATGCGTTTGAGGTGGCTATCTTGCCGTCGATTGCGAGTCAGCGGGATTGCTGGCCCAGGCCGCTGACGATTCCGTTTGCGGTGGAAGCGTCCGGCAAAGTGAATCGGGCTTATCCCGGCTACGCGACGCCGGCGAAATTCGCGCCGCTGATGAATTGGCGTACCGAGCGCTTGTCGCGGGTGATGTCGGCGAAGGTGAGTCAATGAAGCCCTGCCTGATTTGTGAGCGCCCGATCGAGCCGTTTCTTTCGTTTGGGAAGATGCCGATCGCAAATGGGTTTCTCTCCGCGGATCAGTTCGCCGACGAATACTTTTTTGAGTTGCAAGTTGCGTTTTGCGAAAACTGCCGGATGGTCCAACTGGCAGATCTTGTTGAGCGCGAAAGAATGTTTCACGACAACTACGCGTTCTTTTCTTCGACGTCGACGCGCATGGCGCATCACTTTCAAAAATTTGCGTGGTGGGTGAGGCAAACATATCTGAAGGACGACGATCCGTTTGTGGTGGAGATGGGCAGCAACGACGGCATCATGTTGAGGAACTTTGGGGCGGCCGCTATTCGCCATCTCGGAATCGAACCCTCAGCAAATGTTGCTGAAGTTGCGAAGAAAAAGGGCGTGCGAACGGTGTCGCAGTTTTTCGGCGAGGAATTAGCGGCGCGCATTCTCGCGGAAGATGGGCCGGTCGACGCGTTTCTGGGCGCGAATGTGATGTGCCACATCCCGTACATTCATTCAGTGTTTACGGGAATCAAGCGTTTGCTGAAGCCGCGCGGCGTGCTCGCTTTTGAAGATCCGTATCTCGGCGACATCGTTGAGAAGACTTCATACGACCAGATTTACGACGAACATGCGTTTTACTTTTCCGCTGAGTCGGTCAGTTTTCTCGCCGCGATGCACGAGCTCGAGCTGATCGATGTTTTGCCACAGAACGTGCACGGCGGTTCGATGCGCTACGTGTTGAGTCACAGGGGCGCGTATCCGGTTTCAGTTTCGGTTGAGCGATTGCGTGAGAAAGAAGCTGCGTTGGGTTTGGGACGTCCGGACACTTACGCGCGGTTGCGGCGGAGCATCGAGGCTTCACGCGACGAGTTGCGCGGCATGTTGGAAGAGTTGAATCGTGCGGGACATCGCGTTGCTGGTTACGCCGCGACATCAAAGAGCACAACCGTCACGAATTACTGCGGTTTGACTCCGCAGCTAGTGGAATTCATCAGCGACACTACGCCGATCAAGCAGGGCAAGTTCAGCCCGGGCGCGCACATTCCCGTGCGGCCGTACGAAGAGTTCAAAGCGAATTATCCTGACTATGGTTTGCTCTTCGGCTGGAACCATACGGAAGAGATCATGGCGAAAGAACAGGCGTTCAGGGATGCCGGCGGCCGTTGGATTGTGTACGTGCCGAAGGTGCAGGTACTGCAGTGAACAAACGCATGATTCTTTGCGGTAACCCGCGCGCGCAATACGAATCGCACAAGTCGGCGATCGATTCTGCGATTCGGCGAGTGCTGGAGAGTGGGCGATACATTCTTGGCGACGAGGTGATCTCGTTTGAGCGGGAGTTCGCGGAGTACGTCGGTGTGGAGTTCGCGATCGGTGTTGGTAGTGGAACGGAAGCTTTACACCTGGCGCTTGTTGCGTGTGGCGTAGGTCCCGGCGATGAAGTCATCACGGTGGCCCACACGGCGGTGGCGACCGTCGCGGCGATCGAGCTTTGTGGAGCCACGCCGGTCTTGGTCGATATCGAACCTGACTACTTCACACTCGATGTCGCTCGGCTTGAGGCTGCAATTACCGAGAGGACGAAAGCGATTGTTCCGGTTCATATCTACGGTCAGCCTGCGGACCTCGCAGCCATTGCTTCCGTTGCTAAACGACATGGTGTCAGAGTCATCGAAGACTGCGCGCAGGCTCACGGCGCAACGTATCGTGACAAGCGTGTGGGTTCGTGGGGTGACGTCGCGTGCTTCAGTTTTTATCCGACGAAAAACCTGGGTGCGATTGGCGATGGCGGCGCTGTGGTGACGAATGATCCGGCACTCGCAGAGAAGGTGCGTTCTCTTCGTGAATACGGATGGTCTTCCGAACGCAACGTCTCCGATGTGAGCGGTTGGAATTCACGTCTCGACGAGTTGCAGGCCGCGATCCTGCGAGTGAAGTTGGAACATCTCGACGAAGACAATAAGCAACGGCGCAAGATCGCGGCGTTGTACGACGAGCTTTTGCGCGATTCGGATTTGGTCCTACCGCTGCGCCGCGTTGATGGAAGCCATGTGTTTCATCTTTACGTTGTCAGATCGACGGAGCGAGATGAGCTGTTGGCGAGGTTGCGTGGTGAAGGCATTGGTGCGTCGATTCACTATCCCGTTCCCGTTCATCTGCAACCGGCGTACGCTGACCGGCTTGCCAGCGCTGGTAGCTTGCCGAACACGGAGGGCGCGGCAAGAGAGATTTTGTCGTTGCCGATTTATCCGGAGTTAACCGAGGCCGAGATCCAGAAGGTAGCAGAAGCGTGCGTAAGTTACTGCGCAGTCCCGTAGTAAAGGTTGTTGCGCGCTGGGCCAACAAGGAGCCGTTCATTTGGAACGGTGTTTACGCGAATTTTGGCGATGTGCCGACTGCAGGCCAGGGCTTTGCGAGCGACGCTTGGCTCGGAGATATGGAGCGATACACGCGAACAGCGGTTGATACACTTCGTAGCGATCGCGCCGGCGTTGCTCCTAACGTCCCGCAATATCATGCTTTGCTTTCGATGCTGGTGGCTTCATCGAGGTCGGTTCGCGTGCTCGACTTCGGTGGGGGGATGGGGATTGGCTTCGCTAATGTGAGGCGCTGCATGCCGGCAGGGATGCAACTCGATTACTTAATCGTCGATAACGAAGAGAGTTGCGAACGCGGGCGGCTGCTGCTGAGAGATTTTCCGTCGGTCAGGTTTATGTCAGAACTGCCGCGCGACGTCGAAAGTGTTGATGTGATGGTTTTGAGTGGCGTCCTGCAGTTTGTCGAAGAGTATGAAAAGCTCCTGAGCGATCTCTCGGCTCACAAGCCCTCGCATTGGCTTTTCAGTTTTCTTCCAGCGGGTGAGATCCCGACATTTGCGAGCGCGCAGTTGAACGTGCCGGGTTCAGTGCTTCCGGTTTGGTTTTTCAACGTCAACGAACTGGTCCAGAAAATCGAAGCACTCGGTTATCAACTAGTCTTCAAATCGGTGCTCGACCGCGTGTTTGACATGAGCAACTTTCTGTTGACTCATCAATTACCTCGACAGTGCAACTTGCTCTTTCGTCGACAGTGAAAGCCGCGCGCGAGTTTCAGTCTCCCGAGATTCGACTCGAGCGGGTTGCGTGTCCGCGTTGCCGCAGTTTGCGCTCATCGCCGGTTTACACCGCACACGACTACATCTACGGATTGCCGGGCACGTTTTACGCGGAGAGTTGTGACGATTGCAGATTGTGGTTTCAAAATCCGCGCCCGGTCGAAGCTGATATTTCGCTTCTTTATCCCGACACCTACGCGCCGCACGGTGAACCAACTGCGCGTTTCACACCCTCACAGAAACCGGTAAACGTATTGCGAAGCGCATGGCGTGGCTGGAACCACGGATTTCTAAAAAGACTTGGTTATCAACAAAGATCGGAGCAGGGCAGGATTGCGAGTTTTGGAGCGGCATTGGGCGGGGCATTTTCGCGTGCGGCTCGTTGGGGCGCTGGGTGCGATTTAATCCCGCGGTTCGTTCCCGACGGGCGCCTGCTGGAGATTGGCTGCGGAACCGGCCAGACGCTCAATAAGCTGCGTGATCTTGGTTGGCGAAACCTTTACGGCGTTGAGATCTCCGACTCCGCTGCGCGCATCGCACGGCGTTCCGGTTTCACCGTGGCGACCGCCAACGTTGAAAGCGCTTTGGAGAGTTACCCCGACGGTTGGTTTGACGCGATCGTTGCTGAGATGGTGCTGGAACACTTGGTCGATCCATTTGCGGTTGTGCAACAGGTCGCGCGCAAGTTGAAACCGGGTGGCGAGTTTCTTTTTTCCACTGTTATTCGCGATTCACTCGATGGACGCATCTTCGGTCGCTACAGTGTTAGTTACGACTTTCCGCGTCACATGGTCTTCTTTCGCAAGCGCGACCTGAATGAGCTGCTGCGGCCTGAGTTCGATCGCGTTCAGTCGTGGCACCAGAACACACCGATAGATTTTCAACGGCCTGCCTACCTGCGCAGCGCTCGTTTCGATCCTGAGCTGCAACGTTTCTTCAAGAGCCGCGCCGGCGCGCGTGTGGTTTTGTTGTTGGCGCGATTAAAACTGATGGGCCGCGTTTCGTATCGATGCCGACGGAAATCCTGATGCCTTCACGGCCGGAAACGGGCTTGACCAACGAGTACGTTCAGTCACTCAAAGACAAGACCATTCTCGTCACTGGCGCCGGTGGCTATCTCGGTACCGCGCTTTTGGCATCGCTTTACAGCATTCGCTGCCACATTGTTGCTTTGGTCCACGAGCGAGAGTTTTTGCCTGCGCCTGCCGAAACTGAAGCAACGGTGACTTCGCGTGATGGAGACCTTTCATCGACATCCTTCTGGCGTCACCTGCTGCACGAAACTCAGCCCGACGTTATCGTGAATCTCGCGGCTTACGAGCATCGTCGCAACTCCCAGCACGCACCGGAGCGGGATCTGGCCATCAATGCCGCAGCCGTGCTTGAGTTGCTCGACGCCTGTAAAGAACTGCAACTCAAACCGCGAATAGTTCAGGCAAGCTCCGCGAATCTCTTCGGCTGTCCAACGTCACCTCTGGTAAACGAAGACACGCCGGATCACCTGCTCTCGCTTTACTCGATCAATAAACACACCGCGGAAAAGTATCTCCATCATTACGCCGAAAACTTCAACATTCCCGGGGTCGCGTTACGTTTCGCGAACATTTATGGTCCATTGCCAGTGCGAGATGCGGACCTGGAATCGCGTGTGGTCCTGAATGGCATCATGCACCGCGCGCTCGCTGGCGGACCACTGTATCTCTATCGCAATCACGCATGCGTTCGCGACTTCGTTTACGTCAACGACGCGGTGAGGGCGATTTGCGCCATCGCTGTGAGTGAAGCAATCACGCCGGGTGATAAATACATCGTTGGTAGCGGCGAAGGTTATTCACTGAGAGGAATCATTGATGAGATTGCGAAACAGGTCGCGGAGTTAAGCTGGTCACAGGTCAACATTTTGCTGGATACCGAGGCTGTGCTGGCGCCAATCGAATGGCGCGAGTTTATCGCTGACTACAGCCGCCTGCGTTCCGCAACCGGCTGGCAACCGCAAATCAAACTCCAGCAAGGCATCGACCTAACGTTACGCGCATTTATCGGAGGTCAAACGCAATGAAGATCCTGATAATCGGTGGCGCAGGCTTTCTTGGCGCACACACCGTGCGGCGTTGTCTTCGCGATCCGGAAAACGAAGTCACCGTGCTCGATTCGCTCGAGCCTGAGCTGCACGCCACCACCGCGCATCTCGAACCCGTTTGGGATCGGATAACCTTCGTACGCGGCAGCATGAATGATGAGCCTGTGATTGCACGCGCGGTTCAGGGCCAGGACGTGATCATCAATCTTGCCGCACAGACCTCCCATCCGCGCTCGTTGCAGAATCCACTGCTCGATGCCCAGATAAATTGCCTCGGTAATTTGAAGCTGCTCGAAGCCGTACGCTTGCTGAATCGCAAGGCGGTGGTGGTTTACGCGTCGAGCAGCACGGTGATTGGCCGCGCCGTCGGCGATCTGGTTGACGAAGACCACGGCGAGCGGCCGCTCGATATCTACTCCGCCAACAAGGGCGTCGCGGAAAAGTACTATCGCATTTACAACCGCGTGCACGATCTGAAAACGATCGTGCTGCGGTTTGCGAACCTCTATGGACCATACGGCAAGGGTAGTCCGGAATTTGGCTTCATCAACTATTTCATCGACCTCGCCCGGCGCGATGAGGAGATCCGCATCTTTGGCAACGGCGAGCAAACACGAAACGTCCTGTACGCCGAAGACGCGGCCGAGGCGCTTTATCTCGCTGCCCAATCTCCTCAACTAATTGGCGAGGTTTATTTCGCGACTCACGAAGAACACTTATCCGTGGCGCAGATCGCCGAGGAAATCACGCGCCAGTTTGGCGCCGGACGCATCAGCTACGTTGATTGGCCCGACGAGCGCAAGCGAATCGAGATCGAGCAAGTCAGGTTTTCGTCTGAACGTTTTCGGGATTTGGTCGATTGGCGTCCGGCTTACGATTTCAAACAAGGCCTCGCGCGAACAAAGGCGATCGTCTACGGTGAGATTGATGAGACGTCTGAGCTCTTCTCTGTGCCTCTGTGTCTCGGTGGTTAGTCGATGAAAAAGCTGCTTGTGGTTTTGGAAGCGGGTGATAGTTTGCCGAGCGGCGTTATTCGCGGTCTCGCTTACGAGCACCTGTTTGCCGAACACGGTTTCGACGCGCAGTTTGTCTCGCGGCGTCCTGCGCGGCTCTTTGAGAATCGCGCGTTTCCGCTGCGGCAGTTGTTCGAATTTGCGCCGGTGCGTAACCGTTTGATGACCCGCGCCATCGCTGCCAACGAGAATCGCATTCGCAAACTCGCTCGCGACGTCGACGTCATCTATCTCAACAAGGTTTCGTCACACGCTCTCCTGCAGGATCTTCTGAAAGACAAACAGGCGCGGATTGTTTACGACTTCGGCGATGCGATCTGGCTGCAGGAGTGGTCGGCGTCGAAGCTCGACGAGGTTCTGCGTCAGGTTGATGCAGTGACCACCGACAACGAAGTGACCGCGAGTTATGTGCGCAAGGTCAATCCGAATTGCGTGGTCATTCCGGATGCCCCCGCGTTGCATGCGTTCGACGAACGGCGCGCGGAACTAAGTCGCAAACCAACGGACCGCATCGTGCTCGGATGGCTCGGTTCGCCTACGACTGCTTACAACTTGTACGTGATTTGGGAGGCGCTCGAAGAGCTCTTTCGGCGGCACGATAATTTGCACCTGCGGCTGGTTGGCACCGGCAACGATCTGCGGTTTATTCCGGAGTTTGAAAACGTGAAGTTCTCGTGCGTACCTGCATACGATCAGTCGCGGATGGTCGAAGAAGTTTTTGGCATGCATGTCGGGCTGTTTCCGTTGCAGAACGTGGAGCGCTGCCAGATGCGCGGCGTGTTTAAGGCGACGAATTACATGAGCGGTGAGGCGGCGGTGGTCGCTTCGCCGGTGGGCCAATGCGCTGACTTCATCAGGGATGGTTTTAATGGGTTCCTGGCCACGACGAAGGATGAATGGGTCGGCAAGTTGGAGAACTTGATTTTCGATCCGGGATTGCGGCGCGGGCTGGTTGAGAACGGGCTCGCGTGCGTGCGCGAGAATTTCCGGGTGGACCAGTCGTTTGCGAAGCTGAAGCAGGTGTTGTCGTCGGTATGAAACTGGTAATCACAGGCGCGTTGGGTCACATCGGTTCCGGGTTGATCCATGTGCTTACGCCGCGTGAAGTCAGCGAGGTTGTGCTGATCGACAACTTATCGACGCAGCGCTATTGCTCGCTGTTCAATCTGCCGGAAGGAATAGACTGGAGATTCGTTGAGGCAGACGTAACGACGGCGCAGCTTGAAGGTCTCTTTGCGGGCGCGGCTGCCGTAATTCACCTGGCCGCAATCACAAATGCCGCGGAGAGTTTTGAGATCGCGGAAGAGGTTGAGCGCGTGAATTATTTCGGCACGCAGCGTGTCGCGTTGGCTGCGGCGAAGGTTGGCGTGCCGTTGATCTTTCCGTCGTCGACGAGTGTTTACGGCGTCTCGGAAGGAATCGTTGACGAGGCGGGCGGCGCTGAGCAGTTGCAACCGCAAAGTCCTTACGCGAAGAGTAAGCTTGATGCAGAGCAGTTCCTTAGTCGGCTCGGTGAAACGTCAGGGTTGAAGTTCTTTATCGCGCGGTTTGGGACGATTTACGGCGCTTCAATCGGGATGCGGTTTCACACTGCGGTGAATAAGTTTATCTGGCAGGCGTGTGTGGGAGAGCCGTTGACAGTGTGGCGCACGGCGCTCGATCAGAAGCGTCCGTACCTGGATCTTCTTGATGCTGTGCGAACGTTGAAGTTTGTGGTCGAACAGCGTCTTTTCGACAATCAGATTTACAACGTGCTGACTGACAATTTCACGGTGCGCGACATCGTGGAAGCGATTAGGGTGCATGTTCCGGATTTAGAGGTGAAGTTGGTCGATTCGAGAATCATGAACCAGCTTTCGTATGAGGTCGACCGGGCAAAATTCGAGTCGCGCGGGTTTCGGTTTGAAGGGGATTTCAGACGCGGGATCGGCGATTCAGTCAAACAGTTGAAAGCGCTCATTCCGGAGCCTTTTAGCCACAAAGAGGCACAAGAAGCACAAAACAGGAAAGGGGTTTCAGGGGCACTACTTTGTGCCTCTTGTGCCTTTTTGTGGCTTTAGTCAGCATTCTGATTCCGGCGTACAACTGCCGACAGTGGATCGGGCGAGCTGTTGAGAGTGCGTTGGGGCAGGGTTGGAAGCATTGCGAAGTGATCGTTGTTGACGATTGCTCCACAGATAACACGGATCGAGAGTTAAAGCAGTTCGAGGGGTCGATTCGAGTTGAACGTTCTTTAGCGAACGGTGGTCAGAACAGAACCAGGAATCAATTGACCGAACTGAGCAAAGGCGAATGGTTGGTTTACCTCGATGCCGATGATGAACTTGAGCGAGACTCGGTTGAGCAAAAGCTGAAATTGGTGGCTGAAGCTGATGTGATTTACGGTTCGACAAAGATCGCGACGTACGAAGGCGATCGCGAAGTTGAATCTCAGAGGATCGTAGCTGACGATTACGATGATCTGTGGTCTGCTTTCTTTGCGTGGAGATTTCCAAACACGTCCGCGTTTTGTTTCAGACGAAGCGCCGTGTTGGACGCCGGCGGGTGGAACGAGAATATAAAGAATTGCACAGACTACGATATGTATTTCCGGTTGTTGACACTAGGACAAAAGTTCAAAGCCGCGCCGGATGCGTGGTCCACCTATCGCCAGTGGAGTTCGACGCAGGCGGTCAATGAAGATCCGCTGCGGAAGATGACGACGCGGTTGGAGTTGATGTTTGGGGCGTCGGCGCAGTTGAGAGCCGTGGGCGCAATGACAGCCGCTCGAACGAACGCTTTCTTCGATGCGTCGCTCGGTGTGTTGCGAACGATTTACCCGTTGGCGCCCAGTCTGGCGATCGAAAAACACGAAGCTCTGTTGTCGATGTGTTCTGAGTGCCGGCCTTCGAAAGAACTGTTTCCGGCGCGTTATCGATTCGTTTACGAGACGGTTGGTTTCTCTTCGGCTGAACGCATCGCGGAGCTCATGCGATAGTGCCGCTTTTCTCGGTAATCATTCCGACTTTCAATCGTGTGGATCTTTTGAAACAGACGCTTGAGTCTGTGTGGCGCCAAACGTTCACGGACTATGAGGTCATAGTTGTTGACGATGGCTCAACCGACGACACAGCAGAGTACCTTTCGACTATTAGCGAGCGTCTATCAACTATTTCTCAACAGAACTCTGGCCCAGGAGCGTCCCGCAATAACGGCGCAGAACATGCACGGGGCGAGTACCTCGCGTTTCTCGACAGCGACGATCTGTGGTTTCCGTGGACGCTTGAAACAGTCGCGGAGTTGATTGTGAAACACGATCGTCCGGCACTGGTTTCTGCAAAGCTCGTATCGTTTGCGGATCCGGCTGAGCTCGGATCTGTTAAGCGCACACGAACCACGGCTGAAGTCTTTAGTGATTACTTCGCTTCCAGCGATCGCGATTGTTTCGTTGGCGCCGGAATGACTTTCGTTCGACGCGACAAGTTTCTCGAAGTCAGTGGCTTCAGTAGCCGCCAGATCAACCTCGAAGATCACGACCTGATTCTGCGGCTCGGAACCGCTGCGGGATTTGTACGCATCGTCGATCCGCCAACGCTCGGATGGCGCCGTCATGACGCCAGCACGGCAGATAAATCAATGCGCAGTTTCGAGGGTTGCCGACACCTGATCGATAACGAGCAACGTGGAATTTATCCGGGAGGAAAGACGTACAGTGTCGCGCGGCGCAAGATCATCACGCGCCACATCCGTCCGTGGGCTTTAACGCTCGCGCGGGCCGGCGATTGGGGCTCTGCGTGGTCGCTCTACAATTCCACTTTCGTCTGGAACTTGAGCCTGAACCGCTGGCGTTTCCTGCTCGGCTTTTGGGCCAACCTGGTATGAATCCGCTGCCATCCCTGATCCGCTTTGCTGAAGCTTTCAATTCACGCAGACGCAATCTGTGGTTCGCGTTGCTCGGCGTGCGATTGCGTGGTTATGTTTGGATGCGGCGCATTTCGATCCCGCGGCAGTGGACCGACATCACGATCGAAAAAGACGTCAGTCTCGACGACGGTGTCGTGCTGTTGTGCAGCGGTCCACCCAACGAGAACAAGATCACCATCGATCAGGGCACGTATCTCAATCGTTTCACAATGCTCGATGCGCACGCGCAGATCACTATCGGGCGGAACTGCATGATCGGTCCGAACTGTTACATCACTGATGCGAATCACGGGCGCGCGCCCGGTGTCCTCGTGAAAGAACAGAAGATGGAAGCTCAACCGGTCGTGATTGAAGACGACGTTTGGCTCGGTGCGGGTGTGGTTGTATTGCCCGGCGTTCGTTTGGGGCGTGGTTGCGTGATCGGCGCTGGTGCGGTTGTGACCGCAGATGTCCCGGCGGGCGCGGTGTTTGCCGGTGTGCCGGCGGCGCGGATCGGGAACCGCTCCGCGGAGATACGTTCGCAAGCTGCGACTGCTTAGGATGAGTGTTAAGGCGTCAATTGTAATTCCGAGTTGTAATCGCGTTGACGAACTGCGGGCGTTGATTCGTTCCTGCCTGGATCAAACTGTGCCGGTCGAGATCATCGTCGTCGACGACGCGGCAAATGATGAAGTCGAGCGGATGACTCGCGTCGGTTTCTCTGGTGTTCGCTACTTTCGGCTGGGCAAGTCGAAGGGACCGGCATTTCAACGCAACCGCGGCATCGAACTCGCGACGAAAGAGATCGTTTTTCCGCTCGATGACGATTCGCTCTTTATCTCACCGCATACCGTCGAGCAAACGCTGGCTGAGTTTGACCATCCGCGGATTGGCGCGGTGGGAATTCCTTACATCAACATCAATCACGACGCGCGTGTGCTTCAGACTGCTCCGCGCGATGGCGCGATTCACGTGACGTATGGATTCGTCGGCGCGGCCCACGCTGTGCGGCGCGATGTTTTTCTTAAGGTCGGCGGCTTTCGCGAACATTTCTTTTACATGGGCGAGGAGAGCGACCTGTGCTTGCGCATGTTGAGAGATGGCTATGTGACGCGCCTCGGCAACGCGGATCCGATTCATCACCTTGAATCACCACGGCGCAACATCGAACGCGCTAGTTTCTCGGGAAGACGTAATGACATCCGCTTTGCGTGGCACAACGTTCCGCTGCCTGAGTTTCCACTGCACCTCGCGGGAACGACGTTGAATGGCTTGAAAGCGGCGCTTACGCAAGGGTGTTTTGCGACCATGGTGCGCGGGACCGCCGCGGGTTATGCGGATCTGTTCCGCCGCTGGAACGAACGCGATCCGGTAACTCGCCGCACGTATCGTCTGCATCGCGCACTGAAAAAGAGATCCTTGAAGCTCGAAGAGATCGAATGGCTTTTAGATCCCTAAAATCCGTGTTACCGAATAGACCCGTTCCGATGCGCATCTGGCGTGGTCCATTGCGTGGCGGGCGTGCGGTAATGAATCCGCGCAATTCATTGCGCAAGGTTTTCGGACTGTACGAGCACGAACTAAACCAGTGGCTCGAGCAGGCGTTGCGTTTGACGAACCGCGTGATCGACGTCGGCGCGAACGATGGTTATTTCACGTTTGGCTGTGCGGCGGCGTTCAGGCGGTTGCAAAAACAAAGTGAGATCGTGGCATTCGAACCGGAAGCCGAACACTTCCAGAGTTTGTCAGCCAGTTTGCGAACTCAACCACGCGGAATGGTCGAGTTTAAGTTGATACAAAGATTTGTCGGCGCGAACGAATCCACAGATTCAAAAACACTCGACAGTATTCAAGGTGATCGGCAAAACACACTGATCAAAATCGATGTCGAAGGTGCGGAAGAAGACGTGCTCGCGGGCACGGCTTCGTGGTTGCAGTCAAGCAACTGTTTTCTGATCGAAGTACACAAGGAACACTTTCTCCAAAGCATCCCGCGGCTATTCAAAAGCCACGGACTAACGTTGGACCAAATCGATCAACGCCCGCTCAAACTGATCGGACGCGAAACGCGTGACGAAGAAAACTGGTGGCTCGTCTCGCGACTCCCCAAGTGAATCCCGCAATGAATAGTTCGAAATACGTCTGTGCATTCAGGGGCCGGCGCGATTACTACCAGGCGCCGCTCGCGCTCGCTGAATCGGAGCTGCTCGACTCGTTCATCACCGACGTCTATGCCTGCCGTACTGTGCGCGCGCTTTCGAAAGGCCTGCCTACTCGATTGCGCGAAAAGGTCCTGCAGCGCCGGCGGAGCGGCATTCCCGAAACCCGTGTCCGTTGTCTTTGGACGTCCACGCTCTTCGAACGCGCAAACTTCCGTTTGGGAAAACCGGAATCGTTGATCTTCGCGCGTTACGACGCCGAGTATTCAAAAGTCGCGGCCGCGCAGGCACGAAAGAATCGTTCAAACCTTTTTCTTTACAGTCCCTATGCTTGGGAAGCGTTTACCGCGCAGTATCGTCACACGCCGCACAAGGTGCTGTTTCAGTTTCATCCTCATCCTGATGTCGAGTCGCGCATCCTTGCTGAAGACAAAAAGCGATTTCCATTTGTGCGCGAGTCGTACACGGAAGAATCAGGTGAACGGCTCAGCGAGCAACTCCGGCAACGTAATCGCGACGCGTGGAAACACGCCGACCTGGTTTTCTGCGCCAGCAGTTTTACGCGCCAAACACTGCTCGAAGCCGGCGCGGCGGAAGGGAAGTGCCACGTCGTGCCTTATGGGATCGACGTGTCGAGTATCACGATCGAAGCACCGGAGACTTTCAGCGCTCTGTTCGTCGGCGCCGGCAGTCAGCGAAAAGGGCTTCATCATTTGCTGCTTGCGTGGAAGCAAGCTCGTTTGCCAAAAGGCAGCAAGCTGACCCTTGTCTGCCGTACGATCGACAGCGGCATTCAGGAGCTAGCTTCGACAACTGCGAACATCGAGTTGATTCGCGGTCTTAGTCAGGCGGACTTGGTCCAACAGTTTCGCCAAAGCTCACTATTTGTCATGCCGTCGCTGGTCGAGGGTTTTGGTCAGGTGTATCTCGAAGCGTTGGCCGAAGGTTGTCCGGTGTTGGGGACGAGAAACACCGGTTTACCTGACATCGGCGGCGAAGCGGTAAACATCATCGAGGCCGGTGATATCGATCACCTCACGTCTTCGCTTGAAGCGCTGAGTCGCGAGTTGCCCGGGAATACAAGAATCAGAGAGGCGGCGCAGAGAAGTGCCGCTGGTTTTTCATGGTTGCGCTTTCGTCAAAACTTAGTCGGCGCATTGGTCTAAACCCCGCGTCTCCCGCAGCGCAGGGAATCGTCCCACGCTTTCCTGCTATGGGCATCGCCGCCGTAACCGTCGCGACCGTGGCTGCAGTCAATCTAATTCCTGCGCACCCCGAACCGGAAGGCGCGCTCTTCTGGCCCGCACTCGTCTTGTCGCTCGGCCTGCTTATCGCACCCGCAGCCGCCGCGTTCCGCCAACCCAAGGCGCTGTTGCGTGCCGAGCACCTGTTGGTGATGGCGCCGATCTATTGGTTGTTATTGGACCTGTTGCAAAGCGCTTACTCGATGGCCGGCATCTCGGTGGCGGAGATCGAATATGCGTTCATCGCGATCGGAGTTTTTGTTGCGTGTCTCTGGCTCGGCTCCATGGGCCGGCCGTGGCGCCTTCCGTCGTTCATTCGCGACTCGGTGTCAGACGACTTACCGCCATCGGTCTACTTCTATCTCGTTATCGTCTCGTTTCTGCTTGGCATGGCGAAGTTTGCCGTCGCGTCTGAGTTCAACTTGCTTGAGATGTTTCAATCTCTCGGCAGCGGGCGCTGGGATGCGCCGTGGGCGCGCGGACAACTCGGCGGGTGGGACTCGTTTCTCGATCACCTCCAGTACTTCGGTTACTTGACTTCAGTTTTGACGGTGGTTGTGGGCCGTCGCCTGGGTTGGCGAAACTGGCGAACGATTGTCAGTGCGGTGTTGTCGCTGACGATGGCGATGTTCCTGGTCCAAAGCGGCAGCCGGCGCGTGATCGGCGTAGTGGTTGGCGTTGCTTTGATCTTTTGGATTCTGGTCCAGGATAGCAAGCTCAAAGTCAAACACGTGTTCGCGGTGATGGTGACGATGGTCGCGTTGCTGCTGGCGATGCAGGTGATGCTTCAGTATCGCAACGTCGGACTGACTGTTGCACTGAGCGATACGTCAACCGCGGAAGACCTGCCCGCGAATGAATACCTCCACGTCGACGATAATTTTTACCGCCTCTGCCAGGTCATTCAGTTGATACCGAGCACGCATTCTTATGTGTATCACGGCTTTCTCGTGTATGCGGTGGTGCGCCCGATCCCGCGCGTGCTTTGGCCCGATAAACCCGTCGACGCGGGATTCGATCTGACGCGTGCGGTTGGCGACAAAGAGGTTTCGTACTCGTGTTCGGTGATCGGCGAGCTTTACATGTCGCTCGGGTTTTTCGGGATTGCGATTGGCGGTTGGTTGTACGGCCGGCTCGCGGCAATGATCAATGGTGTGTTGACTCAGTCGGCGGGATTGGGCGTGGTGGTGATCTACAGCATCGGCGTGATGGCGTTGTTTTCCGGAATGCGTTCGCTGCTCGAACTGGTGCTGGTGAGTTACGTGATCGTCGCATGGGTAGTGTTAGCGCGTGTGTTCCGAATGCGGTTTCAGTGAAGGCCTTTGTTTTAACAGATATTCCGTCGCCGTATCAGGTTGAGCTCTTCAACGAAATAGCCGCGCAAAAGAAACTCGATTTGTCAGTGGCGTATGTTCGCCGAGCGGATCCGTCACGGCTGTGGCAACCCGCGCAGGCGCAGTTTGACTCGTGCAGCATCGACGACGCTTTTTCGCAGGCGAGTAAGCTCGCGGCGCAAGCTGACGTTGCCGTGTTCAACTACTACAACAATTCACTCGCTGAAAGATTGATCCGAGCGCGCGCGGAGACAGGGAAGCCGTGGTGTTTTTGGGGCGAGCGGCCGGGGCTGCGGCAGCCGAAGTTTGCCGGGCGATTGTTTCGGCAGTGGAAACTCAAGATGCTGCGAAGATCGCACGCGCCGATCTGGGGTGTGGGCGAGTTTGCGTTGGCGCAGTACAAGCATGAGTTTGGGCTTCATCGGAGTTACAAAAATGTTCCGTACTATTCGGATTTGGATCGGTTCGCGACAGCGAGCGTAGTGCGGAAGCGGGATTCGTCGCGGCGTGTGTTTTTGTTTAGTGGATCGTTGAGCTGGCGCAAGGGAGTTGATCTGGTGGCGCGTGCGTTTGTTCGTCTGGCGCGTGAGGTTCCGAATGTACACCTGCGGATCGTGGGGCGGGGAGAGTTGCGCGATTCGTTGCGGCGGACGCTCCAACCCGTTAACGAGCGCGTTGAGTTCACAGGGTTCGTGCCGTGGGAACAGTTGCCGGTGGTTTATGCGGATGCTGATGTGCTCTGCGTGCCGTCGCGATATGACGGCTGGGGATTGGTTGTGCCTGAAGGGCTTGCGGCGGGGTTAGCGGTGATTGGTTCGGACCGCATGGGTGCAGCGCTCGATTTAATCAAGAGTGGTGCGAATGGTTGGTTAACGCCGGCCGGTGATGAAGAAGCCGTTTTCAGAGCGATGCATGAAGTGGCAACGCTCTCAAACGAACAGCTCTCGCAATTCTCAATTGCGGCGCGCGCGACGATCGAGAACCACAGTTTGCAACGCGGTGCGCAGCGATTTGCTGCTTATGCTTGCGAAGCAGTCGAAAGCTGGAATTGATTTTTAACGATGTGCAGTATTAGCGGACTCTTTCAAACCGGGCAGCTTACTACTGAAGCCGTTCAAGTAGTCGAACGGATGAACGCGACTCTTCGCCACCGTGGCCCAGACGACAATGGCGTCTGGACCAATGGCGCCGTCACGCTTGGCAACACGCGGCTCGCGATCATCGACACGTCTTCCGCCGGTCACCAACCGATGCTCGATCCGGAAACCGGCAATTGCATCACCTACAACGGCGAAACCTACAACTTCAAGTTCCTGTCCGAATCCATCGGCGCAAATCCCCGGTCCGGGTCGGACACGGAAGTCGTGCTCAACGCTTACCGCGCTTTCGGAACCGGCGTCTTTTCCAAGCTGCGTGGCATGTTTGCGCTTGCCATCTGGGACAATCAAAAACGTGAACTAATCCTCGCGCGCGATCGGTTCGGAATTAAGCCGCTTTACTATTACGTTTCCAATAATCTCCTCCTGTTTGCTTCAGAGCTGCGTGCCTTAATGGCAACAGGACTTGTGCCACGCAAACTCAGCCGCGCCGGTCTCGATTCTTATCTGGCGAATGGCTCCGTTGCGGCGCCGCTTACGATCGTCGAAGGCGTGCGACAGTTGTTGCCGGGTCATTACTTAAAAGTGAGCGGTGATCTGGAAACGACGATCACGAAGTTCGCTGAAGATCACCGGGCAACCACTGCTCGTCCACAAAACAGAGACGACGCTGTCACCCAGTTACGTGCGGAGCTTGAAGAGTCGGTCCGAATGCATTTAGTCAGCGACGTACCGCTCGGCGTGTTTCTTTCCGGTGGCATGGATTCGAGCGCCCTCGTGGCTTTGATGAGCAAGGTTAGCGCACTGAAGCCGAAGACGTTCAGCGTCGTTTTCGAAGAAACGGATCTGAGCGAAGAGAACTACTCCCGCCTCGTTGCGCAACGATTCCAGACCGACCACTGCGAGATCCGTTTGACCGAGGATCAGTTGCTGAAGATGTTGCCGGACGCGATTGCGGCTTTGGACCAACCGACGATGGACGGCATCAACACATTTGTCGTTTCGAAAGCGGTGAAGCATGCGGGCGTGACCGTTGCATTGTCGGGTCTCGGTGGCGATGAGCTTTTCGCCGGCTATCCGAGTTTCCGCCGCGCGTTGAAGTTAGCATCGCTTCCGAGTGCTTCGAAGCAAGTGTTGCGCGCGGCTGCGGGCGTGGGACGACACGTGTTGAATGGCTCCGTGCAACAGCAGAAATTTTGGGCGCTTGCGGGAAGCAACGGATCGCCGGAGGAGGTTTATCGCATCAGCCGGCAACTCTTCGCTACTGATGTATCGACTAAGCCGAACGGCAACGGCGATGTGGTGAACAAGATTTCACAGCTCGAGTTGCAGGGCTACATGGCAAATACCTTGTTGCGCGACACCGATGTGATGAGCATGGCCCACTCGCTTGAAGTGCGCGTGCCGTTTGTGGATGCGAAGGTTGTCGACTATGCGCTGTCGCTGCCCGGTGAATGGAAGTTGGACCAGCGCCAGAACGGAGTGCCGAAGCCGTTGCTGGCCGATGCGCTTTCGGATCTGTTGCCGCGTGATTTTCTCGCGCGGAAGAAGATGGGATTCACGCTGCCGTTTGAGAAGTGGATGCAGGGCCGGATGCGCGAGGAAATTTCGCGCGTGTTTGCGGATGATTGTCAGCTTTCCGAAGCGGGACTGGTCGCGAACGACGTGAGTAATCTCTGGCAGCGGTTCTTGCGAGCGCCGCGAGCGGTTGGTTGGACGCGGCCCTGGTCGCTGTTCGTGCTGGCGCAGTGGTGTCAGATTAATCGCGTGACGTTGTAAATGAGAGTGCTGCACGTCATTCCCTCGGTGTCGGAGCGGTCGGGCGGACCGGCGGCGGCGATCGTTCCGATGTGCCGGGCGCTGCAGAATCAGGGGATTGAGGTTTTTCTGGCGACAACCAGCCACGGACTAACACAGATTTCCACGGACGGGATCAGAGAATGCAAAGGTGTGCCGGCGCGTTTCTTTCCGGTGCAAGTTGGCGCGTCGTTCAAATACTCGCGACCGTTGACGACTTGGTTGAAGACGTGTGTGAGAGATTTTGACGTGGTCCATATCCATGCTGTTTTTAATCATGCATCTGTGGCGGCAGCGCGTGTGTGTCGTAAGGCGGGCGTTCCGTACGTCGTGCGTCCGCTCGGAACGCTCGATCCGTGGAGCATGAAACAGAAAGCGGGGCGCAAGCGGATTTTCTGGTCGCTGGTTGGAAAGCGGATGTTGCAAGGATCGGCGGCGGTGCACTACACGGCACACGGTGAGAAGACGGCGACGGAAGAGTCGCTCGGTATCAATCACGGCCGCGTCATCGCGCTCGGCGTTGAGATAAACGCATCTGCGCCGTCGAAAAAGGCCGCGGATCATTTTCCCGATTTGGCAGGATGGCCTTATGTCTTGTTTTTGTCGCGTCTGGATCAGAAGAAAAATGTAGAAGCTTTGATCGACGCGTTTGAGGCGCTGAACGACGACGCGTGGCGTTTGGTGATCGCGGGCGATGGACTGCGCGATTACGTGTCGTCGTTAAAAAAACGAGCGCATAAGTCAGAGAGGATAATTTTCACCGGTTGGGTCGAAGGCGAACCGAAAGAAGCTTTGCTGCGCGACGCGGCGCTGTTTGTGCTGCCGTCACGTCAAGAGAATTTTGGTTTGTCAGTGATGGAAGCGATGGCGCGTGGCGTTCCGGTGCTGGTGAGTCCGCATGTGAATCTGGCGCCCGAGATCGAAGCCGCAAACGCCGGTTGGGTTGTGGAACTTGGGCAGGTGAAAGACGGTCTGGCTGCCGCGCTTAAGAACGAGAATGAACGTGCCAGGCGTGGCGAATTGGCTTACAAGCTTTCTCAACAGTATTCGTGGCAAAAGACGGCCACAGATTTGATCGATCTTTACCAGCAGATCGCCTGATTGATGCTCGAACAGATCACGCCACTGATTCTCACGTACAACGAAGCGCCGAACCTCGGCCGCACTTTGGAACGTCTCTCGTGGGCGCGAGAGATCGTGATCGTCGACAGCTTCAGCACCGATGACACGGTGGAGATCGCGGCATCGTTTCCACAGGTGCGTGTCGTTCAACGCGCGTTTGATTCTCATCGGAACCAGTGGGAATTCGGTCTACGCGAAACGGGGATTCAGGCGCCGTGGGTGTTGGCGCTTGATGCGGATTACGTAGTCACGAGCGAAGCGCTAGCTGAGCTTCGAACATTACAACCGAACGAAACTACGGCTGCATATCGCGCGAAGTTCGTTTACTGCATTCACGGAAAGAAACTTCACAGTGGAATTTATCCGCCAGTCACCGTGCTGTATCGGCGTCAAGCCGCGGCTTACGTGCAGGACGGGCACACGCAGCGTGTCGTTATTGACGGCCGAGTGGAAGAGTTACGCGCGCCGTGGCTGCACGACGATCGAAAGCCGCTGCGGCACTGGCTGAACTCGCAGGCGCGTTATGCCGAATTAGAAGCGGCGAAGTTAATGACGACCAGCCGTGAGGCTCTGAATCTTAGGGATCGGCTCAGACTGTGGTTTGTGGTCGCACCGGCTGCGACCCTGTTTTACTGCTTATTCGTCCGTGGCGGAATCTTCGACGGTTGGCGCGGATTTTATTACGCCTTTCAAAGATCACTCGCGGAACTAATGCTTTCGCTTTACCTGCTCGACTCGCGATGTACATTCTCGGAATCAACGCGTATCACGGCGATGCTTCGGCGGCAATCATCAAAGACGGCCGACTGATCGCCGCGGTCGAAGAAGAGCGTTTCAATCGCATCAAACACTGCGCCGGTTTCCCCGAGCAGTCGATTCGTTACTGTCTTGAGACCGCGGGCGTGCGGCTCGAAGAGGTAGACCACATCGGAATTTCTCGCGATCCGTCAGCGCACCTGCATAAGAAAATCTTGTACGCGGCGTCGCGGCTCGGAGTGCTTCGGCAAGCCAAAGATCGGCTCGCGAACACGGCGAAGGTGCGAGACTTAAGAGACGAACTGGCGCGTCTATTCGGGATCTCGAAGCGAAGCCTGCGCGCGCAGCTTCACAACGTCGAACACCATCTGGCGCATCTCGCGAGCTGTTTCTTCGTCTCACCTTTCGAACGCGCTGCGTTGTTGTCGATCGACGGCTTTGGCGACTTCATCTCGACGATGTGGGCCATCGGCGAAGGAAACAAGATCGAAGTGCTGGGCCAGGTTGAATATCCGCACTCAACCGGAATCGTCTATACGGCCACGACGCAGTTTCTCGGGTTTCCGCATTACGGCGACGAGGGAAAGGTGATGGGACTGGCGCCTTATGGCGAGCCGCGATTTATTAATGAGTTTCGCGAGATCATTCGCACCGAGGAGCGCGGGCAGTTTCGATTGAATCTGGATTACTTCCGGCATCCTGCGGAAGGAGTTGAGATGTCGTGGGATCAGGGCTCGCCGGTGATTGGCCGAATCTTTTCGGATGAATTTGTGCGCACGTTTGGTCCAGCGCGCACGCCGGGATCCCCGCTAACAGATCGCGAGCGAGACATCGCTGCGAGCTTGCAGTTGCGTCTGGAAGAGATCGCGTTTCACGTGCTCAATCGTCTTCACGAGCAAACTGGACTAACGGATCTCGGTCTCGCGGGTGGTGTTGCATACAACTCCGTGATGAACGGAAAAATACTGCTGCACACACCGTTTCGCAGGATTTACGTTCAACCGGCTGCGGGTGATAGCGGTACGGCGTTGGGAGTTTGTTATCACTTACACAACCAGGTGCTGAAGCAACAGCGCGATGAAGTGATGACTGGCGCGTACACCGGCCCTGAGTTTTCTGATGAAGAGATTCAGAATGCACTAAAGCAACGCCCGGTAGAGTTTGAAGTTTACACGGATGAAGAAGTGACCAAACGTGCGGCGCAGGATATCGCCGATGGATTGGTCGTCGGTTGGTTTCAGGGACGAGTGGAGTTTGGACCGCGCGCGCTTGGCAATCGCTCGATTGTCGCCGATCCTCGCCGCGCGGAAATGCGCGATATTCTCAACGAGCGCATCAAGAAGCGCGAACCGTTTCGTCCCTTCGCGCCCTCGATACTCGAAGAATGCGTCGGCGACTATTTCGAACAAACGCATCCCGCGCCGACGATGCTCATGGTCTACCAAATCAAAGCGGAAAAAAGGAACGACATCCCGGCCGTCACGCACGTCGACGGCTCGGGACGGCTGCAAACCGTTTCGCGTAAACTAAATCAACGTTACTATCAGTTGATTTCGGATTTTGCCGAGCTGACCGGCGTGCCCGTGGTGCTCAACACCTCGTTCAATGAAAACGAGCCCATCGTCTGCACGCCGCAGGAAGCGATCGACTGTTTTCTAAAAACGAGAATGGACGCGCTTTATCTCGGCAATTACGCGGTACGGAGGAAACAATGAGGATTCTGGTCACAGGCGGCGCTGGTTTCATCGGCTCGCATCTCTGCGAGCGGCTGCTCGATGAAGGAAACGAAGTGCTCTGCCTGGACAACTTTTTCACCGGCAGGCGCGATAACATTTTCAGCCTGCTCGATAACCCGCGCTTCGAATTGCTGCGTCACGACGTGACCGAGCCGATTCTTTTAGAGGTGGACCAGATTTACAACCTCGCGTGTCCCGCATCGCCGGTTCACTATCAATACAATCCGGTGAAAACAGTGAAGACCAACGTGATGGGCACTATCAACATGCTTGGTCTTGCGAAGCGCGTGCACGCGCGAGTGTTGCAAGCCTCGACCTCTGAAGTTTATGGCGATCCGCTGGTCCACCCGCAAACCGAAGAGTATTGGGGCAACGTCAATCCGATCGGTTTGCGTTCGTGTTACGACGAAGGCAAACGTCTTGCGGAGACGTTAATGACCGACTATCACCGGCAAAACAAGGTCGACATCCGCATCGCGCGCATCTTCAACACGTATGGACCAAGAATGCTCGAAGACGACGGCCGCGTCGTTTCCAATTTCATCGTACAGGCATTGCGTGGCGAGCCGTTGACGCTTTACGGTGAGGGCCAACAGACGCGTTCGTTCTGCTACGTTTCCGATCTGATCGAAGCCCTGGTCCGTTTGATGAATACGGAGGGCCTGCACGACCCGATCAACCTCGGCAATCCCGGGGAGTTTACGATCAAGCAGCTCGCCGAAGAGGTGCAGGCGATCTGCGGCACGAATACTGGATTCAAATACCTGCCGCTGCCGGAAGACGATCCGAAACAGCGAAAACCCGACATCACTCGCGCGCAAAAACTGTTGCGCTGGAACCCGACGATTCCTTTGCACGAAGGTTTGGAAAAAACCGTTGACGACTTTCGCAAGCGCGTCAGGGATTTATAGCCACAAAGAAGCACAAAAGGCACAAATGTGTTCGGCAAATCCTTTGTGCTTCTTGTCCCTCTTTGTGGCCCAGATTTGAAGGTCCTGCTGCTCAACCAGTGTTTCTACCCGGATGTAGTTTCTACAGCACAATACCTCACCGAACTCGCGACAGAGCTCTCTGCACGCGGGCATGATGTAAGTGTGATCGCCGGCGATCGTGGTTACGACGATCCGTCGAGACGCTTTCCGCGCCGCGAAACGTGGAACAACATTGAGATCATTCGCATCCCGTCGTTGTCGCTCGGTAAGAGCAGCCGCTGGCGGCGTGTGTTTAATTTCGGGAGTTTCGCGATCGTGTGCGCGCTGAGGTTGTTGTTGCTACGGCGTTTTGATGTGGTCGTGGCGCTGACGTCGCCGCCGTTGATCTCGTTTCTCGGTGCGCTGTTTGTGAGATTGAAAGGCGGATCGTTCTGCTTTTGGGTGATGGACCTCAATCCGGACGAAGCGATTGCTGCCGGCTGGCTTAATGAACGCTCTGTTGCCGCACGGTTGTTCAAATGGATGCTTCGTTACAGTTTCAAGCACGCGGCACAGACGATCGTGTTGGACCGTTTCATGCGCGATCGTGTGCTGGCAAAAGGCGCAGATCCAGACCGAGTGACGATCGTTCCGCCATGGTCGCATGACGATGCGGTCGAGTTTTCAATCGAGGGCAGGGAAGCGTTTCGCTGTGAACACGGGTTGAGCGATCGATTTGTCGTGATGTATGCCGGGAATCACAGTCCATGCCATTCGCTCGACACGCTGCTCGGCGCGGCGTTGAAATTGAGAGCGCGTGATGACATTGCATTTTGTTTTGTCGGAGGCGGAAGCGAGCAGGCGAAAGTGCGCGATTTCGCTTTGCGTCACGAATTGAGCAACGTGAAGTGTCTGCCGTACCAGCCGTTGGACCAGCTTGCGGGTTCGTTGTCGGCGGCTGATCTGCACGTCGTAGTGATGGGTGATGCGTTTGTCGGTATCGTTCACCCGTGCAAGATCTACAACATCATGGCCGTCGGCGCTCCCGCGCTCTACGTTGGACCAAAGCCAAGCCATATCTCAGATCTCGCCTCACAAGTCACGCATAAACAACACGGCGATGTTGACGGAGTAGTTGAGAGCATTGTGCAGGCGAGCCGTCAACCAACGCGAAGGAGTTACCAAACAGAGGTTTTTAGGAAAGAGAGAATTTTGCCGCAATTGGTTAACGCCATCGGAGGAAATTCGTTTGAAAACCTATTTCGCCCTCTTCCTGATAGCGACAATCGCTTCGTTGATTACCACGCCGCTCATCCGGCGGCTGTGTCAACGGTTCAAGTTACTCGACACCCCAACTGACAGCCGGCGCGTGCATCGCACGGCGATTCCGCGACTTGGCGGTCTCGCCCTTTATTTCTCTTGTCTGATCGCACTTTCGTTACTTCCGTTTCTCGACAATCTGCTTACGCAAACGCTGCGCAATCTCGACGCCGAGTTCCTGACCATCTTTATTCCCGCGACGTTGGTCTTGATGCTTGGCGCTTACGACGATCTGCGCGGCACAAACGCGACCTTCAAGTTCACCGGCCTCGCGATCATTGCCACGATCTTTTACGCGCTCGGCGGACGGATCGACGCGCTTTCGATTCCGTTGTTTGGTTCAGTGGAACTGCCGCCGCTGCTTTCGTTTCTTTTGACGGTCGTGTGGCTCGTCGGTATCACCAATGCTTTCAATCTTATCGACGGGCTCGACGGGCTAGCGTCCGGCGCCGCGCTCTTTTCGTCGCTCGTAATTCTCGGCGTTTCAATTTCGCAGGACCGCCCGCTGATGATCGTGGTTTCTTTGGTCTTGTGTGGCGCAGTCGCTGGTTTCCTTCGTTACAACTTCAATCCGGCGTCGATCTTCCTCGGCGATTCCGGCGCGCTGTTTATCGGTTTTCTGCTGGCGGCGATGTCGGTGCTGGGAACGCAGAAGGCTTCGACCGCGGTGGCGATCTTTGTTCCGGTGCTCGCGTTTGGATTTCCGGTGGTCGACACGGCGATGACGATGGGCCGGCGGCTCATCAGCCGCAAGCCGGTGTTTCAAGGCGACAACGAACACATTCATCACATGCTGCTGGCGCGCGGCTGGTCGCAGCGGCGCGTGGCGCTCGTGCTTTACGCGGTTTGCGCGGTGTTTGGATTGCTGGCGTCGATCTTTCCCGCGAGTGGACCAAAGCTGACGGGTTTCATGATGTTTGTGATCTCGGTGGCGGTGATCATCGCGGTGGGCCACTTGCGTTATCACGAAGTCGACGAGATACGCGCGGGCGTGAAACGCAACCTTGCCGATCGGCGGCTGCGGGTGGCAAACAACATTCGTGTGCGGCGCGCGGCACTGGCGTTGTCGAAAGCGTCGGATCTGCATGAGATGTTTGAGGCCGCGCGTCACATGCTCGACTTCGGTGAGTTTACTTTTGCAAACGCGCAGGTGGGACAGGCCGGGCGGGCTGAGATCACTGAACGTGCGTTTCAAGCGAGTCTGCACCGGCATCCGAAGCAGGGGCTTGAGTTTCGTAGCGGGCGGGTCGCGTGGTCGTGGTCCAGGGAAGGCGATGAGACTGATCCGTCGCGAGCGGAATGGTCGTTTCGTTTGCCGTTGGTTAAGGATGGCGTTGAATGGGGCTGGCTCAACTTCTATCACAGCATGGATGGTGAGGCGCTGCTGGTTGACACAAACTACTTGAGCGATCTCTTCCGGCGCGAGTTCACCGAAGCGGCCGCGCGCATTTTCACCGTGCACGAACTTCCAGAAGGTGCGCCGTCGATGGTCATGAGTATGGCCGCGAAGGGTTAGCAGTTGTTAGGGAAGATAATCTTTGCCTTGCTTGTGTCTGTCCTGGTGATAACGCCGATCCCTTACGGAACGGTCGAGCCGTGGTGGAAAGCGGCCTTTATCTGTGAGGTTTTAGGGATCTTCATTTTTGGGATCTGGGAAAAGCCGATTTTTGAAAATCCCTCCCTGGTTTTACTCCCGCTACTGGCGCTGTCAGGCCTGGCGTTCCTTCAATCATGGATCGCGCTCTCCGCAGATCCTTTTCAAACACGTTTCTTCGCGCTTCAATTGCTTGCACTTACTGCTTTTCTAAGTTTGCTCTATCGCTACGCTGCAACCGAAAGCCGAATACGCGTGCTGGTTTATACAATCGTCGGTGTCGCGATTGTGAGCGCGATCTTCGGCATACTTAGACAAACCACTCAACACGAGACCGGGTTCCTGCTGCCCTTGCTAAAACAAAATCAGGGGTTCGCGCAGTTCGTCAACAAAAACCACTTCGCTTACTTGATGGAGATGGCGCTCGGCCTCGCGATCGGACTGATCATCGCGGGAGGCTCCAAACAAAAGCTGATTCAGTTTGCGTTGCTGCTGCCAATCTGGGTTGGTCTCGTCTTATCAAACTCACGCGGCGGAATCCTGGCGATGCTCGTCCAGGTAACGATAGCAGCGCTGTTTTTGCTTAGAGCTACGACGTTGAAGTTGGCATTAGCTGCGGTGCTCATTGCCGGTGTGTTGTTGGGAACGATCTGGGTCGGCGGCGAGCGCCTCGTAACAAACTTCAGCGCCGCCGGCAGCGAACTAACGACAACCGTTCGTGATGGCGCAAGTAGAAACGAAATCTGGCGCGCAACACTAAAAATGTTCGCGGCTCATCCGATACTCGGCGTCGGTCTCGGCGCTTATTGGATCGGCATCACTGCTTACCACGACGCCTCAGGCCTTCTCACGCCACAAGAAGCACACAACGATTATCTCGAACTGCTTTCGAGTGGAGGCGTCGTTGGTCTGGCGTTGGGAGTCTGGTTCGCAGTGAACGTCATTCGTCTCGCACGCGGGAATCTAAACACCGACACCGGCTTCATCCGCGCAGTGCGCATTGGTTCAGTTCTCGGAATTGCAGGCGTCGCTGCTCACAGCCTGCTGGATTTTGGACTTCACCTTTTTGGCAACACAGTTGTGTTCCTCACGCTTATAATGATGTTAACCTTTCGCAGAAGGGACACTTTTGATGAATATGAAACGACGTAAAGCATTGGCCGCAGTCGCGGCACTGCTGCTCTTCTCGGTTTCACAGATTGGTCTTCAGATCGGCCTAGCAGAACCAAAGTCGACGAGGACCACTCCGATCATTCCGCAACAGATCGTTGCGCGGCTGGCGACGAGAAACAATCAACCGATCACCGTCAACGGACAGAGTGCGAGCACCGGCGCGTCGCTCTTGACCGGAACAACGATTGAAACCGCCGCCGATCAATCCGCGACGGTCAACGTTGGTCCAGTCGGCACAGTCGACATCGCGCCGAACACGAAAGTCGTTTTGACTTTCGAGCAGGGCATTCTCAAAGCCGACGTGATCTACGGTTGCGTGATCCTTACTGCGAGACAAAACACGACCGGTGAGATCACGACCGAAAAAGGTTCGATCGGCAAGACCGATCCGGCTTCGGGTGGCTCGCTGGAGATGTGTTACACGCAAGGCGCGGCCGCTCCGACTGTTGGTCCAGGTGTCGCGCAGGGCGCAGGTGCGGGTGCAGGCCCGGCAGGTGCGGCGGCAGCGGGCGGTGGCGGATTGTTTGGCCTCGGCGTGCCGGCGACGATCGCGATCATTTCCGCGGGAACGGCGGCGGGAATCACGCCACTCTTTTTCCCGGACGACAACACTAATCCGAGTCCTGCTACTCCATAATCCGATTCACAGTTGTTTCTAAATCCGCGCCACAGCCGTGTGGCCCGAATCGCTCTCGCGCTGCTCGCGACGGGCGCGTGTTTGCTGGTGATGCGAGAAGCCGCGCGGATCGGCTTCTCGAGGCTCCTCACACGCTACGCTCTCACCACTAACTCACTTCCCGCTGCCGACCAGGCAGTTCAACTCACACCTTCTGACCCGGAAGCACATCGCGCGCGGGCGCTGATTCTGAATCGCCTGCGAAGACCGGCTGAGGCTGTAGCTTCGCTGGAAATCGCAACGAGTCTGCGTGATGGTCCAGAGGATCTGTGGATCGAGCTGGCCAACACGAAAGAAGAGTTGGGCGATCCTGGAGGCGCCTTGAAAGCGCTGGACCAAGCGGTTCGTTCGGCGCCGTACTACGCGCACACACATTGGCAGCGCGGCAATTTGTTGTTGCGGATGGACCGTTATGAAGAAGGCTTTGCCGAACTGCGCGAGGCTGCGGCGCGAAACAGAAAGTACTTTCCAAACCTAATCGATCTTGCGTGGGGCCTCACTGCAGATGCCCAGAAAACCGAGGCTCTGTTGCAACCCACTGACGATAACGATCGCCTGGTGTTTGCACGTTTCCTGGCGCGAAAGGGTAAGGGAACGGAAGTCGTCGACCAGGTCCGTTTG
>Ga0307505_10000034_pt1 | contig 162238 bp, 149 predicted proteins | sample 23_S_MG_FD_202183 | JGI IMG/M metagenome (GOLD analysis project Ga0307505, IMG submission 202183) | Soil microbial communities from Populus trichocarpa stands in riparian zone in the Pacific Northwest, United States - 23_S | ecosystem: Environmental > Terrestrial > Soil > Riparian zone >... | reverse complement strand
ACAAATCACGCCCGCCCGAAGGGTGAGCACCCCAAACGGGCGCACTCGTTGTTGCAAAGCTCGCCGGGTGTCCAACCCGGCTGCGCTTTGCGCCTAGCTTGCGCCCGTTTGGGGTGCTCACGCGAGCGCGATTTGTATGCCGACACACCCTCGTCACGGCCGGCCCAGGTCGGCCGGGCTCAGTGTGCGCGCCTCGCTCTCGAGCATCACCGGCAGGCCGTCGCGCACCGGAAACGCGAGCCGGTCGGCGGCGCAGACCAGCTCGGTCGGGCGCTGCGTGTCGGCGTCGCGCTTCAATTCAAGAGGACCTTTGCACACCGGGCAGACGAGCAGGGCGAGCAATCGGTGGTCGATGGTCATGGGCGGGGCAGGCGGCTGCGCAAATCTGCGAGGAAAGCCTCGGGCAGCACGAAGTCTAGCGTTGCCACCCAGACCTGCGTGCCGCCGATGCGTGCCGCGTCCAGCTTGACCGCGTCTTTCTCGGTCACGATGACTTCGTGCGTGCCGTCGGGCCAGGGCAGGCGGGCGTAGTCATGGTGGTCGGGCAGCGGCAGCTCGGCGATCGACAAGCCTTGTGCGCGCAGCATCGAAAAAAACCGCGGCGGTGCCGCGATGCCGGCCGCCGCGACGATCACCCGCCCCTGAAGCGCCGCCCAGTCGTTTCGAGGCCGCGCGCCGGCGGCCCAGTCGGCGAGTGGCAGCACGCCGGCGAGCCGGCGCTGCACCAGTGCGCCCGGCAGCGGCGCAGTCGGCGCGTCGGCGTTGTAGAGCAGCAGCGTGTTGGAGGGCAGGGCCTCGGGCAGCGCTGTTCGCAGCGGCCCGGCCGGCAGCAGCAGGCCGTTGCCGGCGCCGCGTTCGTCGAACACGATCACCTGCACGTCGCGATGCAGCCGGTGGTGTTGCAGGCCGTCGTCGCTCAGCAGCAGGTTGACCCGCGGGGCCACGTCACGCAGCCGGCGCACGGCAGCGACCCGGTCGGCGCCGACCACCAGCGGTGCACGGGTGCGCAGATGGATCAGCTTGGGTTCGTCGCCGCAGTGGGCCACCGGCGTGGCCGGGTCCACCACCACGAGGCCGTCGCCACGGCGACCATAACCGCGCGAGACGATGCCCGGCGTCCAGCCCTCGGCACGCAGCCACTGGGCGAGCGCGATCACGGTCGGTGTCTTGCCGGCGCCGCCGACCACCAGGTTGCCGACCACGATGACCGGCAGGCCCAACGGTTCGGCCGGTGCGCCGCGCGGGGTCGACAGGTGGCCGTAGAGCGCCGCTAGCGGTCGCAGTGCGTGTGCGAGCAGGCTGGGCCGCGGCCGCCACCAGTGGTTCTGCAACCACGCGCCCAGGCCGGGCATCGCTCTTCAGCGGCCGCCGGTCTGCGCCGCGAAGGTCAGCCGCGGCAGGCCGACCCGGCGTGCGGCGTCGAGCACGTTGACCACCGACTGGTGTGCGGCGGTGGCGTCGGCGGAGACGATCAGCACCGGCTCCTTCAGCGGCTGCGCGGCGGCGGTGAGGGCAGCGGCCAGCGCTTCGACGCTGCGGCCGTCGACGACCTTGCGATTCACCATGTACTGACCTTCGGCCGACACCGCGATCACGATCTCGGCCGGCCGCTCCTTCAGCTTTTCGGCCTCGGCGGTCGGCAGGTTGACCTGCAGCTCGGTGAACTTGCTGTAGGTCGTCGACAGCATCAGGAAGATCAGGATCACGAGCAACACGTCGATGAACGGGATCAGGTTGATCTCCGGCTCCTCGCCGCGGTGCTTGTGGAAATTCATGCGCGTGCCGCTACCCCTTGACCGCGAAGCGCATCAGGTGGGGCACTACGCGTTCGGCGGCCTGCTCCATGTCGATCGTGTATTCGTCGATGCGGCCGCGGAAGTAGCGGTAGAACATCAGCGACGGGATCGCCACGATGATGCCGAACGCCGTGTTGTAGAGCGCGATCGAGATGCCCTGCGACATCTGCGCCGGGTTGCTGGTGCCGGGCGACTGCGAGGCGAAGATCTCGATCATGCCGACCACCGTGCCCAGCAGGCCCAGCAGCGGCGCTGCGGTGGCGATGGTGCCCAAAGTGTTCAGGTAACGCTCGAGCTTGTGGATCGCGGCGCGGCCGGCGCTTTCCAGTGCCAGCCGCAGGCCCTGTTCATTGATGCGCGGGTCGGCGACCACCGCGCGCACCCCCACCGCCAGTACCTGGCCGAGCGACGAACTGGCCGCCAGCTTGTTCACCACGTCGGCGCTCGGCAGGCTGTTGCGTGTGACGGTGATCACCTCGTCGAGCAGCGTGGGCGGGGAGACGCGCTGCGTGCGCAGGCTCATCAAGCGCTCGATGACCAGCGCCACCGCAACGATCGAACAAAGAATCAAGGGCCAGATCGGCCAGCCGGCGGCTTGTATGATCGAAAACAAGGGCGTCCTGGGTCTCGTGCGGGGGTTGCAGCGGCGGCGATTATGGCCCGAAGGATGTGCGCGCCTGGCCTTTGCCGCGCCGATGCGACAGTGCATTGCGACCTATCCACCGCAACTGTGGAAAACATTGTGGGCAACTCTCGCCGGCCGCCGCGCAGAGCGCGCGGTTGCTCGCATCGGGACGGATTGCCCCAAACTTGAGCAGAGAATTTTCGTTGCTGATCAATCACTTGCACGAACATGACAGGGCTGTGACACGCCGCGGTGGAGCTTGGTACGCTGGCCGCAACGCTGTGGAGTTCTTGCACCGCAACATCCGCGAACTGCATGGCTGAAGCGACCATCGAGCCGCGTGCCCCCTGGGGTGTGGCCGCCTTGCTGCTCGCCGTCGGCGATGCGCTGGCGGCGCGTTTCGGCGCCCTGAGCGTGCGCGGCGAGATCGCCAGCTTCACCCGCGCCGCCAGCGGCCACTGCTACTTCACGCTGAAGGACGCCGACGGCGCCAGCGCCAGTCTGCGCTGCGCGATGTTCCGGCGTGCCGCCGTCCTGCTCGACTTCACGCCCGCCGACGGCCAGCAGGTCGAAGTGCGTGGCCGGCTCGCGGTCTACGACGCACGGGGCGAGTTGCAGGTCGTCGCCGAAGCCCTGCGTCCGCTCGGTGCCGGCAACCTGTACGAACAGTTCCTGCGACTGAAGGCGAAGTTGCAGGCCGAAGGCCTGTTCGACGCGTCGCGCAAGCGCGCGCTGCCGGGCTTTGCCAAGCGCATCGGCGTCGTCACGTCGCTCGGTGCGGCGGCGCTGCACGACGTGCTGAGCACGCTCGCTCGCCGCGCGCCGCAGGTGAAGGTGATCGTCTATCCGAGCCTGGTGCAAGGGGCCGACGCACCGGCGGCCCTCGTGCGCGCGCTCGCGCTCGCCGCGGCGCGCCAGGAGGTCGATCTGCTGATCCTGGCGCGCGGCGGCGGTTCGCTCGAAGACCTGTGGGCCTTCAATGACGAGCGGGTCGTGCGCGCGGTGGCGTCGTCGTCGCTGCCGCTGGTGTGCGGCGTGGGCCACGAAACCGACATCACGCTGGCCGACTTTGCCGCCGACCTGCGCGCGCCGACGCCGACCGCGGCGGCCGAACTCGCGGCTCCCGCTCAAGCCGAGCTGCTAACGCAGTTGGCCACGCTGGCGCGGCGCCTGTCGCGCCAGGTTTCGCGCCGGCTCGAAGCGCATGCGCAGCGCCTCGACGCCTGCGCGCACCAGCTGTTGCGACCGGGGCAGGCGCTCGCGCGGCATCAGCAGCGGCTCGACCGTCTGCAAGCGCGGCTGCGTGCCGGCGGCAGCACGCTGCTCGGGGCCCAGCACCAGGCGGTCATGAAGTGGGCGACACGTCTGCGCCAACTGCAGCAGCAACGGCGCGCTCAGGCGCAATCGCGCCTGGCGGTGCTGCGGGCGCGCCTCGACGCACTGGCGCCGCAGCGCGTCTTGCAGCGTGGGTATGCCTGGGTCGCCGACGAGACCGGCCGGCCCATCGTTTCCGCACACACGCTGCAGCCCGGGCAAGGGGTGCGCGCGGTCTGGCACGATGGCCGTGCCAGCGCCACGGTGAACAGCGTCGAGTGCGATCCCCCACGCACCGAATGATGCTTTGCGCGCTGCCTACAATGATCCGACTGTTTTGAAAGGACGACCATGGAACACACGCTGCCCCCGCTGCCTTACCCGATCGACGCCCTCGCGCCGGCCTACAGCAAGGAGACGCTCGAGTACCACCACGGCAAGCACCACAAGGCCTATGTGGACAAGCTCAACGAGCTGCAGAAGGGCACCGAGTTCGAACGCATGGGGTTGGAAGAGATCGTCAAGAAGTCCTCCGGCGCGATCTACAACCAGGCCGCGCAGATCTGGAACCACACCTTCTTCTGGAACTGCATGAAGCCGCAGGGCGGCGGCGAGCCGAGCGGCGCGCTGGCCGACGCCATCAAGGCCAAGTGGGGTGGTTATGCCGCGTTCAAGGAAGCCTTCGTGAAGAGCGCGGTCGGCAACTTCGGCTCGGGCTGGACCTGGCTGGTGAAGAAGGCCGACGGCAGCGTCGACATCGTCAACATGGGCCCGGCCGGCACGCCGCTGACCACCGCCGACCAGGCCGTGCTGACGGTCGATGTCTGGGAGCACGCCTACTACATCGACTACCGCAACGCGCGCCCGAAGTTCGTCGAAGCGTTCTTCGACAAGCTGGTCAACTGGTCTTACGCACAAGCGAACTTCGCCTGAGGCGCATTGTCAGCGCGCCGTCGTTGACTCGAACGGCGCGCCTTTCAACTTGAACCCGGGCTTGACGCCCCGTTTGGCGAACCAGCCCTGGTTCATCTCCAGCGCGTAGCGCACCGGCTCCGCCGAGCAGTGATTCGCCTCGCTGTGCGGGGCCATGTCGAGGATGTTGACCACGCTGCCGTCGTCGCGCAGGAAGGCGATCGACAACGGCGTCGGTGTGTTGCGCATCCAGAAACACTGCGTGCCGGCCTGCGGGAACACGAACAACATGCCTTCGTGCGCGCCCAGGTCGCGCCGGAACATCAGGCCCTGCTGGCGCTGCGCCGGCGTGGCCGCGACTTCGGCGCGGATGTTGTGCATGCCGGCGTTGAGCGTGATCGCATCGAGCCGTTGCGCGTCCTGCGCAACGGCGGCCAGCGCGAGCAGCGCGGTGGTGAGGAGAGTGGTCAGTCGGCGCATCATCGGTGAGGGCGGATTATCGGGTGCAGTGTGAACGCGGCTCGCGCCACTTGCGCCGACTAGAATCTTCGCTCCCCAGTCGAGCCGACCTCCACACCACCATGTACCAGCACATCAAAGTGCCCGAAGGCGGGCAGAAGATCACCGTCAACGCGGACTACTCGCTCAACGTGCCGCACCAGGCCATCGTCCCGTACATCGAGGGCGACGGTACCGGCTTCGACATCACGCCGGTGATGCTGAAGGTGGTGGATGCGGCGGTCGAGAAGGCCTACAAGGGCCAGCGCAAGATCCACTGGATGGAGGTCTATGCGGGCGAGAAGGCGACGCGCGTCTACGGCCCGGACGTCTGGCTGCCCGAAGAGACGCTGGCCGCGGTGCGCGAGTATGTGGTGTCGATCAAGGGGCCGCTGACGACACCGGTGGGTGGTGGCATCCGCAGCTTGAACGTCGCCCTGCGCCAGGAGCTCGACCTCTACGTCTGCCTGCGCCCGGTGATGTACTTCAAGGGTGTGCCGTCGCCGGTGAAGGAGCCGCACAAGGTGGACATGGTGATCTTCCGCGAGAACTCGGAGGACATCTACGCCGGCATCGAGTACGAAGCCAAGAGCGACAAGGCGAAGAAGCTGATCGAGTTCCTGACCAAGGAACTCGGCGTCAAGAAGATCCGCTTTCCCGAGACCTCGGGCATCGGCATCAAGCCGGTGTCGATCGAAGGTACCGAGCGCCTGGTGCGCAAGGCGCTGCAGTACGCGATCGACAACGACCGCAGCTCGGTGACCCTGGTGCACAAGGGCAACATCATGAAGTTCACCGAAGGGGGCTTCCGTGACTGGGGTTATGCACTCGCGGCCAAGGAGTTCGGCGCCGAATTGGTCGACGGTGGCCCCTGGATGAAGTTCAAGAACCCGAAGAGCGGCAAGGACATCGTCGTCAAGGACGTGATCGCGGATGCCTTCCTGCAGCAGATCCTCACCCGCCCGGCCGAGTACAGCGTGATCGCGACGCTGAACCTGAACGGCGACTACATCAGCGACGCGCTGGCGGCGCAGGTCGGCGGCATCGGCATCGCGCCGGGCGCGAACCTGTCGGATTCGGTCGCGATGTTCGAGGCCACCCACGGCACCGCGCCCAAGTACGCCGGCAAGGACTACGTCAACCCGGGCTCGGAGATCCTCTCCGCCGAGATGATGCTGCGCCACATGGGCTGGACCGAGGCGGCGGACCTGATCATCTCCAGCATGGAGAAGGCGATCCAGAGCAAGAAGGTCACCTACGACTTCGCACGCCTGATGGAAGGTGCGACGCAGGTATCGTGCTCGGGGTTCGGGCAGGTGATGATCGAGCAGATGTGAGCGGCGGCTTGGTGTCGCAGGACACGCTGGCGCGCCAGCGTGCGGCCTACTTGCGCCAGCCCGTGCCCAGCCATGCCGAGCGCATCGCCGATCTGCGCACGCTCGAACACTTCGTGCGCGAGAACCGCCAGCCGCTGATCGACGCCGTCAGCGCCGACTACGGCCACCGCTCGCCGCACGAAACCGTGATGACGGAGATCGCGCCGCTGCTGGCCGGCATCAAGCACGCACGCAAGCACCTGCGCGGCTGGATGCGGCCGCAGCGCCGCCAGGTCGATCGCCTGGCTTACGGCTTGGGCCGCAACACGGTGCTGCCGCAGCCGCTGGGCGTGGTCGGCGTGATCGTGCCGTGGAATTTCCCGATCAACCTGAGCCTCGTGCCGCTGGCCTGCATCTTTGCCGCCGGCAACCGCGCGATGGTGAAGATGAGCGAGAACTCGCGCCACCTGGCGGCGCTGCTGATCCAGCGCATGCCGGCCTACTTCCCGCCCGAGAAGCTGCAATTCTTCGACGAGACCGGCGGTGTCGGCGTGGAGTTCTCCAAGCTGCCGTTCGACCACCTGCTGTTCACCGGCTCGGGCACCACCGGCCGGGCGGTGATGGCCGCGGCGGCGCAGAACCTGTGCCCGGTGACGCTGGAGCTGGGCGGCAAGGCGCCCGCCATCGTCGCCGACGATTTCGACCTCGCGGTGGCGGCCGAACGCATCCTGTTCGTCAAGTATCTCAACGCGGGGCAGATCTGCACCAGCGTGGACCATGTCTACGTGCCGCAGGCCAAGGTGGCGGCGTTCGTCGAGCTGGCGCGCCAGATCGTGCCCAAGCGTTACCCGGACCTGGCTTCGCCGGACTACACCTCGATCATCGACCGCCGCGCCTACGAGCGGCTGAAACACGCGCTCGACGATGCCCGCGCCCGCGGCGCGCGTGTCGAGGCGCTGCTGCCCGGGCCGGCCTTCGACGACGAGCGCCACCGCATCGCGCCGCACATCGTGGTGGATGCACCCGCCGACGCCGAGCTGATGCAACGCGAGATCTTCGGCCCCATCCTGCCGGTGCTCGGTTACCAGCAACTGGACGACGTGGTGGCGCGCATCAACGCCGGCCCGCGGCCGCTGGCGATCTACCCCTTCAGCCACCACCGGCCGACGCTCGACCACCTGATCGACCATGTCATGTCCGGCGGCGTGACGATCAACGACGCGCTGGTGCACGTCGGCCAGGACGACCTGCCGTTCGGCGGCGTCGGCGACTCGGGCATGGGCCACTACCACGGCGTCGAGGGCTTCAACACCTTCTCCAAGCTGCGGCCGATCTTCAGGCAGTCGCGCTGGTCGACGCTGAAGCTGCTGTTCCCGCCTTATGGGCGCTTGGCCGACCGCATCCTGGCTTTTCTGACGCGCTGACAGGCTCTCGATTCAAGCTCCCGAGAGCAGGTTGTTATAGCGCCGCAGGAAGCCGCGGTCGATGTGCTCCTTCCAGCGCCACAGGCAACGGCCCTGCGCGCTGAACGGGCCGCGCGCCGCGATGGCCCGGCCGTCGGCGGTGCCGAGCAGGACCAGGAAGTCGCGCTGCGGCCGGTAGGCCCGCAACCCGCCCGCGCCGAGCGCGGCACGGCGCAGGTTGTGCGCCAGCACCGGCCCCATGCGCACCGCAAAGACACCGGCCTTGGGCAGCGGCGGCTGCCAGGCCGCGCAGTCACCGGCGGCGAAGATGTTCGGGTGCGAGGTCGACCGCAGCTGCTCGTCGATGTGGATGAAGCCCGGTTCGTTCACCGCCAGCGTGCCGCGGCGTTTGGCGTCGCGCTGCCAGGCCTGGGCCTCGGCGCCGGTGGCCCACAGCACGAGGTCGCTGCGTTCGGCGTCCTGCGCAACGAAGTCGCTGCCGAGCCGCAGCGTCACGCCGGCGTCGTGTAGCGCGCGCTCGGCCTTGCGCGCCGCGCCGGCGGGCAGACCCTCGAGCAGCGTCGTACCGCGCGCGATGAGCCGGCCCGAGAAGCGCCGCTGCGGCTGCAAGCCGCGCAGCCGTGCCAGCGCGGCGAGCATCGACTCGACACCCGCCGCGCCACCGCCGACCATCGTGACGGCCGCGGGGCCGGTGGCTGCGTCGGCCCGCCAGCGTTGCAGCAGCGTGTGCCAGCGGTCGCGCAGTTCGGCCAGCGGGCGCAGCGCCAACACCGGCGCGCCGAGATCGGCCGGCGGCGTCAGCGTCGAGCCGACGTTGAGCGACAGGATGTCGTAGCCGAGCGTGCCGCCCGAAGCCAGCGTGACGGCATGCGCATCGGGGTCGAGCGCCGCCAGCTCGTCCGTGACCCAGCGCGCACCGGCCGCACGCGCCAGCGCATCGAAATGAATGCAGATCTCTTCGTAGCGGTAGCTGCCGGCCAACCAGCCCGGCACCATGCCCGAGTAGGGCGCCTGAGCCTGTGGCGACAGGAGCGTGAGTTGAACCCCGGGCAGCGGCGCACGTGCCCAGTCGAGCAGCACCTGCGCATGCGCGTGGCCGGCGCCGACCAACAGAACCCGCGTCATCCGCGCGGCACGTCGTTGAGTTTCCAGTCGTAGTCGATGAACACGATCCCGGCCTCTTGGTTGCGAATACGTTCGCGGTCGGCCGGCGCGTCGGCCAGCTGGTCGGCATAACGCGCGAGGAACACCGGCAGCGACGTGATGCCGCGGTGGCCGAGGCGCCAGTCGTCACCGAACCAGTCGAAAATCTTCGACACCTCGAGCTGGCCGTCGCGCCAGCGGTTGCGGCTGCGGTCGCTCATGAAACGCAGCGTCTGCTCGTCGAGTTGCGCATCCAGCCGGTCGGCGACGAAGGCCTCTTCGCGCAGCGCCGGGCAGCCGATGCTCGCGCAGTTGACCGCGAAGTGCACGCGCGGGTCGTCGTAGCGGCCCCGTTTGCGCAGCATCTCGTGTTCGATGTCATCCAGCGAGACCTTCGTGCCGAGCAGCGGCACCCCCTTCGGCTTCCACGGGGTGCTGAGCAGGCCGCCCAGGTCCTTGATCGACGTCAGATCGGGGTACTTGGTGAGGATCAGCTCGACCGTGAAGGCGTTGTAGGCGTTGATCAGGAACGCCGCCTGCTGCGGTTTGCTCCAGCCGTTGAAAGTGGCTTCGCTCACTGCCGACAACGTGTCGAGATAGCTCTTCAATGCCGCGCGGTCGGCCGCGAAGCCGGCGTAACGCGCCTGCGACGCCTGGCCGCCGCGCAGCACCCGCACGTGCCTCTTCAACAACGTGGTCCAGGCGGCGTGGCTGTGGTCGAACGCCTGCGCTTGCGCCATCGGTACGGCCAGGGCGGCGAGCAGCAACGTGCGGCGGGTGAGGGGGGTCATGAGCGTTCCCAGGCGTGATAACGGCGCACCCACTCGAGCAACTTGTGCGGTGCGTGCGCGCGTTTCCATTCGCCGGCGGCGTACTTGTTCGCCTCCGCCAATGTCGGATAGGTGTGAATGGTGCCGAGGATCTTGTTCAGCCCCAGCCCGTGTTTCATCGCGAGCACGAACTCGACGAGCAGGTCGCCCGCGTGTTCGCCGACGATCGTCGCGCCGAGGATCTTGTCCTTGCCCGGCACGGTGAGCACCTTGACAAAGCCATGCGCCGTGCCGTCGGCGATCGCGCGGTCCAGGTCGTCGATGCCGTACCTGGTGACCTCGTACGCCACCTTCTGTTCCTGCGCCTCGCTCTCGGACAGACCGACGCGCGCGACTTCGGGGTCGGTGAACGTTGCCCAGGGGATCACCGAGTAGTCGGCCTGAAAGCGCTTGAAGCGGCCGAACAGCGCGTTCACCGCCGCATACCAGGCCTGGTGCGCCGCGGTGTGGGTGAACTGGTAGGGCCCGGCGACGTCGCCGACCGCGTAGATGTTCGGGTACAGGGTCTGCAGCCAGGCGTTAGTGTCGATCGTCTTCTTGTTTGTCAATGGGATGCCGAGTTCCTCCAGCCCGTAGCCGGTGACCCGTGGGCTGCGGCCGACGGCGCACAGCAGCACGTCGAATTCGATCGCCGATTCCTGCTCGCCCTGTTTGACGATCAGCCGCTGGGGCGAAGACTCGCAACGCACCGCCTGGTGGCCGGTGAGCAGCTTGATGCCGTCGGCACGCAGCGACGCGGCGACGAGTTCCGACACCTCCGGGTCTTCGCGCACCATCACCCGCGGCAGCATCTCCACCTGGGTCACCTGCGAGCCGAGGCGCGCAAAGGCCTGTGCGAGTTCGCAGCCGATCGGCCCGCCGCCGAGCACGAGCAGGCGCTTGGGCAGTTCGGTCAGGCCCCAGACCGTGTCGGACGTCAGGAAGCCGCAGTCCTTCAAGCCCGGAATCGGCGGCACGAAAGGTTCGGCGCCGGCCGCGATGACGATGCTGCGTGTTGTGAGCGTCGTCTTGGCGCCGCCATCGGCCGGCGTCAGCTCAACGCTCCACGGCGACGTGATGCGGGCATGGCCCTGCACCACATCGACGCCGAGCTTCGTGTAGCGATCGACCGAATCGTGCGGCTCGATGTCGCGCACCACGCCGTGGATGCGGGCCATCACGGCCGCGAAATTCACGTCGCCTCGCGCACCCTCGACGCCAAGCGACGCCGCCTTGTGCTTCAACTGGTGCACGAACCTGGCCGAGCGGATCAGCGCCTTGCTCGGCACGCAACCATAGTTGAGGCAGTCGCCACCCATCTTGTGGCCTTCGACGAGTGTCACCTGGGCCTTCACCGCGGCGGCGATATAGGCCGACACCAGCCCGCCTGCGCCGGCGCCGATGACAACCAGGTTGCGGTCGAAGGTCTTGGGCTTGCGGTCCGCCCAGCGTGCATAGATCTGGCGCCGCTGGATCGAGTTGATGACGGCCTTGGCGATGAGCGGGAAGATACCCAGCAAAACGAAGGACAGCAGCAACCCGGGCGACAACACGTCGCGCGCGCTCTGGATCGCCGCCAGCTGCGTGCCGGCGTTCACATACACCGCGGTGCCGGCCAGCATGCCGAGCTGGCTGACGAGGTAGAAGCGCCCGGCGCCGATCGGCGTCAACCCCATCAGCAGGTTGACGAGCCAGAACGGAAACGCCGGCACCAGGCGCAGCGTCAACAGATAGACCGTGCCGTCGCGCCGCATGCCCTCGTTGATCGGTTCGAGCTGCTTGCCGAAACGCGCCTGCACGCTGTCGCGCAGCAGATAACGCGAGACCAGGAAGGCGAGCAGCGCGCCGACGCTGGAGGCGAACGAGACGACGATCAAGCCCACGGCGAGGCCGAAGATCGCACCCGCCGCCAGCGTCAGGATCGCGGCGCCCGGAATCGACAACGCCGTGACTGCGACATAAATGGCGAAGAAGATCGCCAGCGTCTGCGCCGGCCGTGCCTGATAGGCGCCGACGAGCGCATCGCGACTCGACTTCAGCGACTCCAGCGTCAGCAGGCGGCCGATGTCGTAGTGCCCATAGGCCCAGACGGCGAATACCGCGATCGCCGCGACAGCGATCCAGAGCCAGCGCTTGTTGTTCGATTTGTTCGAGGGCTGCATGGCAATGTGTCGGTGTCGCGTGGCGGCGATTACAGCCTAGGCATGCAGGGCGCGCAAACGCTCGGCCTGCGCCAGCGTGTCGCGGTAGCCGGCGGCGATGGCGCGTTCGCGGAACTCGCGTCTCAGGCTCACCCAGTAGCCGAAGTCGGGTTGCAGGACGACATCGGCCAGGCGCGCGTCCAGTTCGGTCAGCGCGCGCTTGTGCAGGTCGCCAGCGCGATAGCGTTCGGCGCCGGCGGGCGCGCGCGCTTCATGTGCGGACGCGTCGACCGCCAGCACCCGCTCGGCGCCGAGAGCCCGCGCGATGCGCACCGGCAAAGGCATGTGCAGGTCGGCATCGGCATAACGCTCGCCACGAATTCGCACCGGCGCCAATCGGCCCTCGATCGCGCTCGACGCCTGCACCGCGACACCGGCGTCGCCGCGCGTGAAGCCGACCACCGCGTGGTCCGCCAGGCGCTGCGCGACACAGGCCATCGCGATCGGCAGCGCCTGCAGCTCGCGCCCGCCGATGGTGTCGTTGACGATGGTCGCGATCGCGCGGCCGGAAAAGCGGGTCGCCGCCAGCGGCGTCAGGCGCAGCAGCTGCCACGGGTCGAGGTCGAGTGCGAGCCGCTCCAGCTCCGCGGCCGGCATGCCGGCCGCGTAGAGCGTACCCACCAGCGCACCCGCCGACGCGCCGACGATCAGCTGGGGCTGCAGGCCCAGCTCGGCGAGCGCCTTCACGACGCCCACATGCACGAAGCCGCGCGGCCCACCCGAACCCAGCACCCAGGCCACAGGCACGGGGCGCGCGAGCGGCGCGGCCCGCGGTGCCTGCGTGCCATCGTGGTCGCGGTCGGGCCCCGGGTCGCAACCCGTCAGGCCGATCGCCGCCGCGCCGAGCAGCAGCGCGCGGCGGGTGCATGGCTCGCGCCGTGATTGCACTCAGTTCTTCTTGGCCCTTGCGTCGGCGACCATCTTCGCCAGTTCTGCGCCGCTCTTGTAATGCGGCACGCGAAAGACGAGCCGCTTGGCGCGTTGCCAGAAGCTGTTGCTGCCTGCGACCTCGCTCGCCCAGTAGGTTTCGGCGAGTTTCAGGTTGCCCGGGACGTCGAGTTCGAAGGCGTCCTTCGAACCCGCGCCGCCGAAGATGTAGAGCTTGCCGTCGATCAGGCGCCAGCTGTCGGCATCGCCGCCCCAGGGGATGGCGTAGGCGATGCCATTGGCGCAGTAGCCACCATACTGCGGCAGGTAGCGCTGGGGGTCGGCGTCGAACAGCGTCTTGTGTTCGGCGCTGGCGAAGCGGAAGTTCACGTCCTGGTAGACGCTGCGGTGCTGCGACGTGCCCTGCACATGACGGCTGTGGGTGAAATACGCCACCACGTCGGCACCCTTGAGCATCAGCCGCGCGTCATCGCCGTCGGCGACCGCATTCACCGGCCTGAGCGTGCCGGACGGGTTCTGCGCCTGCATCGCGGAGCAACCCGCAAGGGCGGCGATCACCCAGGCCGCGGCGAACAAACGGAAGGATCTCATGTCGGTGCGATCGTCGGTGCGTTGAAGTGGGGTTGCGGCAACGGCGGGCTGCTGGTGTGCACCGCTTCGCTGGCGTCGCCGTAAGGTGCCGGCCAGCCAATCAGGGCGCTCGCCTGTTCGGCGCGTGCGCGCAGCTGTGTGCGGTCGGCGGCGCCGAGGTGAAGGATGCCGTAGCGGTGGCTGCCGGTCCACTTGAAGTCGCGCTCCAGGCCGTGGCCCTGCTTGGGGAAACACAGCAGCAGCGCGTCCTGGCAGGCGTGCGCCAGGGCGGCCTGCTGGGCGCGGCCGGGCATCGGCGGCACCTGCTGGGAGTGGAAGGCGCGGTACACCAGGCTGGCGGCGACAGCGGCGGTCGGCTCGACGCACGGCAACGCCTGCGGGTCGCCGCCGGTGGCGAGCGCGATCGACATCGCATGCGCGTCGACGCCCAGCACACGCAGGTAGAGGTCGGCGAACTGCGATGCGAGCCGCGGATTGCACTCGATCACCACCAGGCGGTCGCTGGCCGGATCGTGCATGAACTCGAGGTTGAAGAAGCCGTGGCTGTAGCCGATCGCGGCCAGGAAACGGCGCGCGACGTCGAGCGCGCGCTGCTGCACCGCGTCGGCCGCGCGGCTCGGGTATTCCCAGCGCATGAAAGCCTGGGTCCCCGGGTACATCACCGCATCGACGACACCGAGCAGATGCACCTGGCCGTCGGTGACATAGCCGTCCAGGTTGTGCTGCGGCCAGTGCGGCGGCAGCGGCTCTTCGAGCAGCAGGCGGTGCGCGCTGCCGGCCGCAGGCAGGCGCGCACGTGCAATGCGCTCGAAGGGCTCGACGAGGCGGCGGATGACCCACAGCTCACGCGCACCGAAACGCGTGTGCGTGTGCAGTTCGGCATGACTGCGCACACAACGCGCGAGGACGGAGAACGCGGCCTTCACCGGCTTGACATAGGTGGGGTAGGCCAGCCCGAGCGGGATCGGCCCGCCGTAGTCGGCCTCCAGCGGCGCAAAGCGCAGGTTGGCTTCGGGCGCGACCTGTTGCAGCACACGCCGCGCATGCAGCTTGTGCTGGGCGGCGACGATCGCCTCCGGCCGCGCACCCGGCAGCTTCAGGCGCTCGGCGACGAGAGCCGCGGCCAGCGCGCCGAATTGCTCGTGGTGCGACACCACACCCCGCCAGCCGGCACGCCGGCCTCGCTCAGCCTGGGCGCGCGCAAACCGCTCGAGGTCGAAGCCGACCAGGTGGGCATTGCTCGGGAAGCTGAAGAGGTCGAAGCCCGCGCCGTCGAGCGTGTAGTGCGGCGCCGCGCGTGCGAAGCCGGTCGCGTCCCAGTCGTAGCTGAACAGCGTGCCCAGACGCGGCTTGGAGAGCATGGCGCGATTGTCAGCCTTGGTCGCGTGCCAGGCGCAGGCCGGCGAACTGCCAGCGGGTGGCGGCCGGAAAGAAGTTGCGGTAGCTGGCGCGCAGATGCGAGGCGGGGGTTGCACAAGAGCCGCCGCGCAGCACGTACTGGTCGACCATGAACTTGGCGTTGTACTCGCCGACCGCGCCGTCCCAGGCCGTGAAGCCGGGGTAGGGCGAGTAGCTGCTGGACGTCCATTCCCAGACATCGCCGAACAATTGCAGCGGCCCGGCGTGCACGGCGCGCGCGGCGCGGGGTTGCAGGGCGCGCGACTCGACGAAGTTGGCCTGCGCACGCGCATCGGCCTCATGCGTCAGCGCGGCATGTTCCCACTCGAACTCGGTCGGCAGCCGCGCCGGACCTTGCCCCGGATGTTGCGCCGACCACCAGCGCGCATAGGCGTCGGCTTCGTGGAAGCCGATGTGCACCACCGGCGCCTGGGGGTCGATGGCTTCCATGCCGTGCAGCGTGAACTGGCGGCCGTCCCGCCAGTACATCGGCGCTTCGATGCGCTGCGCGCGCACGACGTCCCAGCCGGCGGCGAGCCACCAGCGGGGGTTGCGGTAGCCGGCGTCGGCGATGAACTCGGCCCAGTCCCCCTGCGTCACCGGCTTGCGCGCGAGCGCATACGGGCGCAGGTAGTGGGGGTGGCGTGGTGTCTCGTTGTCGAAGGCAAAACCGGCGTCGCGATGGCCGATCTCGACCAGCCCGCCGTCGAACGGCAGCCAGCCCGCCGCGATGGCCGGCGCCAGCGTCGTCGGCCGGGGTGCGTCGCTGTAACGCGGCGCGAGCGGGTTGCACGACAGCAGGTGTTTCACGTCGGTGAGGATCAGCTCCTGGTGCTGCTGCTCATGGTGCAGGCCGAGCATCACCCGCTCGTGCAAGCCGGGGGGTTGCGGCGCGGCGAGCAGCGCGGCCATGCGCGCATCCACCTGGGCGCGGTAGGCGAGCACCTCGTTGAGCCCGGGCCGCGTGACGAGGCCGCGCTGCGGGCGCGGGTGTTGCTCGCCGATGCCGTTGTAGTAGCTGTTGAAGAGAACCCGGTAGGCCGGATGGAAGGGCTTGAAGCCCGGCTCGCGCGGTTCGAGCACGAAGGTCTCGAAGAACCAGGTGGTGTGCGCGAGGTGCCACTTGACCGGGCTGGCGTCCGCCATCGACTGCACCTGGCAGTCGGCTTCGGTGAGTGGCGCGGCGAGCGCCAGCGTGGCCGCGCGCACCTCGGCAAAACGGCTTTTCGCCGGCAGCGCCGAGGCGGCGGCGCGCCGGGTGGCAGGGCTCATGCGGGGGGTCCTCCTTCAGCGTGCAGCCGGCCCCAGGCGATGTAGCCCATGCCGGCCTGCGTGCTCGTGTGCCGGAACTCTGCGCAATACGGCTGTACCCGGTCCCAGGGCGCCCAGAGTTCGGCGGGGTGGGCGTTGTAGGGCCGGTTCTTGGCCCAGGCGAGCAGGTTCAGCGGGCCCGACCACCAGGGGAAGAACTTCATGCCGGCCATCGCGATGCGCCCGCCGGGTTTCACCTGCGCCAGGAGGTTGGCGACGGCGGTCGGCGAGCGGGTCACGTCGTGCACATAGTTGAAGAGCACGGCATCGGCCCGCTGCGGAAAACGCGTGTCTTCGGCACTGCGGCAGTGCAGCCATACGCGGTCTTCCCAGCCCTCGCGCGCCACTCGCGCCTGCGCTTGCGCAAACATTTCGGGGCTCTGTTCGCAGGCCAGCACGCGCCCCGTCGGGCCGATGCGATCGAGCAGCAGGCCAAAGCTCAGGCCGGTGCCGGCGCCGACATCGATCACGACATCGCCCGATTGCAGTCGCAGCCGCTCGATCGTGCGCAGGCGCAGCGGCATCGTGCGCGCGGCCGACGCGTCGTAGCCCGCGGCCCGCTCGCGGTACTTGCGCAGTGACTCCCGGTGGGCGTGCATCGTGTGCTGCTTCACCGCGTGAGCCAGCGCCGCGCGCCGTAACTCGCGGCGTCGACCAGCGCGACCAGGATCAACATCGCACCCAGGATGGTGGCCGTCTTGCCCATGTGGAACAGGCCCATGTGGAAAGCCAGCAGCTGGCCCAGCCCGCCGGCGCCGACGACGCCCAGCACGGCGGCGGCGCGGATGCTGTTCTCCCAGCGGTAGAGCGTGTAGCTCAGCAGCTGCGGCAACACCTGGGGCAGGCTGGCGTAGAGGAAAACACGTGTCGTGCCGACACCCTGCGCGCGCAGCGCCGCGCCCGGGCCGGGTGGCGCGTTCTCCACCGCCTCGGCAAACAGGCGCCCCAACACGCCGGTGGTGTGCGCGGCCAGCGCCAGCGTGCCGGCGAAAGGCCCGAGGCCGGCCGCGATCAACAGCAGGCCGGCCCAGACCAGCTCGGGGATCGAGCGCAGCGCGTTCAGCAGCAGCCGCGTCGCGCCCCGCCAGCGCGCGCTCGCACCCTGGTGCAGCCGGCTCGCCGGCAGCGCCAGCAGAACCCCGGCGATGGCCGCCAGCAGCGTGCCGAGCGCCGACATCGCAAGGGTCTCCCAGGTGCCCACCAGCACCCGCTGCAGGAACGCGGGGCTCAAGTCGGGTGGAAAGAACTCGCCGAGAAACCGGCCCATACTGCGCACGGCGTCGAGCGACAGAAACTGCGCCCATTGCAGGTTGAGCGTCCAGAAGCTCGCCACCACCAGAAGCAGCAGCGCGGCAAAGAACCAGCACGCCTTGCAGCGCGCGCTGAACAGCGGCGGCGGCAGTTTGTACGGCAGGTTCGCGGCCGAGATGTGCGCCCCGCGCCCGGCGGGTACGCCGAGCGATCCCCCGAGGGGATGCGGGCCGGCTTGGGGCGGCCCGGCGCTCGGCCCGCTGCGTGGCTCGTCCATCGCCTACCCCAGGGCCTTGCGCAAACCGGCCGAGACGCGGTCGGCGAAGGCCACCAGTACGACGAAGACGAGCAACATCGTCAGCACCTCGCCGCCGTTGAACATCTTCATCGAGTTGTCGAGTTCCTGCCCCAGCCCGCCGGCGCCGACAAACCCCAGGACCACCGAGCTGCGGATTGCGCACTCCCAGCGATAGACGGTGTAGCTGGTCAGTTCGGCGGCGTTCTGCGGCAGCAGCCCGAACAGGAAAGCCTGCAGCCGCGAGCTGCCGTTGCGCAGCAGCGCCTGGCTGGCCTGCGCCTCGCCCGAGTCGAGGATGTCGCCGTACACCTTGCCCAACATGCCGCCATAGGTGAGCGCGATCGCCAGCACGCCCGCCGTCGGCCCCAAGCCGACGACGCGCACGAAGACCAGCGCCCACACCAGCTCGGGCACGCTGCGCAACACGATCAACAACCAGCGCAGCAGTTGGCGCACCCAGAAGGGCCCGCGCGCCATGCGCCCGGCGAGCGCCGAGATCGACAGCGCGCGTGCCGACAGCAGCGCCAGCGGCACCGCAAGCACGAGCGCCAGCGTCATGCCGGCGGTGGCGATGGCGACCGTGCGCCAGGACTCGCGCGCCACCATGGCGAGGAACTCGCCGCCGTGCGCCGGCGGCAGGAAGGTGGCGAGGAACTTGGCCGTAACCTCCAGATTGCGCGCCTCGAACAGCGCCCAGGGTCTGAATTCGGTAGCGACGACAAGCGGCCACAAGAGCACGAGCCCCGCGCCCGCCCAGAACACGCGCCGTGTCCACGCCGGGTCGCGCAGCGCGGGGGTGGCGAGGACGACGCTGTTCATGTCAGTGGCGCCCGGCCGCCCGAAGCCACTGACGCGCCCCCTCGGGGGGCAGCGAGCGAAGCGAGCATGGGGGGCGTTTCATCTCAGCGGCAATGCATGACGACCGGCGGCGGGCGCTCAGGCTCGGCCGGTTGGCGCAGCGGCGCCGTGCCGCGCAGCTCGTCTTCGTGCTGCTCGTAGAGCCGTTGCAGGCGTTCGGGGGTGACTTCTGCAGTCGGCAGGTCGAAAGCCATGCGGCCCTCGCGCAGCCCGACGATGCGCGGGAAGTGGGCCAGCGCCATGTCGACCTGGTGCAGTGTCGCGACCAGCGTGACGCCGCGTGCGCGCGCCTCGTTGACCAGGGTCCCGGTGGCCTGGCGCGCGCGGGTCGGGTCGAGCGCCGACAGCGGCTCGTCGATCAGCCAGAGTTTGGCGGGCGCGAGCAGCGCACGCGCCAGACCGATGCGCTGGCGCTCGCCGCCGGACAGTCGGTCGACGCGCTCGAACAATTTGTCTGCCAGGTCGAAACGTTCCAGCGCCTCGTGCGCGGCCGGGATGTCGATCGGGTAGAGCAGCGAGCGCAGGCTCGCGGCCAGTCCCATCGCCGGCAGCCGCGCCGCCAGCAGCGCGGTCACGACACGCTGGCGCGGCGGCAGCGGCGGCACCTGCGGCGCCAGAAAGAGCTGGCCGCGCAGCCGTTGCAACTCGCGGCGCGGCAGCGCCCAGGGCTCGCGCCCGCCGATCGACAGCCGTCCGGCCGACGGCTGGTGCGCGGCGGCCAGCACCTGCAGCAGCGTCGTCTTGCCGGCGCCTGAGGCGCCGATCACCGCCACCAACTCGCCTTCGGCGATTGTGAGGTCGATCGGCTGTACCGCGGGCGGCGCGCCGGCGCGCGCGGCCGGATGGCGCGCCGCGACGCCTTGCAGTTCGAGCTGCATGCGCGGGCTAGATCAACCCGGCGCTGCGGCCGGCGGCCTCCAAACCCTTGTAGTTCCCGGGCGAGGTGGTGATGTAGCGCGTCGCGCGGTTCAGCTGCAGGATCTCCTTGCCCTCGGGTGTATTCGCATCGAGGTCGAGCAAAGCCTTCTGCACCTTGTTGCGCAGGTCGGCCGGCATATCCGCATGCACCGACCAGTTGTAATTGAAGAAGGGCGGCGTGGTGTAGAACACATCGACCGCCTTCGTGTCGACCTTGTTCTCGGTGACGAACTTGCGCCAGACCGTGATGTCCAGCGCCGCTGCATCGACCTTGCCCGAGACCACCGAGGCGATGGTCGCGTCGTGTGCACCGCTGTAGGCGATGCGCTTGAAGTCCTTGTCCGGGTTGAGGTTCGCCTGCAGCAGGAAGTGGCGCGGCATCAAGTGCCCCGAGGTGCTGCTCTGCGAGCCGAAGCTGACCTGTTTGCCCTTCAGGTCGGCGAGTGTCTTGATGCCCGAGTTGGTCTGCGTGATGAACACCGACTGGAACTTGGTGTCCTCTTCGCGCTGGGCGATCGGGATGATCTTGCCGCCGGAGCGGATCTGCGCCTGCACGTGCGTGAAGCCGCCGAACCAGACCAGATCGACTTTCTTGTTGACGAGCGCCTCGACCGCGGCCGGGTAGTCGTTGACCGGCGTGAATTCGACCTTCATGCTCAAGCGCTTCTCCAGGTAGGCCGCGAGCGGGGTGAACTTGCGCACCTGTTCGGTGGCGGCTTCCTCGGGGATGGTGGTGACACGAAAGACCTGTTGCGCCATCGTCGCCGCGCTGGCGGCGAACAGCGCATAGGTCATCAGGGCGCGCAGGGTGCGCGAAGACGACAGACTGAGCATGACGTTTCTCCTGGTCGGTTGAGGCGCGCGGGTGAGCTTCGGACTCTAGCGCGATGCACTGCTAGAGTTGACCAAAAGGCCAAGCCGATGCGCACACCGCGTTTCATCCAGCAACACCGCATCGACGACCGTGCGCTCGCCGACGAGGCCGCGGCCGGGCTGCGCGCCCGGCCGGCGCATGCATCGCCGAAGTTTTTCTACGACGCGCTCGGTTCGCGCCTGTTCGACGCCATCACCGAACTCGACGAGTACTACCCGACCCGCACCGAAGCGGCGATCTTTGCGGCCCAGGGTGACACGATGGCGGCGGCGGCGCTCGCCGCCACCGGCGCGGCGCCGGTGCTGGTCGATCTAGGCGCCGGCAACTGCGCCAAGGCGGTGCGCCTGTTCCCGTTGTTGCGGCCGCGCCGTTATGTCGCGGTCGACATCTCCGTGGCGTTTCTGCGCGCCGCGCTGATGCAATTGCAGCGCGAGCACCCGGCGCTGGAGGTGGCTGGTGTCGGGCTGGACTTTTCGTCGCGGCTGCGTTTGCCCGCCGAGCTGGTCGACGGCCCGGCGCTCATGTTCTACCCCGGCTCGTCGATCGGCAACTTCGCGCCCGACGATGCCCTGCGCCTGCTTCGCGAGGCCCGCGCGGCGGCGTGCGGCGGTGCGCTGCTGATCGGCGTCGACTTGGTGAAAGCGGCCGCGCTGCTGGAACCGGCCTACGACGACGCGCTCGGCGTCACGGCGGCGTTCAACCTGAATCTGCTCAAGCACCTGAACCGGCTGCTCGGCGCCGACTTCACGCTCGCCGACTGGCGCCATGTTGCGCTTTTCGACCCCCAGGCTTCGCGCATCGAGATGCATCTCGAAGCGCGGCGCGCACTGACCGTGCGCTGGCCGGGGGGCGAGCGGGCGTTTGCCGCGAGCGAGCGGCTGCACACCGAGAACGCCTACAAGTGGACGCCGCAGGGCTTCGCCTCCCTGCTCGCGCAGGCGGGTTACACGGCTGTGCAGCATTGGACCGACCCCCAGGCTTGGTTCGCGGTCTTCCTGGCCAAGGCGTGAGTCCGCCGGGCGTCGTGCCTGCTTACAGCGCGCAGCTGCGAAACCCCGCCGCCACGTCGCTGCGCAGCGGCGGGAAGTAGTTGCGGTAGCGCGCGCAGCGCATGCGCGGCTGGGTCATGAAGGACGCGCCGCGCAGTACGGGCCGGCCGTCGAACCAGGGCAACGAATAGTCGCGGTAGGGATGGGGCTCGAAGCCGGGGTAGGGGGTGAAGGTGCTTGCGGTCCACTCCCAGACATCGCCCCAGCGGAACGCGGCCGGATGCGTCAGCGCCGCGCGTTCCCACTCGGCTTCGGTCGGCAGGCGCCGGTGGGCCCAGCGGCACCAGCCTCGAGCTTCATGGTGTGTGAGGTGGCAGGCGGCGAGGCGCTGGTCGAGCGGCTGCCACCGGCCGCCCTGCCAGCGCAACCAGGTCCGGCCCTCTCGCCGCAGGTAACGCGGGGGTGGCGCGCCGCCGGCCTCGACGAAGGGCAGGTACTCGGCCCAGCGCACGGACTGGCCGTCGATGGTGGTCGCGGGCACCTCGACGGCGTGTGCGCCGAGTTCGTTGTCGAACGCGAAGCCGGCTTCGATGTCGCTGCCCAGGCGCCAGCGGCCGGGCGGCAGCTTGATGGGCACGCCCGGCTCGGGCAGCGGTTGCGCCTGCCAGCGTGGGTCGCCGATCGTCACGCCGAGCGCCTGCGCCATGTAGAGCGCGGCTTCGTGGTGCGTGTCCTCGTGCAGCAGGGCGAGGCGGTGGAAGTACAGGCCGGTCGCGTCGTCGGGTGTGTCGGCGAGCAGGGTGAGCGTGGTCTCGAGCTGCTGCGCCAGGTCGTCGCGCGTGCCGTCTGCGTCGGGCAGCGGCAACGACCAGCGCCTGTCGTGGGGCACGTGGCTGGAGTCGTAGAGCGCGTCCGCGTTCGTGCGCACGCCGGCCGGGCGCGAGGCATCGGGGTCGGCATGCCAACCGCGTGCACGCTGCGGGTTGCGCGCCACCCAGTACTCTTGGAACCAGCCCAGATGCCCGAGCTCCCACAGCGGCGGGTTGAGGTCGACGCGCTGCGGCACCGTCAGGTCGGGCAGGGCGCGCTCATAGGCGGCGAAGGTGGCGAGCGTGTCGGCGCGGCTCGAACGCAGCGCTTCGCTCAGGGCGTAGCGGCCGCCGCAGCGGCCCGTTACGCTCGCGTCCTCATGCATGGTGGAAAGACTCAGGTCGTCATCGTCACGCCGGCACTGGCGGTCGCCAACAGCGGCAACTGGCAGACCGCGCGCCGCTGGGCGCGGATGCTGGGCTCAGCTTACCGCGTCCGCCTCGCCGCACGCTGGGACGCGGGTGACGAGGCGCTGCTGATCGCACTGCACGCGCGCCGATCGGCGTCGTCGGTGCTGGCCTGGCGCCAGCAGCCTGAGCGCCGCCCGCTGCTGGTTGCGCTCACCGGCACCGACCTGTACCGCGACATCGCCACCGACGCCGATGCTCAAGCGTCGCTGCAACTCGCCGACGCCCTCGTGGTGTTGAACGAGTTGGGCGCCGACCCGCTGCCGGTTGCGCTGCGGCACAAGTGCCATGTCGTGCTGCAGTCGGCCGGCTCGCGCCGCCCACTGGACAAGCCGACGCGCCATCTGCGTGCCCTGATGGTCGGCCACCTGCGCGAAGAGAAGGATCCGCGCACCTACTTCCGCGCTGCACGCAGGATCGCGCGGCGCGCGGACATCCTGCTCGACCACGCCGGCGCGGCCCTCGACGCCACGCTCGGCGAAGAAGCACAGGCGCTCGCCGCCGCACAGCCGACCTACCGTTGGCTGCGCGGCATCCCACACGCCGACGCACGACGGCGCATCCAGGCTGCCCATGTGCTGGTGCATCCGAGCCGCATGGAAGGCGGCGCGCACGTCGTGATCGAGGCGATGCGCAGCGCAACGCCGGTGCTGGCGTCGCGCATCGACGGCAATCTCGGTCTTCTCGGCACGGACTACGCCGGTGTCTTCGACCCCGGCGACGACACGGCGTTGGGAGCCTGGCTTGAACGCCTGCGCGACGATCCCGATATGCTGGCGGCCTTGCGTGCTCAAGCCATGGCACGTGCACCCCTGTTCGCGCCCGAGGCCGAACAGGCCGCGCTGCACCGCGTCGTGGCCCGCCTACTGAAGAACTGATTGGAGCGAACGAGAGTGAATGCGCCGGAACACGCCCCGAGCGAACCCCGCCTGACCTCGCTGTCACACGGCGGCGGCTGCGGCTGCAAGATCGCCCCCGGCGTGTTGTCGGAGATCCTCAGGGGCACGGCGGCGATGCCGATCCCGAAGGAGCTGCTGGTGGGCATCGAGACCGCCGACGACGCCGCGGTCTATCAGTTGAATGACGAGCAGGCGCTGATCGCGACCACCGACTTCTTCATGCCGATCGTCGACGACCCGTTCGACTTCGGCCGCATCGCAGCGACCAACGCGATCAGCGATGTCTACGCCATGGGCGGGCGGCCGATCCTCGCGCTGGCGCTGGTCGGCATGCCGATCAACGTGTTGTCCACGCAGACCATCGGCCGTGTGCTCGAAGGCGGCGCGTCGGTCTGCCGCGCGGCGGGCATCCCGATCGCCGGCGGCCATACGATCGATTCGGTGGAAGCCATCTACGGCCTGGTCGCACTCGGCCTCGTGCACCCCAAGCGCGTCAAGCGCAACGCCGACGCGCAGCCGGGCGACCTGCTGGTGCTCGGCAAGCCGGTCGGCGTCGGCGTCATGAGCGCGGCCCTGAAGAAGGGCTTGCTCAGCGATGCCGGTTACGCGCAGATGATCGGCGCGACGACCCAACTCAACACCCCCGGCCCCGAACTGGCCGAACTGGCCGGCGTGCATGCACTGACGGACGTCACCGGCTTCGGCCTCGCCGGCCATGCGCTCGAGATGGCACGCGGCGCGGGCTGCGAACTCGAACTCGACTGGGCCGCTGTGCCGCTGCTGCAGGGCGTGCGCGAACTGGCGGCGCAGGGCCATGTCACGGGTGCGTCCGGCCGCAACTGGGCCGGCTACGGCGGCGATGTGGCGCTGCCGGCCGGTTTCGCGGCCGAAGATCGCGCGCTGCTTACCGACCCGCAGACCAGCGGCGGTCTGCTCGTGGCTTGCGATGCAGCGGCGCTCGACGGGGTGCTGGCGACCTTCCGCCGCCAGGGCTTCGAGCAGGCGGCGGTGGTCGGGCGCATGGGCAACGCCGGGTCGCCGCGCTTGCGGGTGATTTAGGCAGTCGACTAGGAGGGGTGCGCTGCAAAGGCGCCGCCGGCGGGCTGCTCGGGCGGCAGCGGCTCATCGGCGCGGATGTTCTGTGCCAGGCTGCCCTTTGGCCCCTGCACCAGTTCGAAGCTGACTCGGCTGCCCTGCTTGAGGGTGCGAAAACCCTCCATCTGGATCGCCGAGAAATGTGCGAACACGTCGTCCCCTCCGCCGTCCGGCTCGATGAAGCCGAAACCCTTGGCATCGTTGAACCACTTCACGGTTCCGTGGGCCATATCAGTCCTCCTCGACGTGATGGCTCTGTCGTTCTAGTGTAACAACGGCGGCCCGTCCGAGCAGGCGGGTTCGCCTCGTGTCAAGCGACGCAGACACGCTGTGCCGGCTTTGAGTTCACACCTTGCGGCGCCATATGCGACCCTGCCGCCGGCGCGCGCGGCGCTCTCTATAGAATGAATGCCACCATGCCCGCGGATCCACCCGCTCCGGCCCCCGCTCCGTCGCGCACTGACGACGGCCAGGGCGCCGCTGTCGCCGAACGGCAGGAGCAACGCACCGAGCCGCCGCGGCTTTTTCAGGTCGTCATGCTCAACGACGACTACACACCGATGGAGTTCGTCGTCTGGGCGCTGCAGGAGTACTTCCAGCGCGACATCGAGACGTCCACACTCATCATGCTGAAGATTCATCACGAGGGCCGCGGCGTCTGCGGTGTCTACACCAAGGACGTGGCGGCGACGAAAGTCGAGTTGGTGCTTGCGGCGGCGCGGCGCGCCGGGCACCCTTTGCAGTGCACCATGGAGGCCGCATGATTGCGCAAGAACTGGAAGTCAGCCTGCACATGGCGTTCGTCGAAGCACGCCAGCAGCGCCACGAGTTCATCACCGTCGAGCACCTGCTGATGGCTCTGCTGGACAACCCCTCGGCGGCCGAGGTGCTGCGCGCCTGCGCGGCGAATTCGGACGACCTGCGCAAGAGCCTGGCCAACTTCATCAAGGACAACACGCCCACCGTCGGCGGCAGCGACGAGGTCGACACCCAGCCGACGCTGGGCTTCCAGCGCGTGATCCAGCGCGCGATCATGCACGTGCAGTCCACCGGCTCGGGCAAGAAGGAAGTCACCGGCGCCAACGTGCTGGTGGCAATCTTCGGCGAGAAGGATTCTCACGCCGTCTATTACCTGCACCAGCAGGGCGTGACCCGGCTGGACGTCGTCAACTACATCGCCCACGGCATCAAGAAGAGCGACCCGCCCGAGCCGAGCGGCAAACCGAGCGAAGGCTCCGGCGGCAACGACGGCGAGAAGGAAGAGGCGAGCGAAGGCAAGGGCTCGCCGCTCGAGCAGTTCACGCAGAACCTGAACCAGCTGGCGCGCGACGGCAAGATCGACCCGCTGATCGGCCGCGAGCTGGAAGTCGAGCGTGTGATCCAGATCCTGTGCCGGCGGCGCAAGAACAACCCGCTGCTGGTCGGGGAGGCCGGTGTCGGCAAGACCGCGATCGCCGAAGGGCTGGCCTGGCGCATCACCGAAGGCGAGGTGCCCGAGATCCTCGAAGACGCGACGGTCTATGCGCTCGACATGGGCGCGCTGCTCGCCGGCACCAAATACCGCGGCGATTTCGAGCAGCGCCTGAAGGGTGTGCTGAAGGCGCTGAAGGACCAGCCGAACGCGATCCTCTTCATCGACGAGATCCACACTTTGATCGGCGCCGGCGCGGCGTCCGGCGGCACGCTGGATGCGAGCAACCTGTTGAAGCCAGCCCTGTCCACCGGGGCGATGAAGTGCATCGGCGCCACCACCTTCACCGAGTACCGCGGCATCTTCGAGAAGGACGCGGCGCTGTCGCGGCGCTTCCAGAAAGTCGATGTGGTCGAGCCGAGCGTCGAGCAGACGATCGAGATCCTCAAAGGCCTGAAGTCGCGCTTCGAGGAGCACCACAGCGTCAAGTACGCGCTGACCGCGCTGCAGGCCGCGGCCGAACTCTCCGCCAAGTTCATCAACGACCGCCACCTGCCCGACAAGGCGATCGACGTCATCGACGAAGCCGGGGCGGCGCAGCGCATCCTGCCGAAGAACAAGCAGAAGAAGACCATCACGCGCACCGAGGTGGAAGAGATCGTCTCCAAGATCGCGCGCATCCCGCCGGCCAGCGTGTCCAGCGACGACCGCGGCAAGTTGAAGACGCTGGACCGCGACCTGAAGAGCGTGGTCTTTGGCCAGGAGCCGGCCATCGACGCGCTGGCGGCGGCGATCAAAATGGCGCGCTCGGGCCTCGGCAAACCCGAACGGCCGATCGGCTCGTTCCTCTTCAGCGGCCCGACCGGCGTCGGCAAGACCGAGGTCGCCAAGCAGCTCGCCTTCATCATGGGCATCGAGCTGATCCGCTTCGATATGAGCGAGTACATGGAGCGCCATGCGGTGAGCCGCCTGATCGGCGCGCCGCCGGGTTATGTCGGCTTCGACCAGGGCGGGCTGCTCACCGAAGCGATCAGCAAGAAGCCGCATGCGGTGTTGCTGCTCGACGAGATCGAGAAGGCGCACCCGGATGTCTTCAACGTGCTGCTGCAGGTGATGGACCATGGCACGCTGACCGACAACAACGGCCGCAAGGCGGACTTCCGCAACGTCATCGTCATCATGACGACGAATGCCGGCGCCGAGACGCTCAACAAGTCGACGATCGGATTCACGAACAAACGCGAGCAGGGCGACGAGATGGCGGATCTGAAACGCCTCTTCACGCCCGAGTTCCGCAACCGGCTGGATGCGATCGTCAGCTTCCGCGCGCTCGACGAAGAGATCATCCTGCGTGTGGTCGACAAGTTCCTGCTCCAGCTCGAAGGCCAGCTGGCGGAGAAGAAGGTCGAGGTCACCTTCACCGATGCGCTGCGCCAGCACCTGGCCAAGAAGGGGTTCGACCCGCTGATGGGCGCGCGCCCGATGCAGCGCCTGATCCAGGACACGATCCGCCGCGCGCTCGCCGACGAGTTGCTGTTCGGCCGCCTGGTCGACGGCGGTCGCTTGACGGTGGACCTGGACGACAAGGGCGAGGTGCTGCTCGACATCCAGCCGCCGAGAAAGAGCGACAACAAACCCAAGGCCGAGCCGGCCACGGCTTAACGCTGGGGGCCGGCCGGCTCCTGTCGGTAGAACGACGCGAGCAGCCGGTACAACGCCGGCTGTTCTTCTTTGAGCGCGGCGGGGGCGACGAAGAAGGCTTCGCTGGCGACGGCGAAGAATTCTTCCGGTGCCTGCGCGCCGTACGGGTCGATCACGCTCGCATGGCCGCAGACGGCGCGTTCAGAAAAAACGTCGAACTCGCGCATCAGCGTGGTGTGCCAGGCCGCGCGCGCGGCGGCGTTCGGCAGCGGCGGGACGCCGTTCGCCTCACCATCGACCATGTCGATGACGTGCGCGAACTCGTGGATGACGACGTTGTAGGCGCTGTCCTCGCCGTGTTCGCCGGCGGCGGCGACATCGGCCCAACTCAGCATCACCGGGCCGCCTTCCATCGCCTCGCCGGCGAGCACATCGTCATAGGCATGGACGACGCCGGTGTCGTCGTCCGTCACAGCACGCGCGGCCACCACCTGGTCGGCATGCAGCACGATGCCGACAAAACCGTCGTAGAGCTGCAAGCCGAGTTTGAGCACCGGCAAACACGCCTGCGCCGCGACCGCCACCGCGACCTCATCGCTGACGACGAATCCCTGCGCGCCGCTGAATTCCTTGCGGTCGAGGAACAGGCTCGTCAGGCGGCGCAGCTCGCCGATGTCGTCGGCCGAGCGCCGGGCGAGGAAGGGGTAGGCCGCGAGCGTCGCCTGCCAGAGCGGGTCGGGAATGGCGCGCCGCTCGAGCGCGCGCTCATTGCGGCGGCGGCTCCACCAAGCCGCGATCACGGCAGCGCGCGGCGCTGCAAGGCACCGTCGGGTGTCAAGCGCAACACCTCGGCACGTTCGGCACTGTCCAGGTTCCAGTCGCTCAGCACATGGCGGCGCAGGCCACCTTGGAGCGCGACCGTGCCGGGCCGGTGGGTGTGGCCGTGGATCAGATCGCTGCAGCCGGCCTCGCGCAGCCACTGCGTGGCGGCGCCGTCGTCCACGTCGGCCCAGTCGGCGGGTGATGCACGTTGCTTCAGCTGCTCGCTGGCGTCACGCATCGCACGCGCCTGCGCCGCCCGCTCGGCCAGCGGCTGGGCGAGGAAACGTTGTTGCCAAGCGCTGCCGCGCACTTCGCGGCGAAAACGCTGGTAGGCGGTGTCGCCCAGGCACAGCAGGTCGCCATGGCTGAGCAGGAAGTGATGGTCGCCGAAGGTCAGCCGCGTCGGCTCGGCCAGCCGGTGCACGCCGCAGCGCGCGAGCAGGTTGTCGCCGAGCAGGAAGTCGCGGTTGCCGGCCATGAAACCGGTCCAGCGCCGCTGCGCGGAATCCGTGAGCGTGGCCGCCGCTTCGGCTTCGAAGCCGGGCGTGTCGGCGGCGTCGTCGCCGATCCAGACCTCGAAGATGTCGCCGAGCAGGAGCACCGCATCGGCGTCCGTCTCGCGCAGGTACGCCTGCCAGGCCGCGGTGCTGCGCGGCGTCGCCGGGCTCAGGTGCAGGTCGGAGATGAACTCGACGGCGCGCCAGTCGGCGGGCGTGTGGAGCTGCGCCACCGCGGGCAGCGCGGACATCACCCGGCCTAGCGCGCGACCACCCGCTCGATGAGCACATCCTCGCGCGGCACGTCGCCATGGCCGCCGCGGTTGCCGGTGGCTACCTGCTCGATCGTGTCGACCACGTCCTGGCCCGACACGACCTTGCCGAACACGGCGTACCCCCAGCCGTCCTGCGCGCGGTCCTGGTCGAGAAAGCGGTTGTCGGCGGTGTTGATGAAGAACTGCGCGGTCGCCGAATGCGGTGCGCTGGTGCGCGCCATCGCCAGCGTGTACTTGGCGTTCTTGAGGCCGTTCTTGCCTTCGTTGGTGACCGCCGCCTGGGTCGGCTTCTGACTCATGCCGGGTGCGAAGCCGCCGCCCTGGATCATGAAGCCCTTGATGACGCGGTGAAACACCGTGTTGTCGTAGTGGCCGGCGGCCGCATAGGCGAGGAAGTTCTTCACCGACTCCGGCGCCTTCTCGTCGTCGAGCTCGATCGTGATCGCGCCCTGGCTGGTCGTCATCTCGACGGTCTTGGTCATCTCACTTCTCCAACGTGGCTTGTTTGATCAGCACCGGCTCGACCGGCACGTTCTGGTGACCCGCCTTGTCGGCCACGGGCACGGCGCGAATCTTGTCGACCACATCCATGCCTTGGGTCACCTTGCCGAACACGGCGTAGCCGCCGCCGGCAGAGTCCAGGCGCGGATTGTCGACCACGTTGATGAAGAACTGCGCGGTGGCCGAGTTCGGGTTGGCGGTGCGTGCCATCGCGATCGTGCCGCGCTGGTTCGACAGGCCGTTGGCGGCCTCGAGCGGGATCGGCGGGCGCGTGGGCTTCTCGCTCAGGTCGGCCTTCATGCCGCCACCCTGGACCATGAAGCCGTCGATGACGCGGTGGAAGACCGTGCCGTCGTAGTGTCCGGCTTTCACGTACTGAACGAAGTTGTCCACTGTCTTCGGCGCCTTGGCGGGGTCGAGTTCGATCACGATCGCGCCCATCGACGTGTCCAGCTTGATCTTCTGCGCCAGCGCCAGCGCCGGCGTCAAGGTCGCGGCCAGTGCCCAGACGACCATCGATCTGCACTTCATCATCAAATCTTGCTCCTGGAGCGCGGAAGGCGCCCGCTATACTGATTTTCGATTCTACCGAGCGGCCTCCACCACGAGGCCGCTTGCCCTTTGCGGCATGACGCTACGCATCCACAACACGCTTACGCGGCGACTCGAAACTTTCGCGCCGCTGCAACCCGGCCGGGTCGGCATGTATGTCTGCGGCATTACGGTCTATGACCTGTGCCACATGGGCCACGCGCGCATGATGATGGCCTTCGACGTCGTCTACCGCTGGCTGCGGGTGCTGGGTTACGACGTCACCTATGTGCGCAACATCACCGACATCGACGACAAGATCATCAAGCGCGCGCTCGAACGCGGCATCACGATCCGCGCCCTGACCGACGAGATGGTGAACGCCATGCACCAGGATCTGGCCGCGATCCAGCTCGCTGCGCCGACCCACGAGCCGCGGGCCACCGACTATGTTGCGCAGATGGTGAACCTGATCGGCACGCTCGAAGGCAAGGGCCTGGCCTACCGTGCGCCCAACGGCGATGTGAACTACGCGGTGCGCAAGTTCGCCGGTTACGGCAAGCTGTCCGGCAAGAGCATCGACGAGCTGCGCGCCGGCGAGCGTGTCGCGGTGCAGGACGGCAACAAGGACGATCCGCTCGACTTCGTGCTGTGGAAAGCCGCCAAGCCCGAGGAGCCGGCCGATGCCAAGTTCTCGAGCCCCTTTGGCGCAGGCCGCCCGGGTTGGCATATCGAGTGCTCGGCGATGAGCACGGCGCTGCTCGGCGAGCCCTTCGACATCCATGGCGGCGGCATGGACCTGACCTTCCCGCACCACGAGAACGAGATCGCGCAGAGCGAAGGCGCGAGCGGCGGCGCACTCGCGCGCTACTGGCTGCACAACGGCTTCCTCAACGTCGACAACGAGAAGATGTCCAAGAGCCTGGGCAACTTCTTCACCATCCGTGACGTGCTGAAACGTTACGACGGTGAGACGCTGCGCTTCTTCATGTTGCGCACCCACTACCGCAGCCCGTTCAATTTCAGCGACGGCAACCTCGACGACACACGCCAAGCGCTGCGTCGTCTGTACACCGCATTGCAGGCCGCACCGGCGGGCGACGCTGCGGTGGACTGGCAGCAGCCGGCGGCAGCAGCATTTCGCAGTGCGATGAACGACGACTTCAACACCCCGGCGGCCCTGGCGGTGTTGTTCGAGCTGGCGAGCGAACTCAACCGCAGCCGCGACGCCGCGACCGCCACCTTGCTGAAGGGCCTGGCCGCGACGCTAGGCGTGCTGCAGCAGGCGCCGCAGGCTTATTTGCAAGGCGGCGCCAGTGGCGACGAAACGCAGGCGATCGAAGCGCTGATCGCCGAGCGCGCGGCGGCGAAGAAGGCAAAGAATTTTGCCGAATCCGACCGCATCCGCACCGAGCTGCTGGCGCGGGGCGTGGTGCTGCAAGACAGCGCGCAGGGCACAACCTGGGTGAAGGCCTGACCGTGCCGTTGCGCAGCGCTTCCGCCGCAGTCGATGTTCCCGCCTACTGGGACGATGCTTGCAAGCATCTGAGCAAACGCGACCGGGTGATGAAGAAGCTGATCCCGAAGTTCGGCGAGGCCAGGCTGCAAAGCCGCGGTGACGCCTTCACGACCCTCGCACGTTCGATCGTCGGCCAGCAGATCTCGGTCAAGGCCGCGCAGTCGGTCTGGGACCGCTTCGCTGCGCCGCTGCCGGGCGCGGCGACGCGGCTGGCCGCCGCCCACGTGCTGGCGCTGCCGCCGACGCAGATGCGCGAGGCGGGCTTGTCGGCGCGCAAGGTCGAGTACCTGCGCGACCTGGCCTCGCACTTCGAGAACGGGCTCGTGCATGTGGCCCAGTGGCGCGAGATGGACGACGAGCAGATCATCGACGAGTTGGTCGCGATCCGCGGCATCGGCCGCTGGACGGCCGAGATGTTCCTCATCTTCCACCTGATGCGGCCCAACGTGATGCCGCTCGACGACCTCGGGTTGCTCAAGGGCATCAGCGTCAACTACTTCAGCGGCGAGCCGGTGTCGCGCGCCGAGGCGCGCGAGGTGGGTGAGGCCTGGGCGCCGTTCCGTTCGGTCGCCACCTGGTACCTCTGGCGCAGCCTTGACCCGCTGCCGGTCGACTATTAGAACCACGGCATGAGCAAACGCCACTTCCTCGAATTCGAACAGCCGATCGCCGAGCTCGAAGGCAAGATCGAAGAACTGCGGTATGTGCAGAGCGAGTCGGCGGTCGATATCTCGGAGGAGATCGAGCGGCTGGACAAGAAGAGCCAGCAGCTGACGAAGGAGATCTACACCCAGCTCACGCCCTGGCAGGTGACGCAGATCGCGCGCCACCCGCAGCGGCCGTACACGCTGGACTACGTGAACGACGTGTTCACCGATTTCCACGAACTGCACGGCGACCGCACCTTCGCCGACGACCTGTCGATCGTCGGCGGGCTGGCACGTTTCAACGGCCTGGCCTGCATGGTGCTCGGTCACCAAAAGGGGCGCGACACCAAGGAGCGTTCGGCGCGCAACTTCGGCATGAGCCGGCCGGAGGGTTACCGCAAGGCGTTGAGGCTGATGAAGCTGGCCGAAAAGTTCGGCCTGCCGGTCTTCACCTTCACCGACACGCCGGGCGCCTACCCCGGCATCGGCGCCGAGGAGCGTGGTCAGAGCGAAGCGATCGGGCGCAACATCTTCGAGATGGCGCAGCTCGAAGTGCCGATCATCACCACCATCATCGGTGAGGGCGGCTCGGGCGGCGCGCTGGCGATCAGCGTCGCGGACCAGGTGCTGATGCTGCAGTATTCGGTCTATTCGGTGATCTCGCCCGAAGGTTGTGCGTCGATCCTGTGGAAGACCGCTGAACGGGCGAGCGAAGCCGCCGAAGCACTGGGCATCACCGCGCACCGGTTGAAGGCGCTCGGGCTGATCGACAAGATCGTCAGCGAGCCGGTCGGCGGTGCGCACCGCGACCCGAAGGTGATGGCGGCGTCGCTCAAACGCGCGCTCAACGACGCGCTGCGCCAGGTGGCGGACCTGAAGCCCAAGGAACTGCTGCAGCGCCGCTACGACCGCATCCAGTCCTACGGCCGCTACAGCGACACGAAGGAAAGATAGTGTCTGCCCCCGGCCGCGGGGTACCGCGGCCACCCCCCGCGGGGGTGCGCAGGCCGCTTGGGAGCGGCCCGGCGCGGCCCGCGCCCATCAAGGTCGCGGTTGCCGTCAGCGGCGGGCGCGATTCGCTGGCGCTGCTGCACGCCACGGTGCAGGCGGCGCGGCCGCTCGGCATCGAGGTGCTGGCGCTGCACGTGCACCACGGCTTGCAAACCGACGCCGACACCTGGGCGGCGCAGGTTGACGGCATCTGCCGACGCTGGCGTATCGCCTGCGTGATCGAGCATTTGAAGGGCCAGCCGCGCCGCGGCGACAGTGTCGAGGCGTGGGCACGTCGCGAGCGTTATGCGGCGCTCGCGCGCATGGCCCAGGCGGCCGATGCCAAGCTGGTGCTGCTGGGGCACCACCGGCGCGATCAGGCTGAGACGTTTGTGCTGCAGGCGCTGCGCGGCGCGGGGGCGGCCGGATTGGCGGGGATGCCGCGTCTGGCCCAACGCGGGGACCTGGCCTGGGCCCGGCCCTGGCTGGCCCAGCCGCGCGAGGTCATCGAGGCCTATGCGCGAAGGCACCGCCTGAAGGCGGTCGACGACGCGAGCAATCGCGACCCTCGGTTTGCGCGCAGCCGCCTGCGCAGCCAGGTCTGGCCAACGTTGTCGGCGGCATTCCCGGATGCCGAAGCGGCTTTCGCCGATGCCGCGGCTCGTGCGGCCGAGGCCCGGCAGGCGCTCGAGGAAATTACCGCGCACGATCTGGCCCAGGTGGCCGATGAGCAGGGTTTGAAGCTGGCGGCCTGGCAGGCCTTGCCGGCCGGCCGGCGCCGCGTCGCCTTGCAACAGTGGCTGCGCGTGCAGACCGGGCAGGGGCCGCCGCAGACGCTGGTGGCGCGCCTGATGGCCGAGGCTGCGGCGGCGCCGAGCACGGCGTCGTGGCCCGGGAGCGGCGGCTTGCTGCGGCGCTATCGCGGCCGCCTGAGTTTCAGCGCCGATGCGCCGGCGCCGCCGCAGCAGGTGGTCCCGCTGTCGATCCGCCGCGCCGGGCGCCACGCAGCGCCGGGTGGCGCGCTGGTCGTGCAGCGCGTCGCCACCGGCGGTGTGCCGCTGGCCCTGCTGCAGGACTGCGAGCTGCGCCCGCGCCCCCCCGGCCAACGCTTCCAGCGCGCCGCCAGCACACCCGCACGCAGCCTGAAGAAGCAGTTCCAGGCCGCGGGCGTGCCGGCCTGGCAGCGCGACGCGCCGCTGCTCTACGCGGCTGAACAGCTGGTCTTCGTCCCCGGCCTCGGCCTGGATGCGCGCGCGCAGGCGCTGCCGGGTACCCCGCGGGTGAGCATCGAGTGGCAACGCGGCCGCTAGAATTTCACAAGCATGTCCCTCATCGTTCACAAGTACGGCGGCACGTCGATGGGCTCGACCGAGCGCATCCGCAGCGTCGCCAGGCGGGTCGCCAAGTGGGCGCGGGCGGGTCATCAGATGGTGGTCGTGCCGTCGGCGATGAGCGGCGAAACGAACCGGCTGCTCAATCTGGCGAAGGACCTCGCGCCCGAGCTGGCGAGCGACCAGGTGATGCGTGAGCTGGATGCCATTGCAGCCACCGGCGAGCAGGTGTCGGCCGGGCTGCTGGCGATCGCGCTGCAAGCCGAGGGGCTGCCTGCGGTCAGCTACTCGGGCTGGCAGGTGCCGGTGAAGACCGATTCGGCCTTCACCAAGGCGCGCATCCAGAGCATCGACGACGAGCGGGTGCGCGGCGATCTCGCGGCCGGCAGAGTGGTCGTCATCACCGGTTTCCAGGGCATCGACGACGACGGCCATGTGACCACGCTCGGCCGCGGCGGCAGCGACACCTCGGCGGTGGCGGTGGCGGCGGCGATGCATGCCGACGAATGCCTGATCTACACCGATGTCGATGGCGTCTACACCACCGACCCGCGCATCGTGCCCGAGGCGCGCCGGCTGCACACCATCAGCTTCGAGGAGATGCTCGAGATGGCCTCGCTCGGCTCCAAGGTGCTGCAGATCCGCTCGGTGGAATTCGCCGGCAAGTACCGTGTGCCGCTGCGCGTGTTGTCGAGTTTCACGCCGTGGGACATCGACCTCGCCGAAGAGGCCGCGTCAGGCACGCTGATCACCTTCGAGGAAGACGAGAAAATGGAACAAGCCGTCGTATCGGGCATCGCCTTCAACCGCGACGAGGCCAAGGTCACCGTGATGGGCGTGCCCGACAAGCCGGGCGTCGCCTACCAGATCCTGGGCGCGGTGGCGGACGCCAACATCGACGTCGATGTCATCATCCAGAACGTCAGCAACGACGGCAAGACCGACTTCTCGTTCACCGTGCACCGCAACGACTATGCGCGCGTGATGGATCTGCTGAAGAACCAGGTGCAACCGGCCACCGGCGCGTCGCAGGTCAAGGGCGACCCGAAGATCTGCAAGGTGTCGATCGTCGGCATCGGCATGAAGAGCCATGTCGGCATCGCCGCCAAGATGTTCCGCACCTTGAGCGAGGAGGGCATCAACATCCAGATGATCTCCACCAGCGAGATCAAGACCAGCGTCGTCATCGACGAGAAGTACATGGAACTCGCCGTGCGCGCCCTGCACAAGGCCTTCGAGCTGGAGCAGGCGCTGTTGGACGACTGATGCGCCGCTAGAATGGCGGCACCGGAGTCGTGACCGAGCGGCCGAAGGTGCTCCCCTGCTAAGGGAGTATGTGGGCAAAACCTGCATCGAGGGTTCGAATCCCTCCGACTCCGCCAGAACACTCTATCCTCAAGGTGCACGCAAGGTGCAGCAAGGTGGGATCAGAGCCTAAGCTGTTGATTTGACGGCTGTTTCTCCTGAGCCGACACTGCACAACACGCATGCATGTTGCCGCTAGGTGCACCGCGCTCGCGGCGACAACGGCTCAGGTGATCGCGTTTAAGGTGGCGTGACGGCTTGCGTCGCGTATCGCATCACGATACAATCTGACATGGCGATCAGGAGCTTCAGGCACAGCGGCCTGGAAGAGTTCTTCCGAACGGGGAGCAAGGCAGGCATTCAAGCCACCCACGCCAAGAAGCTCGGCCGTCAACTGCACGCTGGACAACGCCACGGCGCCAGGGCAGATGGGGGTGCCGGGTTGGGGCTTGCACCCACTCAAAGGAGACCTGGCGGGCCATTGGGCCGTGTGGGTCAATGTCAACTGGCGGCTGACATTCCGGTTCGACGGCCTAGACGCCGAGCTGGTCGATTACCAGGACTACCACTGAGAGGACATGATGACGATGCACAACCCCCCGTACCCCGGCGAGACGCTGCGAGAGGACGTGCTGCCCGCGCTGGGCCTGAGCGTGACCGAGGCCGCCGCGCAGCTCGGTGTGGCGCGGGTGACGCTCTCGCGCGTGCTCAACGGCGCCGCCGGCATTTCGCCGGAGATGGCACTGCGCATCGAAGCGTGGCTGGGCAAGGACCGCGGCGGCGACGCCGGCTTCTGGCTGCGGATGCAGGCGGACTATGACCTCTGGCAGGCGCAGAAGGCCCTCAAGGGGCGCCGGCTGAACGTCAAGCGCGCGCCGCTGGAACCCGTGTCGGCATGAGCATTCCGGCGCCTCAGCGGCCCTGAGGCAAGCGGGGTGCGGCGGTGCGCGAACACTGCCGGCCCCTGACCACAACGCACTCGACATGGGAGTGTTTCATGGCTACCACCAAGCCTACCAGCCAACGCGCATCAGCCCGCTCTAGGAGTTGAGTTCCAAGAGGTTGCTCACGGCCGGGATGCGGCTCATGGGGCGGCTGGCGGTTTAGTGCGCAGTGTGGCCGATGCCAGTTGTAGCGGTGCAAGAAGGGCTGCTGGGGCACCTATTCGCCGTGGGCTCTGCTCGTATGCCGTGACGCGACAGTTCCGAGTCCTAAGCGGGTAGAGCGCGCCATGATCAACATCGCCGTGATTGTCAACGCCGATGCACTGCGCGCGGTCGGCCCGCACACTCGCCAGCTCCGACTGTGTCGCGCCACGACTCTTGCCGTCCAGCGCCCGGAGATAGGTCGACCGCGATGACGAAGCCTTCGACGACGAACTGATCGAAGGTGCTATCGGCCGCGCAGCGATGGTGGCGCTGTACGGCGATTCGAACTCACCTTTTGATGTGCTTGCGCGCGCCCATCCGCACTTGCGCTGTCGTCGCCGGGCCGCGTTACGCCGTTTAGGCGGCGGCGCGGCGGTACGCCCGTACCCGCTGCGCGAGGGACATCCGGGTGGAAGGCGACATGACGGTGCGCAGCGATACGGTGGCCGGGCTTTGCGTGCCGCAGGCAGGCGCGGCCGTGCGCCCGCGCATCGACTGGGCGCGGCACGCGCCGTTGGTGTGGGAGGTGCTGGCGTTCGGCGCCGTCGTGGCGCTGCTCTGGCCGCTGTTCGACCGTGTCGCGGAGTTCGGGGCCGGCCGTGACGCCCGATTTGCCGTCGGCGGCGCGAAGAACGACGCCATGCGCGCGGTGCTGGCCGGCGCGGGCGTGCAGTGGGTGGGCGCGATGGCGCTCGGTTACGCCTTCTTGCTGGCGAGCCGGCGTGCAAGGTCGCCGCTGGCGGGGGCGGGCATCTGCGTGCTTGTTTGGACGCTGGCAGGCTGGGCGGCGCGCGTGCCCTGGCCGTTCGGCGGCACGCGCGATTTCGCCCCGCTGCGCGTCGATGCGGCCTGGCAGGCTGGGCCGGCGGCGCCGGCCCTCGCGCTGGCGGCGCTCGGCGCATTGCTGCTGCTCGCCGCCGCTGTGCCGTCCAAGCGCCGCGCGCAGCGGCCGCCGCCGGTGCAGACGATGAGCACGCGCATCGGCATGGCCGGCTTGGCGCTGGCGACGGGCGCCGGATGGCTGCTGCTGCTCGACCTGTCGGCGCATGCGCATGCCGTCAATCGCTACCTTGCGCTGTACCACCAGGGCCACCTCTGGTTCGGGATGACGGTGTTCTCGGTGCTGCTGTTCCTGCGCGAGCCGCTCGGCCGCTCGACCGGCTGGTTGCTGTCGGTGAGTGGCGACATGGCCGGGCGCGTGGTCTCGCTCGTCGGGCGGGCCGGCGCCTGGGCGCTCGTCATCGGCACGGCGCTGGCGCTGCTTGCCGTCTTCGGCGGCGCGCTCGCCCACCAGCGCCAGCTGACTTCGGAACTCGGCCGCATCTGGCTCATCGTCGGCGGCGCGTGGTTCTTCTTCCTGCGCGGCGGGCCGATGGCCGAGCGCCTGGCACGCAGCGGCGGCACGCTGGGGTCGTTCTGGCGCTATCTGGCGCCTCTCGGCTTCGTCGTCGCGGTGCTGGTGGCGGCCATGCTGGCGACGCGCGACATGGGGCCACTGCTCATTTCCGGCTACGCGGCGGGCGGCTTCGTCGCCGCCACCGGCGCCGCGTGGTGGCACCAGCGCAGCGGCCGCCTCGTGCTGCCGGCGCTGGCCGCGGTGATCATCTTCGCGGCCTGGATCGGCGCCGTCACGCTGGCGCTGCTGCAACTCGGCAGTGTCGACTCAGTCGCCGCCGCGCGGCTGGAAAGCCTGGCGACGCCGTTCAGTGCCGCCAACGACCAGCTCGCGCTCGTGACCTGGTTCCAGCGCGCCGCGCCCGCCGGCGGCTGGGGCCTGGGGGCGGTGCCGTGGTGCGGCTATGCGCTGTCCGGCGGCTGCAGCGGCATCCCGGCCCAGGTGCACAGTGACTACACCTTCACCGCGCTGGTGGGCGTCTTCGGCGCGCCGCTCGCCTGGGCCGGCACGCTGGCGCTGGCGCTGTGGCTGCACCGCCTGGTGCGCCACCACGGCCGCGCAACGAGCGGAGAGCCGCGACTCATCGCTGCCGGCGCGCGCCTGGCGAACGACAGCCAGGCATTGCTGAGCTGGGTCGCGGTGAGCTGGGTCGTGCTCACGCTGTGCCAGCTGGCCGTCACGGTCGCCGGCAACCAGGCCGTGCTGCCGCTCACCGGCGTCACCTTTCCTCTCGTCAGCTACGGCCTCACGTCGCTGACCGTGAACCTGGCCCTCCTGGCGCTGTGCCTGAACGTGACCGTCACGCGAGCGGTGGTGCGCGATGCCTGACCGCCAGCGCCACGGCCGCCGCGCCACGGCGCTCGAGTTCGCCATCGTCGCCAGCCTGGCGGTGCTTCCGGTGATGCTGGGTGTGGTCTGGCTGGTCGCGGTGGTGCGCCCGGCCGCCGAGGCGGCGGCGGCACCCGAGCGCCACGTCAGCACACGCCAGGTCGCCGCACTGCGCACCTTCGAATCCGCCATCGTCGCCCGAACGTCGGCGCCTGCGCTGCCGACGCCGCGTCAGGTGCTCGACGGCGTGCCCGCTTGCCGCACCGAGTGGGGCGGCGGCTTCGAGTTGCGCCGCTGGGTCGCGCGCCGGCTCGGCGGCAGCGGCCCGGCCGATGCGCCACTGGCCGAGCAGGTCGCGGTGCAGCTCGGCGCATTGGATCGGGCCTTGTGGCGTTTCAGCAGCGCGGACAACCCGCGCGTCGCACAACCGGTGGCCCTCGACGCCGGCCGGTGGTTCGCCGCGGCGCAGGCGGCACTCGTCGCTACAGGTACGACGCCCAGCCTCGCCTGCGCCGACCTCGCCGCGGCGCTGGCAGCGCTGCTGCGCGCCGACGCGCGCATGCTGCAGACCCTGAGCTGGCGCGGTACGACCGGCGCCGCGACGCTCGCGAAGTGGTCCGCCGATCAACGGGTCGCCTTCGCTGCCACGAGCGCGCAGCGGCACAACCCGTGGGGCGGCGCGGCCGGCTGCGTCTTCCTCGGCGCGGGTGCCGGGCCGCCGACGCACGCCGTCGCCGCGCCGCGCAGCGTGCAGCGACGCGTCTGCGCCGCTGGCGGCGTGCAGATGGTGGCCGGCGAGCCCGGCCTCGACACCGCCGCCGACGACGCGCGCTGGGCCGTGCCACCGTCGCTGCCGGCGCTGCTGCAGCCGCTCGATGCGCTGCGCCTGCCGTCCCATGCGCTGTTCCGCCAGCTCGTCCAGCCCGCCGCGCTCGCGCACCGCGTCGCCGCGCACCAGGTGCAGCTCGACGGCGCGCCGATCGACGTCGGCTACTCGGTCGGCCTGACGATCGACCCGGCGCTGCAGGCGCTGGCGCAGAAGACCGCCGCTTGTTACACAGGGCGTCACGACGTCTGCCATGCACTCGGCATGCAGCGCAGCGAGGATCGGCCGCCGCCGGTCGTCGGGCAGCGCGCTCGCCTCACGGCTGCAGCGGCCCTGCCACGAGCGATCGGTGACGCCCTGCTCGAGGGCGCGATGGTGCGCATGGCCGCGGTCGCGGTGATCGACATCGCCAGCGGGCGCATCGAGGCGCTGGCCGGCGCGATGTCGCCGTGCGCGCGGCAGGAGGTCGACGGCCCCGGGCGCGCCGCGCACTGTGACCGGCGGCTGCCGTTCCCGCTGCAGTACCGGCCCGACGCGCTGCTCAACCCGGCTCTGTTCCACGGCGCAATGCCGGCCTCGACCATCAAACCGATCATGGCCACGGCCTTCCTCGCCGACCCGCTCGTCGGCGCGCGCTGGCTCGCCGCCGAACAATCGCCCGACCCCGACGCGCCGCCGTCGCGTCAGAGTTTGCGCGGCCAGCTGCTGCGCTCCGACTCGGCGCGTTTCCTCGATCGCATGTTCTGCGCCGACGCGGACTTCGGCCCCTGCCGCCGAGCCTGGGACACCCAAGCCGCTGCGCCCGGGTTCGGCTGGAACGCCGGTTGCGCCGATGACGGCGGACCCGACTGCGGCAGGCGCGACGTGCTCTTCGGCCATGCGCCCGGCGGCGCGCCGCACGGCGCACCCCGGCTGCTCGTCAGCTACGGTCGCCTGATGGCCGAGCCGGTGCGCCCCGGTGCCGGCGCGATGCACCTGATGCCGCCGGCCCGCTTCGAGCGCAGCCTCGTGCAGCGCTGCGCGCTCGGCGCCGACGGCAAGCGGGCCAGCGACGACGACTGGGAAAAGTGCCGCGGCGGCGCGATGGTCGATGTCGTTGCCGAAGGCTGGGGCCAGGGCCATGCGCGGGCCAGCGCGCTCGGCGTGGCCGGCATGATGGCGAGCCTGGCGGCGGCGGCCAACGGCGCGCGGTCCGTTGCGCGGCCGCACCTGGTGGCCAGCGTGACCCGCGCCGACGGCAGGCCCGCGGCGCAAGTGCCGGGTCCGTCTAGCCTCGCCGCCTGGCGCGCGGCGCCCGCCGAGCCGGCGACCATTGCGCCCGACGCCGCGACCATCGTGCTCGGCGCGCTTGTCCACACCCACCGCACCGGCACGGCGCGCAGCGCCTGCGCGCAGGTCTTCGACGGCGCGCGCTGCCGCGACATCGGCTGGATCGCCGGCAAGACCGGCACGCCGAGTTTCCCGAGCGACGGCGTCGGGCTCGACGAACTGGCGTCGCTGTGCCGCACGCCGCCGCCCAAAGCGGGCGGCGCCGAGCCCGCCGAGCGGGCTGCGCGGCGCAAGGCGGTGTGCAGCAGCCTGCGGCCCTACAAGTGGTATGTCGCCGCCTACCGAGCGGATGGCGCTGCACAGGGCCCATGGACGAATGCCATCGCCGTGCTCACCGAACGCAACTGGCTGCGTCGCAACGGCCAGGTGCACGGCAGCGGCGACCAGGGCCCCAACCCGGCGGCGGAGATCGCGCTGCAGATCGCCGGCCGGCAGGTCGGCGCCCTGGCCTTGCCCGTGATCGCGGTGAACGGGAGTGCGCCATGAAGCGCCGCGTGCTGCCTGCGCCGCTGCCTGCCGAGCGTGTCTATCGACGCCCGCACGACGGAGCTGTGGTCGACACGCCGGCGCCGCTCGTGTGGGCCTTCGACGGGCCGCTGGAGACCTGCCTGGCCGACATCGAGGACACGCTGCGCCGTGCGCTGGTCATGATCGGTGACGTGGCCCGCGTCGCGCTGCTGATCGAGCTGTCGCTGCCGGCATTGCAGCAGCGCGTCGCCGCCGGCGACCGCGTGCAGCCCGGCTGGGCCCGCTTCCACGAGCGGCTGGCCGGCTATGGCCTGCCGACGCCGCCGCGTGTGCGCCCGCACACACGCCCCGGGCCGCTGGCCACGCTGGTCATCGCCTACCGCAACTGAAAAGGATGCCAACACCATGACGATCAAGAGCTGGGTCCTGGGCCAACTGCACGGCGCGGCCCGCATCGGCGGGCGGCCCGACCTGTCGCCGCGCGAACCGGTGCTGGCCGTTGCCGCGCGCAGCGCCGGCGACGCGGCCGACGGTGACCACCTCGGCCCCTATGGCGCGCTGGTCGGTGCCGTGCGCGACGAGCTCGAGCACTTCGTCGCCAGCCACGTCCGGCTGCACCTGGCGATCGCCGAGCGCGACCGCTTCGTGCTCACCGCGATCGGCGTGTCGTGCACCGACGGCGGGCAGGGTTCGCAGGCGCGCGCCCTGCTCGATCGTTTCATGCGCGAGTTCAGGCCCGAGCAGATCAAGCGTTTCCTGGCGCGGGAGGTCGTCGCCGCGCTGCCGAATGCGGCGGCGATCGACCTGTCCCAGTTCGCCGGGCTGTACGACGCGGACGCGCGTGACAGCGCGGCGCCGGACCGCGAGTACGCCGAGCTGCTCGCCGCGCTGACCTACACGCCCGCTGCGGCGCAGGCTTACGAAGTGAGCGTCGTCGGCCGCTGGAGCGAGGCCGAGGCGCCGCGCCCGGGCAGCGCGCCGCCTTCGGTGGGCGCCGCCGCAAACGCATCGCTGGCGACGGTGCCGTTCGTGCAACGCGCGGCCACGCCGGTGACGCCGCTGGCCGGCCAGCGCGTCGAGTTCGAGCTGGAGGACGCCGACGGCCGGCGCCGCGTCGTGCTGCCGTCGGTGCTGCCCGGGCGGCGCTATGCCGTCGGCAAGGGCGAGGGCTGCGACCTGCGGGCGAGCGGCACCTACGTCAGCCGGCGCCACGCCGAGTTGTGGTGCGACGGCGACGGCAGCTGGTGGGTCGCCGATGCCGGTTCGACCAACGGCGTGCGCATCGAGGAGGGGCCGCAAGGCGCGGCCCGAGGGGATGGCGCTGCCGTCAACACGGCGCTGGCCGTCGAGCAGCCGCTGCGCCTGCCTGACGGGGCGCGCATCGTGCTGTCGGCACGGGCCGAGGGGCCGGCGTCGGACTATCCGTGGCTGGCGCTGCGCGTGCCGGGGCCCGCGGCGGCACGCATCACGCCGATCGCCGCCACGGTCGGCGGCGCCGTGGCCGCGACGACGGCGCCGCGCACGCCGTTGACGGCGATCCTGTCGGCGCAGCCGGCGCTCGCCTGGCGCATTGCGGTCGCGCAGGCCGGCGGCGCGCGCACGGTGGACGTGCGCCCCGGCGCGCTGCCGTTCACGGTCGGCCGCTCGCGCAACCAGGCCCTGGTCATCGACCGCCGTCATGAAGGCGTCTCGGGGCACCACGTCGAGATCACCGCGCTCGACGACGATGGCGCTGCGGTCCGTGTGCATGGCGACAACGGCGTGCAGATCGACGGCACGGAGCACGCCGCAGGCAGCCAGTTGCACTGGCGCGCCGGCCAGACCATGCGCCTCGGCGCGGCAGCTGACGACCCGCATTGCACGCTGACGCTGCGGCGCACGGTCGATTGAGCGGCGACCGACCGTCCATCCAAGGATCTGGCCATGCACACCCCCTTTCGCCCGCTGACGACACCGATCGAGCCCGGCCGCATGCGCCGGCCGCTCGTCGCCGACGCCGACCCGCGCGAGTCGCGCCATGGCAGCGCGCTCGGCCGCTTCGAGGCCGCGGCGGCGAGTGCCTGCGGCCGCCTGCACGACAGCAATGAGGACGCGCACAGCCCGCCCGGCGGGCCCGGGCGGCTGTTCGTCGTCGCCGACGGCGTCGGCGGCGGCGCGATGGCGCAGCTGGCGAGCCGTGATTTGGTCGGGCTGTTGCACGACGCGCTCGCGCAGGGGCGCATCGACGCCGAACGTGTGCGTACCGCCGTGCTCGATGCCGACCGCACGATCGCCCGGCGCATCGCCCGGCAGACCGACCGGCCGGGCGCCGCGACGCTGGCGCTGTGCGCGCGGCTCGATGTCTTCGCGTCGCGCTGGCTCGTGGCCTGGGTCGGTGATTGCCGCGTCTACCGTCATGGCGGACACGACGGTGCGGCGCTCGAACTGCTGACACGCGACGACACCTTCGGCGAACTCGCCGAGACGCCACCGGCCGGGGGCAGCCTGGACGATCCTGCGCGCATGGTCGGCAACGGTGCGGTCGCCCGCCCGAGCGCGGCGAGCTACACGCTGGCGCCCGGTGCCTTCCTCGTGCTGTGCAGCGACGGTCTGCACAAGCACCTCGGCGCCGACGAGTGGACGCGCGTGCTGGCGCGCCCGGCGGTGCCGCTGGCGCGCCGCTGTGACGAACTCGTCGCTCGCGCGCGCGCCAACGGCTCGAGCGACGACGCGACCGTGTTGATGCTGCGCCGGCAGACGGCGGGCGAACAAGCGGATGCGGGAGGCGCGCCATGACACCGGCAGACATCGACCGTGTGTTCGGTCGCGGGCGGCTGCGCATGATCACCGGCAGCCATGTCGAGGTCTTCCGGGAGCGTGCGCTGCCGGGCGAGCGCCGCCGCTACACGAAGCGCTTCCTGGCCACCGAGGCGGGCGACTTCCGCCACTGGACCGAGCGCGAGTGGCGCATCCTGGCGCGGCTGGTCGGTCACGGCATCGGGCCGGTGCCCGACGTGGTGCAGTACGACCGCGGCGTCGGCGGCGATCAGGTGCCGCGTGTCCAGACCTACGACGCCGGGATCACCATCGACCACTGGGCCACGCTGCTGCCGCTGCGCCGCGGCGGCCAGTTGCTCGGCCATGTGTTCCAGGACTGCGCGCACTGGTGGGCGCTGGCGCGGCACAGCCTGATCGCGCTCGACGCGATCCACGAGATCGGCCTCGTGCACCTCGACTTGAAGGCCGACAACGTGTGCATCCCGTTCGAGCCGGCCGGCTTCGACCCGGCGGCTCCGGCGGCGTGGATCGCGCCGCGCATCGAACAGATCGCGCTCATCGACTTCGCGTTCTCGCTCGTCTCGGGTGAGCAGCTGACGCGCGCCTTGCCGATCGCGCGCCAGGGCGACTACGACTACCAGTCGCCACGCCTGCTCGACGCGCTGGCGGCGGGCCACCGCGGCGACCTCGGCCCGACGCGAAGGCTCGACTGGCGCTGCGATCTGTTCAGCCTGGCCGCGATGCTGCGCCGCTACCTGCCCGACCCCGAGGCAGCGCCCGAGAACGGCTGGACAACCGAGCTGGACGCCCGCGCGCGCGCGCTGGTGCGCCGGCTGCTGCAGGCGCACGACGCCGAACTGCCGGCGCAAAGGCCGCATGCCGATCTGTTCACGCTCGCGAGCGCGCCGCTGGCCGAGCCGCGCTTGGCGGCGTCGCTGCAGTCGGGCTGGTGGCTGGCGCCTCTGGGGCTGGATCTGCCGGCGCAGTCGCCCACACCCGTGACGCGCATCGCCGCGCCGGTAGACACCGTACTGCCGCTGGCGGAGGCGACGGCGCGCGAGGAGGCGGCACTGCCTGAACTGCCGCCCCCGATGAGGGCCGACGTGCGCGAGTGGGCGAGCCTGCCGCTGCCGGCGCGGTCCCGCGTCGGGTGGCCGTGGCTGGCTGCCGCCGCGGCTGCCGCGGCGCTCGCGGTGCCGGTGGTCGGCGAGGGCTGGCGGCGAGATCGCGTGGATGCGGTGGCGGCGGCGGAGCCGGCGCCTGCGCTGCCGCCCTTGGTGGAGGCCGTCGACGTGACAGGCGCGGGGAGGGCGCCCCATGCGGCGGCACCCGAGGCTGCGGTCACTGCGGCGCAGCCCCTTGCGGCGCCGGGCGAGCGCATGGACCGCGACGCGCCGCGGCAAACCGCGGAGCCGACCCTTGCGATCGAACGCGCCGATGGCGCGGCGAGCGCGCCGCCGCCCACGCCGGTGGCGGACACGCCGCCCGCGGCAGTGTCTGGCGATCGGCCCGATCGGGCGACCGCCGCCGCCGCGCGGCCGCCGCAGGCGGCTCGCGTGGCCACGCGCAAACCTGCTGCGGCACCGCGGCGTGAAGCAGCCGCCAAGACACTGCCCCCCCGTCCGACGACGCAGTCGGCGGCCAGCCGGCAGGCCGGCCGCGGCCTCCACGGCCGCAAGGGGGGCACAGCGGGGGCGTCCGCGGCCCGACCAGCGCCCGCGCCCGCGCCCGCGCCGCGCGGGCTGACGGCGCCGCCGATCCTCGCGCGCGCGCCGGTGACGCTGCCTCCGGCTCCCGCGACACTGCCGCCCGCGCCGGCGACGCTGCCGCCGGCGCCGGTAACGCTGCCTCCTGCGGCTGCGACCTCGCCGCCGCCTCGCACGGCGGCGGCCACGCTCCCGGCCGCCGCACCGTCGCCGCCGCCCGTGCGCAATCACACGGCACGCGCCGACGACTTGCTGGTGGCCCACCTGCCGCGCATGGCGCAGCGCGCCGAGCGGCTGGTGCAGCCGGTGCTGTCAGCGGTGGCCGTCGGCGCGCCCATGGGCGAGGTGCGCAGCGCCGCGCGCACATTGCGTCTGACGCCCGGGGATCCGCAGCTCGAGGCCGGCTCTTCGGCCGCCGACGCGCGCACCCTCAACGAGGCGGCGCGTCAGGCCCTGTGGCGGCGCGGCAGCTTGATCGACGCGGTGCAGCTGCAGACCCAGGCTTTCGGCGCCAACCCGCTGGACGCCGAGGTTGCCGGCAATCTGGCTCAGCTGCGCCTGCGCCAACGCCCGCATCAGCCCGAGCTGGCGCGGCAGCTTGTGCTGCACGCGCTGACGCTGCCCGACCCACGCCACCCGCACGGCCGCAGCGAGGACTGGACGACGCTGGCCATCGCCAGCGCGCTCGCCGGCCGCGAGCGTGAAGCCCGCCACGCCTGGTGGGTGTCGCTCGAGCTGGCGAATCCGCCCCAGCGCCAGTGCAGGGTAGCGATGAACGCCTACGTGGAGTACGGCGAGCGCCTGCGCGCCTCGGTGGAGGCGCTGCTGCACCGCGCGCAGGAATTGGGTCTGGACGCCGACGCGCCACCGTGCGAAGGGCCCGTGCACTGGCGCGGGCGCTACACCGGCTGGCGTTGAGGCAGCTCCAGCGGCAGCCGGTCGACGTTGTTCGCCTTTGCCAGCCACGCCCCGTGGACGGGTGGAACTGTCGGCTGTGGGCAACTTGCGCAGTTCTCACTCCCGTGATCGCGGCGATGCCGTTACAGGCGCTTGTGCCCATCATCGGCTGCACCAAACCAACAGGGAGCAGACGATGAGTTTGGAAGCGAAAGTTGTCGAGTTCGAAGGCGTGGACAGCATCCGCCTCAATGACGCCACGCCGCCGGTGCCGGTGCCGCCCGGTCATATCGGTCCGGTGGTGCTGCCCGGCACGGGCCGACTGGTCTGGTGGACGGGTCGCGTCGCGATTGGACTGCGCCACGAGCCGCCGCATCGCTACGGCGTCCCCTCGCAGTCGGCGCTGTGGGTGCAGGAGTTGCTGCTGGCGGCTTGAGACGCGCCCGACAGACCAGCGAACGAGTGCAGTCGAAGTCGAGGTACTTTCCTGCATCTTGCGCGCTCTGTCTGCCGGGCGCCGCCGATTCCTAATCAGCGGGGCCCGTCGTGGCCGAGCCGTTGCAAGGCGAGCGCGGCCTGTTGCATCGCGATTCAGGAGTCATCATGAAACTCAAACCTCTCGCAGTCGGCGCGCTCGGCGCGGCGGCGATCTTCGGCGTGTCACCGGCCATGGCCGAAGAGTTCCGCTGCACCGGCAGCGTGGGCGCCGTGGCGCTCGACAACGTCTTCGTGCCCGACGGCGCAAGCTGCGCGCTGAACCGCACCCGCGCCAAGGGCAACATCGTGGTCGGCAGCAACGCATCATTGCGGGCGAGCAGCGTGTCGATCAACGGCAACCTGCAGGCCGAGGGCGCGGCGTCGGTGGTGGTCGACGGCGCTTCGACCTTCGGCGGCTCGGTGCAGCTCAAGCAAGGCGGCAGTGCCTCGGTCAGCGGTGCGCGCATCAACGGCGACATCCTGTTCGACGAGAACACCGGGCCGATCGCGGCCGACCGCAACGTGCTCGGCGGCAATCTGCAGGCCTTCAAGAACTACGGCGGCGCGAGCTTCAACAACAACCGCATGAAGGGCAACATGCAGTGCAAGGAGAACATCCCCGCACCCACCGGCCGCGGCAACCAGGCGGCGAGCAAGGAAGACCAGTGCGCGCGGCTGTGACCTGAGTCGGCTTGAAAGCAGAGCGCCCCACGCGAGTGGGGCGCTTTCTCAATGGGCGGTGCCCGTCACGGGCAGGTGGCGTCCGGCGGCACGAAGTCGGCCACCGCGCCATGCGCATGCAGGCCGAGCAGCGAGGTGGCGCAGAGTTTCTGCCCACGATCCAGCAGCCGCTTGGTGACATCGACCGGCTTCCAGCTCGGGTTGCGCGCCAGCACCAGCGCCGCAACGCCCGCGGCGAGCGGCGTCGCCATCGAGGTGCCGCTCCAGGTGGCGTAGCCGCCGCCGGGCATGGTGCTGATGATGTTTTCGCCGGGCGCTGCAATCTGCACCCACTCGCCATAGTTGGCGAACGGCGCGACGCGACTCGATGCCGTCGTGGCGCTGACCGCCAACTGGCCTTCGGCCCCCTCGGCTGCGGGGTAGTGGCGCTCGCTCGCGCTCGCGCCGTTGCCTGCCGCCGCCATCACCACGGTGCCGTACAGCGTGTCGCAGCGCCGTTTGTCGTCCTCGAAACCGGGGCCATCGTAGTCGTCGTCGTCTTCATCCTCGTCGTCGTCGCTGCAGGTCGCGAGTTCGACCGCGGTGTTGAGCAGCCGCGTCTCGGCCAAGGTACCCAGGCTGATGTTGACGATGTGCGCGCCGTCGTCGGTGTTGGGGTTGCCGTCCGGGTCCACCGCCCACATCAGCGCTTCGGCCAGCACCCAGGCGTTGCCGCGGCCGGCGGCGTCGAGCACACGCGCCGGCATCAGGCGGGCGCCCGGTGCGGCGAGCGCCACCAGGCCGGCGACGTGCGTGCCGTGGCCCCAGCCGGCGTCGGCGCTGCTGCCGCCTTCGCTCGCGTCGTCGTCATCATCGACGAAGTCGTGGCCGAGCACCGTGCCGCCCGGCGTGCGGGCGAGCCGCGGCGCGAGCGCCGGGTGGTTGCCATCGATGCCGGTGTCGAGCACCGCCACGCGCATGCCGGCACCGGTGCTCAGCGCGTGCGCCTGCGCCAGTGCGATGGCGTCCGGCGCCCACTGCGCGCGGTAGCTGGCCGCGTCGCCGCCGACCGCCCACACCACCGCCTTGCGGCCCTCCGGGGTTTCGCTCTCGGCATTCGGTTCTGCAAACACGACGCGCGCATCGGCGCGCATCGCGCTCAGCGTGTTGTCGAGCGACGCCCCGCTGTGCAGCCGCAGGCGCCAGATCGGGCGCTTGCCGAACTGGTCCAGCACACTGGCGCCGTAGGTGGCGGCGACCGCGTTCACCGACGCGCCGGGCCGAAGCATCAGCACCACTTCGCGGCCGGTCGTGACGGCGCCGCCGCCGCCGGCCGAGCCGCCGCCGGTCTGCACCGCCGAAGCGGCACCTTCTGCCACCGCTGCGGCGTCGCCGCCCCCGCCACCGCAGGCGGCGAGTGAGATCGCACCGAGGCAGGCGGCCCACAGTCTGGTCTTGTTCATGCGCATGGCTCCTTCATCTGCCTACTGGCATGGACGCACAGAGTAGGGCGTGCAGCCACAAATACATACCGGCCCCGGACGCTGGCGGGTGATTGGTGCCGCGCGGGTCTGTCAGACACGGCCGTGCAAGGCGAACGGTGCCCAGTAGTAGGGGTGCGGCTGCTTGGCGCGCAGCGCCTGCTGGGCGCGGCGCAAGGCGTGCGCGGGCCGCTCGCCGGCAACCAGATCGCGGTAAAAGCCGGTCATCAGCCCGGCGGTGCCGGCGTCGTCGACGGTCCACCGTGTGGCCATCACCGCCGGCGCGCCGGCGAGCAAAAAGCCGCGCAGCAGGCCGAGCAGCTCGTCGCCCGGGGCGACGCGGCTCATGCCGGTTTCGCAGGCCGACAATGCGACGAAGGTGCCCGCCAGCGGCAGGGCGGCGGCGTCGCGCAGTGTGAGCGCGCCGTCGGCGAGGGTGAGCGACGAGAAATACGGGCTGTCGACACCGGCATCCGCTTCGGCGATGACGCCACCGGCCCCGACGATGACACCTTCATCGTCGAGACGAAGTCCGCGCACGGTCACGGCTTGGCCGATGCGATCCTGCGACAGCATCATCAGCACCCGACCAACGGCTGCTCCAAGTATTGCGTCGGCATGAGCCTGACCGGCAACGTGCAGCGCTACAACCGCTTTCGCCCGGCGCTGGCACGCCTGGGCGTCCTGCCCAGGCCCAGCGCGGCCTGATCGCCGCAAGGAGCAAACGATGAACAACCCGCCCCGCGTCGACCTCGAACCGATCCGTCAGGCCTTGCTGCGAGAAGCCCGGGGCCGCGTCGGCCCGCAGCGCATCGACGAGGTGTTGCAAGAACTGCTCGCGCGTGAGTTCAGCGACGTCCGCATCGCCGCCTACGTGCCGATCCTGTTGCAACGTGCGGCGCGCGAATCCCTGTGGGCGTCGCATTGACGGCTCGGGCGCTGCGAACGGCAGCGCTGGCCGCGGCCGGCTTGCTCGCCAGCGGCGCGCCGGCGGCGCAGCCGGCCCGTGTGGTCGATGTCGCGCAACTGCCCAGCGCTTGGGGTCTGCGCGAAATCTCGGGTCTGGCCTGGGCGCCCGACGGTCAGACGCTCTATGCGGTATCCGACCGCGGCCGCCTGTGGCGGCTGGCGGTGGCCATCGAGCGAACCGGCGACGGCGAGCGGCTGCGGCTGGACGGGCCGCCGCAGCGCATCACGCTGGCTGCCGGCTTGCGCCCGAATGCCGAAGCCCTGGCCTGGCGCGCGCCGCATGCCGCGGCGCCGGCCGGTGGCCTGCTGATCGCCGACGAGCAGGCCCATCAGGCGCTGCTCATCGACCTGCAGGGCCGCCATCTCGCGACGTTGGCGCTGCCGGGTACGCCGCCAACCGACGCGAAGGGCGGCGACTACGGCGTCGAGGCGATGGGCTGGCACCCGGTGCACGGCATGATGGCGGCGTTGCAGCGCCCGCCGCGCGGCGCGGACAGGCAAGTGCATCTGCTGCACTCGGGCGACGGTCGCACTTGGGGCTTCGAGGCCGCTGCTGCGCGCACCAGCCTGAAGGCGCTGGAGGTTGCTGCCGACGGCGTCTGGGTGCTCGAGAAGATCGACCAGGGCAAGACCCACCGCACGCTGCTGCGCCGCCTGAGCGCGCAGGCCTGCGCACCGCAGCAGCTGTGCGAGTCGGCGCGCCTCGAGCTGAAGGACCCTCGGCTGCGCGCGGAGGACAACTTCGAAGGCCTGGCCTGCCGGCCGGACGGCTGGTGCCTGCTCGGCAGCGACGATGGTGGCAGCGCCGATGGGCGCACGCTCCTGATGCTGGTGCATCTGCCGGGGCGGCGAAGAAACTGAATGTCAGCTAAAGCATCGCATTAAGTTGACATAATATACATTGTCGTCTTTTCCTCACTTGGCTGCGCGGGCTGCTGCGCCGCCCGGCCAAGCGCCGCCCCTGGCGTGCTGGCTCTGTGGGGGCTCAGTCGCCACGGCCACTCGGCCGGGGACGCCGATCGCAAATCGCGCTGCGCCTGGCCGACGCCCTGCAACGCGCGTTGGCCCGCGTTCAGCGCGAGAGCTACCGCGGTATGGCTCCCGCCCCTGGTCAGCGGCTATTCACGCTGGCGGCCGCCAGCGTCCCGCTTCGGCGACCGGTGCGGCCGTTCCCCGCTCCTGAACGCTCTCGGGTTGTAGATCGCGCGCTTAGCCGGATCATCCTTTCACGCTAGGTTGCGCTGCCCGAGTCGCGATCGCGACTGGACTCGTTCATACATTGTTGCAGTCTGCCAATCAGAGGAAGCCGGTGGCCAGTGCCCCCTCGCGCTTGGCGCCTACTTCAACGGGCTGAACGCTTGGCTTGCGCTCGCCGTCGTGCTCGCCCCGCACGTCCAAGGGCCGGCAGATACGCCGGCGCAGACGGCCGAGGTGTTCGGAGCGTTCCATCGCCTGCAGTACGGCCTCTGGGGTCAACAGCAGGTCGAACGGATCGGCAGCGCACAGGGGCTTGGCAAACATCGGGTTCTCCGCAGCGGATTCTGGTGCTGACCAATGTAGGCCGCGGCGCGGGCGGCGCCAGTCGGCGCAGCGCCATGGCGCATGTACGAAGCGCGCCGACAGCGCTGTCGGTCAGCGCCCGGCGCCCGCGAGCCGTGTGGCCAGCTTGTCGCGTCCTTCGGCGCGCGCAAAGGCGGCGGCGTCCAGGCCTTGATCGTTGCGCAGGCGGGCATGCGCGCCGCGAGCGAGCAGCAGCTCGACCGACGTTTCGCTGCCGTAGCGGGCGGCCATCATCAGCGGCGTGCTGCCGTTCGGGCTGCGTGCCTCGAGCGCGGCACCGCGCGCCAGCAGCAGCTCGACGATTTTCGGCTCCGGCCCGGTGGCCGCGTAATGCAGCGGTGACCAGCCCTCGCGGTCGGGCTTGGCGCCGCGGTCGAGCAGGCGCTGCGCCCACGCCAGCCGCCCTTTCAGCGCGGCCATCATCAACGGCGTTTCGCCCTGCACGTTGGCCGCGTCCACGTCCAGCGCCGGGTGTGCCCAGAGCGCGTCCGCGACCTTCGGGCCGCCGGTCTGCAGCGCCAGATAGAGCCCGACCTGGCCTTGCGGGTTGCGCGTGTTCGGGTCAAAGCCGGCCTGCATCAGGCGTGTGACGGCGGCCGCGTTGTCGGTCTCGATGGCGCTGAACCAGTCTTCGTAGGCACCGGCATTCGCCGAAGATAACCCAAATGCGACAACGAGATAGACGACATATCTGAAAATAGAGATCAACTTCATCGGGGCGCTTCCAGCTTGAACAGACGGTTGAAGTTGGCGCTCGTGGCGGCCGCCACCTCGGCGTCCGTCCGCCCTTTGAGCGCCGCCAACTGGCGCGCCACATGCGGCACATAAGCGGGCTGGTTGACCTTGCCGCGAAACGGCACCGGCGCCAGGTACGGGCTGTCGGTCTCGATCAGCGTGCGCTCCAGCGGCACGTAGCGTGCCACCTCGCGCAGCTCGTCGGCCTTGCGGAAAGTCAGGATGCCGGAGAACGAGATGTGAAAGCCGAGGTCGAGCGCCGCGCGCGCCACGCCAAGCGTCTCGGTGAAACAGTGGAACACGCCACCCACTTCGCCGGCGCCCTCCTCGCGCACGATGGCCAGCGTGTCGTCGCTGGCGCTGCGCGTGTGGATCACCAGCGGCTTGTCCGCCGCACGCGCAGCGCGGATGTGGGTGCGAAAGCGCTCGCGTTGCCAGGCCATGTCCGCCACGCTGCGGCCGTTCAGGCGGTAGTAGTCGAGCCCGGTTTCGCCGATCGCCACCACCCGCGGCAGCGCGGCGCGTTGCACCAGATCGTCCCGGCTGGGCTCGGCGAGGTCGCCTTCGCTGTCCGGGTGCACACCGACCGACGCCCAGAACTCCGGGTGCCGCAGCGCCAGGCCGTGCACATCGGGGAACTCCTCCAGCATCGTGCAGATGACGAGCGCCCGATCCACCTGGGCCTCGGCCATCGCGGCGCGCACCTCGTCGATGCGGCCATGCAGCTCGGGCAGCGTCAGGTGGCAATGGGAGTCGACGTACATCGCAAACGGTGCCGCCTGCGGCGGCGCGGCCTCAGATCGTCTGCGTCGGCTTGGCCGACTGGATCATCGTGCCGAGCATCTCTTCGATCCGGGACTTCAGCAGGCGCGTCTTCTCGTCGGTCGGAAAACGCACGCCGACGCCCTGGGTACGCCCACCAGAGGCGTTGGCCGGCGTCACCCAACCCACCTTGCCGGCGACCGGGTAGCGCTGCGGATCGTCCGGCAGCGACAGCAGCAGGTAGATGTCGTCGCCCAGCTTGTAGTCGCGTGTCGTCGGCACGAACAGGCCGCCTTCGTTGAAGAGCGGGATGTAGGCGGCATAGAGGGCGCCCTTTTCGCGGAACACCAGCTGGATCACGCTCGGGCGCGCCGGCGGGGGCGCCAGCGCGGAGGGTTGCGTCGGGCGGGCGTCGCTCATCGTGCGGCGAGTGTAGGCGAACGCCGCGGCCCGGAAGCGGCGATCTGCCACGCTTTGCGCCCGGCCAACAGCAGCGCCTCGGCCAGCAGACCGGCGTTCCATGGATGCCCGTCGTGGCGCGCGGCGCGCCGCAGTTCGCTGGCCCAGTCGGCGAGCGCGACCGGGTCGGCTCCAGCGGGCAGCGGCTGGTCGAAGAAGCGTGCCGGCGCGCCCTGCGCGTGCAGGCTCAAGTCGTGGCACAGGCGCTGCAAGGCGTCGATCAGCCGCGGCAGCGGAAGCGCGAGCAGTGGGCCGGCCTGCCCCTGGCGCACCAGGCGCGGCAGCTCGTGCCAGAGGTCGGCACTCAAGCCGTCGGCGGCAAAGGCCTGAGCCAGCAGCGGCTGACCGCCGGCAGCCATCAGCAAGGTGTCGGCGCCCTGCACGCCCTGCGCTTGCAGCCAGGCCAGGGCGACGTCGTCAGGCGGCGTCGACAGGGTGATGTGCTGGCAGCGGCTGCGCACCGTCGGCAGCAGGCTGGCGGGGTCGGCGGCGCTCAGGATCAGGCGCAGTGCGCCGGGCGGCTCTTCGAGTGTCTTCAGCAACGCGTTGGCGGCCACCGGGTTGATGGCGTCGGCCGGGTGCAGCAGCGCCACCTTGGCGCCGCCGCGGGTGCTCGTACGCTGGCCCCAGTCGATCGCCGCGCGCACGGCCTCGACGCGGATCTCGCGGCTGGGTTTTTTGTCCTTGCGCTCGGCGGCCGATTCGGTGTCCGGCAGCGGCCAGCCGAGCGGTTCACGCAGGGCCTCGGGCACGAGCAGGCTGAAGTCGGGGTGGACCTGCGCCGCCATCAGCCGGCAGCTTGCGCAGCGGCCACACGGCCTGCCCTCGCCCGCCTCGCACAGCCAGGCGCTGGCGAGCGAGAGTGCGAAGTGAAACTGCCCGACGCCCGCCGGCCCGTGTACCAGCGTCGCATGCGCACGCTGCTGCGCGATCGCGCGCGCCAGCGGCTCAGCCAGCCAGGGCAGCGCATTCATCGTCACCACCAGCCGCGCGCGGACACGGCGCGTTCGATCTGCGCCCACACCGCGTCGCGCGGCTGGCCGGCGTCGAGGCGCACAAAACGTTGTGGCGACTCGGTCGCGCGTGCCGCGTAGCCGGCGCGCACACGCTGGAAGAACGCGCTGTCCTGACGTTCGAAGCGGTCCGGGGTGCGCGCCGCGCTGCGCCGCGTGGCGGCAAGCGTGGGATCGATGTCGAACCACAGCGTCAGGTCTGGTGCCTGCGCCTCGGCCCCTGCCTCGAGCCGGCGCAGCCAGTCGATCTCGACCCCATGCCCGGCGCCCTGATAGGCAAAAGTGGCGTCGGTGTAGCGGTCGCACAGCACGCTCGCGCCGCGCGCGAGTGCAGGGCGGATCAGCCGCTCCAGATGGTCGCGCCGCGCCGCGAAGACGAGCAGCGTTTCAGTCACCGCGTCCATGGTTTCGTGCAGCAACTGCTCGCGCAGCGCTTCGGCGAGCGGCGTGCCGCCGGGTTCGCGCGTGCGCACGACCTCGTGACCGCGTGCGCGCAGCCACTCGGCCAGCGTGTCGATATGCGACGACTTGCCCGCGCCGTCGATACCCTCGAAGCTGACGAAGCGCCCCGCCATCAACGCTGCTTCTTGCTCGCGGCCGGCACGCGCTGAAACTGGTTGACCGCACGATTGTGCGCATCCAGCGTGTCGCTGAACTGGCTCGTGCCGTCCCCGCGGGCGACGAAGTACAGCGCTTTGGTCGGCGCCGGCTGCACCGCCGCGAGCAGCGAGGCCTTGCCCGGCATCGCGATCGGTGTGGGTGGCAGTCCGGCGCGGGTGTAGGTGTTGTAAGGGCCGTCGGCTTGCAAGTCGCGCTTGCGCAGGTTGCCGTCGAAGCTTCTGCCCAGACCGTAGATCACCGTCGGGTCGGTCTGCAAGGGCATGCCGATGCGCAGCCGGTTCACGAACACGCCGGCCACCAGGCCCCGCTCGCTGCGCTGGCCGGTTTCCTTCTCGATGATCGAGGCCAGGATCAATGCGTCGTCCATGCTCTTGAGCGGCGTCGCCGCATCGCGTTCGGCCCAGGCCTGCACCAGCTGGCGCTGCATGGCCTGGTGCGCGCGTTTGAGCACCGTGAGGTCGCTGACGCCACGGCTGTAGGCATAGGTGTCGGGGAAGAAGCGGCCTTCGGGGTGCATCTCGGGCTCGCCGAGCGCGACCATCAGCTGCCGATCGCTCATGTCGCGTGTGGTCGGCTCGAGCGCCGGCGCCTTGGCGAGTGCGTCGCGGAACTGGCGCAACGTCCAGCCTTCGGTCAGCCGCACGGTTTCGAGCACCTCGTCGCCGCGCACCATCTTGTTGAGCAGCTCGGTCGGCGTGATGCCCGTGCCGACCGCATAACTGCCGGCGCGGATGCGCCGTGCCTGGCCGGACCAGCGGAACCACTCGTAGAGCAGCACCGGCGAGGTGGCGACACCGGCCTTGACCCAGGCATCGGCCACGTCGCGCGGCGTGGCGCCCGATTCGATCGAGACTTCGACACGCGGCTGCGCAAGCTCGAGCGGACGGTCCAACCACCACCACGCGGCGCCGATCGCGCCCAGTAGCGCGAGCAACACGAGCACGATGAAACCGGCGACCCACTTACCCATCAGTTCAGCCCTGGCAACATCGCGATGATGATAATCGGCGCATGAATTCAGTCTTTCCTCACGGCGCCTGCGCGCTGCCCGACTGGGGCGTGATGCGCGCGCAGGGCCCGGATGCCGCGAGCTTCCTGCACAGCCAGTTGACGCAGGACGTCACCGGCCTGGCGATGAACGAAGCGCGGCTGGCCGGTTATTGCTCGGCGAAAGGCCGACTGCTCGCGACCTTCGTGGTCTGGCGCGAGGCGGCGGACGACTACTTGCTCGCCTGCAGCGCCGACGTCTTGCCCGCTGCGTTGAAACGGCTGCGCATGTTCGTGTTGCGCGCCAAATGCACCTTGAGCGATCTGAGCGCCGAGCGGCCGTTGTGGGGTTTGGTCGGCGACGCGGCCGCGGGAGGGGGCGTGCCCTGGCGACGTGAAGCCACCCTGCTGCGCCTGCCCGACGCCGAGCGGCAGGCGCGCGCGCTGTGGCTCGGCCCGGCCGCACCCGATGGCCCTGCCCTGCCGCTCGCGGCCTGGCAGTGGCTGGAAGTCCACAGCGCCGTGCCGCGCATCGTCGCCGCGACGAGCGAGCAGTTCGTGCCGCAGATGGTGAACCTGGAAGTGGTCGGTGGCGTGAACTTCCAGAAGGGTTGTTACCCGGGACAGGAAGTGGTCGCGCGCAGCCAGTACCGCGGCAGCATCAAGCGACGTGCCTTCGTCTTCGGCAGCACAGCGGCGGCGCAGCCCGGCCAGGAGATCTACGCTGCCGGCGACGAGCAACCGGCCGGGATGGTCGTCAATGCCGCGAGCTACGACGGCCGGCATGCGCTATTGGCCGAGGTCAAGCTGGCGGCGATGAGTGCGGCGCTGCGCTTGGGCAGCTCCGACGGCGTGGCGCTGACATCTCGCACCCTGCCCTACCCGCTGCCCACCGCCGCCGAATGACGAGCACCCACTGGTTCGTCTACTACAAAGTGAATGCCGCCGATGCGCAGGCGTGTGTCGACGCCGCGCTGGCGCTGCAGGCCCAACTGCGGGCCCGTCACGCCGGCCTGCAGGCGGCGTTGCTGCGTCGCCCCGCTGCCGGCAGCGACGGTTGTGTGACGCTGATGGAAAACTACAGCGGGCTGGATGCCGACGCGCTGGCCGAAGTTGAAGCGCACGCGCAGGCGGCGCTGAAACGCTGGACGGTCGGCGCGCGCCATTGCGAGCGGTTCGTGCCATGTGCCTGAGCGCCATCGCACTCGACCCCACACATCCGCGTTTCACGTTCGTCGTCGCCGCCAACCGCGACGAGTTCCACGCCCGCCCTGCCGCAGCGCTCGCTTGGTGGCCCGACCGGCCCGGCATCCTCGCCGGCCGCGACCTGCAAGCCGGCGGCAGCTGGTTGGGCTTGAGCCGCGACGGGCGCTTTGCGCTGCTGACCAACGTGCGTGGCGCGACGGCCGACCGGGGGCCGTCGCGCGGCACGCTGGTGCCGGATTGGCTGCAAGGCGACGGCGACGTGCATCACTTCTGGTCCGTGCAGCGTGGCCACGCGGCCTACAACCTGATCGCCGCCGACTTCGCACGCGGCGAATGCTGGTGGATGAACCCCGAACTGCCGGCGCCGCAGCGCATGGCCGCGGGGCTGCACGCGGTGTCGAATGCACGGCTCGACACGCCGTGGCCCAAGCTGCGACTGTTGAAGCACAGGGTTGCCGATGCGATGGCGGCGTGCGACGACGCGCAGCAGCTGTCCCAACGCCTGTTCGCCGCGCTGGCTGACGATGCCCCCGCGGACGATACCGAACTGCCGCACACCGGCGTGCCGCTGGACGTCGAACGCGCCTTGTCGGCGGCCTTCATCCGCATGCCGCAGCATGCCTACGGCACACGCTGCTCGACGGTGGTGATCGGCGACGCGAGCGGCAACACGCAAGTCTGGGAGCGCAGCTACACGAGCGACGGCATACCCGCCGCGACGCGCCACGAGATGCTGGTCGGCTGGCCGCCTCAGACCAGCGCGCGCACCATCTCCACATGCGGTATGCCGGCCTCGTCGAACGGCGCGCCGCGTTCGGCGAACCCGGCGCGCGCGTAGAAGGGCACCGCACTCGCCTGCGCGTGCAACAGCACCTCGCGGTCGCCGCGTTGGCGCGCAGCGTCGACCAGCGCGCTCAACAGCGCGCGCCCGACGCCGCTGCCGCGCATCGCACCGAGCACTGCCATGCGGCCGATCTGCGCCACCCCGGGCGCCGGCGTGAGCAGGCGCCCGGTGCCCAACGCCAGCCCCCAGCGATTCACGGCCAGCGCATGCACGCAGGCGGCATCGGCGTCGTCCCACTCCAACGCGGCGGGAATGCGCTGCTCGTCGATGAAAACACGCTGGCGTATCGCGCGAGCGTCGTTGCCGAATTCAGCCCAGGCACCCAGCCGCACCTCGACCATCGGCTGCCCGCCCTCGAACGCCGCCAGCAACTCGCGAAACTTCTGCGGCACCGGCTTGCTGGTCTGCGTCGCCGGGTCGGCGAAGACGTAGAGCAGCTCGCCGTGCACCAGGCAGCGTTCGCCGAGAAACACCGCGGCATGGAAGACGATCGACGAATTGCCGATGCGTCCGGCACGAATGCCGACCTCGAGCGCGTCGTCGTAGCGCGCCGACGCGAGGTACTCGACGGTCGCCTTGCGCGCATAGAGGTCGCCTTCGAGCGCGTGCATGGTCTCGTGGTAAGGCATCGCCATCGCGCGCCAGTAGCCGGCGACGGCGGTGTCGAAGTACATCAGGTAGTGGCCGTTGAAGACGATCTTCTGCATGTCCACCTCGGCCCAGCGCACGCGCAGGCGTTCGAGGTGGCGAAAGGCGGCGCGTTGGGGCGTACTCATGCGGCCGATTCTGGCCTAAGCCGCAATGAGCGCGTTTGTCGTCGCAACGACAGCGCTGTCGCAGCATGCTTGCTAATCTGACCCCAGCGCCGGCCTCTGCGGCCAACGACAAGGAGACGAGATGGCCTGGGACATCGAAGTGATCGACGAGTGCGCCGTGGTGCGCATGAACACCAACAAGGTCAACGTTCAGAACGACCGTTTCTTCGCCGACCTGCATGGCGCCTTCGACCGGCTCGAACGCGAGTTCAGCAAGCTGCCGGTGATCTTGACCGGCCAGGGCGACACCTTCTCGGCCGGCATCGACTTCCAGTACAGCTTCGAGATCTTCGGCAGCGGCAGCCTCGACCCCATTCGCGAGTGGTACCGGGCCTACCGCGAGACGAACCTGCGCATCTTCAAGTACCCGCGTCCGACGGTCGCCGCCATCAACGGCCACGCCATCGCCGGCGGTTTGATCACGGCACTCGACTGCGACTTCCGCATCGCTGCACGCAAGCCGGCCAAGTTCGGGCTCAACGAAGTGCCGATCGGCATACCCATGCCGTCGGCTTATGTAGAAATCATCAAGTACGCCTTGGGCGACCAGGTGGCTGCGCTGGCCACGCTGCGCGGCAAGCTGGTCGGCCTCGAAGAGGCGACGCGCCTGGGCTTCTTTCACGAGGTCGTGGAGCCGCAGCAGCTGCTGCCGACGGCCATCGACTACGCCCGCTGCATCACGCCCGACTGCAACACCGCCTACGCGATGTCGAAGAAGGCCCTGCAGGACAGCGTGCTGCGCCAGATCGACGAACGCACGGTGGCCCTCGACACGCTGCTGCCGCAGGGCATGAGCGACCCTGGCAACCGGCGCGCGCAGGACCGGCGTCGCCAAGAGATCATGAAGAAAAGATCATGAAGAAGCGGTGAGGCAACACGCATGATCGATCTCTACACCTGGCCGGCGCCCAATGGGCAGAAGGTGCAGGTGATGGTCGAGGAACTGGGCATCCCCTACACGCTCATCCCCATCGACATCACGCGCGGGGCGCAGCATGAGGCCGGCTACCGGCTCATCAATCCGAATGGAAAGATTCCCGCCATCGTCGACCATGCGCCGCCGGATGGCGGCGCAGCGGTCACGGTGTTCGAAACCGGGGCCATCCTGCTGTACCTGGCGGAGAAGGAGAGGCGTTTCCTGCCCACGGATCTGCGTGCGCGCAGCGAGGTGCTTCAGTGGCTCTTCTGGCAGGTCGGCGGCCTCGGGCCGATGATGGGCCAGGCGCAGCACTTCTTCCGCTACGCGCCGCAGCCCGTGCCCTATGGAATCGATCGCTACCAGGCCGAGACGAGGCGGCTGCTGCAGGTGATGGACGAGCGGCTCGACGGCCGCGATCACCTCTGCGGCGACTACTCGATTGCCGACATGGCGTGTTTTCCCTGGATACGCATCCACAAGCTCACTGGTGTGGCGCTGGACGACTTCCCGCGCGTCCAGGCTTGGTACGGGCGTGTGCGCGGCCGGCCCGCCGTCGGGCGGGCGATGGATCTGCTGCGTGAGCGCTGGGTGGACGTCACCACCTCGGCCGAGGCCAAGCGCAACCTGTTTCCGATGCGGTGAGTTGCATGTCTGACCCGAACGATGCGGTGGTCGACGTATTCATCGACCTGCGCAGCCCCTACTCGTACCTGGCCTTGAAACCGGCCCGTGCGCTGGCGCAGCGCGCGGGGGTGCACTTCGACTGGTGGCCGTACATCACGGACTTCCAATCGGCTTACGGCGGCGAGGTGAATCAGCGCTCGAGCCGCGACGTGGCCAAGTTGAAGTACCTGTACATGGACTGCCGCCGGCTGGCCCAACTGCAAGGCCTCACCGTCCGGGCGACCACCAAACTCTGGGACGCCACGCTGGCGAGCCAGGCCATGCTGTTCGCCAAGTCGAAGGGGCGCCTGTGGGACTTTTGCGACCCGCTGCTGGCCGCCTTCTGGCGCCGAGAGTTCGACCTGGAGTCAGCCGCGGCGCTCGACGCGGCGCTGTCCGGGGCCGGCTTGGCCCTCGACGAATGGCGCGCGTATCTGAAAGACCGTGCCCCGCAGGATTTGGCGTCGGCAGCGCAGCGCGCCGAGCAACTCGGCGTATTCGGCGCACCGACCTTCGTGTGCCGAGGCGAATTGTTCTGGGGTGGCGATCGGCTGGGGCTGCTGGAGTCGAGGCTCAGGACAGGAGCCGACGCGTACGACGGCGCTCAACCCGCGGACATGGCGTAGCGGCGCAAGCCCACAAGGTCGATGATCAGTGCGCTCTTGTGCGTGTCGCTGCGCACCAACCCCTGTCTTTTGAACTCGCTGATCGCCACGTTCACGCGCTGGCGGGACAGCCCGCAGATCAGCGCCAGCTCATGTTGGGGGATCAACAGCTCCTGGCTGGCCCCGCCCTTGGGATCGGTCAGCATCAGCAGCGCCCGGGCCAGGCGCATCTCGGGCGCTCGCAGGCGAGAGGCTTCGAGCATGCCGACGAACACGCCCATGCGTTCGTTCATGATCTCGCACAGGAAGTGGTTGAACTCGATCGAGGACTGACGCAGTGCTTCGAAGGTGTCGGCCGGAATCAGGCACAGGCGTGAAGGCGTGAGGGAGCGCAGGTCGTAGCGGCGCATCTCCCGCTTGAGCAGCGACCCGTCGCCGCCCCACTCTCCCTCGCGCATGCAATACAGGGTGGTCTCGGCACCGTTGGCGCCGACGACGTACATCTGCAGGAAGCCGCTGATGAGCCCGTACCAGTGCGCGCTCGGCTCGCCCGAGCGGGCGATGTAGTCACCGGGTTGGGCTCTTCGCTCGACGGCGGTGTCCAGAACGAGGGAGCGCAACTCGGCCGACAAGGCCCGATACCAGGGCCACCTGTGCAAAAACTCGCCCACACTGGGAGACAACACCGGCGCGTTGGTCGACCTGCCCATAGACCGGTATTGTTCCCCGAGGAACTCAAAGGCCCGCCGAAGCGGGCCCGGTGGTCATCGGTCGCAGCAACCAAGCGGCCGCCGCGGATCCGGCTCTGCCGCCGCTGGCGGCGCCCCCTGGGGGGAGGCGGCCGCAGGCCGCTTCAGGGGGTCAGCTCACCCGTGTTTGGCGGTCAAAGAACTGTTCGTCCTCGGTCGACCCCTTGAGCGCCGCCGTGGAGGCGTCCTTTTCGATCGTCGTCGTCACGGCGTCGAAATAACCCGTACCGACCTCGCGCTGGTGTTTGACCGCGGTGAAGCCGCGTTCGGCGGCGGCGAACTCCTTTTCCTGCAACTCGACGAAGGCGCTCATGTTGTTGCGCGCGTAGCCGTAGGCCAACTCGAACATCGAGTAGTTGAGGGCATGGAAACCGGCCAGCGTGATGAACTGGAACTTGTAGCCCATCGCGCCCAGCTCGCGCTGGAACTTGGCGATCGTCGCGTCGTCGAGGTTCTTTCTCCAGTTGAAGCTCGGGCTGCAGTTGTAGGCCAACAGCTTGCCCGGGAACTGCTTGTGGATCGCGTCGGCGAAGGCCTTGGCGTAGGCCAGGTCGGGCTTGCCGGTTTCGCACCACACCAGGTCGGCGTATGGGGCATAGGCGAGGCCGCGGCTGATGGCCTGCTCGAGGCCGGCCTTGGTGCGGTAGAACCCTTCCACCGTGCGCTCGCCGGTGCAGAACGGCAGGTCGTTCGCATCGACGTCGCTCGTCACCAGGTCGGCGGCCTCGGCGTCGGTGCGCGCGACCAGCAGCGTCGGCACGCCCATCACGTCGGCCGCCAGGCGCGCGGCGACCAGCTTGGCCACCGCCTCGCGGCTGGGCACCAGCACCTTGCCGCCCATGTGGCCGCACTTCTTCACCGCCGCCAGCTGGTCCTCGAAGTGCACACCGGCAGCGCCAGCTTCGATCATCGCCTTCATCAGCTCGAAGGCGTTGAGCACACCGCCGAAGCCGGCTTCCGCGTCGGCCACGATCGGGGCGTAGAAGTCGATGTCGTTCTTGCCTTCGCTCCACTGGATCTGGTCCGCGCGTGCGAAGGTGTTGTTGATCTTCTTCACCACCTTGGGCACGGAGTCCACCGAGTACAACGACTGGTCGGGGTACATCTCGCCGTTGCTGTTGGCGTCGCCCGCCACCTGCCAGCCCGACAGGTAGATCGCCTTCAACCCGGCCTTGACCTGCTGCATCGCCTGGTTGCCGGTCAGCGCGCCAAGCGCATTGACGAAGGGCTCGGTGTTGATCAGGTTCCACAACTTCTCGGCGCCGCGGCGCGCGATGGTGTGCTCGACCGCCACCGAGCCACGCAGCCGCACGACATCGGCCGCCGTGTAACCGCGCTTGATGCCCTTCCAACGCGGGTTTTCGGCCCACTCCTCGTCGAGCGCGGCGATCTGTTGGTCACGGGTCGTGGTGGTCATCGGGGTCTCCTCTGGATGAAACGGGATGGCCTGAGCGTAAGGGCGGCGCGGCGTTTGATGCACACCTCTGTCTTATAGAAGAGCGTTTTTGTTTGTCAGGCGCATCAATGACTTGGACACTTCGTGCCGCAATGCGGAATCCTCTGCTTCGTAATGAGAAATTCTGCTGCGACGCAACAACCTATCTTTCCGCGATACGAAACGTGATTTGCCGTTGATGAAACCCGGCTGGCCGCCACGCCGACACAACACGGATCGCGGCCTCGCTAGACTGGGTGCGCCGCTTCGAGGAGATCAAGACATGAGCACGACCCTGGATGCCTACTGGATGCCCTTCACCGCCAACCGGCAGTTCAAGAAGGCACCGCGCCTGCTCGCCAAGTCCTCGGGCATGCATTACTGGGACGACCAAGGCCGCCAGATCCTCGACGGTGTCGCTGGCTTGTGGTGTGTCAACGCGGGTCATGCGCGGCCGAAGATCGTGCAGGCGATCCAGCAGCAGGCCGCCGAGATGGATTACGCGCCGCCGTTCCAGATGGGCCACCCGAAGGCCTTCGAGTTGGCCGAGCAGCTCGTCAAGATCACGCCCCAAGGCCTGAACAAGGTCTTCTATACGAACTCGGGTTCGGAGGCGGTGGAAACGGCGCTCAAGATGGCGATCGCCTACCACCGCGTGCGCGGCGATGCGGCTCGCACACGGCTGATCGGGCGCGAGCGCGGTTACCACGGTGTCAACTTCGGTGGCATCTCGGTCGGCGGCATGGTCGGCAACCGCAAGATGTTCGGCAGCCTGCTGGCGGGCGTCGACCACATCCGCCACACCCACGACCTGCAGCGCAATGCCTATGCGGTTGGCCAGCCCGCACACGGCGCGGAGCTGGCCGACGACCTGGAGCGGCTGGTCGCGCTGCACGACGCGAGCACGATCGCGGCCGTGATCGTCGAGCCGGTGGCCGGCTCCACCGGCGTGCTGCTGCCGCCCAAGGGCTATCTGGAGCGGCTGCGCGCGATCTGCGACAAACACGCAATCCTGCTCATCTTCGACGAGGTCATCACCGGCTTCGGCCGCACCGGCCAGCCCTTCGCGGCGCAGACCTTCGGTGTCACGCCGGACCTGATGACGGTGGCCAAGGGCATCACCAACGGCTGCGTGCCGATGGGCGCGGTGTTCTGCAAGCAGCAGATCCACGACACCTTCATGGCGGGGCCGGAGCATCTGATCGAGTTCTTCCACGGCTACACCTACTCGGCGCATCCGCTCGCCTGCGCCGCGGGGCTCGGCACGCTGGCCACCTATGCGGACGAAGGCCTGCTGACACGCGCGAAGGAACTCGAGGGTTATTTCGGCGACGCCCTGCACGGCTTGAAGGGGCTGCCGAACGTGATCGACATCCGCAACATCGGCCTCGTCGGCGGCATCGAGCTCAGCGCCATGGCCGACGCGCCGGCCAAACGCGCCTTCGGCGTCTTCCTCGACTGCTGGGAAAAAGGCGTGTTGATCCGCACCACCGGCGACACGGTCGCGCTGTCGCCGCCACTGATCATCGACAAGTCGCAGATCGACCAACTTATCGAGACCGTGGCTGGCGCCATCAAACGCGCCGCCTGAACGCCCCCCATGCCCGACAGCCCAGCGCCTAAACCGATCGTCCTCGTGCCGGCATGCAACCGCATGCTCGGCGACCACGCCTTTCACGTCGCGGGCAAGAAGTATGTCGATGCCGTTCGCCTGGCCGGCTGCCAGCCGCTGGTGGTGCCGAATACGCAAGCCGGCGAAATCGACGCCCTGCTCGATGTCGCGCACGGCCTGCTGCTCACGGGATCGCCGTCCAATGTGCATCCGTCGAACTTCGCCGAGAACGTGCATGACGAATCGCTGCCGCTGGACCCGCAACGCGACGCCTTGACGCTGGGGCTGATCCCCAAGGTGCTGGCGCGCGGCATGCCGCTGTTCGCGATCTGCCGCGGCACGCAGGAGGTGAACGTCGCGCTCGGCGGCAGCCTGCACCAGGCGGTGCACGAGACCGAGCCCTACAGCGACCACCGCGAGAAGCCCGAAGTCGACGTCGAGGAACAGTACGGCGCAGCGCACGAAGTGACGGTCGAGCCCGGCGGCCTGCTCGACGGCCTGCTCGCCGACAAGAGCTTCCTCGTCAACTCGCTGCACGGCCAGGCGGTGAACCGGCTCGCCGACGGCCTGCGCATCGAGGCGCGTGCGCACGACGGCCTGGTCGAAGCCTATTCGGCGCCTACGTGGCCGGGCTTTGTGCTCTGCTTCCAGTGGCACCCGGAGTGGCGCGCCGAGACCAACCCGGTGTCGATGCAGTTGCTGGCCGCCTTCGGGGCCGCGTGCCGCCGCTACCGCGACCGGAGCCCCGCATGACCGAACGCCCCGTACGACGCAGCTTCGCCGAGCTGGAGCAATGGCTCGACGAGCACCGCGTGACCGAGATCGAATGCCTGGTGCCGGATTTGACCGGCGTCGCCCGCGGCAAGATCCTGCCGCGCGAGAAGTTCACCGAAGACCGCGGCATGCGCCTGCCCGAGGTGGTGGTGGCGATGGGCGTGACCGGCGAGTTCCCCGATGAAGGCCCGTACTACGACGTCATCCAGCCGACCGACCGTGACATGCACCTCAAGCCCGATCCGAGCACGGCGCGCATCGTGCCCTGGGCCACGGACCCGACGGCGCAGGTGATCCACGACTGCTACGACCGCGACGGCCAACGCATCCCCTTCGCGCCGCGCTCAGTGCTGCGGCGCGTCTGCGAGTTGTACGACGCCGAAGGCTGGCAGCCCGTGGTGGCGCCCGAACTCGAGTTCTACCTCGTCGCGCGCAACCCCGACCCGGACGTGCCGCTGAAGGCGCCGATCGGCCGCAGCGGGCGCAGCGAAACCTCGCGCCAGGCGTATTCGATCGACGCCGTGAACGAGTTCGACCCGCTGTTCGAGGACGTGTATGCCTATTGCGAGCAGATGGGACTGAACGTCGACACGCTGATCCACGAGATCGGCGCCGGCCAGATGGAGATCAACTTCTTCCACGGTGCGCCACTCGACCTCGCCGACGAAGTGTTCTTCTTCAAGCGCACGCTGCGCGAAGCGGCGATGCGGCACGACATGTTCGCCACCTTCATGGCCAAGCCGGTGGCCGGCGAACCCGGCAGCGCGATGCATGTGCACCAGAGCCTGCTCGACGCGAAGACGGGCCTGAACCTCTTCAGCAACCCCGACGGCTCGGCGAGCGACATGTTCCGCTGGACCATCGGTGGCCTGCAGCGTTATGTGCCGACGGCGATGGCATTGTTCGCGCCCTATGTCAACAGCTACCGCCGGCTGGCGCGCGGCAGCGCGGCGCCGATCAACATTCAGTGGGGATGCGACAACCGCACCGTCGGCATCCGCTCGCCAGTGGCGACAGCCGAGTCACGGCGCATCGAGAACCGCGTCATCGGCGCCGATGCGAACCCGTACGTCGCGCTCGCCGCGACACTCGCCTGCGGTTACCTCGGCATCAAACAACGTCTCGAGCCGATGCCCGAGTGCAAGGGCGACGCCTACCTCGCCGACTACCAGCTGCCGCGCAGCCTGGGCGAGGCGCTGGCGCTGCTGCGCGCCGATGAAGAACTGTCCGCCGTGCTCGGCGAAGCCTTCGTCACCGTCTATGCCGAGGTCAAGGAGACGGAGTACGCCGAGTTCATGAAGGTCATCTCGCCGTGGGAGCGCGAGCACTTGTTGCTGCACGTATGAATTGGACCCCCCTCAGCGCCTTCGGCGCCTCCCCCCAGGGGGCGCCGCCAGCGGCCCGGCGAAGCCGGATCCGCGGCGGCCGCTTGGAAAGGCCGCATGAGTGACGTGAGACGCACCACTGCCGACTGGCAAGCCGCCGACGCGGCGCACTTCCTGCACCCGTTCACCGACTTCCAGGCGCTCGCGGCCAAAGGCACGCGTGTGATCGTCGGCGCGGACAACGTCTATCTCACCGACAGCGACGGCAAGCGGCTGTTCGACGCGATGTCGGGCCTGTGGTGCGTGAATGTCGGTTATGGGCAGCAGGCGCTGATCGACGCGGCGACGCGCCAGCTGAAGGCCCTGCCCTTCTACAACGCCTTCTTCCAGACCGCGACGCCGCCGGCGATCGAACTCGCCGAAGCCTTGGCCGCCGTCGCGCCGCCGGGCTTCGAGCATGTGTTCTTCACCAACTCGGGCTCCGAAGGCAACGACACCGTGGTGCGCATGGTGCGGCGCTACTGGGACCTGATGGGCCAGCCCGAACGACAGGTCATCGTCAGCCGCCGCAATGCGTACCACGGCTCGACGATGGCCGGCGCCTCGCTCGGCGGCATGGCCGACATGCATGCCCAGGGCGGGCTGCCGATCCCCGGCATCGTGCACATCGGCCAGCCGCACTGGTTCGCCGATGGCGGCGAGCTCGATCGCGAAGCCTTCGGCCTGCGGTGCGCGCGGCAGCTGGAAGCCAAGATCGCCGAGATCGGCGCCCACAAGATCGCTGCCTTCATCGGCGAGCCCGTGCAAGGCGCCGGCGGCGTGATCGTGCCGCCCGCGAGCTACTGGCCCGAAGTGCAACGCCTCTGCGACGCACACGGCATCCTGATCGCCAGCGACGAGGTCATCACCGGCTTCGGCCGCACCGGGCGCTGGTTCGGCTGCGAGACCGTCGGCTTCGCGCCCGACCTGATGACCTTCGCCAAAGGTGTTACCAGCGGCTATGTGCCGCTGGGCGGCGTATTGGTCGGCGAGCGCGTTGCGCGGGTGCTGATCGAACGCGGCGGCGAGTTCGAGCATGGCTACACCTACTCCGGCCACCCGGTGGCCTGCGCGGTGGGCCTGGCGAACTTGCGCTTGATCCAGCAGCTGGACCTGGTCGAGCGGGTGCGGCGCGACACCGGGCCGTATCTGGCGCAGGCGTTCACGGCCATCGCGAAGGAACACCCGCTGGTCGGCGAAGCCCAGACCTGCGGCCTGATGGGCGCCCTGCAACTCGTGCGCGACAAGTCGGGCCGACGCGGCGGCACGCCCTTCGACCCCGGCTTAAGCATCGGCATGCGCTGCCGCACGCACTGCTTCGCCAACGGCCTGGTGATGCGCGCGGTCGGCGACCGCATGATCGTCGCGCCCCCGCTGGTGACGACCCGCGCGCAGATCGACGAGATGGCGGCGTTGATCCGGCGCTGCCTCGACGCGACGCTGGCCGATCTGCCGCAGTGAGCTGCGCCGCGAACCGGGCACCGTGGGCCGCCTACGCCTGCCTGGCCGCCAGCATGGCGCTGGTGGGCAGTTATGTCGGGCTGTCCAAGCTGCTGGTCGTCGTGTTCCCGGTTTTCTTGCTCGCCGGCTTGCGTTTCGCCGTCGCGGCGCTCGCGATGGCGCATTGGGTGCCGCGCCGCCGCGGCGAGCCAGCGCTGTCGCGTCACGACCGCTGGTTGCTGTTCTGGGAAAGTTTCCTCGGCAACTTCCTGTTTTCGATCTGCATGTTGTACGGCGTTGCGCTGTCGAGCGCGCTGGCGGCGGGTGTCATCATGGCCGCGATACCGGCGGCGGTGGCGCTGCTGTCCTGGCTCTTCCTGCGCGAGCGCATCGCCGCGCGGGTGCTGGCCGGCATCGCCTGCGCGGTGGGCGGCATCGCGCTGGTGTCGTTGAGCAAGCACGACGGCGACAGTGGCTCGGGCTGGGGCGCCCTGCTGCTTGCCGCCGCCGTGGTCTGCGAGGCGAGTTATGTCGTCATCGGCAAGCGCTTGACCGGCAACGTCTCGGCCAAACGCATCAGCGCGCTCGTCAACCTCTGGGGGCTGGCGCTGGTGGCGCCGCTGGCGTTGTGGCAGGCGCTGCGCTTCGACTTCTCGGCCGTCGCCGCCCCGACCTGGGCGCTGCTGCTGTTCTATTCGCTCGCCGCCAGCATGTGGACGGTGTGGCTGTGGATGACAGGCTTGAAACACGTGCCGGCGTCACGCGCCGGTGTCTTCACGGTCATGCTGCCGGTGAGCGCGGCGGCGGTCGGCGTGATCTTCCTCGGCGAACGTTTCAGCGCCGCGCAGGCCGCAGCCTTTGCGCTCGCCCTCGCCGGTGTGCTGCTCGCGACCTGGCCTCCTGGGCGCAGCTCAACCGAGCTGGGCCAGCGCGCGCCCTGACACCAAACTCGCCGGCTCGCCCTTGAGCTTGTGGTCGCTCCAGACCTGGCGCCAGCGGCGCGCGCCGGCCTCGCCGTTCCACAGCCCCATCATGTGGCGCGCCACCTGCGGCCAGGCCAGGCCTCGGCGCTCGATGTAGTCGACCATCGCGGCCTCCACCTGCGTGCGGCTGGTCGCCGCCGGCGCCGGCGCAGCGAAGAAGCGGGTGTCCCAGTCGTGCATGCTCCAGGGGTGATGGTAGGCATCGCGGCCGATCATCACGCCATCGACCTGCTGCAGATGCGCGGCGATCTGTGCGTCGCCGGCCACGCCGCCGTTGAGCACGATCGTCGCCGCCGGAAAGTCCTGCTTCAGGCGATAGACGTAGTCATAGCGCAGCGGAGGAACTTCGCGGTTCTCTTTCGGCGACAACCCCTTCAACCACGCACTGCGTGCATGCACGATGAACACCGTGCAGCCGGCGTCTGCCAGCGTGCCGACGAAGTCGCAGACGAAGGCGTAGGCGTCCAGCCTGTCGATGCCGATGCGGTGTTTCACCGTCACCGGCAGACCCACGGCGTCGCGCATCGCCTTCACGCAATCGGCCACCAGCGTCGGCTCGGCCATCAGGCAGGCACCGAAGGAGCCGCGCTGCACGCGCTCGCTCGGGCAGCCGCAGTTGAGGTTGACTTCGTCGTAACCCCATTGCTGCGCCAGCTTCGCGCACGCCGCCAGCTCCGCCGGCTCGCTGCCGCCGAGCTGCAACGCAAGCGGGTGTTCTGCGGCGTCGAAGTCCAGATGCCGCGGCACGTCGCCGTGCAGCAGCGCGCCGGTCGTCACCATCTCGGTGTAGAGGCGCGCGTGGCGGGTGATGCGGCGATGGAAGAACCGGCAGTTCCGATCCGTCCAGTCCATCATGGGCGCAACTGAAAGACGCCATGGACTGCAAGTTGTTGATTTATCTATATCTATCAATGACTTACGACGATGTCGTTCCCACGAAGGCGCACGAAGAAGCACATCAAAACACAGGAAAACACCGGCTCAGTGCTACGGATTTGCTACAGTAAGTCCGGCCAAGTGCTACAGCAAGGGGACCGTGTGGCGAGCATTATCCCGGTCGGGGACTCCTGGCGCGCGCAGGTGCGCCGCAAGGGCCACCCGGTTCAGACCAAGACTTTTCCAAAGAAAACCCTCGCGGAACTGTGGGCGCGTGGAATCGAAGCCGACATCGACGCCGGGCGCACCGGGGTGTCGTCGGCGAGCGGCGCGGCGCGACACCTGACCATCGGCAAGCTGATCGAGCGGTACACGGAGGAGATCGGGAAGCAGAAGCCGTTTGGCCGGAACAAGGACGACGTCCTCAAGCGGATCAAGTACCACCTTGGCAACGTTACGCCTGCCGAACTGACGGTGGACCGGGTCGTCACCTACATCACCGAGGACCGCCGGATCAGCGGCGTCACCGCGTCCATTGACCTCACGTACCTGGGCGGTGTCCTGAAGGTCGGACGCTCCCTTTGGCGCCTTCCCGTCAGCATCGCCGCCGTCATCGAGGCCCGCGACGTGCTGAGGCACATGAACGTGCTTGGGCGAAGCAACGAGCGAGACCGACGACCGACAGCCGATGAGATCGAGCGCTTGCGGGGCTGGCTCCGGCGTCATTCCCGAAGCCTGACACCGGATCTAATCGACTTCATCATCGACAGCTGTTTCCGGCCACCCAGTGAGATCGTGCGACTGCGCTGGGAAGACCTCAACCATGAGGACCGAACGATCCTGATCCGTGACCGCAAAGACCCAAGACGGAAGCTCGGCAACAACCAGGTCGTCCCGCTGTTGGGGCGCAGCTACGCCATCATCTGCGCACAGCCGAAAGTCGGTGAGCTGATCTTCCCGCTCAACGGCAAGAGCTGGTCCAGCATCTTTCCGCGCGCCTGCAGCGAACTTGGCATCGAGGATCTCAACCTGTACGACCTACGGCATGAAGGCATCAGCAGGCTGGTCGAGTCGGGCAAGTACTCGATCCCGGAAGTGATGCTCGTCTCAGGGCACAAGGATCCAAAGCAGATGATGCGCTACACGCAGCTGCGGGCCAAGAACCTCCATCGGTAGAAATTGATCGAGTTACCGCCAGGCAATGGCCGGCCTGTATGCCCTCTGTCCTTTGCCCTTTGACCCGGCAGACGGTGAGCGCGTGGGCTCGTGACGCAAGAGCATTGCGGGCTTCTTGCTTTTGAGCAGCCCAGGAGTGTGCCCATTGAGGGCGGGTCGGTCGGGATCACCGTCATCGCCGCCTTTGCCGCCTTGTGGGCGCCGCACTGGCCATGCCTACAGTTTCTTGAACTCCGCGGGTGTGATCTTGCGAGTCACCTTCGCGAACACGTCATTGCCGATCTCCTTGAACTCCGCGGCGAGAACCACCAGTTGCTCGAAGTCGGTGTGCTTAATCGTTCGGGGTGAAGCAAGGGGATCCTCGGCTGTCACGATGACGCCAGCAGTTGGAAGACCTGCTCGCAGCGCTTCGACATGCCGTCTTCGCTCAGGAGCTCCTGGGGACGCTTGCGTAGCTGGAATTGTCACGTAGTCGACTGATACCCACCATGCCCCGTCGATCCGCTTGTAATCATCGGCCCACACACGAAGCGCTTGGCGGTTTCCATCGGTCGAGACTGCCCCCCAGGACCACACGGCGTTATGTAGTGGAGCTTGCAGGTCGTGCCTGAAAAAGTCGGTAGTGGTCTTAGGCATAGGACCTCCTCATCCAATCACCGTCTGTACCAGACGGGCCGTTCACGCGCGTCCGCATCCAAAGACTTCCTGGTCCACGAAGCGCCCGCGATGTCTCATCAACGGCAACAGTTCGTCGTCGGCATATCGGCAACCAGTGGTGCCTGGATCTATCTGTCGCTCCTTCGAAGCCATCTCCGGCAGGTGCCCCCCACCGTCTGAAAGAACCCTGATCAGTTCACCATAGCCGGACCGCCATGCTTCGGCCTGAGCAAACACCTCCCGCAGGCTCGCCAGGATCTGCATCCCAGCAAAGTCCAGGTCGCCAAAGAAGCGCACGGGCAACTCGGACCGACCGAACAACCAAGCGCCCACCGCTTCGAGCCCGCGCGCAACCGATGCATCCAACGTCAACGCCTCGCCTCGTTGGGTAGGCCGAAGATAGAGTCGGCAACCTTGACGCGATCGCAGCCGCCTTGCGCTTCCCTTGAAACCGGCCGCGTAGATCAGAACACTGCGTGCCCAACCAGACCGGCGCCGATCGGCCATCTGCTCGAACGTCACGAGGTTCTCGACGAACAAGGCCTCGTCGAACGCCGCTGGGATGTCCACGAGTAGCTGAATCGGTGCCTCCCAGAACTGCCCAGGGCTCGCACCCAACAGACGCAGCAGCTCTTCGCGGCTGTCGAGCACTTTGGATCGCCCCTGGAATACTCTCGCGGACGCCTCGCGCAGCGGCATCGCCGCCCCGGATGCGCAAAGCGACCGCAGCGAACTCAGGCTCCGCATGGCTTCCTCGGCGCCCATCTCGGCGAGCGCCAGCACGGGGCTTCGATTCAGGTAGTCGAGCAACGCATGTCGTGGTGTTTCGGGCGTCGGCTCCCAGCAGTCACTCAGGTAGGCCACGAGCTTGCGGTTCCAGCGGTCTGCTTGGCGCTGGTAGCCAGCCCAGTCGGCCAGTGCGTCGAAATCGACGAGTTCCAGCTGGGGTTTTCGATCGACAAAGCCGGCGAAGTCCCGTGCCTTGCCCAGAAGCAACGTGACCCATCCCGTGCTGCACAGATCGTTGAGCAGGAGCTCGAGGAGTCGCAGAGCCTCCGCGTCGACTTGGTCGTACAGCTCGGGCACCTCGATCCGATCCAGCCTCAGGCGGATCGCACGTTCACTGTCTGATCGCTCTGCTTTGGCCAGGAGGCGCGTTGCCACTCTGAGCAGGAAAGGATGCGGCTGCGGCGCTCGGTCGATTTGTGCGGCCGACGGGATCGAATCAACCATGGTCATCGGCGACTGGGCGCGCAGTGCTGGCGTCGCGAGCTTCCGCTTGCTCCCGATGAAGCGCTTCATGCGCGAGGCGGCCCGACTCCCTCGCCTGCGCAGCGTGCTCCGCCCACAGCCTGGACAGGGGCTCGCGCTTGAGCGTCTTTTCCTGCACCTCGCTGACGAACAGTTCGGCACCATCCCGCGAGGCCAGCACCTTGGAGAAGGTGAACTCCTTGTCGAACTCGGGCTTCACGGCGCCGGACTTCGAGGTCGGCATCGCCACCACCAGTTGCAGCCCCAGCGTCTTCGACAGGAACTGCAAGACGCTTCGCGACCGCGACTCATCCATCTTCGAGAACGCCTCATCGGACAGCATCAGCCTAAGAGCCGGTGCGCCGCGGCGATCGCGTCCGAAATGTCCCAGCGCATGGGCAAGCACGGCGGACCGGATCACATAGAAGGGCGTCTCCAGCTCCCCGCCCGAGCCCGTCCCCCACGTCGAGAGTTTGGTCTGCCCGACCGGGCTGTGACGGATGATGTCGTAGCGCCGGTAGTTACGGTAGTCGGCCAGCTCCTTCAGCGCGCGCTCCGAAGCACCCTGGTCGTTGGCCAGCAGCAGCCGCCTGATGTCGGCGGCGGTTTCCCGGTGTGCGTCGCTGAGGCGCGGTGACTCGAAGATGGAGCCCTTGTCCTTCTCGAAGCTGTCGACCAAGCCCTCCATCGCCTCGAAGAACTCAAATACCTTCTGCAGCCGCGGCACCCAGGCCCACTCGAGCTCGTAGGTGTCGGTGCCGAACTGGATGTTCTTGAGCTCGCGATTCAGCTTTTGCAGCGTCGAGGCGCCCTGCCGGATGTCGTCGCGCACCTTGAAACAGAAGCTGGTCGTGAACACCGAATTGAAGCTCGTCTCTGCGTCCTGAAGCCGGGCGAGGTTTTCCGCCAGGCCGATCGAGCGTTGGCGGCGAACCTGGTCTCCCGCCACCCGCAACAGCCCGAGCAGCGGCGGCAGCATTTCCTCGATGCGCTCGAAGCTCTTCGGAGGGTCCTGGTACAGGAAGCGCTCCTGGTCATTGCGAACGCCCGTCAAGTAGGTGGAGACGTTGGATGCCACCTCACGCAACATCGTCGGCAGCTTGTCCGCCGTGACGCCGATGCGGTGGCGCATCGCGTCGAGGGTCACCTCGGCACTGTCGGCCAGGGCGCGGGCCTCGTCGGTGAGCTGCGTCTCGGTGGCCAGTTCGGCTGCGCCCTGCACGAAGCGTGCAGCCCACACGAGCGCGTTGCTTCGCTCGATCTGCAGACCAGGCAGCTTGTCCATCAAGCCCTTTTCGCGGTTGCCCAGGCCTTTCAGCGTCTCGTTGTTGGCGCCGACTTTGCGATTCTCTTCGTCGTACTCGCCTTGGGTGACTGTGCACCGGCCCTGCAGCTGGTGGCGCTCGGACTCCAGCGACTCGATCGACGACAGGTCCAGCGCCGCCAGGGAGCGCGCCGCATGACCGTACTGCAGCTGGCTCGCCAGCACCGCCGCCATCAGCGGCGCAAACGGAGTGAATGCCGCGCCGGAGAACATGCGCGACACGGCCAGCAGCGAGTTATGCAGCGCATCCAGGCTTGCCACGGCGATGGCCAGACGCGCCACCTCCTGTTCGCACCACTGAATGCGCCGTTTGCGTGTGGCCTCGCCAAAAGCCAAATCTTGGTCCGGTGCGCGACACGAGAACATGCCGTAGCCGCGGCTGCCGATGCCCTCTTCCATCAAACCTTGCGCGGTACGGGCCAGTTCATCTTCGCTCTCGACCTTGCGCACCTTGCCGTACTGCGCCATCAGGAAAGCTTTGGCGACGGGATGCGTGCAGGTCAGCTCGTGCATCACCGCACGCGCTTCCAGCGTCCGGCCCTTGACGTCTTCGATCGCCTTGCTGCCTTGCACCACCTTCGGCGAGCGCACCGGAAACCTGCGCTTGACCAGGCGTGTGCACGGCGCCTCGAAGCCCGCCTCGACGATGAGCGCGAAGCGGTCGCCACCCATGTAGCCCTCGATGGCGTTTTGCCAGGTGCTACCGGGCTTGGGTTCGACGAGCTGCGACAGGATGTGCGGCCGGGCCTGCGGCAGCTCCCGCTCCAGCAAGCCCAGCGCCACGTGGACCTGGTCCGGCGCGGGCGAGCCGCCGGCCTGCAGGGTGCGCAGTTCGGCGTCACGCTGGGTTCGTTCGTCCGCCAGGGCGGCGCGCTGCTGGCTCGCTGCGGCCAGTGCGGTGATGACCGCGCCCGACAAGGACTCGTCGTGACCCCGAATCCCGTGCTCGAGGCGGGCCAGGTCTGCATCGAACGTCTCGAGGTCGAAGGCCGGAAAGTCGGCGTCCAGCATGGCCTCCTGCCCCAACACTTGTGCCATCGCCGGCCAAGGACGCAGGACAGCCTGCGCCGCCGGCCGGAGTGCCTCCACCGCGGCCGCCAGTGCTGGGGCTTCGGCCAGGTCCAGCGTCAACAGCTGCTCGAGCTGCCCCGCCATGCGCGACATGCCGATGGCCGCCTGCCCGGTCGCCGCCCAGTGTTGCCGGAATTGCTCCTGCAGCGAACGCACCTCGCTTTCCAGCGCCACCTTGCGTTGCGCCACGTCGCTGGCGGCGAGCTTGGCCTTGACAATGTCCAACTGCTCCGTCAACTGCGCCTGCGTCTCGCGCAGCTTCTGCAGGCGTTCCTCGAGCTGCTGGTTGTTCCGGCGCTGCTGGACCACCTGGCGGCGCACCGACTCGAGTTCTCCTTCGGCCTCGTCCACGGCGCGCATGGCATGCGCCATCGTCGTCACGACGAACTTGCGCGACTCTTCCAGCACCCGATTGGCGGCGGCCTCCACGGCTTCCAGGCGCTCGATGTTCAGTTGCAGCCGCTCGGCTTCGGCTTTCAGGCTGGCCATCGAGCGCATCAGCTCGCGCATCTTGTCGAGGTCGCGGCTGAAGTCGTGGGTATCGAGAATCTCGTCGCGCACCAGGTCGTTGACGTTGCCCAGCTCCTTGTAGGCCATCGCTTTCACGATGGACTTCGCCGCGCGGAATGCCTCGGCCTCCGACACCGCCGTTTTGCCCATCATCGCGCCGTACAGGTGCGTCAAGTAGCTGGTCTTGTCCTCGAAGCGCTGGACCACCTCCGGGCCCACGCGCAACTGGTGCTGCAGCTGCAGGTAGACGTCCTTCAGCGGTATCGGAGCCGGCTGCAGGGCCTCGCCAGACCGCAGCATCAAATGCTTGAGCCCGATGGCCTGTCGCACGATGAAGAACACGCTCTTGCCAAGAATGGCCCTGGCTGCGTCCTCGTGCGCCTCGACACAGACCAGTGCGGTGAATGTCTGCTCGGCTTCGCCGGCGCCGCCCGATGCTTCGAACACCAGCGCCACATAGCTCGTCGAGCGCTTGCGCAGGAACACGCCGTCGGCCTGCTGTCCCAGCGCATAGGCCTGCAGCGTGCGCGGTTCCTTGCCGCCGCGCCGGCTTTGGGTGGACTCGTCCTGTCCGACATTGAACTGCACCAGATGGTGATGCGCCGCGGTCAACAAGGTCTGGATCGAGTCCAGCAGCGTCGACTTGCCGGAGCCCGACTCGCCCGTCAGCAACACCGAATCGGCAAACTGCCACTCGCGGCTTTCGAGCGAGCCCCATTGGCAGGTGACGAGCGTCTTGATCTTCATAGCAGGCGGCCCTGGGCGGGATCGTCCACAGCGGGGATCGATGCGCTCGCCGGCACGGCCGCCGTGGCTTCGGGCTCCACATCCGGTTGAGCATCCGGGCGGGGCGACCGGGCTGATAGGGCCGATTGGGCCGATCGGGCGGTCCTCGCCTGACCGGCAATCGCCAGGGCATCTTCCAGCGCTTCGTCGCTGACGTAGCTCATCACCGGCCGCAGCACGCTGAGCAGCATCTCCATGCTGCCAGCGCCCTCGCCGTCGTTGAACTTGACGATGCGGTGCTTGCGCAGCTCACGCAACAGTGCCAGGCGGTCGGCGTTCGACGATGGCAGCGAGTGCGCCAGCAGCGAGACGACCGCCTGTGAAAGTTCTTCGAGACTGATCACGAGAACCTCATTGACCAATTCCCGCTTGCCGGTCAGCGCCTCGGTGTAGAGGAAGCGCGCTGCGATCGCAGTGGCGACAAAGTCGCGCGACAGCCGGGCCTTGAGCCGCTTCACCCCGTCGTCGTCGCCGTCTCCGCCCTCGCCGGGCGGGTAAAGGCGAAAGATCAACGCATCGGCATCGTGGGTCAGCACAAAACCGATGGCCGCGAAGTACTCGCGCAAGAGCTGCTCGCTCTGGGCGGCATCGTCGTACAACTCGGCTTCAGGGCGTGAGTAGTCGCGCCACAGAACGCCCGAAGCCAGCAAGCGACCCACCAGCTCGGCAAAGCGGTCGGCCTTCACCCCACCGGCGCCTTCCGTTCTCAGCCTCTCCTCAAGGTACTGCTGGAGTGATTGCAGCATGGCGAGCTGTCAACGATCGCCGCGCGCCAGGGCCGACAGATCGGCCTCCAACTCGAAGTTGTCGGCCGTGAAGTAGTGGTTGTCGAACACCTCGGGCTTCTTGCGTGCCTTGAGGAACCGCTTGCCCTCCGACGAGCGCGCGGCGCCCACGGCGTGCAGCACGCGCACGGCTTCGGTCGCACTGGTCACTGGCAGCTCGTCCAGCGAAAGCCGGCCCTCGCGGAAATACGGCAAGAGCCCGGCCAGGACCTCTTGGTCGCTGAACGCGAAGGCCTCGGCTTCAGCGCGGCGCATGGCCGCGTCGATGCGGCTGCCCTCGTCCACGACCAATGGCGCCAAGGCACCGTGCTCGACCTCGCGGTCACGAACGGTCCAGCGCAAGGCCGCCCCCGGCAATCGCACTTCGGCCGTGCCCATGCGCCGCGACAAGGCGTCAAGAAAATCCGCGCGATTCTCGGCGGGTTGCTCCTTGAGCAGGCTCATGGCTCGGCCCAGCGCCGACTGCGCGCTGTAGTCCAGCGAGAGCGCCTGACGCAGCAGGCTGGTGAAGCGTCGCACGTAGTTGTTCATCTCCGAACGCAGCATCGGCAACTTGAGGCTGCAAGCGGCCTCGACCATGCTCTCCATGCGGTCGCACAGCCACAGCATCGGGCTGCGAAGCGAGACTTGCGCTTCGAGCCAGGCGGCACGCTGCAGCAAGCTGACATCGACACCCGCCCTCACCTCGGCCGGCAGCGCTCGAATCTGATCGAGCAGCTCGACGATGTGGCCGCGGTGGCGTTCCGCTGAGTCCGCCACCAATCGAACTGCATATTCCTTGGCGAAGCGCTTTTCGATGAATTCGTTGAATTCGCTCCAGGCGACCTTCTGCTCCAGCGCTTCCCGGGTCAGGCTCTGGATGAGGGTGCGAAAGTACTCGATGTCGTCCTGCAGGTCCTGCACCACACGGGTGGCGAAGTCGTAGCCATCGAGCAGTTCATCGACATCCTGGCTGGCGACGAAAGCCGCCAACGCCTTCTTGGCCGAACGCATGTTGCGCTGGCGAGTCCGGGCCCGCGAGTTGTCGAGGTTGGAGAGGACCTCCGCCACCTCCTTGCCGGCCCGCGTCATCTTCAGTGTCGGCTTGAGGTCGATCGGGTCCCTGTAGTCCTCGAGCCAGCCGTGTTCCTTCAACTTGCGCACCAGCTCACCTGCGTAAGTGCGTTCGTCTTCGGCCGACGCCGTCTTGCCGAGCTCGAACACCGCAAACCGCAACGCCGGCTCTGCGAGCACCTGAAAAATCATGTTCACGACCAGCTCGCGGGTCAGCGCCTCTGAGTAGTCGGCATTCGGCCCGTGGACGCGGTCGTACAGGCTGCGCAGCACCGCGGCACAGCACTCCCTGTCCGCATGGGTCAGGGGACGGAAGAACTGCTCGCGCTTGCCGGTGAAGAATGCGTTCGCCATGGCACCGTTACTCTAGCTGCCCCGACTCGGCCACCCAGCGCAGCGTGTTGACCAGCGCCACCTGCTCATCCTCGTCGCCCTTGCGCGATCAGCCCGGCCGAAGCGTCGGGCGCCGACGTGCCGGCACGCATATCGGCGTCGCCCAGTGCCTGGAGGCAGAGCACGGTGAAGCGCTCGCATTCCAGGTGGGGACCAGATCGGTCGCCGAGAACAAGTGGTGCCGTAGCGCAACTGCATGGGCGATCAGCCCTGACTGTCGTCGGTGGCGGCCCGCAGGCGGCCGAGCTGGGTGTCAAGACCGACCAAGCGCCGGGTGATCTCCTCTTCCATCAGCCGCGCGCGATTGAGAATCTTTTCGCCGCCGCCCACGACCGTTCGCGCCGAGGTCTTGATCTCCTCGAAACCGGCGATCTGCTTGCGGATCGCCTCGATGGCCACGTCCATTTCGGCCAGGCTCGCCGCCTCTTCCTCGTCGTGCTGGTTGGCGCGGACACACAACGCCTTGGCCAGCAGGAAGCCTGCCTTGAGTCGCACGTCGGTCGCGGGGTTTTCGGCGTCCCAGATGACGACGATGTCTGAGCCCCATCGGTGCAGCTCGGACACGCCGGCGGGCGCCGTCTGCGCCGAATGGACGAACAGGCACACCGAAGCCGACCGGTTGCGCCGCGCGACGTCCGCCTCTTCCAGCGTCGCCTTCAGCGTGTAGACCCCGCTCGCCTTGGCCTCCACGACGACGCCGGCACCCGGCGCCGCCGAATCCGGGCCTAGCGTGACGACGAAGTCGCCGACCTTGCTGCGCGGGATGACACCCGACGTGTCGCCCACGGCATCGAAGACGTCGTCTGTGGCGAGGCAATGCGCCTGCAGTTGCTCGCCCACGCGCTGCTCGAAGTCGTTGCCATGGATCGTAGAACGGCGTGCGTCGTCGCGGCGGCTGACGATGCGCTCGAGCATCGACGTCACGCGAAGCTCGAACTCTTGCGAGCGCCTGGTCTGATCGGTCTCGAATCGCTCCAGGCGCTGAACAATGCGGGTCAGCCCCGACTCGGGGTTGTCGAGGGAGAACTGGGCACTGATCTGGCCCTGCGCCTGCTCCACACGACCCACCAGGCGCGAAAGCGCCGAGTCCTTGTTGTCGAGAGAGAACTCACCGACTACCGACGTGACGCGCTCGCCCAGGTTGCGCTCCAGATCGCCGTGACGGTCCTTCAGTTCGCGTACCAGGCGACTCAGCGCACTGTCGGGCCGGTCGAGCGAGAACTCGCCGGCGATCGTTTCGCTCTGCTGTAGCAGCGCCTTGGACATCAGGCCGTGAATCGCCTCGATAAACGCGTTGCCCTCCTCTGGACTGAGCAGCGACTGAAGGACGCTGTCGTCGCCGAGGTGCTTGACCAGGAGTTCGTCGAGCGTTCTTCGGGCTGTTTCCACCTGCCCGCCGATCACCGTGGCAAGCTCTCCGTCGTGCCGCAGCAAACGTTGAACCCGCTCGGTAAAGGCCCCATTGGCAGGGTCGAAGTAGCTGCGCAACGTCCCGCCGAGTGCCTCGTCTAGCAGTTCGCGGTGCTTGTGCAGGCGCTCCTCGAGCGTTCCCAGCAGGCGGTCGCCCTCTTGACGGATAGCGGCACCGTCGACGGTGCCGCGTGCGGCCTTCAGTGACAGGATGCCGATCTTCAGCGCGGTCAACGCCAACTCCTGGCGATCGCGCCCGTCGCTAACCTCTGCAAGTGCGGCCGCCGTCTCCGGGTCCGTCACGGGCAAGTGCAGATAGATTGGCTCTACGGCCGCCTTCACGTCTGAAGTCGGATTCGAAGTGGCTACCAACGTCATGAGTACCTCTGCCGCGTCAAGTTTTCGACCAGCAAAGGTTATCTGGCGACTAGCTCAAAATCTGAGCCAGCCTCCGGCGGTACGTTCGGCGGCAGCGCTATCGTGATCGAGCCAGGTGATTTGGGATGTCACGTCTCATCCCACGCTAGAAGTGGACGACGCTGCTTGCGACACAAACCCAACAGGCAATCGTAAGAGGTCATACGGGATCAAGTCAGCTTGAGGTCCCGTGCTCTGCCACTAGCGCGGGTACAGATCTTCGTGAGTCAGCCGCTCGCGATGCACCGTCGCGCGTTGAGCCTGCACATCGTCGTCGACCTCGGTGGCGGAGCGAACCTGACCCAGTGAGAGTGCATTGGTTGCGAGGCCGCAGGCCACTGAAATTCGCTGGTAGTCCACGGCGCCGGCATCGAATTCGTCCAGCTTGGAATGCACCGGCAGGTCCAACCAGTTCAGTCGAACTTGGTCCGGCAGGCAGCAGTTCACCAATGCCGCCCTGTATCCCGGCACGTAGGCGCCGCCGCCAGTCACGAACGTCCGCACACCCTCGCGCCACTCGGGAGCCAGTCGATAGCGCCGCTGCTTCGTCGTGAGCATGACCTTCGCAAAGGATGACCCAACTCGATCAAAGAAGCTCTTGTCCCGGAGCTGCACCTGCACCTGTGGCACGCCGGTAGCCGCGCAAAACTCAGCTGCATCCGTCAGTTCCGAGAGGGGCCTGTCCATCGCGCAGCAAAGCGCGCCGAAGCCCCTCAACCGGTTCGCAATGAGTCCAAAAGTACCCAAGGGCACTACCGTCGGAACGAAGAACGGGAAGACGTCATCGCCGTCTACCTGGTGCACATTGAAGGTGACCATATCGACCGTGCCTCCACCAATGTCCACCAAAGCATGCAGGCCGTTGCGTCTCTGCGCCGACTGCGCGTAACCGGCCAGTTGCGCCACGAACTCCGGCACGGCATCCGCCTCGGTCAGATCCGTCGGCAAAGGACTGTCGGCGTTCACGGCCATTTGCTGCGCCGCTGCATAGTTGATTTTGGCTGCCTCTGACAGGCTCAAGGACCATGACAACCGCATCAGGTGCTGGTATGCGCGACGACGCTGATCGTCCTCGAATCCATCGCAGGGAACGCCGACGTTCAGATGCCATCGAATCGGTCGTGCGCCCAGTTTCGGACCGTGGTGTTCGTACACCCAGGCACGCACGTATTGAAGGACGTGAGCCAGGAAGACCGCCGCCCTTCGAATCGCGGCGTCATCGATCGCCCCCGAAATGAAATCCTGCTTAAGGCCGGAAACCAGGTCGCCCGGGTTTGCCTGTGGATGCTGGCCCAGCCAACAGCGTCCTGTCGGCAGCGCGGAGTACTCGCTAGGCAGCAGGTACCGGGCGGTAGTGCATGCGATACCGTCCCAGTCCACCGGGAACACCTTGTCGAGTAGTCCGACAGCGGCCTTGGTGTAAGCGGTCCCGAAGTCCAGGCCGATGAACGCTTCAACCGCTCGACCGCGCACTTCATCCTGCGTCTGCGTCTTCCGACCGTTCTCGATCCAGCTGGGCGGCTCGCGGAACTCGCCCCGCCGGGTCAAGGCCGTCGCGCGAGGCAAATCCAGTGCGTCATTCGGTTCCGGTTCGACTTGCTCCATCTGCAATGGCTTCACAGGCACCACCCGGCTCGGCGATCCCGAAACCGCAGGCGCAGCAGCTTGGGCCGCACCATGCTTCGCGACGGCCGCGGTGGGGCGCGGCGACGCCGCAACCTTCTTCGATGCGATGGGCGCCCCCAACAGATGCTTGGCCCGCTTAAGCCCCTCCTTCCAGTCCCCCATGGTCAGTCCTCTACTACTTCGATCAGACCGCAGCAAACAAAGTGGTTGCTCGGTGTGATCCGCTGCTGACGAAGGATCTGTTCCCGCCTCATCTCCATCCGCGCCTTGAGCTTATCGATCCTGCCTTGGGTCGCTTTTACCAGGCCAGTTCTCTTGAACTCGACGTGCCGTTGCATCGTGGACTCAAGCGTCTGCAGACGGGTGCGCAGATGTTGATCGAGGCCATGCAGCTGGAACATCGCTCGGTCGCTGTTCTCATCTTGCTTGCGCTGAACTGCCACCTTAAACCGCTGTTCCAGACTGTCCTCAAGCAAATCAAGCTGCTCCGCAAGTCCAGCGCTCTCCTCCGCGCCCGCGGCAACCAACCAATCAGCAGCGAAGACGCGAGCCGCGTTGACCAATGACTCGGCCGCGTCGTCGCTGAGTGTCACGCCCGACTGCAGCATCACTGCGGCTGGCACCAGCAACTCCTCTGACTTGACGCCCTCGAAAGCCCACTTCCGCAGCGCGAAGAAGTAGCGCCCGGGCTGCGCAGACTCCAGGTGTCGGTGCTCTAGTCGCATGGCCACTACCGGATACTGCTCACCACCGGCGTCCAGGAGGCTTGCGGCGATGAATCGAATCATCGGATGGAACTGGTGGATCGCCTCAACGTGTCTGTCCCGATTGCCCGCGATCTTGTTCAGGAATCGGCATTGGCGGGGCAACCCGTTGCCGAGCGATGTCTGTCCGGCCATGCCGTTCTGCCGGGCGAACTCATCCAGCTCGGCCGCGGTCCTGGGAGGCAGCTGAATCGTGTACAGGTTGGCCTGCTGCGCGTCCTGCTGAAACTGGTGCCCGGGTGAGTTGCGTACCAGGTAGTCCTGCACGTAGATGACCAAGTCTGCCTCGGTCACCCGCCTGGACAACTCCTGGGCTGCCGCAATGCGCTCCAGCACCAGTCCGCCGTGCGCGATCATCTGGGCCGCGTTTGCTTCGAGCTCCTCCTGACGCCTGCGGACGTTTTCCAAGGTTTGCGCCGCCGTCGCAATTCGCGCCTCTTCCTCCGCGGGGGACAGCTTGCTCGTTAGCAACTCGGCCTCGAGCCTCTGGATAGTTTCGCCGATGATCGGCTCGGGCTCTCCCAGCGACTCGGTGAAGATGCGCAGACGCTCCAGCAGCCGGCCGAGAATGCGCTCGTCGATGGTGCGCTCGTAGAACAAATTCCAGATGTGGATCTTGTCGGCAACCTGGCCAAGTCGGTCGATTCGACCAATACGCTGTTCCACCCGCATCGGGTTCCACGGCAAGTCGTAGTTGACCAGCACCTTGCAGAACTGGAGATCAACACCCTCCGACGCCACCTCCGTGGACACCAGCACGCGCACGTCGGCGCGCTCGGCAAACTCGTTGATGACGTCCTGCTTCCGCTGCTTCATGTCGCCCCAGATGAGCATCGCGCCGACGCCTGCTTCCGACAGCTTCAATTGCAGGTACCGCGCAGTCGCGCGGTACGACGTGAAGAGCACGAGCTTCTCCGACGGGTTCGCGGCGAAGTATTCCTGGGTCACTGATAGAAGGCGCTTGAACTTTGAATCTCCGCTCTCGAGTGCCTGGATGTCCAGGTCCCGGGGCCGGTTGTGAAGCAGATACTGTTTGAGTGATGCACTGATCTCGTCAAAGTCAGCGTCGTCGTCCAACTCCTCGGCATCCTCCATGACGGATTGAGACAGGTCGTCGACCAACCCATCGTCTCCCCCGACCCAAGCACGCGCAAAGGCGGCCGGGCAACTGCAAACTTGTCGCTGCGGTGTTGCCAGGAGGAAGCCGTCCGAGATCCCCTTCTTCCATGCATAGTCGCGCGTCGTCTCCGTGACGTACTCGTAGAACTTCCGTTCCGCATCGCTCATGGGCACAGACTCGCGCCGAACCTCGCGTACGGGCCGATGGAGTTGCACATCCCGTTTGCGCGTACGCGTCAGCACATGGCCGAGCAGGTTGATGCGCTCCAAACTTGTGGCCAAGTCGGCCCTGTAGGCCACGGATTGAAGCTGGTCGGACGTTGGGGGCTGCTGCAGAAGCGAGGCCAGCTGCTTTGACTCGGACAGCAACGGCGTCTCCGACGCGTCGCGCAGGTGCTGCACAATCTCTTCAACCGTGCTGTCGCGTCGCAGGGCCGCGTCACGAGCCCTCACAAGTGGCTGGTTGGCCTCAATCATTTCCCTGAAGCTGCTCTGGAACTGAAAGTGCTCCGGATCGCAAAGGCGCAGCAACTCGAACAGGTCCTGGTTGTGCAGGTTGATCGGCGTGGCCGATAGCAGCACTCGGCAATGCGAGACCTCTCTAAGCAACTCGCCAAGCCGGTTGGCGGCACTCTCAGGGTTCCGCATGTAGTGGGCTTCGTCGAAGATCACGAGATCGACGAGCGGATCGCTGCCTTCGTTCTCCGACAACAACTCGGCCAACGCAGCACGGTTGGACTTCGCCTCGATACCGCCTTCAGCCGGGGGCCGCCAGCCCTTCGGAGGGCGCAGGGAGTGATAGCTCGCGATCCAGGCCTTCATCGGGCCATAGGCCGAGGATCGGCGCAACTCTTCGATCAGTGACTTGGCGTTGACCACCGTGGCTTCGATGCCGAAGCGGTTTCGCAACTCTTCCTGCCACTTGTCGGTCAGCATGGCCGGGCAGACAACCAGCAGCCGGCGCATGTCCTCGCGCGCTCGGAGTTCGGTCCAGATGATGCCGGCTTCGATCGTCTTGCCCAGGCCGACCTCGTCGGCAATGAGCAGGCCATCGGCCGGCGACTCCAGCAAGGTCAACAGGGGGCGGTACTGATGGGCATAGAAATCGGTGTTGGTGATCCCCATCGAGTAGACCAGGTTCGCCAGCCGGCCTGACAAGTGAACCTGAGTGAGGTTGCGCCGCAGATCGGCTGCGCGACCGAAGCGCCCCGCCTCAATCACCGCGTATGGGTCATTCAGGCTGGCACTGTCTCGCTGCTCGATCTGGTCCTCGGCCACATAGTCGGTGCTGCCGTCCTGATGCCATCGAACCTGAACGTACGTGCCGCTGGCCCGCTGACGCGTCTGACCGGTGGTCGTTCCGGTCTTGCCAGGGTTGTCGTATCGCCTGACCTCAATCCCTCGTTCCCATTCCATCGCGAGTCCTCCCCAGAGCCCCGACAATCTTGACACCACTCAAGCTCAAAACATGAGCGAGCTCCGCTCTCAAAGTGATCCCATCCGGATCTTTGTCACCGGCGGCTGTTCATGCTGGAGCGCGTCATAGTCCAGGCTTGCGCCACCTAACGCAACCGCCATGCGGCCTCGCGACGCACCGAACGTGCTCATGCCGGGCCGTTCTACCGGAACGGTCACCTTGATCGGCAGGCGCTTGCCCTCAACCTCCAACGGCCTTTCGATAGCCTTGCGAAGGAAGTCAATCGTGCCGCCGCCGCCTGCCATCACCAGGTCCAGGCGACTGATCGAGTGCACGGGCTTGTTCATCCAGGTCGCGATGGTTGAAGCCGCCGCCCGCACAGCGGCCTCGATCTCGGCCCGGATCTCTCGGGCCATGGCCTTGGCCTCGGGGTGCGACTGCACATCTTCCAACTGCACATCGGTGCCAAGCTCTTGGACATAGCCGTCCCGAAACAAGGTCTCCTTGATGCCGCGGATTCGGGCTTTGACGTCGGCAATGGCCAATGCGCCCGGCTTGCGAGCCCGCGCTTCGAGCAACTCCAGAACAATGTCGTCGATCTGGTTTCCGGCCTTGAAGACGCTGACCGGCTTGCCCATCGGATATAGCTTGCTTCGCACCGACGAGACGCTGTCGGGCACAAGGGACTGAAAGAGGCCAATGTCGGTCGTGCCAGCACCCACGTCGACCACGGCGCAGATCCTGACAATGTTGTCCTCGTTCGGAAGCAACTCCACAGCAGCCGCGACGGGCTCGACGACGTCAATATCGGAGTGACGCGGCGGCGCTTTCGTCTGGGTGTACTCGCGCAGAGTTCCCACTGTGACAGTGCCCCACTCGCGATCCAGCGCCATCTGCCGCGCCTGGCCGCAAATGCGGGCCAGCGCAGCATTGGCCGCTGTCTTGACCGGCCCCGGCCAAACCGGATGCGCGATGCGCACGTCCAGCCTCTTGAGCGTGTCCGCGCTGATGTCATCGGCCTCTGCGGCTGCACGGACCGCGTATGCCAGGAGGCCAGCCAACAGGTGTTCCCGGCTCAGGTCGAAGCCGTCGGCCGCCGGCAATTGCAGCCGTTCCGGCTCGCGCAACCAGAGCTTTGGGCTCGCTTCATAAAGGGTCGGCACGCCCGTGTCCTTGCGGGCCACGAACGCGCGCTCGCCATATCGTACGTAGCGCCCCTGCTCATCGACGTGAATTTCGCTGCGGATCGACGCATCGTCCAGTCGCGATTTCGTCACGCGCCCGACGTCCAGTGGCTTCAGCTTGCCGCTGGGAAGCCGTCTGACGGCTCGAATCGAACTGGTCCCAAAGTCGATACATAGCGCTCCACTCACTTGTTATTGCTCCCTTGGAAATGACCTCGACGAGGCCCGTAAAGCAGATCGGGTCATGCGGCTGCCACCAGTGCCGGCACCAGCACACGAGTCGATCCATCCGCCCTGCGAGCCTGGACCCCCGGCCGAACGATGCTGACCTGGCGAGGCACTTCGTTGCCCTGTTCTGCCAGATGGTGTGACAGGGGGTCGTAGTCCACCACGTCCCCCTTGCGGCACAGAGGCTCGACACCCGCCGTCTGAGCAGCCTGTCGGAGCATCCCGGTCAAGGAGGATGCGCGGCCGGGATCCGGAAGTTCCGCCACGAAAGCGTCCCAGGCCGGCAGCAACCGAGCAAAGACGGCCTCGGCCGCATAACCGTCAGCTTCCGACGGCACCTCCGGGACCCCGTCGGCGGCAAGCGCCGCGATGGCCGGCTGAATACCGGCCGCGGCCTTGATGTGCTCGTCCCAGCGCGGATACACCGCCCGCCACGTTTGCACCATCGCTTGCCAGCGCGCGATTGCCTGCGCGCCGAGCCATTCAATGTCCGCCATCAGCAGCGAGACGGTGGCCAGTGCAAATGTGTCTGCGGCAGTCGCCACCGGCTTCGACGCTGCACCCTTGGCCGCGGCGGCTGACAGCTGACCCATCGACAAAGCAAATGCCGGCTGCAGCAAGACCGCCGGCAGCGCTGCAGCGTGATCCTCGGCAACGCCGAGAAGCGCCGAAACACCAGCAACGAATGACTTGGCGTCGCTCGCCTCCGTGCGCACCGACTGGCAGAACGAGCTGGTCAACGTCGACAGGCTCTTGGCGACCTCGGGAGCTGCCGTTGGCCTTGCCAGTTTCAACAGGCGCGGCGCCTCCTTCAGAAGGACAGCCGAGCGCTCCGCGGATGCGCAGGCCGCAATCTGCGGTGCATAGAAGTCGTGGACGAAGGACCATGCATCCGAGAACGTCGCCCGCGCCCACTTGAGCACGTCGCCAACAAGCTCATCGGGAAGGGCCGGATCGGCCAGAGTCTGCTCGGCGTAACTGCGCGACCAGGCCGCGCGGACCTTGGCCAGGGCGTTCAGCGCGGCATGCTGTTCGTCCTTGACTGGCAGCCGCGAGAGGGGCGGTGGCGCAAGATCTGCCCAGCGCGACAGCTTGACCGATCGTTTGCGCGCCTCCTTGACACCGAGAGACTGCGCCAATGCGAGCAGTGCCGCCGCCCGAAGCGCAGCCTGATCATCGGGCTCCTTGAGGAAGCCAACCGCGAGCATTGCAACCGCGCGGCCGGCACTCTCCTGCCAAGCCTCGTCCTTTGGATTTGGGTCGTTCAGTAGTCCACGGAGCAGGTCTGTCGGCAACGATGGAGCGGTATCTGCCGGCACTGGTGGCTTTGGCGTGTCGGCTGATTCGTTACTCATGATCGTTGCATCGCCTTCGTTTGCCAAATCGTGCCCCGTGATTGAACTGATGACCGATCAGATGAGAGTCACCTGACGACAGTAGCCTGGCGGTAGCTCAAATCTTGAGCTTCGAACTCTTGTGGAGCAGGTCCGGTTGTCGCCCTTCACTCCACCAGCGCCTTGAACACAGCGTCCGCCGAGTCCTTGTAGAACTCGATGTTGATCTTCGTCCACAAGTCGTCCGGCAGATCGTTCAACTGCCGGCGCGCCGCAACCGGCATCAAGATCGTCTGCGCTTGCTTGTCGATCGCGAGTTCGACGATGCGCGCCGCATTGGGGATCAGCTCGACGGATCCGCCGAGGTTCAGTGCCCCGACGACCACCGTTCCACCCCGTGTGTTCTTGCTGAGCAGTGCACCGCAGAGGGCGACCAGAACGGGAAGGCCCAGGCCCGCCCCAGCCTTGTCCGAGTCCATCGCCCGCATCTGGACCGAGAACTCCTCCTCGCGCGGGTTGCGGTCGCCGACGAGTTCCTTCGATCGCGTGTAGAGGTTCTGCTCGCCGACCTTGACGCTTTCGCGAAGCGCCGGCGGCGTAGGCTGGTTGAGAATCTTCACGCCGCTGCCGGGCCCGCAGGTGACTTCGATTCGGTAGAGGCCCGCGCCGGTCTCTCCTGATCCGGGATTCGCACCCCAGACCTGCCCGGGCGGCAGCGGGTCTGTCTCGATCGCCTCGTCGCTGTGCAGCTCGGGCGTGGAGACAAACTGTTCGACGCCCTCGGGACCAAGGATGTAGCTGAAGTGGGTGTTGCGGAATTCGCTCTTGAACACTCGCCGCTGCTGCTCCTTGACTCGCCGGCGCGCTTCCAGCGCCAAGCGCACCATCCACTCGAGGTCCTCGTCCGAGACGGGCATTTGTGGATCAGGAAACAGAAGCTTCGCGAGGCCGCTAACGGTCTTGTTGACCGCCTCGATGTCACGCCCGCTGAGTGCTCCGCCCAGGTGAACGCGGCTCTGCATGACGGAGACCCGATTGCCCAGACGCAGTCGGTCCCAGCACTCGCTGAGAAAATCGCTGACGAGACCGAAATGGTCGGTCACGTGCTCGGTCGGGTTGAGCTTCGGGAAGTCCCATCCGGGCACGTAGGCGTGCAGACGGTCCATGAAGGCCGTGTCGTTGCGCATCTCCGGCGGCAGCGGGCTCAGCAGGTGTCCGACCCTCTGCTGCTGCTCGACGTCCACGTCCAGATTGCCGACCATGACGAGGCTGCCGTCGGCGCGGATGTTCTCCTTGCCGCGGCTGAACTGGCCGGACGCCATGTAGCCCTTCATGATGTTGACGCCGTCCTTCTGATCGAACGAGATGCCTGACACCTCGTCGAAGCAGACCACGTCGTACTGGCAGACCAGACCCCTCTGCCCCGTCGAGTTGTTGACGAACATCTTCGCCACCGTCGCCTTGCCGCCGGAGATCAGGTGCGAGTACGGCGAGATCTGCTGGAACAGGTGGCTCTTGCCCGTCCCGCGGGGGCCGAGTTCGACCATGTTGTAGTTCCGCTCGACGAACGGCACCATCCGCAGGAGGACGACCTTCTTGGCGCGATCGGAGAGCGCCGACGCTTCCAGCCCGATCGAGCGCAGCAGGAAATCGATCCATTCCGCGACGGAGAAGGTCTGCCGCGCCTTCATGAGCACATCCAGCACATCCGACTTCGACATCTGGATCGGCCGCAGGGCGTCCACCTTGAACGGCCGCCCTCCCGTCTGCTGGGCAATGACGCCGTCGTAGCTCAGCGTGACTTCTGCGTAGAAGCCGTCGGTCAGCATGCGCTCGTTGTCGCGGACCGTCTGATCTTCGATGCGGACATCGCGCAGCGCGAGGCTAGGCAGCTCGGCGAGGTAGCAGTCGTTCTTCGCGTCGAGTCGGGCGCGAACGATGTCGATCAGCTTGACCGACCCTGTTTCCTTGGCGCGCGCCTTGAACAGTTCCTCCTCGCCGGTGCGCACCGTCCGATCCTTCAACTGCTTCTCGACGATCTGCAGGCCTTCGTTGATCTCGTTCTCGTCAACGCTTGCGCAGTAGCGACCCAGCAGGAACTCGACGACGTACGTCGGCACCGGATACTGGCGCGAGTACTTGCGCACGAGATCCTTGCGAACAAGATAGCCGTCGAAGGCCGACGCGGCGAGCCTGTCCAACGGATCCATTTCGATGCTCATTGCTCTTCTCCAATCGTCGTCGGCCGATAGTCGAGCACCCGCCCCGTTGCATCGAGGATCACGGCCATCGCCGCCGTGCCCTCGTACTCGTCGCGCTCGACGGCCAGGCTCGCTTGACCGTTGCTACCCAGTTCCTTGGCCGCGGCGATGCGCTGCCCATCGGGGTCGGCCTGTTTCCAGTTGCGCCGCAGTTCGACGCGCAGTCCGGCAACGTTCGTTTCGACGGCGACCCGACAACGCATGCCCCGCCAACTGATCTCGGTGACCTTCGCTTTCAACGCGACTTCACCCTGCTCCACCAGCATGTCCGGAACAACGCACTCCTGCGGGCTGACCCCGCCATGCGCGTATTCGGTGTTGACGATGAACGAGCCGATGCCCGGCGGCGAGGCGATGCGTGCGTGGGCGTTCCAGAACCACCCAAACGTAGGTACGTCCGGGCTCGACTCGCCTCGCACGGAGGCACACCTCGCCCACTTGGTCGCTACCAGGTGAGCTGGTAGTTCCACCTTGGGCAGGCCGCCCGGCACGAGCAACCAGCCGTGATCGGTGACCACGCGAACGCGCACCCACCCCGTACCCAGCAAGGCCGCGATGCGATCGGCAATCGCTTCGACCTCGGCGTCGATATGCCGCACGAGCGAAGCCCCCAGCGAATGCCCCATCTCGTCCAGGCGCCCGATCTCTGTCCAGCCACCTTTTTCGGTGTTGGCAGCCAACGTCGTCTCGTCAGAATCAAGGATCTCGACACCATGCCGAGCCATCTCATCGCGCAGGCGCGACGCGTTTACCGGTTGCTTGCTGGCCGCAAGGACGGGGTTGAAGTCCTCGGCCGATGCGCCGCCTTCACACGCCGAATAGGCGGGCGAGGCGACAGGCTTGGCGGTGGCGGTGACCGTGGGCAACGGCGCGATGCGATGCCCGAGCTTCACTCTCAGCCCTCGTTGCTCCAACCGCTCCTGAAGCATGCCCGCGACGTCAAATCGCAGACCGTCGGCAAACACAAGACAGGTTTCGGGCGCTGCCTTCACACCCGAGACCAGCCGGCGGTACTCGGCCTCGTTCTGAGCGGCAAGCTCCTGGAACCTGCGGGCGGACTTGTCCAGCCACGGCGCGTAGAGCGCCCGCACCACCTTCGCAACGAGTGCATTGTCCGAAGGCGATTTCGAATGGTTCAGCGCGTCGAGCGCAGCTCGATCACAGCGCCAACCCTCGGAGGCATAGTCCGCCGCCATCGCGGCAAGCGACACGCCGCCCAGCGCAGAGCGCGCCAAGGTTGCAAGCCTGGCCAGCGGTTCCAGCGCATGCGCCATCATGCTGTGGCCGAGATCCGCCCAAACCCAGGATCGCCGATCTCGGTTCTCCGACTCCAGCTCGAGAACACGGGCACACAGCTTCTCGTGCGGCATGGCCACCGCCGCCTCCAGCGCGTACCGGAGCTGAGCCTCCTGCTCTTCGTTCACTTGCGGTTGGCGCGCCCTGTCGACCAGCAGATCACGCGGCCTCGCGTGGCGCAGCAGCTCGGTGACGCCGGGGTAGCCCCGCGGAGCGTCGCGGAACCGGCGCCAGACGTCCTCCCACTTGCCATTGCCGTTGAGCATCAGGTCACCCGCCCGTGCCGGGCCATCCTTGTCGGGGTCGAATCCAAACTCGCGGGCACAGATGTTCCTGAACGCCTCCCACCGGGCCGTGTCGCAACGCGCCTGGAACGCTTCAGGCTCCGACATCCAGCCCAACAGATCGCGGACGGGATCGCCCACCGAAAGTCGGTCGAAGTCGTCGGCATCGAGTCGGCGACCTCTGAGCGGCGCAATGGGCTCGGTGGCCAGCACCGGCAAGGCGCGCAACAGCGCCTCGCGGGTTCGCATGTCCAACGATAGGTCGAGACCCAACGCTGCCTCGGAGGTCATGAATGCCTCCACCGTCCAATCCCGGCCGTTCTTCTGGTGCCAGACCGCGCCGCGATACTGAAGTTCGACCAACGGTTGGAGGAGTTCGGGGCAGTCCCCACCCGCGCGCAATTCCTGCCTACTGAGCCCAGGCAAATACAGGACCGGAACGGTGCCGGGCGGTGGCGCCAAGTCGGGCAGCGTCCGGTCGACAAGGCACTTGAGCCAGATCGCCGGCCCCGTGCGGCGCGCGGCGTCATAGGCACCGAGCACGTAGAAATGGGTATACACCTTCTGCACGGCCGCCACGAGCGGGCGCCACTGTCCATCAGCATCCGTCCACAGCAGAGCAACTGGTTCGGCCACACCTTCAGGCGCGCGCGTGGCCGCGGCCAGCGATGCGGTCAATGCGTCCAGCAGCGTAGGCGACTGGTTCAACGGGCTCGTCACGGCTTCACCTTCATGGAATCTCAGCCTTTCGCCTTGCGCGCCCTGACAGCTTCCTTGAACTCCCGCGTGTAGTGCAGGTCGTTCCAGCGGTTTCCGTCGGGTTCCTTGCCATGGCCTTCAAAGTCCGGGCTCTGCTCGTCCCAGTTCCAGAACCAGGGGAAGTCCTCGCGCGGGCGCTGCGGTTCCTTGCCGCGGTCCTTGTCCCACTTGATCTTCGGTGTGGTGCGGAGAATGCATGCGCCCTTGGCGCGCGCGTCGAGCGGCTTGGCGGCCATGAAGGGACGGATGTTCATGCGCACGCCGTCATTGATGTCCGGCTCCCAGCCCAACGGTTGCTGATGGAGCGGCTTCCAGCGCACGAAGATGTCGTACGGCGGCTCGCCGGCGAGGATGTTCGTTAACTCGGTCTTTAGGTGCTCGGCCGCCGCGACTCGTGCATCGGCGCCTTCAACACCGGCCTTCTGGTCCGCGCGCTGCCTGTCGATCCAGTCGCCAAGATAGGAATAGAGGAGTTTCTCGAGCGTTCGGCGGCCTTCGCCGTTGGGGGCAGCGAGAAGTTGGTAGTTCAGCAACGCATGGAAACCATCGCGTCGGCCATCCCAGACGTGCCAGACGACGGGGCGCTGCTGAAAGAGTTCGCAGTGCTGATCGAAGAAGCCGTCGCGCAGCCAGTCTCCCAGCGACTTGCCTGCGAAGCCGGCCTGCGCCAAGAGAGTGCTCAATCTTGCCGCGGACCAATCGTTCCCGAAAGCGTCCGCGAGCAGTGCAGTCAGTCGCACAGTAGCTGACTGCTCGCCCTTCACTGGACTGAGCGTCAAGACTCCGTCGAGATCGGCATGCCTATCAAGGGAGTCTGAGCCGAGCGCCTCGCACTCATGAAAGCTTGACCCAGTCTGGCGCGGCCAACGGTACCCTGCGAGCCGAGCGACAGCGACCTGCAGTGGTTCAACTGAGCCTGTCGGGTGACCGTCGAAGAGCCATTGAGTCGGATCGTTCGAATGAGGCTTTGGTAGTCCGTGTGGGAATTGCTCAACAGCGACGGACCGCCAGTAGTCACGATTGAACTCAACCTTCGCGATGCTCGCATTCGTCACATTGACCTTCCTGTCGACGCGACGTACTTCCTTGGCAAAACGTGGGGACGAACAGAAGGCCCAAATCGCGGGAAGGTCCGCTGGATCTGCGGGCACTACTACCGCGGTATTGGTATCGAATGCTTCGCCTGTGTACATCGTGACCGACAGGTCTCTCATTTGTCGGCAAGCGATACCCGGCTTGCCCCAGGCGTTCTCACCCCGAACAAACGCCTGACCGGATGCAACCGATGCCGTAAGGTCTTCGTTCCACCACAGCACAAGCGAACGACCGCCGTAAGGCTTAGTCTGTTCGACAGCACTCTGCCAAAACCGCCAATCACCTACTGGACGGACTTCCCAGAAGTAGCGGCCAAAGTGAGGAAAGTCAGCCGGCGATACTCCCTGAAATGACGTTGCATACGCTTCAAGTAGTGGTCCTTCAATCGGATCACCAACAATGATTCGATGATCTGGATTCGCCAACTGACCTGCTTGAGTAAGCAGCCGCAGCGGCCCATTCATGAGTTCATCCATCTTGGCTTCAATGGTTCGCCTCGGTAGAGCATCAAGTCCCACCATTACGGAGCCGGCATCCGGTCGTTGACACTGCGTGATCATCAGGACAGCAACGGGGCCGCGATCGCCGAAGCTCTGCCAAGCCTCCTCACCTAGCGTGGCGATGCACCTGAACGTTTGTTGGTCAAGCACGTCGCTTCTCAACTCCGCGTAGCTCCCTAGGAACCACCAGTTTTGAGGAGTCACAAGTGCCACGCTTCCACTGGCTGCAGTGAAGCGCGCACAACGCTCAACAAATGCCGTCGCGAGATCGCCCTTACCCTTCGGATGCTCGTGACTGCAGTAGTCCTTCATTACTGCGTCCTGCTTTCCGCGCCCCAGGTATGGCACATTGGTCGCGACCAAAGTGAAGCGCCCCGTGAGTATTTCGTACGCTTTGGCGAGCCCCTTCGCAGCAACTGCCATCTCTGCAAGGTCGGCGCTTTCGGCCCGGGCCATCGCATCGCCAAGGATCATCTCCAGATCTGCGAAGCCGTGCTCAAGCAAGTCTCCACGCGAACCTCGGGGGTCGATGAGGCTGCCAAGCCACGGGGCACGAACGAAGAGTTCGTAGAGTCGTTCGAGCCCTCGCTTCATGGCGTCCGAGAACAGGTTGTCTTCCGTTCCCAATAGATCGGCCTTCGGCGGCACCGGCAGCGCCTGTGCCGCTCGCTCAGCCAGCTTGAGCCATTCGGTCTTGGTGACCCCAAGGGATAGGCCTGAGCAGGCCAGGTGCAACGCTGGAAGCTGGCGATACCCGATCCGGCGCCAAGCCGCGAGCGCAAGATTGAATGCCGCGATCTGAGTGCAACGCGGATCAATCTCCAGTCCGAAGAGGTTGTCGCGCAGCACCGCCTCGATCGCAGCTTCCGCGGAGATGGACTCTTCCGCGGCACGCATCGCGGCCAGCATAGGCAGGGCGAAGACCAGGAAGTGACCGCTGCCCATGCACGGGTCGAGCAACCTGATGTGTTTGGCAGCCTTCGGCCAACCGTCAAAGGTTCCAGCGGCGGGACGCCAGGGTGCCTCGCCATCGCCATCGCGAACGAAACGAAGGTAGGCCCAGTCCAGGTCACCCACGGCACAGGCTGCGCGCAACTCTCTCTCATTCGCAGCCGAAGCGGCCAAGCCGGGGTTTGCCTCGAGCACCTTGCCGGCCCACCAGGCTCCCAACGTGTTGTGCAGCAGGAAGAACACCATGTAGTCTTCCGTGAACAACTGCGTGACCGCCGGCAGCTCGTCGGCACCTATCTTCTTCTCGGAGCGGTTGACTTCGTCCTTGCGGTCCGCCTGCCAGAACTGGTACACCCAACCGAGGCTGTCGTGGGCCACGAACACGTCGCGCGGCAACGCCTTCATCAAGTCTTCGATCGCCGAACGCGTCTCCGGCGGCAACGCCACCTCGAGCACCGGGTCGCCATTGCGGAAGATCTGCGGCAGCATCCGCTGCGCATACTCTGCCGCAACTTCGAGCCAATCGCGTCCTGCGTGGCGGGCAAGCTCCTCGCACTCCGCCAGCGTGATCGCAATGCCGGACTGCGGCTCGATCAGCAGCTCCGTCTCCGCCAGGAAGCGCGCGAAGAGCAGGCGATGCCAATGCTCGTACGCACACTCCGCTTTAAGCCGATCGATTGCCTGCGATCCTCTCTGCTCGTCGCGCCGATCGCCGAGCTGTCGGCCATGAGCGCGAAGGCGATTGCGCAGCTCGCGTTGCGCTGGGGTCATCCTCGGCCACGGCTCGTGGTGGGCCACGGCAAGCTGCTCAATGGCCTTGAGCGCGCCGGCCTCGGCAATGCGACGGGCTTCCCGCACGGTGCTTTCGAGCAACCGGCGAAGCTCGCGGATCAGTGTGGTCATGAGCCTTGCCTATCAGTTGACCAGCACCGGCCCCAGCTTCAGGCCCTCCAGTAGCTTGGATTTCTGGCGCCCGAGCCAGGCGTCAACGTCATGCTCTGATCGCAGCGTGCTGCGTTCGAGACTGACGGTCTGCACCTTCGGCTCCAGCAGCTTGGCCGCACGTTCGATCGCCTGCTGGACTCTTCCAGGTATCGCGTCGCGCTCGGCCAGTGCGACCTTCAACGGCCGACCATCGAGGTGCCTTCCGAGCGACTCATCGTTGGACACGTCGGGCTTCGCTGGTGCAGTCAAGCCGACCGCAGTGAGGATGCCGGTCTGCTGCGTCGCGTCGAGCTTGGCCCAGTTCTCGTTGTCTGCCAGTGCGGCTAGCGCTTGGTTGTACGCGGCGGCATGTTGGGCGTGCGCGCCGTTCACGGCCTCACGCAGCAGGCCAGCAATGGCCACCCGGATCGGCGCGACGGAATCCGTCGGCTCCAGCAGCAAACGGTGCGTACGGATCGCCTCGATCTGCTCCAGGTGGGGCTGGACGCCCGGCAGGTCGCCGGCATGCCGCGCGAGATGCTCGACCACATCCCACGAAGGCAGGCGCTTCGCGGCCAGGTCGCGCGCAGCCGTCCAGGTCTTGATGCGCGATTCGAGGTCGGCGGCCTTGGCCTTCATCGCAACGAGCTGCTCGTTGCCAACCAGGCGTTGCATGTCCTCGATGTCCGTCGTTGCCGGCTGCAGCGGCAACGGTGCGTCACCGCCGGCAGCTCGCGCGAGGTTCACCAGCGCGGTGAGGAATTCGGGCGCTCTAGCGCCCTCTTCGCCGCTCTTGCATTGAACGAGCTGCGTCAGCAGCTTTCGCAGCAGCAACCGATCCTGGACCGAGAGCGTCGCATGTTCGACGCGGAACTCGGCCTTGGCGATCTTGTTCTGGTCGAGCTGCCCCAGTGAGACCGCCACGCCGTTGGAAGTGGCCGTGATGTGCTGTGCCCGGTGCAACGCGATCAGCGCCGCGTCGATCGCGTCCTGCGGCCAGCCATAGGGCGATGCGCGCAAAGCCTTGCGGATTTCTCCGCCGATCTTGCCCGCGCCGATCGCCGCGATCACCTGCATGCACACGGAATGCTTTTCCGTCGCATCGGTATGGCCGACGGGCTGGAACGGCTGATCTGCGCCGTCACGTGCGCGCTTGATCGCCGCTTCCCACGCACCGGAGTCCGCATCCTTGAAGCGCGGGAACAGGCGGACCAGCGAGTCTGCCGCGCCGTCGCGGATGCGCTCATCGAGCGCAAGGCGAATCAGCTCGTTGCCACCGCCTTGGAAGACCTTCGCATTGGCCACGATCTCGCGCACGAGGCGGTCACGCTCGCCGGCCGCTTTCGCGTACCGGCTGTCCATGCTCTGGCGCGCTTCACGCCCTTCGTCCCCTGTGGGGATCCCCTTGGCGGCGAGCGTCTGCTGCCCCGCCTCGGCCTCGACGATCAGGCGACGCAGGTCTTCGGCCGACTGGCGCGGGATGAAGACGTAGAGGATCGGGCTCGTCGCGCCAGCGGCCCGCGCGGCGTCGACCATCTGCTTCTCGGCGGCCGACCAACCATCCTGGATCCAGACCGGGATGCTGGCACCGTCAGCGTCCGGCGGAGTGGTGTCGCGCGAGATCAGGAACTGGCGCGGCTCCTTGGCGGCGCCCTGGATCAGCTTGACGGCACGGACGATCTTGTCGGTCTCGGAATAGAGGAGCTGGTCGCGCTGGAACTGCACCGCGCCGTCGTCGTTGTTGAGTTTGGTCTGGCGGTTGCGGAACTCGCGGTCCCACTCGCTGCCCTCGCGCGTCTGCAGCCGGTACTCGTCGCCCACCTGCATCAAGACGCCGTCCTTGGCCAGCTTGTCGAGCACGGCCCCGACGTCCGAGCGCAGCTTGCCGTTGTCGGCCGTCAGGTCTTCAACAAGCAGGTCGGCCAGGTGCTCCTTCTTGGCGCGCACGCCGATATCGGCGCCGCTCTCGCGCGTGAGCTTGCCGATCAGGAAGACGAGGCCGCAGACGCGCTGGGCCAGCGCGCCGTCGGACTTGCCGACCTGGATGATGCGTTCGTTGATCTCGCGCAGGAGCACGCCGGTGTTGACCATTTCGGGCGCCAACGCCTCGAACAGTTCATCACCGGGAACCACAGCGCCAAGCGGGCGGCCGGAGATCTTCTTGATGGCGTCGTAGATGATCCGAAGCTGGGAGCGCAACTGGCTGTGCGTGCCTGCCGCGTCGATCTGCCGGAAGCAGCTTTCCCAGAACCGCCGGCGCACCGGCAGCACCGGATAGTCCTCGACGATGACGGCGCGGTCTTCAACGACTTCGCCGATGCGCGTGCCCTGCAACTGCCGCGAGATCTCGCCGGCGTTGGCGTCGAGCAGCTTGCGAACGTCGCCCACGGACGCGGGCTTCTTGTGCAGCAGAACCTTGCGGGTCACCTGCTCGACCTCGGCGTCCGACAGCGGCACGCGGATCGTGAAGCGGTCCATCAGCTTCTGCAGCAACTGCACGTCCGTCAGTGCGCTCTGCCCCGCGCCCACGATCATCACCTGGCTGTCGAGCTGCTTGCACACGGCCTCGGCGACCTCGGTCACGAGCACCGAGCGGTCATTGGATTCGCCGATGTACTGCTGCACCTCGTCGAGGATCAGCAGCACGCAGGGTGTGCGGCCATCCCGACCGTGGAGCTTGAGTGCCTCTTTGACAGTCGAGAGGAACTCTTCGGTCGTAATGTCGCGCGCCATCGGCGGGTAGCTTGCGCGCAGCGTTTGCCGCGCCTCGGCGTCGCTCGATGCGTAGCCTGGATCGCAGGCCAGAAGCGCCTTCGCGATCGGGCCGCTGACGTACAGGTTGTTCAGTTCCCGGTCGAATGCCTTGCCAGCGGCCTCGACTGAAGACTTCACCTTGTCGAAGTAGCCCTGCGAATGCAGCCACAGGCAGAAGCGTGCCTGCGGGTACTGCTCAGGCAGACCGACGGCGCGCAGCAGGATGCCCAGGATCGTGAGCCTGACCTGGTCGGTGGTTCCGCTGGGCAATGAACCCGCCGCCGCGAGCAAGCCGCCAGCGCGCCGGCCTGCGGTGTCGAGTTCGCGCAGGAGTTCGCGCAGTTCCTCCGGCATCGCGGGAACGAGGGACCTGGCAGATGCGCCATGAATTGGCGTGTCTTGCCATAGGTGGCACAGCATCTTCAGCAGGTGCGACTTGCCGCTGCCGAAGAAGCCGCTGACCCACGCGGCCTTCTGGTTGGTCTTGCCCAGACTGTCGAGGTAGGAGCGGATGATCCTCTGCACACCGTCGGCGTATTGGCCCTCGCACACGAACGTGGAGAGTTCGCCGCGCAGCTCTTCGAGCGCCTTTGCGTTGTGGCTATCGACGATCCGCGCCTGCCCCTGGTTGACCAGCGGGTGGGTATCGGGATCTCGTTGCAGAACGTCCTTGATCTTCATTGCACTCCTCCGTCCCCGTGCAGCGTGATGGGCACGGCCATGTAGTTCCAGCCGTCGCGGGCGTCGAGCAGGCGGTAGTTGCTTCGCTCGAGGTGCCCGGGAAAAAACACGACGAGCCGACCCCTGATATCGGACTCGACCATCTTCAGGATCTGCGACAGCCGGGCAAAGCCGAACAGCGCGCCGACGCCGAAGAGCGCGACGACGGAGTCCTCGGTGATTTCACTGCCGGTGAGGACAGCGCGCAGCCGTTCCGCCACGTACTCGGGGAACTCAGCCTGCAGCTTGAGCTGCAGGTCATCAGGCGCAGCGAAGTACTCCTCGCGGTAGTCGTCGGCCGCCATCCACGCGGCGAAGGCGTCGGCGATGTCCAGCTCGTGCCAGTCGTGGCCGGCCTGTCTCGTTGCGGTCTCGAACGCAACCTTTCTCGCCCTCAGCGTCCGTTCGAGTTCCTTGTCGTACACGAGCATGACCACGCGCTGGGCGCCCGAGACGGTTCGCTGCCAGGGCGTCGCGATGTGGCGCCCGAAACGATCTGCTAGGTCTTCGATTCGGGCCATGTCAGCTCCGCCCTTCGAGAGGGTCCAGTCGATCGAGCACCAGATCCACCACCTCGCCGGCTATGCGCAGATCGATCAGTCCGATGCGCTTGGCTTCGATGGCGAGATCACGAGCCGCGACGGGAGTGCAATCCAGCAGTGACACCCAAGCGGTCGCAAAGAGTGCCGCGCCGCGAAAGCCGACCGCGTGGCCGAGATACAAGCCGAAGGCGACGCTCCCCGGGGTGGCCCGCACGAGCGCCCGCTTCTTGAAGGTTCGCCCGACGAGGTGCCCAGCCTGCTCCCACGAACTGGCGACGTTGCGGATGACCTTTTCCAGGGTTGCGTCGCTGAGGCGCTCGTCGACAGGGCCCTTCAGGGCTGCCCTGATCGCATCGCGCTGCATATCGCTTCCCACAGCCAGCTCCAGCACGGGCGACACGGTCGCGGCAAGTAGAGGATCGCGCGCTACAGCGCATTGCACTGCCAGAAGCGGGCGGCCGGGTGCGTCGACGGACCAGAGTCGCCGGAGCACGCGAAAGAGCGGAATCCGCGGGTCCAACCCGTAGAGTTCTCCGAGCCGCTGGTTGGTGAGCCTGCGGGTCGCGGTGGTCGCCTTGCCGAGGCAGTTGCCCTCGACGATCGCCGCCGCGTAGTCCTCGCGGGAAGCCGTTTCCGGCGCCGCCGCGAGCACCGCCGCGAGCTCGTCGAGCATCATTGTTCGGCTCGTATGGGTGCCCTTGGCGCCGAACCGAAAACCCACCTTGGAGGCGCGATCTGAGTTCCCCGAGGGCGGGAACAGAGGGGGGGCGGAAGCCATGGCGGTTGAGGTTGAAGGTCCGCCGGCAAACTTGCCGGCGGGAGAAATATGCCACGATCCGTCAGGGAATGCAAATCCAACTCGCACCGCCGGCAAACTTGCCGGCGGCAGTCTCGCCTCATGATGGCTAAGGCTGGGGCGCCGACCCAGCGTGCCGGTCGCGGCGAGAACAACCCACGTTCGTCACCGCGTCACTCGACCCGATGTTGCCGTGAGCGCTGCAGCTCCCAGGCGCGGCGCATGCGTTCTCGTACTGTCTCGCCGACAGTGCCCGTGTCCTCCTCGATCGACACTTCCTCCGCATGCCGAAGGATGTCCATCGCAAGTTCGGTCGGATCGGTGTAGGGGACCTTCAGCCTGTAGCGGCCATCGGGCAGCCACTGACCCTTCTGCTTCGGGTGCCACTGCTCCTGGCTGACCCACGATGCCGCCTGCGCCGTAAAGACAAGCGTCGCCCAGTGAGGGCTGGCGCCGGCGTACACCCCATAGCCTCCATCCATTTCCGCCTCGATCTGTCGCAACGCGACGTCCTTGGCTCGGCTCTCGAGCAGCGCGGCCTGCTGGATGGCATCGAGCGCGAACCTCAGCAGCCGCTCGCGCGAGTGGCACCAGGCGTCGACGTACCAAGTATTTCGATAGTGCACGAGACGCTGCGGCGAGATATCACGTTCGCTCACCTCGCTGCGGCCACGGGTGAGGTAGGTCATGCGAATGCGCCGGCGCTTGACCAGCGCCTCACCAACCAGCTCGAAGAACTGGCTCGACACCGCTCGCTTGGCAGCGCTGATGATCTTGACTCGCTTGAGCAGCCAGTTGGCGTCGACGTCCTCGCTGCCCAGCATCTGGTGGATGCGATCCAGCAGCGGCTGCAGGTGCCGGCTGATCACCCCCTCGGAGTCGAGATCGCTGAGCAACTGGTTGGCCATCAGCAGCGAGTACAGCTCGCGCTCGCTGAACCACAGTCCAGGCAACTCATGCTTCTGGCCTCGATATCCTTCGCCGAAGCGGTAGCCGTTGAGGAATCGGTCGTATTCGATCGGCGCGCCGAGCTGGTCCTTCAGGTAGTCCAGGTCCCGCTTCAGGGTGGCCGGAGATACCTCGAGCTCCTCCAGTAGGCTCTGAAAGCTCACGTGCCCGCGGTTGCGAATGAGCATCTCGATCTTGTAGACGCGTGCAGTCTTGGTCATCGTGCGACGGGGCGAGACGCTCAGGGGCTGAGCGACCTCGACTCTAGCTGCAGGCGATGCAAGTCCCCGCGATTCCGCGTCGATTTCCAGAGTTGCGGCGTGATTCACGGCCGCAGATTGCACCCCGATGAGCTCAAGGCGTGAGCTATCCGGCGAATGCCTGGATTCGCGGATCCGTTGGAGGTAGCTCACTCCTTGAGCCTAGCGTGCGGGATGCTGATGCCATGACTTGCTGTTGTGCCAGCCACCTCCGCTTCTCGGTCGCCGAGGAGTCGATCGAACGGCCGGCCTATCTGCGCCGCAAGCCACCCCATGGCAATGGCGAGGTGTAGCCTTCGCGGCATGCGCAAAGGCCGCACGGCAGGCAGTTGGCGTGCGGCGCGCCATATGTTCAACACAGAACATGAACACTCAATGAACCGACCTACCGACATTCAAGTCGTCGCCCGTGCCGCCGACTTCGCGGCACGAAGGCACACCCACCAACGCCGCAAGGGTGAAGCGGCCGAGCCTTACTTCAATCACCTGGCGCATGTGGCAGCGGTGCTGGCCGACGCCGGCGCAGACGCGAACCTTGTCGCCGCTGGCTACCTGCACGACACGATCGAAGACCAGGAGGTCACGCACGCAGAGTTGGTGGAGGCGTTCGGCCATGATGTGGCCGACCTTGTGGCGCACGTGACGGACGACAAGAGGCTTCCCAAGGACCGCCGAAAGCGTCTTCAAGTGGAACATGCACCGCACCTGTCCCCTCGGGCGCAGATGCTCAAGATGGCGGACAAGATCAGCAACCTCGTGGCGCTGCTCGCCAGCCCACCGGCGGGCTGGTCAGCTCAGCGGGGCATCGATTACTTTGAGTGGGCGCGCGAGGTGGTCGATGGGTGCCGTTCTGCTCACGCGGGGTTGGCTGGACTCTTTGACGAGCTTTACGGCAGGCGCGAGGAGACTTCTCGATGAAGCTCGCGGGGCTTCGAACGATCCGGCATCAATGCGTCAAGGAGCCAGTTCCACAGGAGCCAGTTCCACCGCTACACGCTCTTCTGGGTCATCTTGTTGTTCCGTGACGTTCACCTCTGCAAGCACAGGCTCGGCTTGAACGACAGTTGCGACGTTGCTCTCAGCGATCCCAGCCCCCTTCTCCGGTCCGGCCTTCGCCCGCTTGGTGTCCGATTCTTCCTTCTTGGCGTCCGCCTCGTTCATGCGGCGGCGGCAACCCACCGCGAAGTTCCGAGTGGTAGACGACATGGCCAGGACCAGACGCTTGAACTTCGAGCGCTGCTGCTCGACCTGCTTCTCGGTGATCACCTCCTCGATCTCCAGGGTCTGCAGAAGCGGCATCAGCTGGTCGAGCTTGTGGATCAGCTCGAAGTAGCGCCGCCCCAGGGCCGACGTGATGCCGACCTCGACATCGAGCGCGACCGTGTCGTAGGTGGCCGCGCTCTCGATGCTGTGGTTCTTGAACAGCAGTTCCGCACCGTCAATGGCCTGGTTGATCTCCTTGGTGCCTTCTTCCAGCTTGTTGCGCACCGCCTGCTCGATCTGCTCGACGTACTCGTGGGGCAGCTTGGTCCGCCCCAGAGCCGACACGAAGTACATGCTCGCCTGGAAGCTGTAGAAGCAGCGCGCGAAGATGCGCTTGCCCTCGGCACTGGCCAGCCGCGTCCTGCGCTTCAGCGACGCCGCCTCGACCCGCCGGAAGTCCGCCCGGTACTCGTCCTTGGCCAGGATGCGCCGGTTCGCTTCGCCCGTGTCCAGCACCGCCAGTTGGTTCTTGCTCATGCCAGGTCTCCATGCAGGTCGGGGTGATGACGCGAACTGGATCTTCCCCACCGGTCCGATCGCGCGCCAGCAGAAATCCCGCCATTTCAGGCCCGGAAACCGGGGGACAGTGAGTCGGCCGGCGAACCGGCGCCATTTCCGGTTGACAGGCGAAAGCACCGCAATTACTGTCTTGCCCGTGCAGCAGCTGGCCCTGCACTCAAACCCGGCAAGCCCTGTACAACGCGCCGCGCTCGCTGCGCTGCCCCTCGGGGCTCATCCTTTCGATACCGATCGACCTTTCGAGGCGTGACCACGTCTCGGTGCGCGCCGAAAGGTTTCCCTGATCGGTAGCTGGCACACCGATCCAGCGGCTCCCGCCGCCTCAAGCCAGCCCAGGAAGCCGGTTCACGACCGGCACTTCACATCACCCTGCGGGGCATTGCGCCCCGCAAGGGCCGCGCATTGCTTTCGCTTCCCTACAGGAGGCAGCCATGCTCGCTTCGAGTGTTTCTCATCACACCCATCCCGCGCGCGATCCGCTGTTGCAGGCGTTCTTCGCGCCTCCCCGACTTCCCGGAGTGGCCGACGTTCACGACACGGTCCGGCTCCAGGACCTGCCACCGCAAGCGCAGCGTGCCGTCAACGCCTACCTGGATGACCCGGGCGACGCGGACCACGCGGACGAAGCGCCCGAGTGGACCGAGGAAGACGTCGTGCATCTGCATTGGCGTCTGCTGCTCGAGTTGCGCCGGCTCCCTGACCCGGAGACGCCGCTCGAGGAGAAGCTCGACACCCTGGCCTGGGCGCTCACCGATCCGAACCTGGACGGACGCCCGTTCTCGTTCGCGAGTTGCCTGCGCGTCGTCGGAACCAGTCCGATGTCGCCCACGCCCTACTTCGGCCTGATCCAGATCGACGACATCCGGGACTGGCTGCGGACCCACGCCCGCAAGTGGATCCACGCCACCATCGCACGGTACCCCGAGTGGGTCCGGGTGCTGATCCGCGAACAACCCGACTGGGTCGCCAGGCAGCTCGCCAGGAACCCGCAATGGGTCAACGAGCAGATCAAGGCGCACGAGGCAACGCCGCAAGCCGACCTGTTCGGCGGCTGCGACGCCGGGCTGCCGATGCAGGTCGCGCCATGAACGAGTCCGCCATCAGCCCCGGCTGGGCACTCGCGGCCATCGTCCTCCTCTGGGGGTTGGCCGGTGCCCTGGATCAACCCCTGCTCGATGAAGAGCCTGCCGAGGCGCTTCCCATCGAACAGGCAAAGCCCGTCGCATCACCGCCCGTTCGACTGCTGTGCCATGTCGACCAGGGCGAGCCACGGGCCCCGTGGCCGCCGTCGCAACGCGGCGTGCCGTACATCGGCCTGGTGTCTTGTCGTGCAACGCAGGGGAATCGACACCAGCAACCACCCGTCTGGCCGTCTCTCTCCCTGCGCTGCTTCGTCATCGAGGAATGAGGAGTTCACCATGCATCGACCGGGCGCCACCCACAGTGCACCCCAGCAGTTCATCGGCCGCATCGACACGCCCTATGGAAGCGCCAGCATCCTGGTTGGGCGCTATCCGGCGGGCGGCGCGATCGCCATCCAGCTCGTCGCCAACGACGAGCCGGCGGAACCGATGGCCACGTTCTCCACCAACCTCGTCTCCTGCGGCGCGCAAGTATCCTGCGACGAGTTCTGCGTCAAGACATGGAGCGAGAACGAGGTCCTCGTCGCGCCGATGCTCTCGACCGGTCTGTTCGAGGACACCGGCAAGCGCGTGCCTTCCGGCTACGTCGTTTCGCCGGTGTGGCGAATCAAGGATCCCGCCCACGTGCCACCGGCCCAAGGCCGGCGCACAACGGCAAATCACGCGGCAGCAGGTTCCACAACCCGCTGAGCGCCACCCGCATCCCCGTGCGCTCCCTGCACATCGAAGACATGCGCACGGGGCCCCACGTCCTTCATCACCCCGAGCGGGGGTCACCCCGCCGGGTGCCCTCCCGCTTGCACAAGGAGTACCTCATGAAAGTGCAAGTCAGAGTCAACGAGCGCGGCGCCCTGCGCAACGGTCGCTTCGCCTTCACGAACAAGCTCACGCTGGTCTCGGAGCTGCTGCAGAACGCCCGGCGCGCAGGCGCAACGCACGTGGTCATCGAACACGACGCCGGGACCCAGCGCCTGATCGTCGACGACGACGGCTGCGGCATCGACGACTTCCAACGGCTGCTGACCTTCAACGAGAGCGGCTGGGACGAGCACACCATCCAGACGGAGCACGCCTTCGGGCTGGGCTTCTCGAAGTGCCTTTACGCCGCCAGGCGAGTCACGGTGACCTCGAGAGGTCAGCGCCTCGCGTTCCACTGCGACGAAGCATTGGACCAGGCCGAACTGGAGGTCGTCGCGGCGCCCGATGCCGATCCGGCGCTCACGACGGTCGAGCTCGACGGCGTCGAACTGCCTCTGCTCGATCAGCTGATCGACCGCATCACCCGCGGGTTTCCGCTCCCGGTGGTCTACAACCGAGTGCCACAAGCGCGGCCGCACAGCCTGAAGGCGAAGCCATACGCCACGACCGACATCGGGTCGGTGTGCCTGTCGGGGACCGACACCGGCGAGCCGGCGACGGCCACCGCGCTGTACTTGCAGGGCCTGCCGATCGGCGGGCTGGACCGGCACTACTACTGCGACCACCGGGGTGTCGATGTGGTCCACCTGGACTCGACGCGCTTCCTGGCCCGCATGCCGGACCGCACCGAGCTGATCGACGCCGAGGAGCAATCCAAGCGGATCGACGGCGCGGTGCGGCAACTGTGGCGCATGGTCCTCGAGGACCGGAAGCTGACGATGCCGCCGACCGAGTTCGTAGAGCGGTACTACGCCGTCGCGCGGCGGCAGAACCTGCTGGAGGTCTTCGACGACGTCCCGGTGGTGCCGCGCCAGGCCTGTTCGCTGGTGGTCGACTACCCGAACACGGCGGACGAGCAGGAAAACTACCTGCAGAGCCCAGCCAGTCATCCGGCGCGCGACGAGGTCGAAGCCGGGTTCCTGCGACTGGCGGCGTTCAGCCCGTACGAGAAGGACGAAGCGCATGCGACGCTGATGTACGCGCGGGCAGCCGGGCTGACCCTGGTCCACACCTACCTGCTCGGTGAGAACCACTGGGCGACACGAGGCCTTCGCGATCTCAACGCCGAGGACATCGTTGTCGTCCCCGTCGGCATCGGTGCCGAGGAGCGCTTCGATGGCCTCTGCATCTGCGAGCAGATCCGGCTGTGCGAACGGATCGAGATCCGGCACGGCAGCGATGCCGTGAGCATCACCGACGACGCGCTGTATCACGACGAGTCGATCCTCTACCCCAGCGGGTGCCGGGGCGGCGCTGCGGTCAAGCAGGTCTCGCCCTACACCGGCGAGTACGACCATTTCGACGACACGGCGTGCGAGGAAGATATGCGGCGCCTGGACCGACTGGTGCGCACGCTCCGCTGCCCCGATCCCGCCAGCGTTTTGCGCTGCCTCCTGCAGGATCTGCCGCTGAGCGAATACGCTTCGCTGGTCGGAAGGACCTTCCGGATATCGCTCGGCGAGTCCGCCGATGAAGCCTCGGTCGATCTGGTCTCGTGACCTGATCGACCTCGCGAAAGAACCGCCCCTGGGTGGTTCTTTCCAGAGCATGCCGAACGGTCTGCTCCGGAAAGAACGGTTTTCCCACAGGTAGCTGACGCACCTGGCGCCTCCGGCGCGAAGTCAGCCCAAGAATCCACGCTGCTGCACCCCGCGGCACGAAGTCATCCGGGACACGAGCGCAACTCGCGCACGGTCCCGCCTCGGGTGATCTGCCACCGGGCGGATCTCCCCGGCGCGCCACAGCAGCGCTGTCGCGTCCTCCTCCGCCCTTCCCGCCCACCAAGCGCATTCGAGCCGGCCCCTGGTCCGCATCGCCTCGCGCGACGCAGCCTCGGACGCGCCTTGCCGCGTGGGTATCCGTTTGACTGCATTCATCAGGAGTTCTCATGAAACTCAACGACCTTCCCTTGATCCGAGCGACGCTCGCACCGCAAGCCATCTCGACCGAGGTACTGCTCGAGAAGTACGCCAAGGGTTCCGAATCCTCGGCCGAAGACATTCATCGCCGCGTCAGCCGCGCGCTCGCTTCCGCCGAGCAACCGGCCGATCGCGAGCACTGGCAGGAGGAATTCCTCGCCACGCTCGCCAAGGGCTTCGTGCCCGCCGGCCGAATCAACTCGGCCGCTGGCACCGATATCCAGGCCACGCTGATCAACTGCTTCGTGCAGCCGGTCGGCGACAGCGTCTCGGAAGACGTCGACGGCAAGCCCAGCATCTACAAGGCGCTGGCCCAGGCCGCCGAGACCATGCGTCGCGGTGGTGGTGTCGGCTACGACTTCAGCCGCATCCGCCCGCGAGGCGCGATGGTCAAGGGCACGCACTCCAACGCCTCCGGGCCGGTGAGCTACATGCGTGTCTTCGACCGCTCGTGCGAGACGGTCGAGTCCGCTGGCGCGCGGCGCGGAGCCCAGATGGGCATCCTGCGCTGCGACCATCCCGACCTCGACGAATTCATCCACGCCAAGGACGACAACGGCCTGTCGAACTTCAACATCTCCGTCGGTGTCACCGACGATTTCATGCGTGCGGTCGAGGCCGATGCCGAGTACGAACTGGTGCATGTCGCCCGGCCGGGTGCCGTGCTGATCGAAGCCGGCGCACACCAGCGTCCGTCCGATGGTCTGTGGGTCTACCGCAAGGTGCGCGCCCGCGAGCTGATGGACGGCATCGTCCGCTCGACCTATGACCATGCCGACCCGGGTGTGGTCTTCCTGGATCGCATGAACCAGGAGAACAACCTCTCGTATGTCGAGGTGATCGAGGCGACGAATCCCTGTAGCGAGCAAGCGCTGCCCGACTATGGGTGCTGCTGCCTCGGCTCCATCGACCTCACGAGGTTCGTGCAGAGGGCCTTCGAGCCCGACGCCGGCTTCGACTGGCCGGGGTTCAGGGCGGTGGTCCGCACCGCGGTGCGCATGCTCGACAACGTGCTCGACGTGACCTGGTGGCCGCTGCCCGAACAACGCCGCGAGGCGATGAGCAAGCGCCGCATCGGCCTGGGCTTCCTGGGCCTGGGCAGCGCGCTGGTGATGCTCGGCATTCGGTACGACTCCGACCAGGGGTCGGCTTTCGGTGCCGAGGTGGCGCAGGCAATGCGAGACGAGGCGTACCGCGCATCGATCGACCTGGCTGCCGAGAAGGGAACGTTTCCGGCGCTCGATGCGACCCGCTACCTGCAAAGCGGTTTCGCGAGGCGGCTGCCCGTGGACATCCGCGACGCGGTGGCCGAACACGGCATCCGCAACAGCCACCTGCTGTCGATCGCGCCCACCGGAACGATCGCGCTGGCCTTCGCGGACAACGCATCCAACGGCATCGAGCCCGCGTTCTCCTGGAACTACACGCGCAGGAAGCGCATGCCGGACGGGTCGACCAAGGAGTACAGGGTCGAGGATCACGCCTACCGGGTATTCCGTGAGCGTGGCGGCGACACGAGCCGCCTGCCCGATCCGTTCGTGTCCGCACTGGACATGACGGCCGAGCAGCACCTGCAGATGCTGGTGGCGGTCCAGCCGTTCATCGACTCGTCGATTTCCAAGACGGTGAATGTCCCTGCGGACTATCCGTACGAAGCGTTCAAGGGCCTGTACATCAAGGCCTGGAAGGCCGGGCTCAAGGGCCTGGCGACCTACCGCCCGAACGACATCACGGGTGCCGTCCTGTCGGTCGAGGCCCCGGCGGCGATGCCGGGTCTCGCGCTCGAGGATGACCCGCTGTGCAAGCAGTTCGCCAGCCGTCCGGCGGGCGAACTCGAAGGCCTGACGTCCAAGGTCGAGTTCTGGACCGTGGAAGGCAAGAAGTCGGTCTACCTGACCGTCAACTTCGTGCGCGTGACAGGTGTCGTGAGCGGCCGGCAGGTCGTGATCGAAAGGCCGGTCGAGTTCTTCGTGCCGGCAGGCCAGCGCGACGAGGGCCAGCAATGGATCTCGTCGAACATGCGCCTGCTGTCGATGGTGGCCCGTTCCGGCGGGTCGATCTCCAAGGCACTGGCCAACATGTGCGAAGTGGTCTGGGACAAGGGACCGGTGCGCTGCGGCGTGGTGACCAGGGAGGATGGCGCCGAGGCACCTCGCTTCCACGATTCGGAGGTCGCGGCCATCGGCCATGCGCTGCAGCAGATCCTCGCCCGCAGGGGCTTCCTCGACAGCCTGGGCAACCAGGTGCCGGTGGTCGCACTCGCGCGGCGGCTGGTGATGCATGAGGGGGCCTCGACGGCCGGGACCGTCCTGCCCCAGGCCGCGGGCTCGGCACAGCACGCGGGCACTCCGCCCGCGAGCATGCGCAGCGGAAAGAAGTGCCCCGAATGCGGCGCCCATGCGCTGCACAAGGTCGATGGCTGCCTGCGTTGCGCCAACTGCAACCACATCGGCAGCTGCGGCTGAGTCCATGACGCGGGGGCTGCGCGGGTTCGACGACGAGCGATCGTCGCCAAGCGCCCGTGCAGCCGCCGACACCTACGAAGCGAGGACATCATGAACGATGATTTCGAAACGCGCGTCAGGGACATCAAGGTCCGCGCGCATGGCTACTGGACGCCCCTGCTCAAGGCGCTGGGCGTCGACGAGAGGATCCTCAACGGCAGGAACCAGCCGTGCCCGATGTGCGGAGGCACGGATCGGTTCCAGTACACCGACAAGTTCGGCGAAGGCAACTACCACTGCCGCTCATGCGGCGCCGGCGGCGGCCTGAAACTGGCTCAAGCGGTGCTGGGCACGAAGTTCGGCGAACTGCTCGACAAGCTCGAGCACCAGCTGGGCGCGGTTTGCACGGCAACGGTTATGGGCAACAGCGGCCCGTCGCCGGAGAAGATGAAGCGCCTTTGCCAGCGCCTCTGGAACGAAGCCAGGCCCATCACGGTGGGCGACGACGTGGACCGCTACCTGCGCAATCGCGGGCTGCAGTTGCCCGCCTACCCGCGCACGCTGCGCTTTCATCCGGCGCTCGGCTACTTCGAGAAGCCCGCCGGGCAGCAGCGGTCGAAGAAGATCGCCGAGTACCCGGCCATGCTCGCCTGCGTCCAGGGGCTCGACGGTCACGCCGTCACCCTCCATCGCACCTACCTCAGGGACGGTCGCAAGGCCCTGGGTGCGCAGTCCAGGAAGGTCCTTTCTGCCGGCATCAACGGTGCGGCCGTCAGGCTCTTCGAGCCCACCGCAGAACTCGCGATCACCGAGGGGATCGAGACCGCGCTGGCCGTGCACCTGAGCACCGGCAAGCCGGTCTGGGCCGCGCTGAGTTGCGGGAACATGGAGAAGCTCTGGGTCCCGGACTCGGTCGCGCGCATCTGCGTCTATGCGGACAACGATGCCGAGTACGACGGGCAGGCCTCGGCCTATGCCTTTGCGCACCACCTGATGCGCGACGCCAGGAGGCTTCGGGCCGACGGCCTGGTCCGCGAGGTCCAGGTGTTCGTTCCGAAGCAGAACGGCGCCGACTGGGCCGACATCTGGCTCGCCCGACTCGCCGCGACGAAGCGGGCGGCATGACTCTTCGGGGTGGCAGCAATGCCGCCCCTCTTCAGTGGGCCCACATCGGTGGGCCCAGCGAAGAGGGTTCCCACTGGCAGCTACCTGACCAGGCCGCATCCGCGGCGAAGGCAGCACTCGAATCCCGACGGTGACCTTCGCGTCACCGTGCATCCCGGCCCGGCCCCTCGTTTCAGTCGGGCCGAGCCACCCACCCCGCGGGGACGTGTACCCCGCAGGGGGTTGCCGTCCCCGCTTTTCATCTGGAGCATCCACATGAAGAACGGACGTTCTCTCGTCGACATCGCCCGCGAACTCGGACGCCAACTGGACACCAAGCGCGACATGATCGTGCCGACCGGTCTGATGCATCACGAAACCGCCGGCGACGGCACCACAAGCATCCGCGTCGAGACACCCGACGGCATCAAGACCTTCCGGACCACGGAGCTCTTCCGCCGCCAGGTGGCCGACAAGCTGAAGATCCCGTTTGCCTACTTCGAGCGCATGCGCAACGAGCAGGCACCGCTGCTCGACCGCAACGTCGACACCTGGCTGCACCACGAGCCCGAACTGCGCATGGTCCGGACACTGGATGGCCAGGCGCGTGCATTCCTGTCGGACCGGTATCGCCGGCTCGACAACTACGATCTGTGTGATCACGTGCTGCCGATGCTGCTGAGCCTGCCCGACGCCAGGTTCGAATCCACCGAGCTCACGGCGACGCGCCTGTACCTCAAGGTGGTCACGCCACGCGTGAACATCGAGATCCAGCCGGGCGACATCGTCCAGGCTGGCGTCGTGATCAGCAACTCCGAGGTCGGCCAGGGCACCCTCTCGGTTCAGCCTCTGGTCTACCGGCTGATCTGCAAGAACGGACTGATCGCGGCCGACCGTGCGATGCGCAAGACGCACGTGGGGCGCCTGAGCGACGCGTCGCTCGAGGAAGTCACGGTGTTCAAGGACGACACGCTCCAGGCCGAGGACAAGGCCTTTTTCCTGAAGGTCCGCGATGTTGTCGAGGCTGCCGTGTCCGACGCGACGTTCACCCAGATCGCCGAGAAGATGCGCCGCACGATGGGCATCAGGCTCAAGGGCGACCCGGTGCAGACCATCGATGTCGTCGGAACCCGGTATCTGCTCAACGAGAGCGAGCGGTCCGGACTGCTGCGGCACCTGATCGAAGGCGGAGACCTGTCTGCCTACGGCCTGGTCAACGCCGTGACCCACTTCTCGCAGGACCTGGACGACTACGACCGCGCCACGGAGTTCGAAGCGCTCGGCGGCAAGCTCATCGAGCAATCGAGGGCTGAATGGGACACCCTCGCGGAAGCGGCGTGACCCGGTACCGTGCCGGTCGTGCCTGACCGGCGCATTGCATCCGGATGCCCTGCGGGACACCAGCCTGATCGGCCGGTGTCCCGCTATTTTTACGAATTTCGTCAACAAGTGATCATGCGACGGCTCAGGGCTTTCGACACCGCTTGTCGTTACTTCTTGACAACAAGACAATCGGAACCCGCCGGCCTCGATCCCGTCGGAGCGGCGCAGTCTTACACTTCCCGACCGCTTCCCGACCTCCCGGACCACAAGAAGCATCCGCGACATGGATCAAGAACCAGACGCTGACGGTCGCAAGTTGCTGATCTCCAAGGCGATCCAGGACGTGCTCGACCGGCACGGTGTCCCCGAGAGGCAGCGCCTGAGCACCCTCGAGGCCGCATCCGACATGTCCTACGCGCAGGTGCGAAGGCGGATGACCGGCGAGACGCCGTGGAACGTCGACGAGATCAAGCGGCTGGCAACGCACTTCGGCGAACCGCTGTTCAAACTCCTCGGGACTCTCGTCGACGACGTCGGGCGGCAGGCAACTCTGGTGCTGGGCGGCATCAGCCTCCCATGCTCGATCTGGACCGGGCCTCTGGCGCCTGCGAACTCGCGCATCGGTCCGCTCGTCGCCATCCCGAGCGACACCGGTGATCACTGGACCGTCGTCCCCCTCGCCGAGGCTGGCGACCGGAAGGCCTACGAGATCAAGCGTCTGCTCTTCGAGGCCGCGCCTGCGAGGCGGATCGCCGTGGTCGACGACGACGACAACCTGGCAGCCAGCATCTGCCAGTTCCTGCGCGAGAAGGGACTCGACGCGATTTCCTACCGCACGGGCGATCACCTCCGGGCGGCGCTGGAAACAGCGCGCTTCGACGGCTTCATTCTCGACTGGATGCTGGGCGACGGGACTATCCGCGAGCTTCTCGCCGAAGTGCGCGCGAAGAATCCCAACGGCCCGATCATCATCCTGACCGGTCAGATCGAGGCCGGCGGCGCCCAGGAGGACGACCTGGCCGCGACGATCTCGGCGTACCGGGCGCAGCTGTACGAAAAGCCGACCCGCATGCTCAGCCTCTTCAACGCCCTCGAACTGGGCTTCGAAGCCTCTCCCCGCAGCACTTGATCTCGATCTAGTTTCTATTTTGTGTAAGCTAGTTTTTGATGTTTGTAAACTAAGCATTGACTTTTTGCACGCACTCTGATTACGCTATTCGTCAAGTCGGCAACGATCAGCGAACGCCGGCCTGACGCGGTGGCCAGAACGCTCCCGCGTGGATCCGCCACCAGGCAGACCGGGAGCGAACAACATGGCCTCATCGCCTCTCAATGACGTTCAGCGCGCCAACTTCATCATCCTCAGCCTGATCCGCGACGCCGCGCGCGACGATGCCGGCACGGCCTGCTGCCGGTTCGGACTGACGCTCGTTCAGTTGAAGGCGATCAGCGAACTGCCACCCGACGAAGTCATGGCGATCGTTGCGGGCATGGGCAACGAAGCCCTCTTCTTCCCCCGCGACGATCTGGACCGGCTGCTGAAGCTGCCGCGTTCGGTTTCGGCGGTTCTCGCGTCCGCGACGCGCCGGGCTCCGGCCGGGGCGACCCCGTAGGACATCGATGATCTGATCTCCGGGACATCCGGGCGGCAGCCATGGCCTTCGCGGAGACACGGATCAGATCGCTGGAGACAGCGCGCGAGTGCGTGCGGCTGGGCGCCAGGCAGCGCACCATCGCCTGGGTCACCGGCCTGCCGGCCAGTTTCATCTTCCACAAGGTCTTCGATGCGCAACACCGTGCACCTCGGGGACGGCCACCCTATTCGGAAGAATTCATCTTCCGATCGCCTCTCCGAGTCCAGGCCGAAGCCAGCGCGTTCGCAAGCAAGTACCGCCTGCTCACCACCGAGGGCTTCGTGCACTCCCGGGCGCTGATCACCGCGTTCAAGCACTACCTGTCGGTGGTCCGGAGTCCGTCGGTCTCCTTCGACGAAGCATTCTTCCTCGTGTCGAACCTCGACGGCATCTGGGCTGCGACCACGCCCTCGCTGGATCTCGGACGTTGCCGTCGCTGCGGCTGCACGCAGATCCTTCCTCGCGGCGCCACGTCTCAGGACAGATGCCCGTTCTGTAAGGTCCCCCACAGCGACGCCGACACCCGGACGCCGCGGCGGCATGTCCCGCCTGAACCGGCGCATGCATCCGACAAGGGCGATGCACTCGCCGGCCTCTGCGCTGCGCTGGAGCAGCGCATCCGCGCACTGCGCCTGGAACGTTCGCTCGAAGCGCTGGGAGCGCACCCGCGCATCGTGGCGACGTTGACCGGCGTTTCCGGGGTGCCTGAAGGAACGGCGTCCGCGGCGGCGCATGTGGCGCCGGTACGGTTCGGACGCCCCATCAACCTCCTGCGATGGGGCGTTGCCATCAACACGCTCCAGCGCGTGCAGTTCTCGCTGCTGGCAACCGTCTATCGACGCCTGCGCGCCGCCGACTTCGGGCCCGAGGAAGCATTGAGGGCCGCATTCGTCCACGTCTCATCGTTGTTCCCCTCGAGATCGTCGCTGTCGTTCGACCGCTGCTTCGAACTCGTCGCGCTCTTCGACGCACGCTGGGGCGTGAGCAACGCCGAATTCGACCTGCTGGGGTGCCCGGAGTGCCATTCCCGGTACCTCGCCAGCAGGCGTGATCGCGCCCCGCCCCATTGCCCGTTCTGCGCGCTCGCCCGCAGGCCCGACAAGTACCTCTGAGGAACAGCGGCAACGGGTCACCCGCCGCTTCGTCAACCGGATCGGCGGCATTTCCGCGTAGACCGCTCAGTGCTGCCCAGGGACCATCACCGCTGCAGATGGCAGCGAGCCGACATGTCCCTCTTCTCGACCCTCAGGCAAAGGGGCGCAGGTCGCCCGCCAGCCGACGCCCGCACCGAACCGACCGTCGACGTCGCCGACCGCGACTACCCGTCGGTCGACCCCGGTGTGCCGGCCCGGTCTGTCGACAGCATCGTCGCCGGTCACCAGGATCTGATCTCGCGCGTCAAGCTCTGCTATGGCGCAGACCGCTTAGCCTTCGAGGCGGATCTGCTGGTACCGATCCGCCACTACGCTGCCTTCGTCAACCTGCTGCCGGCGACCTCCGACAACTTCTTCTGCGAGGTCGGCGGACTCTTCCGTCTCGGGCTCGAAGTGGCGTTCTATTCGTTGCAGGGCACCGACGGCCACATCGTCTCCGGCCGCTCGACCATCTCGACACGGCGCCAGCTCGAGCCGCGCTGGCGACATGCCACCTTCATCGCCGGACTGTGCTGCGAACTGCACCGGACGCTGAGCCAGATCGTCGTGACCGACGAGCGCGGCGAGGAGTGGCCCGCCTACCTGGGCCCTCTCTCCGGGTGGCTGGACCGGCGCCGAGCGAGCCGCTTCTTCGTGCGCTGGCTTGCCAATGCCCAGGAATCGCGGGCGCTGGGCCTGTTCGCGCTGCCTCACATCGTGTCGCCGGCGACCATGCAGCACCTGGCCACGGCCAACACGGTCGCGGTCCCGCAGATGCTGTCGTGCCTGGCCGGCACGGCGCTGTATCGCGAGCAGAACATCCTTGTCGATCTCGTCAAGCGCGCCGCAGCGCTGGTGATCGACCGTGACCTGATCGCCAGTGCGAATCGCTACGGGCGGCCCATTCTTGGCGCGCACCTCGAGCGCTACCTGATCGATGCCATGCGCCGCCTGGTCGTCTCGCATCCCGCATGGGCGCCCAACCACGAGCGGTCGCGGGTCTGGTACGGGCGAGAGGGGCTCTTCATCGTCTGGCCCAACGCCGTCAACGAGATCCGCAAGCTCCTGGAGGACGACGAACTCCCGGGCATTCCGAAGGCGCCGGACACGATCCTCGAGATCCTTCTCGGCGCCGGCGTGTTCGAGCGTCGCGGCACCGGGCAGCCGCTGTGGACGATCGAGCCGCCCCCGGGAAAGACGGTCATCGAAGCCGTCAAGCTGGCCGCCCCGGAAATCCTGCTGCCCAGCTATGCACAGTCTGCGGCCCCTCTCACGACACCGCTCGTTGTGCAGGCATCCCACGGGCCAGCGGCGTCCGCACCCGATGCTGCCTCGCGTCGCGCACCCGACCTGTTCGACATTGCCGGCCCGGCCGAGCTGTCACCCGACACCGGTGCCGCGTCGACGGGCGGCGATGCCGTCGCAGATCCGTCGAGCGGCCAGCTCGCCCTCACGCCACCGATCGACGTCAACGCCGAGGCCAGACCGCCAGCGGATGCGCCCGCCGCGCCCGCGGCGCCGGTCGCACCGGCCTTCAAGCTCGTCGCCCCGCTGCGCCTGAATCCGATGGTGCGCGACGTACTGGCCGCAGCGATCGCCTCGATGAACGGGGACGCCAGGGCCGCCGACGCGATCACGGTTTCCTCCGGTGTCTTCGTGCCGCTCGACCACTTCAAGCGGCGGCACGTCGACATCCCGGTGGTGCTCCGGTCTCTCGCTGAAACCGGCATGACGGTCGCCGGCAGCGCCTCGCGGGCCGGAACCGTGCAGCACGAGATGCGCGGCCAGTCGGAACTCGGCTTCGTCATCAAGCCGGGCTTCGTCGAAGGCCTCGATCCATCCGACTTCGTCACCCCCGGCTGAGGGCAACCCGTGCTGGTTCGACCCTACGAAATGCCATGGCGCCCGGCCTACGAACTATGGGCCGGCGCAGCCTGGGTCACCGGGCTGTGCTTCTTCGTGTACCTGGGCGGCAAGGGCCTCCTCACCTCCACCCTCGCACTCGGCCTCGCGTTCTTCGCGCTCCTGATGGCGGCTCACCGCCTGAGACAGGCGCTCGGCGTCCTGACCGTGCGCGCATCGCTGTCCGGCAAGGCCATGCAGATCATCACGACACGCAGGCTCGAGACCCTGACACGCGACCCCGGTCAGGTCTTCCTGGGCTTCGGCTTCGAATGGCTGCCGGTCCACTCGCAGCGCCTGTACGAGCTCGCAAAGATCAACTACAAGGACTACGCCGTTTCGCCGGCAGTCCTGCGCCTGCTCGGCTACGCCGTAAACCCGCAACCCGACTCCGAGATCGGCCTGTCCTTCATCCACGGGGTCGAACCCACGGAGAAGGCGCTGTACCGGCCGCTGCAGAACTTCGAGGGCGGCACGCTGCTGGTGGGCACCACGCAGGCGGGCAAGGGCGTCGCGCTCGGCAGCTTCCTGACCCAGGCCATCCGCCGCGGCGACGTCGTCGTCTTCATCGACCCGAAGAACAGCCGGCGACTCAGACGTGTCGTCCAGCGCGCGTGCAGCGACTACCGCGAGGCCGACACCTTTCTGGAGTTCCATCCCGCCTTTCCGGAACTGGGGGTCCGCCTCGACTTCACCTTCAACTGGCAGAAGCCGACCGAGATCGCCTCACGCATCCAGTCGATCATGCCGGTAGACACCGGCGGGGCCTTCACCGCCTTCGGCTGGGACGCCGTCAACGTCGTGGTCCAGGGGCTCGTCAGTCTCGAGGACCGGCCCAACCTGATCAAGCTCACCAAGTACATCGAAGGCGGCATCGAACCGGTTCTCGAAGCATCGCTGCAGCGCCATTTCGATGCCTGCCTCGGCCCTGCCTGGCGGGATCTGCCGGAGATGCGCGCCCTGATGCAGGCCGCCGCGCGCGGCCAGATCAAGCGGCCGTCCGAGGTGGCCACGCCGCAGCTCATGGCCTGCGTCTCGTACTACGAACAGCAGATTCCGCAGAACCGGCGCGACAAGGTCATCGATTCGCAGATCCGGGTGTTCCGCCACAACCGCGAGCACTACCAGAAGATCACCGCCAACCTGTTGCCGATCCTCTCGATGCTCACGTCGGGCGATCTGGGCGGAAGCCTGTCGCCCGATCCGTTCGATCTCGACGACAAGCGTCCGATCATGAACTTCGAGAAGATCGAGCGCGGTGGCCATGTGCTCTACATGTGCCTGGACTCGCTGCCCGATCCCTCGGTGGCCTCGGCGATCGGCGCCCTGGCGATCGCCGACCTGGCCGCCCGCGCCGGCATGCGCTACAACCTCGGCATCAACCGCCGCATCACGCTCGTGATCGACGAGATCGCGAACGTGATCAACCAGCCCCTGATCGAGATCCTGAACAAGGGTGCGGAAGGCGGCATCCACTCCATCTGCGCGATGCAGACGCTGGCCGACCTCGCCAAGCGATTGGGGTCCGAAGACGCCGCGCGCATGGCGCTGGGCAACCTGAACAACCTGTTCGCGCTGCGCTCCAAGGATCGCCCGACTCAGGACTTCATCGTCGAGACCTTCGGCAAGACCGGAATCCACACCATGCGGGTCGGCATCAACCAGGGCACCGATACGCATCTCGGCGACTGGAGTGCGGGCAGGAGCGTACAGCTCACCGAATCGATGGAAGAACGTGTGCCGGTCGACATCCTCGGCAAACTGCCCAACCTGCAGTATTTCGGTTCCGTTGCAGGCCGCCTCGTCAAGGGGCGGTTCGCGATCCTCGACCCGGACTTCGATCTTCCGGCAAGCAAGACGAAAATGGCCGCGTGATGGTGCGCTACGTGTGGATCGCCGCCCTGCTGGCCATCCTCTGCATCGTCCTCTACATCCCGTCGGCGTCCCCGCCGGAGCGCTTCATCGAGGTGCTGCGCAGCGAACATGCGATGAACAGGGAGGTCTGGGGCGCCGCCGCGGCCGACCGCATCCTGAGGCGCATGCTGGACATGCAGCAGGCCACTCCCCCGTTGAGCGATCCGCCCGCTCCGACCATTCAGCCCGTCCAGCACAGCGCCGTGGATGCGGCGATGGCGGCGCAGATGAGCCAGATGAGCATGCGACTCTTCGGCAACCCTTATTTCCGCTCGATCGACTCGTTGTTCGCGCTGGCTACCTACCGCATCAGCGCCATCATCGAACTGCTCCCGCTTCTGCTCGTCTTCCTGTTCATCGTCGTGGTCGACGGTGTCGTGTTGCGCAAGGTCCGTGCGAAGGAGTTCGTCGCGCACAGTGCGGAGATGTTCGGTGGCAGTGTCATCGCCGCGATCTTGCTGGGCAGCGTCGTTGCCGTGTCGGCCTTTCTGCCCGTGCGCCTTCATCCGATGTTTGCGACCCTGTGCCTGCTTGCGATGCTCTTCGTGCTGAGTCGCGCGATCGCGAACTATCACGTGATCCGCTGAGGCGTCCGTGTCAAATGAAGTCGTGAGCACGGCCCGGGCAGAGGGGCAAATGTCCGATGGTGGCGAGGGAGCCGGCTCGTCCTCCGTATTCGAGTGGATGGAAGTTCTCTTGCCCTGACGGGGAAGTAGGCCACCGGCTGCATCTGCAGCATGCGAACCGGAACTCACGACCAACACGCGATACGCGGGTGCAGTCCGCAGAGCGGACCGCCGGTATTAGCCTCGGAACAGCTCGCCAGGACCGCTACGCTGGTGCCGGGGCATGGAGAGCGTGCACCGATAGCGCATCTCGAGCCGCGATCACAGCGCCTTGATGGGCTTGTTGGGCGACCCAGGCCTTGGGTCCTTGTACCCTGGTGCCAAGTAGGCGTTGCTGGCGCCGTAGAGCGCCAACGGGTCGCGGAGCCAAAGCGCGAATTCGAGACCTCTTAGGCTATGGTCCGGGGAGCAGTCCACCGTTCCACGCCGCAGCATGTAGCCCGCGTTGGCTGCTCGGACCTTGACTCGCAACACACCATCCGGCATGTCGTAGTCCATCAAAACGACTTCGGGTCGAGGGTGCGCCGGGTGGGGCACAAGTTCGAGTTGAATGATGCGGCTCCACTGGACGTCGTACTCGGCAGTCTCTTCCTTCAAGACTGGGCTGTCTTCAAGAACTGTCGGCGCGTCCATGCGCGTGAAGACGAAGTCGCGGAACTGCTGCCTCTTTCGGTCAAAAGCGCGCACGTGCCAGCGAAGTCCGATGTCCACGAGAGCTAGCGGAACGAACTCCCGTTCGGTCCTACCGCTCTCGACCGACGTATAGGCGAGCCGGACTGCCTTGCCGCGGTTTATCGCCCTTGTGATGGGCGCCAAGACGGACATCTTCGGCAGGCTCAGCGCGGTCTGAACCTCACATCGCACCAGGGGTTGCAGCGGCTCCCCGATACCTTCACCGAATCCTTGGGACAGAGCGGTCAGCACTCGCTGGGGCGAGTGCTCGAACAGCGGTGTGAAGCTGGGGGTAATGCGATAGGTCTTCGTTGCGTTGTCTAACTCCAGATTCTCAGGGGCGATTTCCTTGTACTGGGCGATGTCCCGCGTTGCTCCTGCAGGTGCTGTTTCAAAGCGTTCGACAACGTCTGAGCGACGCAGCTCACCCAAGAAGTACAGCTTGAAGTCAATGTGGGAGAGCCGCTCGCGTTGGACTCGTGGCAGTCGCTCAAGCTCACGCCGGCGCCGTTCCGTCTGGTTCTCAGTCATCCCGCAATCATAGCGCGCATGCGTAGGCTTTATGCGCGCACTGCTTCTGTCACATCATCAAGATGAGCATGTGATATGCTCTCAACGAACATATGGAGTCAGCATGGCCACAAACAACCCGCCCGGAGACGAGCACCGAACTGGTGCGGTCAAGCAGCGCAGCCAGACTGTCACGCCGTCCGGCCACTACGTCAAGCGCGACACCGACACGGGCCGATTCCTGGATGTGAAGACCACCGACAAGACGCCCTTCAAGGGTGTCAGGCGCGAGAAGAAGTAGGCCGACCATGCTCGAGCACCTCGTCGACCACTTCCTGACCCGACCCAAGCGGCTGGTCGCGTTGGGGCAGGTGTTGACCCGCTGTGGCGGCTTCCTCGTCGTCCTGGGCGTCATTGCGCATGCAGCGACCAAAAGCCTGTCCGTGGTTCGTGGCATGGCCGGCGTTCATCAGACTGACCCGACGCTGGCGGACTTGCTTCCCGCGGTGCCCACATGGTGGGTTCCTGAAGGCGCCCTCGGCTTCGGCCTCGTCGCGTCGCTTCTATTGGCCGGCGTGGTGGCGCTGCACACCGGTCGCATGTACGAGCGCTTGCTGCGCCACTGACGCCCCCAACGGACGAGAACATCTTGAGCAAGAACGAAGACGAACAGCTGACACTTCCGGCGCGCCCGGCGGCCCCGGCGCCGGCTGCCGCGCCGGCCTCGAGCGCCGCGCTGTTGAGTCCTCCACATGCGGACCTTCCCATTGTCGATGACGACGGCTTGGCCCAGGAACTCCGGCGAATCGCGCAAGGAACGGGTGATGCGCTCGTCATCGCAAACGTCTACACCGCCTGTGTGCTCCACCGCGCTGATGCCAACTCGCCGTGGCATCGAGTGTGCTGTGGAGAGTTCGCTGACAAGTCAGTAGCGGCCGCGAAGCCGCTGGCCCGCAAGCGCCTCTGGTGGGGCAGCACTGCCGGTGCCCCATGGGACGGCGACCCGGTCACCGTGCCGATGGTGAAGGGCACCTTGGCGTTTGTGAATGGCTGGCTGAAGAAATCCGTCGACGAGACGGGTCGTGAAGGCAATGTCACCGATGCCATCAAGGAAGAGCTCACCTACCTCGCAGGATGGCGCTGCCAGTTCGCCGGGTGCGGTCGCGACCTGAAGCGGCATGGTGCAACTGGCGGTCGCGGCCGCTTCAGCTACTTCGCGCACATCGTCGCTGCATCTCCCGGCGGCCCGCGCGGCGACGAAGTGCTCTCCAAGCTGCTGGCGTCGGAGTTGAGCAACTTCATGTTGATGTGCGACGAGTGCCACCGGCTCATCGACAAGGTGAACCCGGCCAAGTTCACCGTCGAGGCCCTGCGCAAGATGCGCGAGGACAACATCGCCGAAGTGCAGCGGCTGCTCGGCAACTTGCAGCACAAGCCGGCTGAGGCGGTCGCCATCATCGGCAACATCGCCGGCCAGCCGCCGCAGTTCAACATCGACGACGCACAGGAGGCGCTGTGGGGCAGCAAGCTGCGCAGCACCGGCGGCAAGCCTGACCACTATTTCTATCCGGGTGGTCAGCATCACGACGTGCACTCACCGGCCTACTGGCTATCGCTCTTTCAAACGTTGAAGACCGACCTGCCACGATTCCAAGGGTTGCTGAACGGCACCAGCCAAGGCGGCGTGCCGCGGCCTCGACTGGCCATCTTCCCACTGCATAGCACCTCCGTGCTGCTGCTTGCCGGCCGCATCCTCGGCGACGCAGCGGGCACGCATCTCTTCCAGCCGCATCGCAACAAGGTCGGCCAGGGTACGCGGTGGGGATGGTCCCCGGCCGGCACGTTGCCGCTTCCGGCGCTCGACAAGTTCAAGGTGGAGGAACTCGTCGCGCATGGTGCTGGCCAGGACGAAGCCATCCTGGTCGTGGCGTTGACCTCCGACATCGAGGCGACGCGCATGCCGGCGAACTGCGCGGCCGATGGCAAGCTGCTTCATCCCGCGCTACGCATCACCGGACCGACCTTCGACAAGGACTGCATGCAGCAACCTGCGGACGTCCAACTGGTCGGGCTTGCCGTGGATGCGGCGGTGCGCCGGCTGCAAGACGAGTGGGGCGTGCGCAAAGTGCACTTGTTCGTCAGTGCGCCGACCACGGCGGTCGTCGCGGTCGGCCAGAAGATGCAGGCGCGGCACCACGCCACATACGTGTGCCACGAAGCAATCGCGGGCCCAGGCTCCGCCTACAAGGCCACCATCGAAATCACCCCCACGCTGGTCCGCGAGTTGGTCTCGGGGTCGGCGAATTCCCTGTCACTGCAGCCCTGAAAGAAGCGACATGACGACAAACCCGACCCTGTCGAAGCGCATCATCGAGTCGCTGAACGCGCGCAGCGAGACCAAGCAGTGGGAAGAGTTCATCGGCAACCTGCTGCGCCGCTTGGAACTGGATGCGACCGAGCGACGTAACGCCGAGGCCGACTACGAGAAGCTCGCCGATGACATCGCGTCGAAGTTGAGCATCCCGCGACACGACGTGGAAATCTTCCCGCAGGGGTCGATGCGTACGCAGACGACCATCAGCCAGCGGTATCCGGTGAAGTTCGACCTCGACGTGGTGGTGAAGCTGAGCGGCCCGAAGTACACGTCGCCGAACCCAGAGGTGATGTTCCAGGCGTTCGGCAAGGCGCTGGAAGGAAACGAGAAGGTCACGGGCGAGCCCGAGCCGAAGCGCCGTTGCTGGCGTCTGCCGTATCCGGGCAAGGCCTATTACTTTGACGTGACTCCTGCGGTGGCGGACCAGACGCGCCGAGCGGGTTCGAGCCTGTCGGTGCGCGACCCTGACACGCGGTGGGCACCGTCGAATCCCGAGGAGTTCGCCGACTGGTTTTGCACGCACGCTGCAAGGCGGCTCCCTTTCCAGGCCCTGTTGCTCAAGGCGCAGATTGAAGCGCGCACGACCGTGACGCCGCTGCCGGATGGGGACGTGGGGCTCGACGACATCCTGCGGCGTGCAGTGCAGTTGATGAAGCTACATCGCGACACTCTCTACTGGGGCGTCGACGATAAGAAGAAGGAGGCGATGCCCATCTCGGTCATCATCGTCACGCTGGCAACAAGGGCCTACGCCGACTTGTTGGCCTACCGCAGTAGCGAGTTCAAGTCGCCCATCGAGGTCGTGCTGGCGCTCGTCGAAGCGATGCCCAAGTACATCGACACGGACTCGACCGGCTGGCGCATCGAGAACCCCAAGCTCGCGAGCGAGAACTTCGCCGACAAGTGGAACACCGACGGCGGCGCTCGACGTGCCGAATTCATGCGCTGGCACGCCAAGCTGGAGAGCGACCTGGACGCGCTGCTCCACCAGAGCCACCGGCAGCCGAGTGAAGACAAGATTCGCGGCGTGTTCGGCGCGGCAGGCGTCGAAGCGTGGAAGGCCAGCAAGCCCAAGGCCAATGTACTTGACGGCCTCCTGGGCAGTGCTGCGGGCTATACGAAGACCAACCCGGATAGGCCGCTGAAGACGGGCTCGTCGAACACGCTCGGCTGAGACGCCGATGAAGCGAGACCCCTTCGAAGCCGCGGCAGCCCTGGTTCAAGAATGGCTTGACCAGGGCAGCGGCTCGAAGTGGGCCAAGCGTGACACGCGTGTGCGCATCGAAAATGGCATGGCGTGGGACCTCGACATTCGCGATGATGCGTTGGCGGTGCGGTCCGTTCGCCTTGTGCTGCCGCCGGACTTTCCGGCAAGCGCCTGCGAGCTCTACGTCGACCGCGACTACTTTCTGAAGCTGCCGCATGTGGAAGCCGACGGGCACGTGTGCCTGGGCCTGCATTCCATCCCCAATGACTACGATGACCCTGTACGCGCTGTCACGCGTGCTCTGCAGACGCTGAAGGACGAGCTTCTCGGCCCGGCAAACGACGCGCGCTGGATGCAGGAGCAGTTCCACGCCGAGCGCGCGTCATACTGGGCGCAACGGTGCATTGGTCGAAGGAAGGCGCGCGACCGTCGGCCAGTCCCCGCGAGCACCTACGTCGACGTGGGCGACCTGGGTTCCTGGTCGACTGGCGCGCTCGCGGCATACGTGCCGCCGGGTTCCAAGCACAGACTCTTTGCGCTGCAGCTGGCGACGGCCGCTAGTGTCGACCCACATGAGCTGGCCGCACGTCATCAATGGGCGAACGGCATGATGGTTCGCGGCAGCGCGCTGTTCGTGCGGTTGCCGTCGGACCTCCTCTGGACGCCTGATGCCTGGCCGGATGCTTTCAGCGCACTCGACGAGCTGGTGGGCCGAGCGACAGGCCATGAATGCTCGCTATTGAGTTGGCTGATGCAGACCGGTTGGGCCGACGACCCACAGGCAAAAGACACCAGGCCCAAGAAGAAGAGCAAGCGCAAGCGGTCCGATGAAGCGCCGGCAGGTCAGCGGCCATTGCTGGTCGTGTTGGTACAGGATGGAGTGATGTTCGGCTATCAGGTCTTCGGGCCAAGCGTCTCACTTCTGAGTCGTCCGAGCATCGAGCCGGTGTACATCACGCGTGTCGACCCCGATTGGGCACTTGCACGCGACCACCAACTCGAACGCCTGCAGGCCCGCCGCAAAAAGCGCGTGCTTCTCATCGGTTGCGGTTCGCTTGGCAGCCCACTGGCGAAGGCCTTGGCTCGTGCCGGTGTCGGGCACTTCGACATCGTCGACTCTCAGTTGATGGACACCGAGAACACGAGTCGCCACGAACTCGGAATGCGCGAAGTCGGCCAAGGCAAAGCGCCGGCGTTGGCGCGAAGGTTGATGCAGGACGTGCCCGCGCTCACAGCGCGAGGGTTTGTCGCTGACGCCGCTTCGTGGACCACGAAGAACTGCCGGCCCGGCAAGTACGACCTGGTTGTCGAGTGCACGGCCGAGTCATCCGTGCGAACCTTCATGTCGCACATGCGGGCTGGGTTGTTCGGAGATTGCCCGGTCATTCATGCGTGGACCGAGCCGCTGTGCAGTGCAGCGCACCTCGTCCTGTCGCAGCCCTCGGTGCCGTGGCCCGAGGATGACCCGGCGGACACGTTGGTGAACGCGAGCGACCTCTCGGCCGGCGATACTCGCATCGAGTTGCCCGCCTGCGCAGGTGGCTTCCATCCGTACGGGGCCGCAGACATCGACCTCGTGGCGGCCTTTGCTGCCGAGCGAGTGATCGCCGTGCTGGATGACCTTCTATACCCTTCAACCGTCTGGTCCTGGGCCCGCTCGAGCGCCTACTTTGCTGCGTTGCCTATGCCTGTTTCGACGCGGTCAATCGTGCCCACTTCTGCTTCCACGTTCGACACTGCGACGACGACCCGTGAGCTTGCGCGCGTTCTAGGGCGTGCATGACTTCGGGCTCGATCGTGTATCGCCTGCCGCAGGCGAACTGGGCGTTGGAGTTTGGGGCCTTAGCACTCGAGACGCTTCAGAAGCATGTGCAAGCGAGCAGCAGGAGCAAGGAGTCGGTCGGACAGTTGTACAGCAGGGACCTCACGGCCGACCACCTCGTCGTCGATGTCGCGACCGTGTTGAAGCCTACTTGGGCCGCCTGGGCGAAGGTCCGTTTTGATACCAAACAGGCCATGGCCGAGCGCGAGGCGCATTTTAAGCGAGGCCTCCACTGCATCGGCTTGTGGCACACACATCCTGAGCCGAACTCGACGCCATCACCAGAGGACCGAACACTGGCGCGAGATCATGCCCTGGCAGCCGCGCCGCAACTGAGTGGACTTGTCTTCGTCATCGTCGGAACTCTTCCGATGCCGGCAGGCCTGCAAGTTTGGGTACATGATGGGCAAGAGTTGCTTGCAAGCGAAGTGCTGAGCGAGCGGGTCGCGCAGGACGAGCTGGCTATGTCCTCGAAACGAAGCAGGACGCCCAGACGAAAACAACCTGGACCGTAAGGGCAGCGGCGCGGAACACGCCGTTTCTCATTGGCGAACGTCTGCTTCGGTGATGACGCGAGCCGCGACTTTCGGTAGAGCTCCAGTACTCAGCGCGTCGCCAAGCAAGCCGACTTCGCCACCCGCTGGCACCTTGCGCACCCGCCCGAGCTCCCGAAGCTGTTTGCCTGGAGAAGGAGCTTCAGTTTCCCAAGCTGCGCGGTAGTTGGGTAAGTGCCGCTGGGCGCCACGCAGCCGCGGACCTTGAGGCGGCTGCCAAGGAGCGCTTTGAGCGCATCGCCAACACATATACGGCGCTGCTCGGAGAGGTGAGTACGGTAGTGGTCGAGCGCCTGTCGATCGACCTGGACGAGGTCTTCGCTGAGTATCGCGACCACAAGCGCAGCGCAGCTCTGTTTGCTGACCGCTTGACCTGCCTGCCGCCGTTCCCGGCCCCGGTCGAAGGCGACTGTCAGCGCCCCGGCAGACGGCGGCAAGAAGGCTCTGACCTGCAGGATCCTGCCCCATAACACGTGGGCGCACCAGCGCCTGCAGTGACCACGAATTCAGTTGCGTGTTCGACCTTCCATGCCCAGCTCATGAAGTCCGAGCCCCCACTACTCGGGCCGTTCTTGCCGGACTTTCTGGGAGACACGCCGATTCGGTAAACCTACCCTTGCATCTCGACAACGGCACACATTGCCGTCCTTCGAGAAGGCGCACCGATGCAATTTGCACTCTCTCTCTCGCGAGAAACGTCGATGGCACATCAGATCGACCGCGCCGAGCACACAGCAACCGTCCAGACCCGCGTCTGGATCGAGGAGCACGCCTGGCTCCATCGGATCTTCAAGTCGCCGGACAACACGTCGCCGAAGTTCCGTTTCCCCGACCTGCTCAGTGCGTGTGTCTCGCTGGCGATGACCAGCGATGAAGGCCAGCGGCGACTCGTCGAGTACCTGGTCACGCAGCTGACCCTGCGCGACCCGAGGACCGAACGCCGCAGCTGCGACATCTGGAGCGCCCAGTTCGATCAGCTGATGCAAGCGCACCGCGCTCCCTGGAACAGGTTCCCGAATCCCATGTTCGAACTCGATCACCTGAGCACCGCATGTGTCGCTCTCGCCATGTCGCTGCCCGACGGCGAAGCCGTCGTCCTCCGCCAGGCCCGCACGAACCTGCTCGCACGGGCAAGGGCAAGCGGCCTTCCAGTGAGCTGACACCGATGAGCCGCATCACTCGTCCCCTCCTCGTCGCGTTGACTGCGTGCTCGGCGGCCGTGCCGTCCGCGAGCCGCGCGTGCTGGGAAGAGGCCGAGCGCCTCTATGGCGTCTCGTCGAATCTCCTGTACGCCGTCGCTCGCGCCGAGTCCGACCTGGACCCTGCCGCCGTCAACCTTTCGCACAGATCGCGCACTGGCACCTACGACATCGGACTCATGCAGATCAACAGCAGCCACCTGCCCAGACTGGGGGCCGCCGGCATCACCGAGCGGGACCTCTACGACCCGTGCATCAACATCAAGGTCGGCGCATGGCTGCTGGCGCACTCGTTCGCTCGGCACGGCGTCTCCTGGGACGCCGTCGGCGCCTACAACGCTGCCTGCATCCAGCTCAGGGGCAGCGCCTGTTCTGCCGCGCGCTCGCGATACGCCTGGCGTGTCTTTCGCCGACTGCCCGCAGCGAGCAGTCCCATCGGCACCGTGCGGTCAGAGCCGGACGGTCGCGCATCGGCACCCGCCCGGCCCCCGTTCATCCTCTCCGCGAGGGTTGCTCCGTGATCCGTCGCCTTGCCGGACTCGCGGTCACCGGCTCGTTCACCGGCTGCCTCGTGCTGACCTGTTCATCCTGTGCCATCTTTCAGCCGGCCGGCCAGCCTTCCGACGGCCTCTCGCAGAGCGCTCAACCGCCGGCGAAGCAGCGCCTGGCGCAGCTCAACTTCGGCCGCGAGGCGGCCTTCGGCGTCTGTGCCGAACCCGCCTGCCCTCAGGTCACACCCAAGACGCTTGCTGTCGGCGCGGCACTCACCGTGCCCGTCGTGCTCCGGGAGTCGCAGCCGCAGACGCTGCCCGCGATCGCCGCTGTGGAGGCGCCGCTGCCGGCATCGTTGCCTGAGCGACGCGACGCCGCCGCGTCATCCGCAGCAGACGACATCGCCACCTACCGCGTGGTCGTGAACTTCCCGTTTGCCTCGGCGGCCCTGACGTCGGCGACCAGGGCGACGCTCACGGCCTCCGTCAGTCATGCCAGGAGGTCCGAGAAGATCATCATCTCCGGCCGCACCGACGTGGTCGGCGACATCGCGACCAACGAAGCACTGGCCCTTTCGCGTGCGCTGGCGGTGCGCAACTATTTCCGCGACGTTGCGCCCGATCTTGCGGCGACGATCGCCATCGATGCGAAAGGGCGCTGCTGCTTCGTCGCATCCAACGCTGACGAAGGCGGCCGCTCGAAGAACCGTCGCGTCGAAATCGTCTTCACTTCCCGTGGGGGCGCCTGATGAATCACCCGATCCTCAGGCCCGCCCCGACGTTCTCCGAGGAACGTGCCGCCGAACCGCCACAAGGCGTCACGGCGATACGTCCCTCTGCATACCCGCACGCGAAGCGCAGGGTGAGGCCCGGATGGAAGGCAACGATCGTCCGGTCCGAGTCATTCGCCAGGCTGAGGGCCATCCAGAAATCCACGACCGATCCCGCGATCGACCTGAGCTACCTGACGGACGCCTGCCTTCAGATCGCTCTGGACATTGGCGCGGAAGTGATCGTGCAGCGCGCGCTAGACGCCCTGCGTCCGGCACGCACCCCAGCCTGACCATCAATCTCGCCATGGAGCTCAAGTCATGAATGCATCGATTTCGCCCCTTCCCGCGCCCTCGCGCAAGCTGGTGCCCCACATCGGCCTGCTGGCCGTCCTGTTCGTGGGCCTGCTGGCGGCGCTTCCGACCCACGCTCTCGACCTCGTTGCCTTCACCGGCATCACGGGCCCGCTGGTTGGCGCGCTGACGCTCCTGGCCGCTCTCGGCCCCGGCATCAAGGCGCTCGTTGCCTTCATCGGCTTCGTCGTCGCCTTCATCAGCCTCGCCGCCCTGCGCAACTTCGGTCCCGTGCTGTTTTACATCGGGATGGCGATCTTCGGCGCCGTTGGCCTCGTCATCGCCGGCGCGATCATGGGTGCGGTCATCTGACACCGGCTCCAGTCGCAACCACCAAGCGAGGGGAACCCGATGCAGACCGACACCTACATCCCACGCCGTCTTGACGACCAATGGAAGGTCGGCTTCTGGGATGCCGACGTCGCGTTCCCCTTCGCTTTCTCGTTCTTCGTCGGGTACATGTCGAGCACCAAGATCGGCTTCTCCGTCTGCGTCGCGGCAGGGTTCTTCCTCAGCAGCTGGGTCTCCCGCACCAAGGCCGACAAGCACCCTGCCTTCGCCATCCACTGGGCCTATTGGGCCCTGCCCTCGAATCCGATCACCGCGATGCGGTCCACCCCGCCATCGCACCTTCGCCGCATGGTCGGCTGACCCTCGCTCGCGAACACCATGGACTTCGAACGCCACCAGAACGATCTGCGCGTCCAGCGCAAAGCCAATCGCACCCTGGGAGCCGTGCTCGCGCTGCTCGGCGTCTGCCAGCTGATCTCGCTGGTCGTGATCGCGAGCATCGTCGGCTCCGAACGCACGGTCATCGTGCCCCCGAACATCGACAAGTCGTTCTGGGTGTCCAAGGACAAGGCCAGTCGCGAGTACCTCGAACAGATGGCCGGCTACGTGTCCTGGCTGATGCTCGACGTCACTCCCACGACGGTCGACTGGAAGCGCAACGTGCTGCTGAACTGGGTGTCCCCTGACCAGCACGCGGCGATGAAGACCAAGATGGATCTGGAGGCCGACCGTCTTCGCACCAACAACGCCTCCACGTCCTTCCTCATTCAGCAGCTAACCGCCGACGAGAAGGAGCAGTCGGTCCTGGTCACCGGCCGCCTGCGCCGGCAGATCAACGGCACCGACGTCGCCGAGCCGGAGACACGCTCGTATCTCGCGCAGTTCCACTACACGGGCGGCCGCGTCCACATCCAGACCTTCAAGGAGATCGCCAATGTCCAACCTGGCCAGGTTCGCGTGGGCGTCGCTGGTTCCGGCACTGTGGCTCGCTAGCGCGCGACCTGCCCACGCGCTTCAAGTGGTCGAGGCCAGCGACGGTGTCACCGTCGAGGCCGTCCTGTCGATCAAGGAAGCGACCCGCATCCGGATCGATGGATCGTCGATCACGAACGTCTTCGGCAACATCTATTCGAGCAATTGCGGCGCCACCACCTCCGCACCACCCGGTGCTCCGCAGAGTGGCGCACCCCAGGCGCTTCCCGGCTCGCAGGTCAATCCCGCCGGGGAGATCGTGCTCGAGTGCGATGTCGACAAGGGCGAGATCTACGTTCGCCCGGTCGGCGACTCGGTCAAGCCCGTCAACCTGTTCATCTCGTCGCAGCACGCGACCTACACCTTGCTGCTGCGCAGGTCCGACACGCCGGCCGACACGATCGTCATCCGTGACAAGGCGCCACGTGCCGCCAGGCTCGACCAATCGGCCTCCAACCCCGCCGGCCGCCAGGCTCAGCACATTCGCTCCCTCAAGGCCATGTTGGTCGCGATGGCCTCCGACAGGGCACCCACCGACATCCGTGTCGACGAGGTCAACCGCCCGATCCAACTCTGGGCCGAGGCCCGCTTCTCGCTGATTCGCCTGTACGAAGGCCGCGGCCTGATCGGCGAGCGCTACATCCTGACCAACGTCAGCAACCAGAACATGGTCCTCACCGAGCAGGAGTTCGACCGCGAGTCCGGAACCATCCTCGCCGTCTCGATCGAGAACCATAACCTTCGCCCGGGCGAGAGCACGACGGTTTACGTCATTCGCCAAGGAGCGTAGCCATGCAGTCCACCCTCAGGCAGCGCTGGTCCGGTCTTGTCGAGAGCATGTCGCCCCGCACGCGGCAGTGGGCCACCATCGGCGCGATCGCGGCCGCCGCCGTCGCCATCCTTTGGGCCGTCTTCGCGATGGGCTCCGGCGACACGGCCCAGCGCGCCGCGTCCGCTTCAGGCAAGACCGACCTGAAGCCCACCAACGTCGATCTGATGGCACCGGGCGCGGCGCTGAAGCCCGAAGAGGTCTGGATCGGCAAAGCCGGCCGCGAACTCGACCAGTACAAGGCGGATCGGGAAGACCAGCGCCGCATCAACCGTGAGCGCCAGGACCAGCAGGATGCACTGTTGCGGCGCTTCGCGGAACTGGAGGCCAGGCTCAAGGGGGCCGCGGCTCCCGAGCCTCCCGGGCCCGCGTCGGCGCCGACCCTGGCTTCACCACCCGTCGGCCCGGCACCGCCAGCCCGTTTCCCGCCCGACGCCGCCCTCGCCCGGCAGGCCGGCCTCCCTCCACCGCCGCCCCCCGCCGGCGCGCGCGCGGGGATGCCGGTGGGCGCGCCGGGCTTTGCCCCCGGCATGGGTGCGAACGCTCATCCTCAGCCCGCGCTCGTGCGCGTGACGCTGGCCACGCCGGGCAAGGCTCAGGAAGGCAGCGCTGATGCGGGCAAATCGTCTCCTCAGACCATCGACACCTTCCTTCCCGTCAGCTTCACACGCGGCGTCTTGTTGGGTGGCCTCGACGCACCCACCGGTGGGCAGAGCCAGACCAATCCCCACCCGGTGCTGATTCGCCTGTCCGACAACTCCGTCCTGCCGAATCGCTTTCGGGCCGAGTACCGCGAGTGCTTCGTGATCGCCGCCGGGTACGGCGACATCAGCTCCGAGCGCGCCTACTTGCGCACCGAGTCCCTGTCCTGCGTCCGCGCCGATGGGACAGCCCTCGAGGTCAGGATCCAGGGCAGCGTCTATGGCGAAGACGGCAAGGTCGGCATGCGCGGCCGGCTCATCACCAAGCAGGGCCAGATGCTTGCCAATGCCCTGCTCGCCGGCGTCGTCAGCGGCATCGGTCAGGGCATCTCGACCGCCAACACCACCTACAGCACGTCTGCCCTGGGGTCCGTCGCCACGACGACCGGCTCCGACGCCTTGAAGGCCGGCCTGGGCAGCGGCGTTGGCAAGGCCCTCGATCGACTCGCGCAGTACTACATCAAGCTCGCCGAGCAGACCTTCCCCATCATCGAAATCGATGCGGGCCGCGAGATCGATGTCGTGCTCACCAAGGGGGTTCGCATCGAGGCCCCCGACCCAGCCAGGGCGTCTCCGACCTCCTTCCCATTCCGCTCGCAGCCGTCCGAGCAATACACCAAGGTGATCAGTGATGAAGAGTAATCGCCTGCCCGTGCTCGGTGCCGCGAGCCTGGTCGCCGCCTTGTCGTTCGGCGTTCCCGCCGCCGCCGCGGGCCCCACCAAGGAAGAAGCCAGGTTCATGGCCTTTCTGCAGAAGACCCATCCCGGAACCAGGTTCACCTCGGTGAACGAGAGCCCGGTACCCGGGGTCTTCGAGGTATGGATGGGTCCCAACGTGGCCTACGTGTCCCCCAGGAACCCGCGCTACTTCATCATGGGCCGCGTTCTCGACACGGCCACGCTCACCGACATGACGGGCCCCAAGCTCGCACGTGCACAGGGCGCCCGCGTCGAGACCGAGACCGGTGCCGCGGAAGGCCAGCCCATCGCGGTCGCCTCGCTGCCGCTCGGTGACGCGTTGAAGTTCGTTCAAGGCAACGGCTCGCGCGCCCTGTACGTCTTCAGCGATCCAGGCTGCAGTTTCTGCCGACGCCTCGAGCCCGAACTCGCCAAGCTTCAGGACGTCACGATCCACACCTTCGTGATCCCCTTTCAGGGCCGCCAGCTGCCGCAATCGGTGCTCTGTGCCGCCGATCCCTCGAAGGCCTGGCACGCCCTGATGCTCGACGGCGACTCCTCGGGTCTGTCGCCTCGAGCCGACTGCGCGTCGCCTCTCGATCGCAACCTTGAACTCGCCCGCCAGCTCGGCGTCTCCGGCACACCGACGCTTTTCTACGCCGACGGCACCCGCACCGCCGGCTATGTGGCCGCATCCGAAATCGAGCGTCGTGTCGTGGCTTCTTCGAGCAACACTGGTTCCGTCGCGCGCGCGAAGCTCAACGCCCATCAGGAGAAGAACCCATGAGCTTCTCCAGCACCCGTCCCGGCATCTTCAGCGCCGCGGCCTTGTCCCTTCTCCTTGGCGCGTGCGCCAGCATCACCGGGCTGGACGGAGGGTCCAGCTACGCCTGCAAGGCGCCCGAGGGCGTCAGGTGCGACTCGGTCTCCGGCACCTACCACAACGCGCTGCAGAACAACCTTCCGTCTCAGCGTCGCGGACCGACCAGCGGTCAGTCTCAACCACCCGCCGCCCCAGGCCCCGCGGGGGTGCGCAACGTGCCCGCGATGCTCGACACCGCTGCGCGCACGACGCCATCCGACGAGCCCGGCTATGTGGCCGCGCCGCTGCGAGCAGCTCCCAGGATCCTGCGTCTGTGGATCAAGTCCTGGGAGGACGCCGATCGCGACCTCAACGGTGAAAGCCTGGTCTATGTCCAGGTCGACAACGGTCGCTGGCTGGTCGATCACGTGCAGCGCCAGTCGCGAGAGCACTTCGCGCCGGTACGCCCTGGCAAGTCCCCCGCTGCGGCCAAGAGCGTGGACGCGGCCAAGCCATCGGCCAACGCAGGCGCCGACGACGCGAGCTCCATCACGCAAGCCCTTCGGGCCCTGCAGAGCCGCACGCCCGCCGCTTCCGACAACTGACCCACACCACGGGATGCCATCGATGTCTGCCGCCCTTCGCTCCAGCCTGTTCGGCTCCCGGACCTCGCCTGCGCGTGCCGGCTTCCTCGGCTTCGCCTTCGGCGGCGACGAGGAGTCGCCGGCCGACCAGTTCGCCAGTTGGCTGCCCTACATCTCCTACGTCGACGAGGAGCAGCTGTTCGTCAATCGCGACGGTATCGGCTTCATGCTGGAAATCATGCCGCAGAGCGGCGCGGACGATCGCATGGTCGAGGTGCTCATCTCGCTGTACGCGAACTGTCCGCCCGACACCGGCATTCAGTTCCACCTCTTCGGCTCACCGCACATTCGTCCGCAGTTGCGCCAGTACGCCAACCTGCGCACCGAGGACAGCGATCAGCTCGACAAGGCCAGTGCCTGGGGTCGCCCGGCCCGCAACGACAACCTGTACCGCAAACTCGCGCGGCGCCGCTTCGAGCACCTCACGAACGGCGCCCATCATTCGCTCACCCAGGGCTTCCACTACACAGTCCGCGACTTCCGCCTGGTGATGAGCGTCACCGTCCAGGGCGACCCCGAGGATCTGGGCCTTCGCGAGCAGATCGTCGCCCTGCGCGACGGCATGGCCACCACGCTGCGCTCGGCGTCGCTTCCCAACCGCGTGTGCGACGCCGCCGACCTCATCAACTGGTGTTCGCTGTTCTGCAACCCCGATCGAATCAACAGCAGCCACGCCCCCGACCTCCACTACGACGACGGCCGCGAGATCCGCGACCAGATTGTCGATCACGACACCATCCAGGATGCCGAGGCCAACGGCCTGCAACTCTGGAAGGAAGGCGGCGGTCCCGGGCTCGACGTGCGCTTCTTCAGCATCAAGTCCTTCCCCGAGCGCTTCGGTCTGTGGCAGATGGGTTCGCTGATCGGTGACCTGATGCAGCCAGCGCTGCAATACAACTCACCCTTCCTTCTCACGCTTGGCGTCCACCTGCTCGACCCCAACGCGACCCGCACGACCGTCACCGCCAACCACGTTCGCGCAACGCAGAACGCGGGCAGCAAGATGGCCGTGGTGATGCCCGACGTCGGCAAGAAGGCCCGCGATTGGACCGCGGCCGCGGATGTCATCGACGCCGGTGGCTCGATCGTCAGCCTGTACCACCAGCTCGCGGTGTTCAGCGCCCCGGACCGCTCCGTGCAGAACCAGGAAACCGCCAAGGCCATCTGGCGCGCCCGAGGCTTCGAGCTCAACGCCGACGTCTACATGCACCGGCAGGCTCTGATCGCCAGCCTTCCCATGACGCTGTCGCCCAGGTTCCACAGTGACCTCAAGAAGATGCGCCGCGTGACACGCAAGACCATCGGCAACGCGATTCATCTCGCGCCGCTGGTCGCCGAATGGCGCGGCACCAGGACCCCCACGCTGTTGTTCGCCGGCCGGCGCGGTCAGCTGATGACGCTGGACCTCTACGACAACAACCTCGGCAACTACAACGCCTCGATCATCGGCGCGCCCGGTTCCGGCAAGTCGGTGCTCCTCAACGAGATGGCGTGGTCGTACCGCTCGATCGGCGCCAAGGTGTGGATGCAGGACCTGGGCCGCTCCTTCGAGAAACTGTGCCGCAAGGCCGACGGCACCTACATCGAGTTCCGCCCCGATGTGCAGCTGTCCTTGAACCCCTTCCCCCTCGTCGAGGACATCAACGAGGACATCGACATGCTCCAGCCTGCCATCGCCAAGATGGCGTCGATGAGCCGCCCGATGGACGAGGTTCAGCACAAGGCGATCTCCGCCATGGTGCTCAAGCTCTGGGTCAGGTACGGCCGCGATCTGAACATGACGATCCTTCGAGATGCCTTCGTGCAGGGCACCATCGAGGAACTCGGCATCAACAACGACCAGCGCATCAAGGATCTGGCCGTGATGCTCAACCCCTACGCCAAGGGGGGCCAGTACGAGCGCTTCTTCAGCGGGCCCAACACCATCGACTTCTCGAACGACTTCGTGGTCATCGAGAACGAGGAACTCAAGCGCAAGCCCGATCTTCACTCGGTCGTCAACATCCTGCTCTTCTATCAGATCACGCGAGAGATGTATCTCACGCGCAATCGCAAGAAGGTCTGGTTCATCGACGAGTTGAAGCAGCAACTCGGCGACGCCGGCTCCAACGACCAGATCATGGCCGCCTCCGTGGAAGAGGCGGCTCGCCGCGCGCGCAAGTACGGCGGCTCGCTGGTCACCGCCACGCAGAGCGGTGACGACTACTACGGCTCCACCCAGATGGAAGCGGCGCTCAACTGCTCCGACTGGACCTTCCTGTTGCGGCAGAAGTCCGAGTCGATCGAACTCCTCGGCCGCAACGGCCGCATCTCGATGGACGAAAGCAAGAAGCGCATGCTGCAGTCCATCCGCATGGAGGATGGTGTCTTCTCCGAGTGCTACGTCTCGTCGCCCGTCGGCGAGGGCATCGCCCGGATCATCCTCGACCCGTTCAGCCACCTCCTCTTCAGCAACAAGATTGACGACAACGCGCCGCTCGACGAACTCCGGCGTACCGGCTACTCGATCGACGATGCCATCAACGAATTGCTGCGCCGCCGGGGCTATGCGGTATGAAGCAGTTCGCCCTCAACGCTGTCATGTCCCTGCTGGTCGCCGCCTGCGGCCTGCTCGCATACGACCGGTTCGTCTTCCGTCCTTCTCGGGTCATCGGCATCGTCGACGTCTCGGAGGTGTATCGAGCCAAGGAAGCCGAGTTTGCCTCGCTCGTGACCGCCAGCCGCACTGAGGAGGACCGCCAGCGCGCCCAGGACCTGGCCACGTCCTTTGCACGCCGGCTGCCCCAGGCGCTCGGCGAGTTGCCCGCCGAGTGCCGCTGCCTGGTCGTGATCAGAGAGGCGATCGCCGGCCCCTCTGCGCATACCGTCGACCTCACACCGCGCCTCAAGGCCAAGCTGGAGTCCAGGTCATGAAGACGGCCATCAGCGCGGCGTGCGTCGGACGCTCCGTGCGCTGGCTAGGCGCCGGCGCGCGGCTGCTTCGCGGCGACCTGCGCCGTCGCTGGTACCTGTTCGCGATCCTCGCGTTGTTGTGGGTCCTCGCCTCGATGCGCCTGTTCGTGCATCACACGCCTGTCGTGCCGGTCCTCGTCAACTGGACCGCCAGCGTGCCCTACAGCATCGTGTACGTCGACTACTTCGATCGCACTCTCAGCCGCGGCGATCTCGTCGTCTACAGCTTCGAGGGCCAGGCCGCGGAGCGCGATTACCCCGGTCTCGCGCACCAGCCCTTCTTCAAGCGCGTCGTGGGGCTCCCCGGCGACGCCGTCACGGTCAGGGATCGCGAGGTCTTCGTCAATGGCAGGCCGGTCGGCCGCGCGAAGACCCACACCTTCGATCGCCGTCCGCTGGAGCCGATCGAGTCGACCGTCATCCCGCCAGGCTTCCTCTACGTCCAGGGCACCAGTCCCGACAGTTTCGACTCGCGCTATCGCAGCAGCGGCCTGGTTCGCCAAACGGACGTGAAGGCCAAGGTCCGTCCTCTCGTCTGAAGTGCCCCCATGCGCATCGCCATCGTCTCCGTCGCTCTCATCTTGTCGGCCTCCACGTCTTTCGCGCAGTCGGACGCCATGAGCATCCGAGACGACGTGCCGATCGACACCTACCTGGCCTTGCTGGCCCAGGTCGCCCCGCCGGCGCGGGACGGCGCCGAAGCCTACATGGCCGCATTTCGCTCGCGCTGCGGCCGGCCGATGCGCACCGTCGAGCTGCGTCGCGCGTTCGCCGAAGGCAGCGGTGACCCGACCTTGATGGGAATGATCCGAGCCTCCCACGAAAAGGACACCGCTGCCCTTCAGCGTCTCGGCACCCACATCTCATGCCCGCGGAGCTGACATGCGCCACCCGGTGGCCTGGGCCTTGGTTCTCCTCCTCGCCTGCTGCGCAGCCGCGCGGGCCGAAAACCTCGGCGCGATCGGTCCTGTCTACCCCATCGCCGAGCGCAACCTGCTCGATCACATCATGTCGCGCCTTCGCGAGAAGGAGCGTACGGGCGAGCTGAAGAAGTTCGAGCAGCTGGCGCAGGAACGCGCCACCCGGAGCGTGAACGACCCGAAGCCCGTTCCTGGCCTCACACGCGCCGAAACCGCGCGAACCTACTATTTCGACCCGACCTTCGTGCTCGACCGCAACGTGGTCGACGAGAGCGGGGCTGTTCTTTTCCCCGCCGGCACTCGCAAGAACCCGCTCGAAGTCGTGGGCCTGTCGAAGCACCTTCTCTTCTTCGACGCCCGTGATCCGCGCCAGGTGACCCGTGCCCGCGAGCTGATCGACGTCTACCAGGGTCGCGTCAAGCCGATCCTCGTCGGCGGCAGCTACATGGACCTCATGAAGTCCTGGAAGCTGCGCCTGTACTACGACCAGGAAGGCGTGCTGGTTCGCAAGTTCGGCATCACCGCCGTGCCGGCGATCGTGTCCCAGGAAGGCCAACGCCTTCGCATCGATGAGGTGCTGATCAAATGAAAGCGCTGTCTCGATTCTTCTGCGGCTCGGTGCTGCTGTTCGCATCCCTGCTGGCCTGGCCAGCGCCGATCGCCACCTGCACCGGCAAGTTTCCCAACCCCATCACGGACATTTGTTGGTCGTGCATCCTGCCGATCACCATCGGCGGCGCGACCATCGCGAACTTCGGCGGCCAGGAGGACAACGGCGGCAACCCCTCCAGTCCGATCTGCACCTGCGTGGTCAACCCGACCATCGGCCTGTCGATCGGCTTCTGGGAGCCCGCACGCCACGTCGAGGTCGTGCGCAAGCCGTTTTGCCTGCCGTCCCTCGGCGGGTTGAACCTGGACCCCGGCATCAACGCGCCCGAGGCGGCGCGTTTCACGAAGGCCGAGGGCGATGGCGATGGCGGCTCGTTCTACCAGGCGCACTTCTACATCAACCCGGTTCTGTACTGGCTCGAGGTCGTCACCGACTTCCCGTGCCTGGAGCGCGGCAGCTTCGACCTGGCCTATCTCACCGAGGTCGATCCCCTCTGGAATGACGATGAGCTGACGCTGCTGCTCAACCCCGACGCGGTGCTCTTCGCCAATCCGATCGCCGTCGCCTCCTGCGCCGCCGATTGCGTCGCCTCTACCGTCGGCTTCGGACTCAACTCGCTCTTCTGGTGCGCCGGCTGCCAGGGCGGCCTCTATCCCATGGACGGCCAGGTTCAGTACCACATGGGCGGCGTGCGCACCGCGGCGCTGCTGGGCCAGCGCCTCACGGCGAAGATGCATCGCGAGCTGCTCGCCTGGGGTTGGCACGGATCACGCGGCCTGTGCGGCCCGTATCTCGAGCCGATCATGGACAAGTCGGCCTACAAGACGCAGCTGACCTACCCCATCCCCACGACCGACAAGATCGACGGCAAGTGCTGCCAGCCCTTCGGTCGCACCACCGTCCTGTGGGGTGCCGGCAAGGAGTACCCGGTTCGCGGCGAGGACTTCGCCTTCATGCTGTTCAGAAAGAGGAACTGCTGTGTCGGCTACTGACCTCTCGCGCAGCCTCCTGGCCGCGGCCTGCTCCCTGTTCCTCGTTTCGGGTGCCGGCCTCACCTCCCCCGCAGTTCTCGCGCAAACCCAGCGGCCGGTGGTCACCGACGCGGACATCGCGCGCGCCGCCAAGAGCCAGCCTGTCATCACCGACCGCGACATCGAGCAGGCGGCCAGGAAGCACCGCATGCCCACCGACGCCGAACTGGCGCGTGTGCCCGTGCCGTCCACGCCCCGCATCGACGCGCTGCCTCAGCCGCAGACGCAGCGTCGCGTCGATCTCGGCGCCGTCGCGCGCGGCTACGAGGCCATGGGTGCTCCGACGCCTTCCGCCGCCGCCATCAACAAAGGCCCCTCGCTGCTCGTGTTCGTCAGCTTCTCGATGCCCGAGCCGGCCCTCGACCGCCTGGTCGATCAGGCGGCTCGTACAGGTGCCACGATCCTGCTTCGCGGCTTTGTCGACGGCTCGCTGCAGCGGACCGTCACGCGCGCCCAGCGGCTCATCGGTCAGCGCCAGGTCGGGTTTCAGATCGACCCGCAGGCTTTCGACCGTTTCTCCGTGGGCGTGACGCCCACCTTCGTTCTCATCAAGGACGGTGCCACACCGGAACCCTGCGCTGCCGGCACCTGCTACCCCTCTTCGGCCTTCGTGTCGGCATCCGGGGACGTCAGCATCGACTACGCCCTCGAGTACTTCAAGCGCGCGGCGCCGAACTTCTCTCGTGAGGCAGGCACGTTCCTCTCCACACTGAAGGGGCGTTGATCATCATGTTCAAGCGCCTGGTCGTTTGGTTCTCACTGTTTGCCTTCCTGTTCACGCAGACGTCCGTCTACGCCCAGTCGTCTCATGATCAGGGCGTCGCCAGCGGCACATCGGCCAACACGGTGATCCGCGGTCTGGTGAGCACGCCTTCGGCCTCAACCGTCGTGCCCGGCTACACCGGCACGCCCCCAGAGACCGCGTACGCGGGCCGGCCGAGCCTGAGCGCCGACGTGAATGCGAAGCTCGCCGCGTGCGCGGGCACGCCCACCGATGTCAACTGCCAGGCGCTTCTCAACGCGATCAACTCCGCCAACACGCCGCGGCCCACGATCGGTCCGAGCGACCCCTCGGTCCTTGCCGCCAGCCGCATCTATCGCAATCCGTCCACGGATCTCGGCAGCCTCGCTGCGTACTACACCGGCTGCGCGACTTCCGAAGTCACCACGCCGCCCCGCACCGAAAACCGCATCTGCTCGCGCTACGTGGGTGTCGGCAGCTACAGCTGCTCGAACCGCCTCACCGTGGGCGTTACCCGGTCCACCAACTGCACGCCTGGCGACTGGTTCGCCAACGCGAGATCCGGCAGCACCGGGCTGGACGTGCAGTGCATTCCGGACCGAGCCGACACTGCGCAGCATTTCCGCGTGACCCAGGGCTCGAGCCCGCTGGCGTTCTTCGACGTTGACATGACCCTGTCCCCCGTCATGCCGCAGCGAGTCGCAGGCGCTCCCCGATACCCCGGCGACACCACCTCGGTCTATGTCGCCAACAGGTCGTGCACCGCCACCACGTGCAGCCTGACCGCTCTCATCGCAGAGGACGAGCGCACGACCTGCACCGGTGACTGGGACAGCCGCGTGTGCGAAACGCAAAGGCCGTTCCTTCCCGTCTATTCCGCATGTCCCGCGGGCACTCAAAGCGGCGACAACCTGAGCTATGACGTGTGCACAGGCAGCGGCGACAGCATGAGCTGCACCACCGCCGTTCTCGACATCACCCAGTGCTACGCGCCCAGTGCCTCGGGTGTCTTCGCCACCGACTCGACGGGCAGCTATCCCCCGACGACGTGGTCGCCGTCGTCTGCTCGCGCGGTGGTCGGTTGGTCGCCAAACCCTGCATACGGTCCCATTCCTTCGATGACCTTGAGCTACACCAAGCCGACCGCGGGTGCGACCTTCACCGACACGTGGAACAGCCAGTGCCCGGCGCTCGCCGCCGGCGGTCGTTGCTCCGTCGCCTCCCCCCCCGCTTGCGTCGACGGCCCGTCGACCAAGGTCATCGACGGTGTCGCCGTCACCCGAGCGTGCTGGGAGTACCAAAGCACCCTGTCGTGCTCGAGTACGTTCACGTCGGACCAGTGTGCCCCGCTTGCTGCGACCGGTTGCACACCCCTCGCTTCGACCTGTGCCCAGACCAACGCTTCGACCGGCGCGTGCGAGGTCTACCGCGACGAGTACAGCTGCCCTGTGCCTGGCGAGACCGTCACCACCGCGACCAACTGCCCGACCAATGTCTTCTGCATCGGCGGTGGCTGCTTCAACACGTCGTACGCCAACGACGCCGACTTCGCCCGAAGCATGTCGATGCTCGAGGCCGCTCGCGAGGCCGGCGTCTACCTGGACACCGACCGGATGCAGGTCTTCAAGGGCGACGTCATGCGCTGCCGGGATCGCCTGCTGACGAACTGCTGCGGCAGCGACCCGGCCGGTGCCGGCATGACGAACCAGAGCGTCTTCGGCAGCGGTTCCCGCCTGGTCTACGACATCCTGATGAACTCGGAGAACCGGCAGTTCATCTACCAGGGACTCAGCGCGCTCCTCACCGGCGCGGGATACAGCGGCTCCTTCACAACCTACGGCGTCACCATCGCCGTGAACGGCACCGCTCTCCCTGCAGGCTCCACCGTTCTGTACTCCTCGTCCACCGTCGCCGGCGAGGGGTTCGTCATCGCCTTCGATCCTTGGACCCTGGTCATCGCTGCGATCATCTACATCGTCCTCTCGCTCACCAGTTGCAACGAAGAGGAAGCGCGCCTGGACCTGCGCGAGGGCGCTCGCGTGTGCCACACGATCGGCAGCTACTGCTCCTCGTGCATCCGCGTCCTGGGGGCTTGCGTCTCGTGCATCGAGCGCACCACCGGCAAATGTTGCTTCAACTCGATGCTGGCTCGCATCGTGAACGAGCAGGGTCGGGCCCAGATCGCCAAGGGCTGGGGCGACGCCCGGAACCCGGATTGCAGTGGCTTCTCCGTCACCCAACTGCAGACCCTCAACTTCGCTGCGATGGACTTCACTGAGTTCTATGCGTCGCTGGTCCCGACCAGCCCCAACCTCACTTCGCTTCAAGGCAACAACGCTTCTCGCATTCCGGCCTGCTACTACGGCCAAGGGAGATGCCAGTGAACCGCTTCCTCGCATGCGTCCTCTGCCTGTTGGCGCCCGCAGCCTGGGCACAGTCCGCCTCGCCCCGCGTCCCCGTCGAGGACGTGCGCGTGTTGATGGTGGCCGCGATCGACTCGCCGAGCGGCCAGGCACAAGGCTTTCTCTCAGGCAAGCAGGCGGACGCGATCACGCGGCAGTTCAAGGCGTCGACCCCGATCCTGATCGACGTCTCGACCGAGCGCCGCTACCAGCAACCCGGCTGCAGCCGCCTGAAGGTCACCTTCTCTCAGGAAGGCCTTCACCTGCCCGGTCTCACGACGCCGCAGCGTCGCACCGTGGATGTCGGCCTGAACTACTGCCGTGACGGCAAGCCCCCCAAGTCCCTTGCGTGAGGTGCCTCGCCATGCGATCCCTTCTGCTCCTCCTCTTCTCCGTCCTGCTCTTCGGCGCTGCACAGGCCCAGCAGCCTGCCGGCGACGTCGATGCCACGCAGTCGCCTTCTTCCGTGGCCAAGAACCCGTTCTGGGACGAGTACCGCCGTGGTTGGCACTTTTACGAGGACCCAGAGATCGAGATCGTTCCCGCTCCCAGGCCGCCTCCAAAGGCTGACAAGCCTCAGCGAGACACCCGTGCCCCCGAGCTGATCGAGTTCGAGCGCCTGCAGAAACGCCTCGAGGAGTTTCGCAACATCGCCATCATCCGGCCGACCGAGTCCAACGTCCGCCGCTACATGGAACTCGAGGCCCGCGTCGTGCGCCAGGCGTCGTACTTCTCCGATGTGGCCCAGCGGGTGGCCTGGTCGACACCGGACCTGGACATGACACTCCAGGGGCGCCCGGTGAACGCTCGCGCGATCGAGGTTTTCGATCGCGAGCAGGCCCAGACCCGAAATCAGTCGCTGGCGTCGCTTTCGCGCACGCACGTCCTCTTCTTCTTCTTCCGATCGGACTGCCCGTACTGCCACGCCTTCGCGCCCACGCTGGAGGCCTTCCAGGCCCGCCATGGAATCCAGATCGTCCCCATCAGCGTGGACGGTGGTGGCCTCCCCACCTTCCCGCAGTTCCGCCGCGACAACGGCATCTCGCGCACCCTGCAGGTGACCCAAGTGCCTGCGCTGTTCCTGGCCGAACCCTTCAGCGGAACGATCACGCCGATCGGCTTCGGTGTTCTCTCCGAGTCGCAACTCGTCGAACGCATCGCGACCGTCACCGCCCCCGGTGCCGAAGCCATCGTTCCCTCCGTCACGCGCCGCGTGACCCTTCAGTAGGAGCCGACCATGACCGTTCGAAACATCTGGCGTCAGATCGTGGGGACCGTGCTCGCCTGGTCTCTCGTGCTCGGTGCTCCGATCTCATATGCCGCAGACCTCAATGGCGAGGTCACCAACATGTTCAACAACCTCGGCGCGATCGGCAACTACACCACCCCCGGTGCGTTCAAGGGGCAGACCTTCAACACCTACGCCGGTGGCAACCTCTACCTTCGCTCGCCCAACAAGACGTACCAGCTGGCTGCCATCCAGTTCCCTGCGGCCAAGGGCGGCTGCGGTGGCATCGATCTCTTCGGCGGGTCGTTCTCCCACATCTCGGCGGCCGAGTTTCGCAACATGCTGAGGAACATCACGGCCGCATTGCCGGGCATCGCGTTCCAGCTCGCGCTCGAGGCCGTCTCTCCACTCCTCGGTGGTCTGACCAAGTGGGCCAAGGGCCTGGAGACCTGGATCAACAACGCGCGTGTCAACTCGTGCGAGACCGCGACGGCTCTGGTGGCGTCTGCTGCCGATGCCGTCGGCTACGACTCTCAGCGCGCTTGCTCGAAGCTCGCCATGCAGATGGGGCTCGAGACGGACATCGACGCAGCGATGCGTCGGTGTGCTTCCGACAGTGCGAGCATCCTCGCGTCGGCGCGCAGCAGTGCAGACCCCAACATCCGTGCCCAAGCTCCGTTCGTTGGGAATTTCACTTGGAAGGCGCTAAAGAACATCGACACTCTCGACGACCAAGCTCGCGAGATGGTGATGAGCGTCGTTGGCGCTCTCATCTTCTACGCTCAGGAGAGCAACCGGGACCCTGAGTACATCGGTCCCAGCATCACTACCGTTGCTCAACTCCTGTATGGCCAGTCCGATGCCGGTGGTGGCAATGTGAACGTGCAACTGCTCCGGTGCAACAACTACACCGACTGCGACGTTGTCTCTCGTACCAACACCAATGTGCACGAGCCATTGACCAAGAAGGTCGAGGACCTCATGCGCCTCATCAGTGACAACATCCGGACTCGCACCGCGATCCCGAACAATTCAATCGCCGTCGGCTTCGTCAACAGCACCAGCATCCCCGTGTGGCGGATGCTTTCGATCGGCAACACGATCCCTGGGTCTGGGCTGGCCGACATGATGATCGCCAACTATCGCGAGGTCATCGCCGCCGACTACGCATTCACCTTCTTGAATCAGTTCCTCAACGTCGCCTTGTCTGCCTCGATGAAGCAACACCTACTGAACCCCCAACAGCAGCTGCTCGCCAATCGTCAGCGAGACGACATCCACAAGTTCATGACGCGCCTTCAGCAGGAACAGGCGAACACGTACACGAAAGTGACTTCGGTCTCGACGGTGGCGACTGACCTCGAGCGACTCGAGCGCAACCTCCGGGCCAACATGTCCTCGCACGTTCTCGACATGCTCGGCCACGCTCACCGCGTTCGCTAGCCCAACACCACTTCGAGGACACGGGCCGTGTGGGAGATCTTCGCCTATCACAACACGGAGGCGCTATCCGGCATCTTCAACGCGATCGCCGCGATCATGGCGTCCAGTACCTACTTGAGCGCCATCGCTGCCGTGGCGTTCTGCGGGTTCGTCGCGGCCATGATCGCCTACATGTTCCAACCGGAGAAGCTTCAGGGGTGGAAGTGGCTCATCACCGTCGTGCTCGTTTACGGCGTGCTGTTCGTGCCCAGGGTGACCGTGGGCATCGTCGACAAGACTGGCGGCACGCCCAACCGCATCATCGCCAACGTGCCCTTCGGCATGGCTGCGCTCGGTGGTTTGACGAGCACCATCGGCAACACCATTACCGAACTCTTCGAAACCGCGTTTCAGGTTCTTCCCGGACCCGCCGCTCTTCCGGCCGAGCTCGCCTATCAGCAGAACGGCCTGATGTTCGGCAGTCGACTCATCCAGGAGACTCGTCGCACGTCCATCCCTGACCCCGCAGTTCGCACGGACCTCGTCAACTTCGTCAGCAACTGCACCGCCTACGACATCGCCGACGGCACCATCTCTCCGACCGCCTTCTCCACGTCTGCCGACCTCTGGACAACGATGGGCGCCACCAACCCAGCGCGGTTCAGCATCATCACCACTGCCACGGGCGTGACTACCAACACGTGCGATGCCGTGTACACGTCGATCGACGGTCGGCTCCCGGCGCAGATCACGGACCTCACCACTCGCCTCGGTCAGCGATTGAACCCGTCGCTTTCTTCGCTCGCGGCTCAGGCCGCAGTGGTCAACCAGATCCCGCAGGCCTACATCCGCGGTCAGATCGCTACGGCCGCTTCCACGGCGGCCGATCTGATTCGTCAGAACGCGATGATCAACGCGATCAACGACGCCGGCGAGATGGGATGCCAGAAGATCAACGACCCCTCCTGCATGATGCTGGCCACCGGCCGCGCCTCTGCTGTTGCTTCGCAGAACGCCGCCTGGATTAACGGCGCCAAGATCGCGGAGCAGGCACTGCCTGTTGTTCGCAACGTGGCCGAGGCCATGTGCTACGCCGTCTTTCCTCTCGTCGTTCTGCTGCTGTTTCTCTCGACGGGCCGCACGACGTTGCTCATCCTCACCGGCTATTTGGCCGCGCTGATTTCCATTCAACTTTGGCCCCCGCTGTTCGCCATCCTGAACTACATGGCGTCGATTTACTCCCAACTCGATCAGGCTGCAGCCGCTGAAGTTGGCGGCGGCGTCAAGGCGCTCGCGTTGCAGTCAGCCTCGCCGATCTACGCCAACGCCGTCTCTGCCCAGGCGGTCGTTTCCTACCTCATCATTGGCATTCCGATGCTCGCCTACTCGTTGGCCAATCGCTTGGCCAACTTCGGCTCGGCAATGGTCGGTGGCCTTCAAGGCCTTCAGTCCGCATCGATTGCTGGCAGCCCCAGCGCCGCCGCTGCTCTGGGCAACTCGAACATGGGCAACGTCACGATGGACCAGCGCGTCGTCAGCCCGTCGAACTCGAACCCGTGGGTGTCGCGTGAGCAGGATCTCGATGGCAACTGGACCACCACGACCGGCAACGGCGCGCAGGCGATCTCGTTCCTTCGTAACGAAGGTGCCACATCGCGCGTCGTCTCATCGAAGGTCAGCCAGAGCAACGTGACCGAAGCGTCGCGCGCTGCGGAAGCTGCTCGCTCCGACGTCGTTTCGGCAAGCAGCGATCTTTCATCGACGCTCGTCGACACGGTATCACGCGCGTCTGGACGGATTCAGTCTTCTAACAGTTCGAGTGCTCAATCCGTTTCCACCAGCGAAGAGCTTGGCCAGTCAGCTGATCGCATCCGAACAATTTCCGACGGCATCGCGAGAGCGACAGGCCTAAGCGCGCAGCAAGTCCAACAGATCGGTTTTCAGCTCTCAGGGGGTGTTGGCACGCCTGGTATCAGCCCGATCAAAGGTAGCGCGATGGGCTCCGCCGGCAAGTCGTATAGCAATTCACTGAGTGAGGCCGAGCAGAAGGTGGCCAACGAGCTCACGACCGACCAGCTTAGGGAGTTCCGATCCTTCCGCGATAGTGCGACCCGTGACCAGTCCTTCGTTCGTTCTCTCGGCGCTGACAGCCGTGATGGTCAGGAACTCGCGTCACGACTCTCCAGTGCGACATCTCGAGTCGAGTCCGCTCAGTCCACTTACGCTGAGCGGCAGGCCGTTGCCGAGCGTCTGTCGACGGCCTACGAACGTGGTGAGACCCTGTCCATCGATCTAGCGCAACTTCCAGCCAACTCAGACTTCATGCGCCGCTACCAGCGTCTGGCCTCTGAGTACGGTTCAGACAGCCTCGCGCTTCAGGCAGCAATGACCAGCGAGCTTGCTACCCGGGCGCTCCCCCCCACTCGCGACTCTTCGTCCGCCTCCGCGCTGCCAGCTTCCTTTTCCGATATCAATGCTTCGCGCCAAGTTGATTTGGCTGACCCGTTGTTCTCGCGCTCCAGGGTCAGCGCCGCCGACAAATCCAACGATCGCTCCGCGGCGCCCGGAATCGGCACCCGCACGCTGCAGGCCCCTGATGTTCCTGAAGACGTCCGCGGCTTACGAAACGATGTTTCGTCGCGCACTGCTGCTGCAGGCACTGCACCTTCGGCCGCTGCCACGTTTGACGCTCGAAACGAGATCACTCGTAACCCAGATGGAACCGTCAGCACAAGACGTTCTCAGGTTCTTGGCAACGCGAGGCAGCTTCGCGACGATGTGTCCAACTTGGCCGATAACGCCGGTGAACTCGTTGCCGGCGCTCCCGATCGAGCTGCCGCTGCGGCCGCGCAGGCCCGTGCTCGAAACGCTGAGTCTCAACGCGCTCGCGACATAGAAGCTACGCCCGAAGTCCCAACCATGCTTCCGATGGATGGCAAGCGAAAGAAGAAGTAGTCGATAGCCGTTAGAACTTCCCGTGCGCCCCCGGCGTCGGATGGTTCTCTAGGTCAAACACGTCTCCCGGATAGCGATGAACACCGAACTCGTCAACAAATGGATCTCGATGTTCAATCGCTCTCGGCTTCATGTCCTCTTCGAGCAACGTGTTTCCTGCGCTGTTCCACCGACCACCTGCTAGCCACACAAGAAGGCCCACGATCGAACCGAAGAACAGGAAGAAGAAGCCAACAATGAACGCGCCTCGCGACGTGACCGACACTGCGGCCAGTGCACCAGACACTACGAACGCCAGAATCGCTCTACCGCCTCTGCCCATCGTTCTCTCCAGGTGGGTGTTTCGCCCGCTCACCAACCAGTTCAGTTGCCGTCACCTGCGCGTCTTTATACTCTTCACCCCAGCTCGTCAAGGGGATCGACATGCGTCTTGATCGCCTCCGTCTGCTCGCCCTCTTTCCGACCATCGCCTTCGGGATACACACAGCCGCTCAAGCCGTGTCAATGCGCCCAAACAAGGCGACCGATGACACTGTCTGCGATCTCACTCACAACACTACCGGCTACCTCGGCTCGGTTCTCCTCATTCCTGCGGGAGCCACTCCCAAGGACCAGATCGACGCCTACTTTCGCCTTGCCGCCTCGTTCGTCGCCTCCAAGTGCTCGAACGGCCAGCTTCTTATCTTGCAAGGATTGGCAGCGGTCAGCGTCGATCCCCCATCATTGACGCAGGTGGCCAACTCTGCGTGCGCCTCTGCCGGGGTCAAGCGAAGCGATGTTTCTGTTCCACTCGCTGGTCAAGCAGAGCCTGGCTTCGAGCTTCGATGTGTGATCTCCAAGCGCGAGGAACTCGCTGCGAAGCTCGCTGAGCTCGAGCGTGCTGACCCCATGGAGTCCCTGAAAGCACGCCTTGCCGCGGCCGCTCGCGACCCCGGTTCCACCGCACGAGTTTCTGGTTCGTCGGCCGAGCAGAAGAAGGACTGCGGTCAAGTCACCCTTGCCTCCTTGCTCCAGGGCGGCGGCTGCAAGAAGTAGCCCGTAGTCCGCCGGGCCTCTACGTCGGTTCTATCCGGTCGCCGGGACAGGCCCCTCTTCTCGGCCACTTGGCCCCAGCATTTCCGGTGGCAGCGCGGAGCGTGCGCTCTTATTGTGGTGCTCGCCTTCCGCCAACCTTGCCTGAGCCGGAGACCCACCATGCAGCAGGACGAGCCGCAAACTTCCGTTCCGCCCAGCCGACCCTTCGAATCCGCTCAGCCTGCCGACCTGTACGACGAGCTCAAGCGATCGCCCGGGACCTCCGCTTCATCCCGTGGAGAACGGTCGCAGGCCGGTGTGCTGCTGGAACTCGTCCGCGAGATGCGTGGCCAGCGCGAGTCCTTCGACGAGGCCCAGAAGCTTGCCGCGGCCGAGCGAAAGTCCGAGCGTCGCTGGCGCATGCTCTTCCAGGCGCTGGTCTTCGGCTTCCCGGTGGTACTGGGCGTCGTGTACCTGCTTTTCTTCCTCAGCTCGACCGGCTTCCGCTGGGGCCCGTTCGGCGACGTTGTCGGCGTCGTCAGGATCGAGGGTCCGATCGCATCGAACGAACGGGCATCCGCCGAGTCCATCGTTCCGCTGTTGGAAAAGGCCTTCGCCAACCCGAACGTCAAGGCCGTCGTCCTGTCCATCGACAGCCCTGGCGGCGCGCCCGTCGAATCCGAGCGCATCTACACCGCGATCGGCTCGCTGAAGAGCAAGCACCCGAAGCCGGTGGTGGCGGTGATCAACAACATCGGCGCCAGCGCCGCCTTCCTGATCGCCTTGCACGCCGACAAGATCGTCGCCGGCAAATATTCCCTGGTTGGCTCCATAGGCGCGATCATGGCCCCCTGGCAGTTGGACCGCGCGATCGCGAAGTTCGATGTCACTCAGCGCGTCTATGCCTCAGGCAGGCTCAAGTCCTTCCTGAACCCCTTCACCCCGGTTTCTCCGGAGGTCGACATGAAGGCACAGAAGCTCGTGGACCAACTCGGAACCTTCTTCCTCGAGGAGGTCAAGGCCAGGCGCGGCACTCGCCTCAAGCAGGGCGTCGACGTGGCCACCGGCGAGGTGTGGCCCGGCCCCGAGGCCAAGGATCTCGGCCTCGTCGATTCCGTTGGTACGCTGGATGAGTACGTGAGCGCGACGTGGGGGATGCGGACCTACGATTTCGGCCCGAGCGCCCAAGGCCTGCAGTTGCTCGGCCACACGCTGCAGGATGCACTGGTGGGTTCGGTCCAGCGTCTGGCCACCTCGGTTCCTTCAGTTCGCTGATCCACAGCTCGAATCGGCATGCCCGTCACCAGCAGGGCTCCGTGATCGTGAAACCGAAGCTGGTCGCGATCCGCAAATGACGGCCGCGCGTCACCCACAGCATTTCGCCTGCTGCATAGGCGGGCACGGCATCGTTCCGTACGAGCAGTAAACGCAGCAGTCACGCGGTTTCGGGCGCAGCACCGCATGGCACTGCTCGCATTCGTAGAAGAACTGACACGCGTCGGTCGGCATGGTCTCGGTCTTCACGTGCCCGCACGACGGGCACGTTAACGTCGACTGCGCGAAGACTGCGCTCACCGGCCGCCTTCCATGGCCGTCGACGGGTAACCGGCCTCGGTGGTCGCGCGCGTGAGCTGGCCGACCCCGGCCTTGGTGTCGTCGAACGTGACCACCGCCTCGCGCTGGTCCAGGCTCACGTCGACCTTTGCCACGCCCGCGACCTTGACGAGCGCCTTCTTCACCGTGATCGGGCAGGCGGCGCAGTTCATGCCCGGCACCGACAGCGTCACGGTCCTGGTCGCGGACCAGGCCGGAGCGATGAAGGTGGCCAGGACGATGGCGACGAGGTGGGGTTTCATGGCAGACCTTTCAGTAGAACAGCGGCGAAACGTAGGGGAAGCCCAACGCGACCGCCACCAGGGCCGCGACGACCCAGAAGATGACGCGGTACCCGCGCCGTACAGCCGGAACCGCGCAGACCTCGCCTGGCTTGCACTGCTCGACCGGTCGATACACGCGCCGGAACGCCAGTGCCAGCGCGACCAGTGCGACGGCGATGAACATGGGGCGGTGGGGCTCGAGCGCCGTGAGGTTCGCGATCCAAGCGCCACTCAGCCCCACGCTGATCAGCACCAGCGGGCCCAGGCAACAGGCAGACGCCAGCACGGCGGCCACCCCGCCGGTCACCAGGGCCCCGCGGCCCGATGCATCGTTGAACATGCGACCTTTCCTTGCGAGTGCTATTGCGACCATACTTCCGTACCTCAGTACGGAGTCAAGGCCATGTTGGACGAGGTCGCCTTAACGATCGGCCAGCTCGCGCGCGACGCTGGCGTCAACGTCGAGACGGTGCGCTTCTATCAGCGCCGAGGACTGCTGTCGGAGCCCGACCGGCCGGCAGGCGGCATTCGCCGCTACTCGGGCATCGACACGGAGCGCATCCGCTTCATCAAGGCAGCGCAGCGGCTGGGCTTCAGCCTGGACGACGTCGAAGAACTGCTGCGGCTGGAGGACGGCACGCATTGCAGCCAGGCGCGCCGGCTTGCCGAACGCAAGCTCGCCGAGATTCGAAGCAAGATCGATGACCTTCGGCGCATCGAGTCCGCGCTCGACGAGATGGTCGGCCGCTGCCGCGCGGCCCGCGGCAAGGTGAGCTGCCCGCTGATCGCCTCGGTTCATCGCGCGGGCGCGGCGCAGCATCCGTGACCGACACTTCATCGGACACATCGTCAACAAATCAGGGACGCATGTACGCGATCAAGCGCCTTCAGGCGAGCAGCGGAACCTGGTACTGGGTCGTCAACTTCAGCAGGCGCAGCGTGCACCACGAACGGCGGTTCTACGATCCCAAGCATGGCGGCAAGGATGCCGCACTGCGGGCCGCGATCGCTTGGCGTGACGAGGAGCTCGCCAAGGCGAAGGTCCTCGGCGTTCTCGAGTTCTGCCAGCACAAGCGAAGCAACAACGCCAGCGGCGTGCCCGGCGTCCATTTCCTGACGCCCGCCGCGCAACCCGAAGGAATCTGGCAGGCGAAACTGAAGTTGGCCGATGGCACCCGGTGGACAAAGACGTTCTCGGTCCGCAAGCATGGGCACGACAAGGCCTTCAGGCTTGCCAGCGCCGCACGGCGCGAGATGCTCCGCAACGCGGAGGACAGGCCGTACCTGTACGACCCGCTCGCAAAGCGCTTCGCTGCCCTTCAGGCAAAGGGCGCCGGCTGACCGTCACCCCAGGGTCGGGTGCTGTCCGGTGCGTTCGCGCGTGAAGTGACGGGTACCTGCCGATCAGCAGATGGTCAACGCACCGGTGCGGTCGTGATGGGCTCGCCAGGTCATTCAACCCCGGTCTCCGAAGGTCGCCGAACACCTGTCCTTGTGCGAGCATTGGGCGCACTGCGATAGCGATCGAGACGGATTCGGCCGCCCGACCTTGCCGCGCACGACGTCGCTGTAGCGCTCGCGCATGGCCGTGATCTCGCCGACTCCCAGCAGGCGAACCTTGTGCGGCCTGCAAGCTCCGCTCTGGCTGTTCTGGACAACGACCCACGCTTCACCCGAGACTTGCTCGCCAGCTTCGTCCTCGACCGCAATCCGCTGGACGGAGAGTTCGATGACGTCGGACATGTAGACCGCGTCGTGTGCCCGTGTCTTCAGTTCCACCAGCTGGAGGCCGTCCGATGTCCGGTACGCCCTGTCCAGCCTCGCCACGAGACGGCGGCGGTGCGACCGGAAGGTCACCTCTGCGAAGGCGATCTCCGCTCCGCGCAGTTCGGCAGGCAGTCCCTGTTCGTCGCCTGCGCGCACGCGCGGCCCGCGTCTGGCGAACAGTGCCGCCGACGCGATGAACAGGATCAACACGAGCAACGCGACAAGTCCATCTCCCATGGCCTACCCCAGCCTGCGCCGCACGGCTGCACTTGCCGCACGTGCCAGCGCCCTCAGGATCGGCCGGACCAACTTGAGCACGGTCGGCTTCGTCTCCAGCCAGGTGCATAGCCTCGGCGAGAGACTGTAGTACGTGCCAACGAGCCACTTCCCGAGAACGGACCGCCTCAGGTACAGATCCCGGAACGCACGGAGTGCGCGGGTCTCGTCGCATTCGCCCAGTGCGAGGGTGGCGACAAAACACCGGCCCCTCGTGACACTGGCATTCGCGATTCTCTGGCTTTCCTCGTAGAAGGCGGCGTGGGCCTTCAGCCCGCGATCACGCGCTTGCTGCTGCGCTTTCGTCGAGCTGCGACCGCACGTTGCGTCGAAGGCCACCTGCCGTTCGCAGTACCCCAAGCGAGCCAGCTCGCTCGCGCTGACGAACTTGTCGTGGCGGTTGTCCATCGTTCGGTCGCCCTCGCCGCTAAGAATGCGAAGCGTCCCACTCGAGCATCGACGTGACAGACGTTCCTGGCTGCCCGACCTTCGGGCCGTTGGTGCCGGCGGCGCCCACCGCCAGACCACCCATCGTCTGTTGACTCATCGAGCTCAGTGTCCCGCCCGCAAGTTCCAGCGTCAGGCCCTTGATGACCAGATCCTTGAGTCGACCGGTTCTGCGCCTCGGATTCCTGATGCAGAAGAGAGCCTCGAACATCGCAGGATGCTCCTCGCGAGAGATCGTCAGTTTCATCCGGACCGTACCGTCCTGGCGCGCGGTGTTCATTGCGATGCCGCCACTTCCGATCCACCCGCAGGCCTTTCAGCTCCGCCCTGCGAGAACAGGTCGGGACGCTCGCGCACGTACTGCTCGCCCAGCAACTGGAAACCCCGTACGTTGGCGTACATCGGCTCATCCACTTCGAGGATCTTGTGCTTGGGAAAACGGCGCTTGACCGCCTTCGTGTAGAGGTAGGCACCGCCGCCGACCAGAACGATGTTCTCCAGATCCTGCGGGCCGTCGAGCTTCGCCAGGACAGAAGTCAGCGCCTGGTCCGCAATCTTCCTGATGGCCGGGTCGAACTTCTTCAGATCGTGGTCCTGCTGGTAGAGCCTCAGGATCCGCCCGGACCTCAACGCAGCGTCGACGGCGTCCAGGTCCCTGTAGTCCTCCTTGATCTCGACGCCGATCGCATCGGCGATGTGCCGCAGGATGTCGGAGACACCGCGATTGACGGAGTCGCTCATCTTGGGAACGACGCGCATGCCTCGCGTCACCAGCCAGTCGAAGGTTCGAGAGCCCACGTCCATGACCAGGGTCTTGCGCTGCATCGCTTCCATCCGGTCGTTCTGCGTTGCGTACCAGAACAACGCGCCCTGGGGCTGCGGAACCACGAGCGCCTTCTTGACGACGATCCTTCGCTTCCTGCCCACGTCGAAGGTTCCTGTCATCGCCTTCTGGAGAGCCGCCCGCTTGGCCAGGAACTGCGCCACCGGCAGCCCGACCACGAGGAGGTCGACGGTATCGACCTTCATGTAGCGCAGGGCGCCGATCGTGAATGCCCGGTACTCCGGCGTCTGCGTGTACCCGTCGTGAAGCTGGCGCGAGCGGAACCGGTCTGCTGCCAGTTCGACATCCGGACCGACCTCGTAGAACAGCCCGTCGACCGGGACCTGGACGGTCCTGCGCTTGCCGCCCATCGAATCCGTCGATTCGTCCGTGTGGCCGAAGAAGGCAAGCGAAGGGAAGTGGGCGCAATCCACCCGGCCGTCTGTTGATGCCGTGACGTATTTCGTGTGGCCGAAGCCGACGTCGATCGCTCGGATGACGATGCTCATCTCGCTCCTTTGCGTGAGTGGGCGTGGAATGCAGTGAAGGATCGACAAACCGGTGCCGATGGACAAACGGAAATCCGACCCATTCCGCAGCAGGAAGTGAGGTGCCGCGCGGCTCCAAGGGCCCCGCAGTGGTTACCCAGGAGGCCATTCGGTCTCGGTGGCCGCATCAACGCCTTCAAGTCCGGTCCCCTTGCGGGCCCCGATCGAGGCGTGCTCGGCTGCATTCAGGCGCGGGTGCGACGCAGCCATGCGGCGAGTCGGCGCACCCGTCGATTCGAGACCCCAAACGAGAGTCCGACCTTTCTCGATGTCAACCCTCGTGGTTCTTCGCAACGACTGCGAAAGAGAAACTTGCGGGTGCTAATCCATCGCACTTGGATGTCAACGCGCGCTGCTTGACATCAGCCTGCGCGGTGGTGTCAACTTCTCGTCGAGCCTTGTGTGCCTGCCACAAGATCCATCGATCGCAAGCAGGCCGGACGCTGGTCCGATGGCCTCGGTGCCATGAAGCAGCCGTTAGCGGTCGTGACCCGCACCAGCCGCCGGGCTCCACCGAGAGCCCTGCCGCGCAAGACGCGGTGACTCCTTCCCACATCGATCCGTTCTTCGGACCCTTCGAGGTCGCAGGCGCTGCCAACGTGCGCGCCTGCGTCGCTGTGCGATGCCTCACGGCAGCGTCATGACATACCCGAGCCTTCGTCGACCGCCCTTGAGGCGCTCGTGTCCGCTGTCGCCCCTCTGAGGCGCAGCACACGACCAAGACGCGGCCCCGTGCCCCCCGGTGGTAGGGGGGTCTTCCAACGGGAAGCAACGGGTCAATGAACAACCCAGTGAGCCCAGTCAAGCCTGGGAGGCGATCTGCATCCTGCGAGATGCCGGTGCCTTGCACATCGAAGTGCACGGGGGTGCCCTGCGGAAACGCTCCGCGCCTTCCTGGATAGATATTTTTACGACCACCAGCGGCCCTTCGCGGCTGCAAACCCTGGAAGCGTCTGCCGGCATGGAGGTCTGCCGGTCTGATGGCCCGTCTCGACCTCCAACAGCCATGCCCGCGTGGGGACGCCGGGCTTGACTGATCCATTCTGCGTCCCTCCCGATGAATGGCCGCCCTGGCTCGAGCGGCCGCGACTTGGAGAGCCTGATGTCAGCGAAAAAGTCCCTGCGGCCCGGATCGAACGGTCTGCCACCCGCCAATGCCCATGCCGCGCGCCCATCGGCGGGTGCACCGGCCGACCCCGACGTCATCCTCGCGTCGTTGCCCATCGGCACATCCGACTACCTGCGCGTGCTGGGCGCGATCCTGAAGAAGTACAACCACCTGCACAGCACCAAGCACAAGGGTGTTTCCTTCAAGACCATGCTCGACCGCCAGCGGCTGTACGCGAGCTTCTTCCGGGAACTGCGGCATCACACCGCGTACCGCAACCTCGACCCGAGGCAACTCGCCAACCGCCACATCGAGGCGATGGTGGAGCGCTGGGTCGCTCGTGGCCTGGCCACCGCGACCATCCACAACTACCTGAGCTTCCTGCGCAGCTACGGCGGCTGGATCGGCAAGCCCGGCATGGTCCGCGAGCCGGAGTACTACGTGGGTGGCGAATCGCCGCACGCCCACCGCAGCCAGGTGGCCACCTTCGACCACAGCTGGGCCGCCAGGAACGTCGACATCGACGCCAAGATCGCCGAAGTCTCGGCCTTCGATCCCTGGGTCGGGCTGCAGCTCGAGTTGTGCGCCAGGTTCGGCATGCGTCCCAAGGAAGCCCGGCACTTCCGTCCGCACGGCGCAGTCATCCCGCGCGCGGCCGCGATTCCGCGCGACGCCGACGCCTTCCCTGAACACGACACGTTCCTGCACATCAGCCACGGCACCAAGGGCGGCCGGCCGCGTGATGTCCCCATCACGACCGAGGCGCAGCGCGAACTCCTGTCGCGCCTGACCGAAGCCGTTGCCACCGGCATGTACGTCGGGCATCCCGGCCGCACCAGCACACAGAACTCCACGCGCTTCTACTACGTCATCCGCCGGTTCGGCATCTCCAAGGATCAGCTCGGTGTCGTCGCCCACGGACTGCGGCACCAGCACGCCAACGATGAATACGAGAGCGCTGCGGGGGCCCCGTCGCGTGTACGCGGTGGCGCGGTGCGCCCTCCGCTCGATGCGGCAGCCAGGCAACGCACCGCGCGACTGCTCGGACACAACCGGCCGCGCATCTCCAGCTGCTACATCGGCACGAGCCTGGCTGCCGATGCCGACGGGCAGTCGACCGCGGAGCCGGCCGACTTGCCTGACGACGCGATGCCAACGACCGACGGTTGATCGAGCGCTGCCGGAACCTTGTGCTGAGCGGCGCGCGGGCCGCACCGCTTCGGCCGTGCATTTCGGCGGGATTTCTGCTGGACCTCGCAGCCCGGCGCCGGCAGATTGGCTGCGTCCACCACTACCACGCCCGCCGGGCCGCCGGCAGCATGAACAAGCTCCTGGAGCGTCTGAAGCAAGGCTTGCGCAGCATCGGGCGTGGGCATTCCGATGGGCACGATGTCCCCCCGGCGAATCACGCTAGCAACGATGGCGAGCGCGATACTCGGCTGCGGACCGAGCTCGACGATGCTCCCTCGTCGCTCGACAAGCGGCCGGCACCAACCGCACCGTCACCAAGCCTGTCAACCAGCCGCACGCGAAGGGCCGTGCTGTCGAAAGCACGCCGCACTTCCGGACCGCAGAACGCCATGACCATCTGGGGACCGGCACCGACAGCGCCAACCAGTCTGTTCGATGATTCCGGGGCATCCGCTCCTTCACCACTACTGACAGGATCGACTTTCGTACCGCTGCCACCCCCAGCGAAGGCCGGACTACGCCGCTCGCCGTTGGGACTCCTTGAGGGTGCGGTCCCGTTCGGCGCATCGGCCGAGGCCGCGAAAGCGTCGTCGCGTCTGGATGCCGCGGATCCGTTCACACCGGACGACGACGCAATCGACCGGCTGTTCTAGCGTGGTGCCCTCGACTCTGTAGAACTCATGAACTCATCGGCTCATCGGGCACCGCGACTGACCGCTGATCGCTTGACGCAACGGCGATCTCACGCTGCCGGCCATTGCCGCTCGCTCGCGACGGGCCGCCTATTTCAGCTCCGCAATCCTCGCCGAAACGTCAGCGCGCCCGTCGCGAGCCAACCCGAAGAAGTTCGCTTGGCCCATCTGCCCGCCCGTCAGTACGATCTCGAGCCCGTCGCGGCGCGGCGAGTAGACCGAGAAACCGGGTGCCGGGGCGGGAGATGGAGGTCAGGCCGCCGAGGTGAGGGGCGAGCCAGTCAGTCCAACGCCCATGGCGCAATGGAGGCTTCGATGCTCTTGCGCAGTTCCGCGTACGTGCTTTGGAAGAACTCTCGACTTGAAGCCAATCGAAATTGGCCCAACCTGTCGTGCGCAGCCTTTTCAGCATTGGCCCCGTCAGAAACCGCCCAGGCCTGAACCACAAGAAAATGCGTCGGCGATGCGGTTGTTGCTGACAGCTCCCGAGCACGGACCTCCGGGTCGCGGTCGGTGAACCCTACCTTGAAGATGTCCCGGCCATGTGCGGGGCATCGCATGACGTACAGGAAGGCGCCGGCCTGCGCCGACGCCTGCCCAGGTGGACTCGTCTGTGCACCAGCGTGTTCACCGGGCTCGCCCGAAGTGGGGGCCGCTGACGCTGCACCGACCTGAGAGACGTCTGCCATCCCCTGCCTCGATGTCCTTTGGAAGCGCGCCAGACGCTGCCGTGCCAGGCTGAGCGAGGCCTTGATGTAGACCACCTTGGGCTCAGTGGGCGCCTCCTTGTCCTTGTGCCGGATATGCGCCCGAACCCAGGTCCGCCCAACGACCACCTCTCCGTTCTCATCGTGCCCTTGGCGAGTGCTGTCGCTGAATTGACGCCAGAAGCTATCGACCGGAACTTGGAATGTAGGGGCACTGTAGCTTCGCCCTGCGAGAAGAAGCGGAGCTGCGCGCACAACGCGGATGGCAGAGATTCGTCTGTGCAGCACGCGGGCGTCAGCAGTGGCGTGCTCTACAGCGCGCCTCGCCTTCATGGACGTCCTGAGCTCGGTACCAAGTCGCGTTGCCCGGTCCTCCGTATGCACGACATCGATACGAGCGGCAAGATACGAAGGAAGGAGCACCAGCGTCTTGGCAATCTCCCAAACTGAACCCAGCGCATCCAGCTTTTCGGCGGCCGACTCGTGGCCTCGTGGCGAGCCGTCCGCACGACGGGGGAATATCCGCTCGTTGTCCGAAATGACATGGAAGGATTTGGTCAGCTCGTGCATGAGCATCCGCGACTCGACCCGTCGCTCCTTGAGGTTGAAACGGACAAAAGCCAGTGTTCGCGCCAAATCGGAGCCACTCAGATACATCGGCTCGTTGTCTTCGAGGTCGACCGACTTGAGGTGGGGCTTGT